>ERZ1370068.9041-contig-7849_pt1 | contig 35161 bp, 49 predicted proteins | sample MGYA00561227_ERZ1370068 | MGnify/ENA primary metagenome ERZ1370068 (study PRJEB38410, sample SAMEA6850437) | metagenome | study: Metagenomic assessment of the ecological functions of the soil: analysis of the soil microbiota associated with the...
GACTCCAAACGCTGTTAGGAGTCGAACGCCCAAGCTCGGACTGCCTCTTCCTCCACCACGTGTCTCAAAGCGGATATGAAGCCTATGGAGCCCCGAGGAATATCCACCATGATTGCACCGCTGTCCTGGATCGATAAGCGATGTGCTTGGACGTCCATCGCACGAAACCGTCCATCCAGATGGTAATACAGGAGACGAATCTTGATGCTGGGCCGGCGTCTCCAGCGCGGATACTCAGGTCCCGATCATGGGCTGACCAGCGGTTGATGCTCACATGAGAGCCTCTCCCATTCAGGATTGAGTATGGCGGATCTTCTGGATGGATGACTTTGAGCTTCCAGAACTTCATGTCCCTGGGATTGTATTCAGGCGCGTTGTAAATGCTCTCTGCAGCCATTTGACTGTGCTCTTCGGTCAGAAGCACGCTCCTAGGATGATGCAGGAGCGAAGCTAGGCCGGCCACAAATGTCACCACGAGGGTGTCCCATAGCGCTGAATTTGGTCATTCGAGTCTCGCTAGGAACTGTACGCCTGGAAACCCCGTACCCACGATGATCGCACCGGCTAGACCGTAGATTGAAAGCCACCGCGTCGAGAACTGAATCTGGGGTAGGCGCGGGAACCCACTCCCAGACCAAGCCTGAAAGAGATGTCATGAGAAAGAGGCACAGCGCGGCGATGGCGGTTTGGAACCCTACCTCCTGGCGCAAACGCATGAACGGCCTTCCCCAACATCGTCAGCCCGATTCCTGATAGGATCCATATTCCCTGGAGAACGCAAATGAGCTGCAAGATTTGGATCGTCTTTGGTCTCTGAAATGGATTTGCTCGAACCAAATCCGGGTTAGGAAAAAAGAAAAGTGTTTCGGAGGTTAAACTCAGAGTAAGAAGTACTGTGATCCAGTCGTACGAACTTCTGTTCATAAAAGGCTGGAAAAAGATAGAAAGCGCATACAGGGCTAAGCCTATCAAGACTCCGATCAGAATTCGAGCGACGACAACAGGTCGACCTTTCCTAATCCAACAAACAAGCCCGAAGGCACCCATTAGAAAGCTGAACATATAAAGCAGAGATCAAATGAGTAAGAACTAACGCGGCGTAAGCTTAGACTTAGACCGAGCATGCTGGCGGGACTACCTTGGTCCGCTGCTGATCCGAGCTCATGAAAGCAGAATTAAGGAAACCATGCCCAGAGCCCAGAAGTTTCCGCGTAGAGGCTCCAATAGCTCACATCCAACACGTGAAAAGGAATCGCCATGTACAAAGAGCCGTTGCCAATGCGACTCTTCTGTCGACGAAGGTCACGGCGTAAATCAACATCGCAGAGCGCCAGACGGAGGGCCTAAGCCGCGAACGAGTTTCATGGAAAGGATGACCGATCCCGATATCCACTGAAAGACTGCTGTGACGTAATAGACTGGCGGTGCAGTAAAAGCACAAAGACCGGACTCCCGTACCGCACCATTGGACTCATGGCAGCCAGCGGGGCAGCCATACACCTTCACTGAATCTGCACGGGTGAATTGCTGTTACCCAACTCATTTGCAGAATGGAATCGTCAATGACACATGAGGCAAAACTGAGGACGGACAAACTGGCGAGCCACAATAAGGGCTGAAAGTCAGAAGCAGGCGGCCTACTTCAAGATAAAAGGAGAGTGTTTCTTCTCAGACCGACGCAGTCCGTTCAGCAATCACGAGACTCCCTTTTGGCGAGGGCAGATTCAGCTCGAGCGCATTGCTGGTTAATCGTGTCCAGACCAACTTCAAGTTGAACCAGTCGGGTCTGCACAATGCACATATCGATAACAAATATACGCTGAGTGCCAACAGATTCAGGAACGCCACACCATAAATCATACACAGGTTTTCTAGAATACCCCCACGAGCGCCCCTAGCAGGTTGGCGCCAAACGCGGCCGAGGTGTTGCTGCACCTTCTAAACGCCGAGGCAAACAGGATACATTCGCGGAAGAAAAAGTGAAACCCCAGTACTGGCGCCTCCCCCTATTGCCAGAACTCTGGAATAGAAACTCAAACCGGCCAACGTGCGTCCAGTTTGAGGAAATAGCCTGAACACCTCAGGCTGAGCGCCAAGGAGGCGTAAACCCAATCACTCGTGCATGACCCCAATTTCAGGACAGAGGAGTTAGCCAAAAGAATCATCAACAGGATGGCCGAGATGACCACTGAGTTGACAAACCAGGTCGAGCCAAGAGCCGCAGTGACAGGGCACTGATGCTCTTAACCTCGATCAGCATAAAGCCCACGCCGAGCAGAAACATGTAGGCCAAAGTACCAGGTCTCTCTGATTCTCGCCTGGCAGGCTCTTCCAACGAAGTATCTTTCTAATCCAAAAGGTACTTAGCAAGCATCAGAAGCTGAAAGGGTGAACCAGTAGGCAAACGGGATGGACTTGTGCTTCAGGTCAGAAGGGCCAAATCATCAGTTGGCAATGGAGTCTGGGTTTTGAGGACATACGATCATTGATGACCATGGCTTCCAGGTCGGACTCACCGCGCGAATATGATCCCTGTTAGCCGTTGGCCCGATCAGGTACGAAGTACCAGCATCATGGGCGTCGCGGGACAAAGGGGCTCTGTGATCAAAGGCTTCCGTCAGCATCCGGTAGAGATCTTTCCGTATCCAAGTCTCCACCAAGGGCGAAGCTCAGACAGACGGTCCCTCCAGCGCCTCGGAGGTGCCTTTTCGCCTCACGAAGGCTTTCAAGGGTGTAAATGTAGTTGTCCAATCGAATGCTGGACGTGCTGAAGCAACGTCTGCGAACCCAGCAACCCAAAGGGCAAATCAGAGTCATAGTTCTCAGCGCTCTCTGTTTAGAAGAATGTCTCTGGCGTCGCTGTTGATGACTCGGAAACCCTCTCAGGACTTTAGGGTGTCTCTCAGGATGCAAAACTGCTCACCTAATCCAGCCCAGATGATCAGCGGATCAATTTCCCACTGCGATCCACATGTTGCGCACCATGTCGCAGTGCGCTGCTGCATATCGTTGCCGGAGCCCGGCTTCCAACAACCAGAACTCGCTCTGGTCGAACAAGACGATAAGGACAGAGTTGTGATACGGGCGAGCCTTACCAGCAAATGCACGTCTGAAACCGGGATCCGGGAGAGAGGTTGAGCATGCGTTGGATGGTGTAATCGCGATTGACATTGAGGCTGTAAATCCACCACTGCGGATCGCGCGATTTTCCTCTTCCGCGTACATCGGCGTAACATCAATCGCGATAATAGGGCGACACGTGAGCGCCTCTGCGGCAACCGTCGAGAAGCTAGAAGCGTAGCTGTGCGAATACTGCTCCGGCCCAGATCTTCCTCAAAGAAAATCAGAACCAGTAGGAACGAATCCCAGGAAAACCAGGCAGGTGGAGGCCAGCCTAGCCAGTGAGATCAGAGAAAATGTTAACACTCCCAGAAGGCTAGCCAAGAATATTGATAGTGTACGCGGATAGCGGTGGGAAACAGTTCCAGTAACTGCTCCTAGTTTCTGGCCGAGAGCCAGAAAAACATACACACACAATCCAAAGACTGCGATAACCACTCCCAGAAACTTGATCAAGCGCCCAAGTCTTGTTGCAAGCGTGGCATAGTCAAATCCACCCGTGACGTTCCCTACGATGAGATAGTCCCCAATTGGGAACGGCAAAAAGTAATCCCAAGCTGCCCAGAAAATGCGATGAGCACACGAGCAAAGAATGCCAATCGTAAGGGGGAAATATTTGGAAGAATCGCCAGGGGACTCTTTGGAACAGGCACAGCCAAGCCCTAATCCCAGGAAACTTGCAATTAACGGAAGATTCTTAAGATACGCAAAGATGCGTATTTCAGAGGACAGCCAACGGATCACGATTAACTCAAAGTAAAGAGGCCAAAAAAGCTCAGGACGAAAAGCTGGGCCACTGGACGTCTCTATCGGGGCTCGGAATCATTCTTCTCGTCATAGTCAATTCGTTGTAGCCTCTCCTGCGATGGCGTTCACCGGTTTTGACAAGCGGCGGACATCGACTACTTCATTGACCAGACCTCTTCGGACCAGCTCTCAAAAATTGGGCGCCTAAATCGTCCTCGGGAACAAAGACTTTTCTGCGATAAAGTCCCTTGCCGGAGCCCCGCGCATAGAGAGGATCGAGTCGTACTCCCGAGAATGGATAGCTGGCGATCTTCGTAAGGTTCTCTTCCATCCAGCGATAGGTCAGCTCTGTGGATCCGTGATAGCTGAGTGCGAAGCCACGTACCAACCATATTCTCTGAGCGGTCGTAGGCAAAGCCCGCCTGCCTGGTCTTTGCAACGTCGGTCAGGATATCGAATAACCTTTCCACAGACTCTGGTTCGGCCGCGTTCCCGACATCCCCAAGGAATGCCAGACCGGCGAATGCTTTCCCGACGATCTCCGTGGCACCAATCGTTCAGAGCTTCACCAGAATGCGTCACGAAACAACACCACGAGTCACGAGGCTCATAACGCTCTACGAGGAGCGTTCGACGCGGCTCGGAAGTCTCCTCCCTCCGATTCAGCAGTCAGGTCATAAATGACGAGAGAAAGCAACCGAGAAGCGCCGCCGGGAAACATGATGCAGAGACGAACAAGAGAGACCAGTGTGGCATGAGCATTCGGTCTCGGAAAAAAGGTCAAAAGAGATCCCTCAGCCCAGGGAGAGCGAGCAACAGGGAGAAACCCCAGGTCGCGACGGCAAAAAGAGTCGGTCATGGAAAAGAAGATATTGCGCACACCCAAACTAAACGACGTGACCAGGACAAAACCGGCACGACTACTCACGCTGATGGCACCTAAGAAAGCCTGTCGATGTGCCTTCCTCGAGACGGCAAAGCTGCAACGCTGAACACTCCGAAGAATCCTAGTGAGCCAGCTCAGATTCAAAGATATAAGTCAAATCGCGCGTGAGTTCTTCCTGCATCAGTTTGCCCGCCCGGATGCGCAGAGAGGTGCGCTTAGCGAGGTAAGAACCATCAGTGTTTCGATGAGAGTATAGGCAGAATAGTGAAGTCTCGCCCAAAGTCACATCTTGACTGTGAAGTTAAAAGGGACTCGTTGCAGGGAAAGCGGGCAACCATGGCAGAAACAGCAGCCCGATCACGCCGAGCCGGTTTCAACCAGATCCACTAAAGCTGTTTGCTTGGTTAGCTGACCTGCCGTGACAAGCGAAGCACCGCGCTGACATTGGTCAGCCGATGGAGGACTCGCCGTCGAATGTGCGTAGGCCATCAGACTACTAGACAAGATGCGGAAAGGCCCCACCAGTCTCTGCTAGGACTTGGATATCCCGGCATTCCATCTGCACCAATGCAAGAGCAAAGCGAAAGTGCGGAAACAGAGGCAGTAGAGACAATCAATGATCTTCGCCTTCAGGCGAAACCAAACGTGGAAGGTCGACAAACACAGGAGCCAACAGGATAAAAACGGCCACTCGACCGTCAAATAAAGTCCGCCCAACTGCAGAAAAAGCAACCGGATAGTCACCACGCCGAAAATGGCGGAAGGCAAGCGCAAAAGCAAAACCAGAATGAATCCAACTACGCAACCCGCAGAAGCACGGAGAGGTAATATAGCGGCGGAACGTTGTCCAATCCTGTGTAAGCAGAAAGCTTCTGAATCGGAAAGATCATCAATCTTGTAGGCGGTGATCCCTTCGTCAAGCCAACAAAACTCAGTCTTCCCAGAGCATGAAGGGCGCAAGCAAGAGGGCGCGATCCCGGTGATGCCAACCATTGCAAACGACTGCCATGGTCAAAACGGTCTTTCTAGAAGTCTCTTTATCAGATGCTTTCACGATAATCTGGACAGAGGTGCGTGGAAGACACCTTGACCTGCGGCACCCGTCTACGCCGGCTGAGCCAAACCCCAGAATAGGTCTGACATTGACTCTCAGGTCATTGTCATTGCCTCTGAGTTCTCCTCCTCAATTCTATAGACTTCACAATTGCCGAACTGGCTCGCGAACTTCTCTTTCGAAATGCAGGCCTTGATCTGGCCCCTCAACCACCCGCCTCAATTCCTGGCCGCCGCCTCATGACACCTCCGGAACATACACCTAAAGTCCAGATTGCCCACGATCAGATACTGAATCCCATGCCTTCCCAAATAGAGCGCCTGTCGGAACCGGGGCTCTGTCAATTTTCTGACCGGGGCTCTGAAGAGCAGAGGCGCCGTTTTCCCTTCCTGTGTGAAGGTAACAGAGAGGATATAAGCTGGCCATCACAGAGTCAGAGGGCATCGGCCTCCCCTTTGAAGCCATCGGAAGCTTTCGTTCATCTTCTCGAGAGTTGGCTTCGGAAGCCTCGCCAGCTCTTGCCACTCGCCAGAGGAGAATCTTGGACTCGTGTGAAAGTCCAAGACAAAACAGGCATGGCTACCGCCCATAGGCATGCGTGATACCTAGCGCGAGAACTCGCAGGAACGCGTCCTCGACAGGAATCCCGTATTGACTCGAAAGCGAGTCACTCGCACTGGCAGGAAAAGTACCGGACTTTGACGACAGACACAAACCAATAAAAAAGGGAAGGAGAGTGGCTCGAGCATAAGAGCGCTCTCCAGCGGGGTAAGGCCGCAAACAGAAGCATCGGCGATATGCGATGACAGCATACCAGTGAATCAGACGATTTGTTTCGCTACGCAGCCGGTAGTGAACCTAATGAAGCCCAGGACCAACAGTCCGAGCGCAGCGAAGCCCCAGCTTCGCAGCCGAGTGAGTTGCATGACGACGCGCAAATCCGTCTTGGAAGGGATAGATCAGCAGCTTGGGAATCCCAACAAAATGTAGACAGAATCGCTCACCATGCAAGAGAGATCAATCCATGGGAGGCGATGAACTGACTGAAATCCGGATATGTAATCATTATGCAGCACGTACTTCCGGGAATCGAAGTTGGAGTCATTATGAGCATGACACCAATACAGCCAGGGGAATGAGGCACGCCGCCGTAACCCCAATCCTACCCATAGAGATTGATTGCCTCCATCGTTTTCGCAATAGCGGCAGATACACCCGACTGCAACCAAGAGAGCAATTGCGGGCACTACTCACATAAAAGGCGGCGGCCAGGGAGATAAAGTGTGAAGGCGAACCAATACGGATTCTCCCCATCGTCGTGTCAAACTCAATCACCGCCAGAATAGCCAGCGCGTTGAAAAGAAGAGGTAACTCTGCCTCCGACGACGGTGGCTGTGGAGCTTCCGGCAAAACCGCGGGGTTCATGGCATGCAGAGGCTCACTCAATAAGAGCACTTGATTCCTGTCGCCTCAAGGAGCTTCACTTTGAATAATGGAAATCAGTACAATTAGGAACCCAAACACCGAAGCACGATATTGGTGAGACCGGAAGTTGGCTCACGTTTGCGGGAAATTGGGGAAAGCCGCCAGATCTTTGAGAGGAGCCAGGGGAATAGAACTGGGTACTCAGGTGTGATACGGCTCTCCGGGCAAGAGAGATCATTCTGTGGTCCCCTGCCGTCGCCAAGGCCTTGGCCAGCGCTACGCAAGCGCCTTCATCGGAGATCGGTCTCCAATCCATTACGGTTGATGAGAAACCATGAGGCTGCCAAAGCGCGAAGCAAGACCACAAAACCCCAAGGGGACTGTAATCTTTTTCTCATTTAGAAGGGGTCCCTTCCTGGGCTGGAAGGTTTCCGTAGCTTTCGACACGACAGCGCCTTAATGCTTCTGCCGATTTCCCGTCGGCCAGCAAGCCATTGCCATCGAAAGCAGAGATCGCAACAGCACCTTGTACCAGGAGGGCTAACGATATACTGGTCTCCTCGAAGCAATTCGGCAGAGAGAAAAAGAACCAAAGACGTGCAATGAATGAAGAATGGATACAACGATCTCAGGTTACATCCCAACTTGCGCGCCGTTAGCCATACATCGTTAGTTCGTCCGCGATTCGAACCCCCAGAATCGTCAGCCCAGCTGAGTCCCCGGCGCATGACCAGCAAGACTCGGCTTCAAACCGATAAGCCAGAGTTGGAGTCGCACCAATAAGAACACGACGACAATCAATCTGGCCTTGTTCCAGTAAGCGCTGCCAGCTTACTTTGGAGTCTTGCTCACCGGAAAGGGCAACGAGGTGAGTAACGAGGATACAAACACAGATTGAGGAAAGACGTACCCAATAGGTGACGAAGAAAGCAGGCCAATCAGGTATTCAAAGGAATCCATGGTCCTTTTCGGGAGAGGAAAGAGGGCAAGGATCAAGAGAGCAGTGATAACGAGAGGAAGGTGCCTTGGAATTATCTTCAGAGCAATCGCATAGAGAGGACTGCGAGTGGTCATCTAACGAAGCGGCTGCCTGTTAAGCGAGATTTCTGGATCATTCTTGCTTGCAGAGGGCTCGGTTACCCCTGAGGCTTCACGCCATCGGAGCGACTCAGTCTCAGGTTTCGACGAAGCGACGACGGTTTGGAAAATAAGCCGGCCCCTATCCCGAGATGTTCTGCTTGAATCGCAGTGATACCGTTCCACTGCTCTATTACTACTTGCTAAAATCCTGGGCTTTGGTATTTGGCTCGAGCGATCGGCGACGATCCGCCTATAGCTGCCTTACTCGGGGCTGCCGCAATACCTTTGACTGGCTTGCCGCCAAGGTCGGCTCGATCTCAGCCATGCTTCTTGCCATCTCGAGCGTACCACATTCAACTCTCTCTCAGGAAGTCCGGCCCTACGCACTGCTCTTCTTCAACCTCTTCGGACTCACACTCCATTTCATTATCCGAATTCAACAGCGCTCCAGTTCCGGCGACGCCCACGGAATCTCCGTTCTTTACCTCTTGGCCCTCAATCTTTGTCTCCTTATCAACAGAGACAATCAGCGAAACCATCTTGGCTCGATGGTTGGTCGTCATTTTTGCAGCAAGTTTCCTTCTGTCAGTCCGTCGTTCAAAGACTACGCTACTCGTCCTGGTTTTGTATTGCATCTACAGCACCCCTGTCCATCTACGCCTGTTATCGGAGCGATTGGAAGACGACTACCACAGTGTAAGCGACTACCTTGTCCGTCAGGCTCAATCTGAAGACACTCCTCATCTTTATGTGGCACATGGGGGAGATCATGTTCGATTGGGCTTCGACAGATTGCTCTGGAGGTCAAGAAATGGAATAACAAAAGTGATCGTTGTCTGATAAGACAAGGTGAGATCTCTTGAAGTACCGGCATGTCCAAGAACATTACCAATACCACACGGACCAAGGAGCGGTTTGGGTCGATACTCATGTCACCATCACAATTGCGTCGAGCGGTCTATTTGGCCGGCTACCAACACTCAGCGCGAAGGTAGTCCCTGTGCAAAGTTGATGCCTTCGGAAGACAACCTTGTAGCTGCCCGCTTTGACAGTAGGATGGCGAGCAACCATCCTCATTCACGGAACTCGAAGCTCCCCCATCTCCCAGCTTCATGACTATCCTGTTTATGAGTATTCGACCCCATATTTCCAAAGAAACCAAGGGCTACATGGCCACCAAGATCCGGCGGTTTCAATTTGTCTTCACTCCCACTCGCGGTCTCCTGGCTGAATCTGATCGAAGTTCTTTTCAACAAACTGACTGGAATCATGCTTCGAGAAATTCGAGTGGCCAGCAAGTCGGAGCTGGCTCACCGGCTTCGCCAATCCATTCGCAAAATCGACGCACCCAGTGTTCTTTCTGATGGAACATAAATGGATGGATAGCTATTGCTTAGCTATTAAGAACTATCAGCTAAAGCACGGGGCGCAGCACACTGGCGTTTCTCGAGGTGCACGTTCATACTTAGACGCAAGCGGCGGGACAGTTATGAGGAATTGGCGACATATCCTAAACCTTGGCGCAATGCTCACCGTTGCCGCTTTTGTGCGAATCTGGAATTCTTGGAGCCCCAGCCTATCCCTCGATGAGTTTGCTACCTATTGGGTTGTCGCATCCAAGTCATATTCGGAGCTATGGGAACGATGCACTCATTATTTGGCGCACTCGCCCTCTTCTACTTTATTCTCGGTGAGAGTCTCTTACGAGTGCCTCGGGAAGAGCGAATTCGCTTTGCGACTGCCAACAGTTCTAGCAGGAGTCTTCTCTGCTTACCTGGCCTTCGTCCTTGGTTGCAAGTATGGATCCGCGCTATCAGGAACCTTGGCAGGTTGGATAATGACGCTACATCCATGGTTTATTCTATTTAGTCAACAAGCTCGTCCCTATGCTTCTCAGTTGCGCTCGCTTTGCTCACAGCCCTCTTCACTCAGAAACGTCCTGTCTCGGCAAGGTACAAAGCAAGCGTTGGGGTTTTCCTTGTCTTCAGCACTACTAATCTATACACATTTTTTATTTGGGTTGTTTGTGTCCTATTTCCAATCCGCTTACTGGTTAATCTTCATAATTTTCAACGGTGACATGCGCCGGCATGGAAGGCTCTGGGGTTTTGTCTCAATGCTTCATTCTGCTATTGCTGTTTCCCGGCGGCGCCCCAGGCTTACACTCTTTGGTCGCGCAGGCAAGCTCTCCAATATGAAATTGACCTGTCCCCAGGTTTCTTGCTGGGAGTTCTGGCGCCGGACCCGACAAACACATACTGCGCGTTGCTCTCTCTGGTCCTGCTGGGGTTCCTATCCAGTCTCTTACTCCGGAGAACTTCAACGATTTCATTCAGGAACAGCGCGTCAATTTGCAAGTCAGCGACCCTGTAACTTTTTCATCTGGTACATGGTGCCTTGGCTGTTTTACGGACTACTCTGCTGGGTGGCGAAAACGTCATCCTTTCTCAATCTGCGCTATCTGATCGTCTACCTTATCGCCGGGAATTTTCTCTACATTTGGATACATGGAAAGTTTCCATTCGGAGAGAATGAAGATAGCATGGACTATACTCTTTGTAGTTTCCAGCTTCAGCTGCAACCTGCTACCTTTGTACCTTAAGTCTGGAATATTTTCGGCACAGTCTAAAGAGGACTGGAGAGGCTTGATCTCAGCATGTTGCCTGCGTGTCCAGCTCAGAGGCTCCTTTGGTACTTGTGCGGTCAGGGCTCATCGAAGGGGATCGTGTGTTTCAACCAGCTCTTATGACTGCTACTTGGAACACGCTCATCAGCTCCCCGATGTCAGATTTCTATCTTAACAAACCTTGGCAAATTGTGAACCTACCATACCATTGATTAGTGGGAATGACTGAGAATTATCTGTGATGGTGAGCTCCAGCAGAAGGCTGCGTGCCGGAATGAATTCTGGCTGGTAGTCAGAGGGGACAAGGAGACAGCAGTTTTCATTAAGAATTTCCAGCGATATATGTCTGCGCGAACTGGATAAGGATTTTGTTCAGGACACGGCTAGTGAAAGCTTCGGCATTAGTCTCCTCCACTTCCGAAAACCCACTCTAGGTTCACTGTGAAAGCAACAGACCGACAGTTTTTCTTAAGGTGCATTTTCGCAATTCTGATTGCCGTAAATCTCAGTATTGCCTGGCGTGTGAAGGACAGCGATTTTGTCATCTACTACACCCGTTATTCGATGCGTTTTGTGTCTGGAACCTCGTCAGCATGATTTGCCTTACCGTCGGCGTGACTCTGCTGGCGAAAGAAATCAGAGGATCTGGATGTCAGCTGAATCTATCGTCTGCGGGTGCAGCATTCCTCCCTATCATCGTCTGCTGCTCCAGGGACAGGATTCAGCATTGGTGTTCCTGGCCGAGCAAAACACCTTCTCGAGCGAACTCAATTTGAGTATGCTAAGTTCTTGAGGCTATGACTGACGGCAGTCGCCCCCACGCCATTGCTTCAGCGATTACCTAACCTGAAGTTGGAGTCATCGTGAACGATGCTCAGGTGAGGGTATCATCTCTACTGTTGTTTGTGTAAGATGCAAATGGAACCCTTACCGCGAGGAAGCCATCTCGGATATTGAAAGGATCTAATAATTTCATAACCCGGGATTGAGCCGAAGGTAACAACGTAGTCATCACGATCAACCCACCACCAGCTTTTCCCAGATTCCCCGAAGAATCGCAGGTTTTCATTGAAATTGTACAGACCATTAAATTCATACCCACCGTCGATCAAACGTGGAGGGACACGTAAATCGTCCATGAGATAGTGAAGAGCTTCGCCAGCGTGCGCGGTTCCACGAAAGATAATCATGTGTCCCCCCGATCGAAAACCAGGTCAAGAATAAGGCAAGAATCAATGTAACAAAGCTCAGGGGTCTAAGCGACCATTGCTTTGATTTCCTTCCGGAATTGTGAGGCGAGCAGGACCAGAAAAATGGGAAGAAAGAACATTACATATCGATCATAGAAAACAAAAATTCATTGAAATAGGGACCAGGTAAATGACTGAACCTCAGAATCAGAACGCCAGGTATCCATTCACTTACTGAGATGCCGGCAGCTGCTCGCTTCCAAAACGTCTGTCCCGCAAGAATGCAAGCATCGATCAAAAGAGTTGATCCCAGTAGAGTCAAGCCAGTAATCAGGTACCAAAAGCCCCTGGGAAGACTAGGCAAATTTGGGATTTCTAAAATATAGGAATCCCTCAAGAGCTGGCGGTCCCAAGCCAAAGTCATAGATGAGATTCCTCGTGTGTGGCATGACTTGACGCGTAACCAGGGAGGGTCACTAAAAGAACGCCAAAAACAGAATGCCCACCTCATAAGACGGGCACGGCGGAATTCGCTGGAACCTAGTAGCCATGTCCTCTGCAGTACAGGTATCAGAAACGGCAGCATGAAAAGACCAGAATAGAGGACCGTCAAGAAGATGGCTCGCACTACTAAAACCCGACCAGGATCAAACCGTTGAGAGGTAGATCGGCCGTTTCCTGGACGACTACGGCACCGCCCAGAAGGGTAGGCAAGTTGAGTGTCTCGGCAATGATTTTATAGAAGGTGAGCGCTGCAAAGGCCGAAAACGCGGGGAACCATACCGTGAAGTAGCCTCTTACGATTGGCTGGGTCTTGCAGCCGGATTCTTAAGAACTGAACTAAAGCAAAAAGATAAGGGAACAGAGACTCCTAGTTGGCGAATCAAAATCGCACAGGAGGACAAAACCCCTCCCCATACAATCGAGCTTTGACATTCCACATTCTCACCCCTCTGACGAATTGCCAAAGAGCCAAAACCATGAATGCCAGAAACGGAACATCGGTCATGAAGGGTGTTCGCAGAGTTGAAATAGGAGTGGATTGACCGCCATCACGACCGCTCCAAAAAGCCAACGGACGGGTGATTGGCATCAGCCGGAGCAATTCGTAGGTAGCCAGGACACCGACCAAGCCCAAGGTCAAAGTCGAGATCCTCAGAGCAGTGTAAGAAAAGCCAAAAAGGAAAACAGAACAGTGCTCCCAGACTATCTCGAAAAATCCGAGTCATTGCGCCTGGACCTGCTGATCTCAGGTCACCATTTGTCACCCAGCCTCGCACCATGGATCCGAAGGACCAATCATCATTCAATGGGAAGTCTCCTCGCGGATCCACAATAATCGCCATAAAGATCCACAAGCCGCTGAGACTGAGCAGGTGAAAGAATCTGGTTTTCTCTCCAGTCGACTGCAAATCTCTCCAGTCCTGCAGCTCCTCGCTTAATTTTCGCGCCTCATTCTCTTCCCAACACACTATGAAAGAATTGAACATCACGGAGTCACTGCTATTCTGATCCCGGGAGTGCAGCAAGACACAGAGCCATTTATCCTCTTGTATATGCAGTCGGTAGGTCGCTACCGCATTCGGCTGCAAACGCTTTCCTGCAGCAGCTGAAGCCGGTGTTTGTGCAAATCCTGCCGCTGGCCAAGACGCTGGGTTTTTGAACCGTGCCAGCACTCTCTCCTGAACCAGGGAGTCGAGCAACCGCTACGGATGAGATACGGATAGTTGGATGCGACATCGAGTAGACTGTGCCTCCCCTGATCTTTTGTGAAAAGCTTGACTCCTGGCTTACTGCTACATTTCACAAATACACTGCGTATTTTGCTCTCGTGCCTGAGACCAAGGGAGTACTTTTGCATTGGTAGTGATTAATCATGATCGCGACAAAAAGAAACAGCAGCGCCTCCAGCCAGATCCACAACATAATGCCATTGCAAAAAGACAATTGAGAAGAGCATCAGAAAATCGTAAACACCAAGAACCCAGACAACTCTTTTCATTGGATCTCAGGAACCAGAGCACAATCAACGGCTGGGCGATATGCATGCAGGGAAAGGCGATGTAAAAATCCAACCCGATGGAATCCTTGGTCCCAGTGTTGCCGAGCGATTCGAGTTTCTATACACTAGGATCGGTTTGAATCTGAGTGGTCACCAACCCACGAGGCAAGCCCGCCGAAACCGGAGTGGAGAGAAAAACGGGCCTAAGCTTGGAACGCAGAAATAGACGAATGTCGCAAGCTGATAGGCAGTGTGATAGTCCCCACAAACCGGATCGCCCGCCTTCCTCCGCTTTGAATCGAAAGCAGAATAATAGCAGCGCCAATTTGAGGGAACATGAAAAAGTAGCTCTTTCGAGCAACAGGAAGACTGAGGGGGAGCCTTTTCCGATAGAAGGCGGAAAGCTGAGGTACGCTCCATCCGAACATGAAGATCTTATCAATAGAATTGAACAGTTGATCATATGAGGCAAAGTAACGACATGAACCCTATTAAGACATTGTAAGAAGAGATAAGAACAAAGCCCGCCGAGAAATATAAAAGCTGGCACCAAAATCCGAAGCGACCCTCTGTATAAAGGATTTACGTCTGTTCCTGAGATGAATAATGTATAAAATCACGGCCCACAGGTCTACAAATGTCACGAGTGTCTTCCAAAAGCCAAGTAACCAAAGCGATTCGATTACTAAGAAAAGGAGAACTAGCATCGTTGGCTTCCTCGCGATAATCGGTTGGATAATTTGCAGTGGAACGGACGCCACTTTGGGTAAGGTAAAGAAGGGCTGCAGCAAATACTGAGTAGATGGAGACGCTTATCCAATAAGGTATGAAAAACCCCGTCCATTCATAGTTTAGAGGGATTTTACGCATTCCAAACAAGAAGGGCATCAGTAGAAATAGAAGTAACGTGGTTAGGTAGTCTAAGGGGAAGGCCCTTACTCGTTTCATGAGACTACAATTCGGCAGAAGGATCAACATCCTTGAAGGCTACAATTTCGACCTCTGCAAATTGACCGAGAGCCCGTCCCGGGGCGGGACATAAGAAGCGTCCTTATTCCCGGAGTAATTGATTCGCGGTCTCTTCGCACACAAGCGTTAAATAGGCCGAATAGGTCATTCGTAAGAATAAGGACCAACAGCAATTTCGTCTGTTTACCTCTTACGATTGAATTGAAAAATAGATAACATGGGGAATAATATCATTCGAGGAGTCGTCTCGCCTCTGGCAGGGTCCACAGATCATGGAGTATTCAGAATTGATCTGCTTGACAATCCTTGGAAGAACGCTCATATCATCGGGCAAATGATAACCATCGATCATTAGAGTGGGAAGATACTTAATGAGCGTCTCTCTAGCTCCCAGGAGAGCTTCTCTTCTGCTCCTTCGATGTCCATTTTGATGTAGTCCACTCGCCCCAAATCTAGCTCTCTCACTAATTTATCAATGAGGGTAGTGACCACGGTAATGACATAAACTCAGGTTGTTTTCTTACCATGCTTGGGGTTCCTGAATTATCACTATTGACAGTTAATTCATGAGAACCTTCGCTGCTCCAAACCCCCTTGGGAATAATGATGACTCTGCCGGATTGAATCTCGGCAGCAAAGTTTCGTCTCAAGCATTCGAAATTCGTTGGCTCGGGCTCGATAGAAATGACTCTCTTGGCACCACGTTCCAAGGCGTTACGCGTGAAAACTCCGACATGCGCCCCACAGTCAATCACCACATCTCCGCTGTTGACAAGCTGCAGCGGATTTTGAGAACCCATCCATTCATAAGTTCAGCGTGGAGATACGCGATCAGCTCGGTTCCCGGCCTTCGGCCCGATCGCTTTATCCAGAAAGATAGGCCCTTAATCGAGATTAATTCCACGTCATAGGTTGGCTCATAATCCTTAACAGTGACGGATTTCGAATATCGTTCTTCAATCTCGGCAAAGTTCGTTAGGGGAGTCGTAATAGAAAGCGATTTGCCCCCAGGAACAATCCGGTGCCCTGCCTTTAAGTTTCATGAAAGCAGCCCAGCCGTTGTTTATCACCCTTGGGTAAATATAAAGCGCAAAGACGAGGGCCAAACTAGCGACTATCATGAGTCGAACTAACCAGTGGACTCGCCTGTTGAATTTTTCAATGAGTGGCATGTTTCTTTGGAAATACCCGCCCGCGAACTTAGTCCTGAATCCCGAAATTGAAGCAGTCTGAACTTCCAGAGATTGCGCGAATAACTTTTTCACTTCAAGGAGTCCGTCGCGCCATGGAAGCATCCGGCAAGCGTTGCCGTTTCAACTGCTGAGCACTGACTCCGACAACGGCTCGGAATTTATCAATGCTCATCTCTATTACTACTCGTCAGCCCTCGAGATCCAATTCACTCGCGTGCCGTCCTTACAAGAAAGATGACGATGCTCACATCGAGCAAAAGAACTGGACTCACGTTCACTGATTGGCAGGGTTCTGCAACCGCCCTGGAGGCTGCCCTCACACATACCTACAGCCACGACCAAAAGTGAGGTGGGCAGTGGTTAGAGTCGAGCTCTACGACTCGGGGGTATCACAGCTTGCTTGGTGTTTTTTCCCTTCAAGAATGATGTAACACGAAGCGAGGGTCGTTCCGATAAGACAGGCTGAGCCTTCTGGAAGTACTGTCATGTCTAGAAATAGTAGCAACGCCGTCAGGATCAAGGAAAACTCAAAACTGCTCGTCAAGTGCATCGACGCCAATTGGGAGTCATTCTCAGAGCAAACCGAGACCCACGACATTAGCGAAACGGGTATCTCCTTTTATCTCAATGGTCCTGTCTCGGTCGACACTCAGCTTACCATCAAAATCGCGTCTAGCGGCATCTTCGGACGTCTGCGTAGCCTTACCGCCAAAGTAGTTCGCGTTCAAGCTGATGCCTCCGGCCGACAGCTTGTAGCTGCGCGCTTTGATGAATGAGATCGGGTATAGGCCAGCACACGACCAAAGAACTGTCAGGGTATCATTCCCGTCCCCGAAGCGCACAGTGAAAGTCACCGCCAAGGCCCGCGAAGGAGTAGACAGCCAATTGCCGTCAGAACGGGTTATCCAAGTGTCGATAGCCGCCTATAAAGCCGATCTCCAACCACCAAATTGTGACCTGTTCGCAGCTTTTCGTTGTCAAATCCTGACTGAGGATCGAGAAGACATCTTCTCAAGGATCAGGTTGCGTACACTCTCTGGAACCTTGAACCCAATAGACGAGAAACCCTCTCGCCTGGTCCTCTGCTAAACCCAAAAGGTAAGAACGTTGGGTAGCCGCAACGGTAGCTCTTGCTAGCATAGAAATTGGCACGGCTCGCGCAATCGATCGTTCTAACAAACCAGTTGGGGTTGAAAGGGATCGCGGTAGTGCAAATCCTTTGATCCACTGCGACCTGGGGTTGGAGCACGTCCGGCCATGCCGTCGTAGCAACAACCATGAGATCACCAGCTTCCAGGTAAGGGGCCGAGTCTCATCCACGGCTTCCTCCTATCTGCTCCGAGTAATATTGAAAACCCCAGTGACCAGAGAAATAGAACTTGCCTTGATGTTTTGCCATCCATGGAACTACCCGCTTTGCAATTGTTTCTCGGTAACCGTTAGCAAGCCGGCAATCTCCGATAGCGAGGATCACGACCAGAATGAGGTTCACACCAATCAAGAGCGTCAAGATCCGCTTCTGCGGAAACCGTGAGGACTGTCCCAACACGAGGAGAATAGCTGGGGGCTAAGAACAAGACGTACCGGACCGAACTGAAAAGCAGTGCTGACTGAAAGGCAAGTCCACAAAGGATCCAGGCAACCAAGACCAGGCCAGGGAAGATATTTCGCCCTATAGAACTTCCATCCGCAAAAAAGGCAAGGCCTACCAACTGCAAGGCCAACCAGGCACTAATGGCAAGCAGAAATGATGACAACTTCCCATATCCCACCCATGTCCCATATGCGCAAATCGGCGTCACAATCAAGGCAGCACTTGTCCAAAGTGCTTTCCGCCATTTTGGAATCCTGGCCATGAAATCCAACAAGGTAGCCGGCAGAACTCCCAATCCTGTGGCTCCGAGGGTACCGACAATGAGCTGCCAGAGAGGCGTTCTGATCCCTGGATTCTTCTCGAAGGCAGCCATGGCTAGAAAATGGTTCTGTTCATACTTGAACCAAGTGAAACAACACCATAACGCCAAAGAGAACAATGGAGCACAAACAAGGGAGACAAGGCCCCGCTTCCTGTTTCCAGCGAGAACAAGCACGAGCAGCACTGGAACTAACACCAAACCGTTATATTTTGCCCAACGGACAGCAGAACGCCGCAAGAAAGGAAACGAAAAGGGCAACAGGGCTTCCTGAGTGTCGTAGCGTATTGCGCAGCCAACAGCCAGCAAGAACAACGAGAGCATCGGGACGTCTTGCATGAGAACCTGACTGCCCAAAAAGAATGCGGGTGAGCAACAGAGTAATACCTGTGCAGTTGTTGAATCCACATTGAAATGCGTGGCAATCAAACCGAAGGCATACAAGGCGATGAGTGAGAATGGAAGCACAGCGACGTGAAACGAAATTTCATTCCAGGGAAAAAGGCAGTGCCAGGCCGCGAAATAGGCTGGGACAAGAGGAGGGTTGGCCAGAGTCTTGAACGCCCATTCCGGAGTCCCGTCCCAGTTGATTTGAAAGCCGTACGGGTTCAGGGGTGGCGATAGATCTGGCGGGTCACCGCCAGAAAATAGGGTCGTCAATTCGAAAGGCTGATGACAAGAAAGGAAGCTGAATCACGATCCAGAGGATCGTCACCAACAGTTCGCGGCGGTCCGTAACAGCCAGCCGGTTCAAAGTAAACCGCGCGTCGGCCATAATTTGTACCAGTCCCAATGACTCGATCCCTCCCTCCTCGCCCCATTCCTGCAGACGGATCGCCGATACCCATGTCTTCATTTCGGCGCAGCTAAGGGTAAAACCATCGACTGACAATGAAACGCGTCAGCGTAGACAAAAAGGGGGCAACTCGAAACACCTATCCAGATCAGAGAAGCTAACAACTGGCGGCTTCGGGACGAACCCACCAATCACCTGAGGTATTGTGCTGAGTGTGCCTCTCCTTTTTGAACAAGGAGACGAGCTGATTTTTCAACAAATTACCCGCACGTAACGAGTTCTGAGAATCACAATGATGACAAGAAGCATGACGCTCATCCATGCGACACTGAGCTGAATTGGAATCTCCTGGGACAAGGGCAAGGTAAGGATCCACACAAAATGGTGTACATAAAAGCAAGATTCCCAACAAAACTGAAGTGGTCTCTTTGCAGCCCCGATTAATAGAAATTCCAGGACCAAGCAGAGCGCGAGAAAGAGGACTGGACAAATCATGAATATACAGATGGGGACTGGCCAACACTGCGAAAGCAAGACTGTCGCGGCGGAAGCGTAAGGAGAAGCTTTCTTCGTAAACCTTCCACTCGCCTCGCCACACGATTACCAGGAAGCCTAAGGCTACTAGTCCACATACGAAAGCGCCCCATGGACCATGAACATTCCTGAAACCAAGCAAGTAAAGCTGCCCCGACCAGTTCTGAAATTTCCCAGGAGAAAACCCAAGAAGAGATTCTGCTCCGCGCTTAACTTAGAAGGAGCAGCTCACAGTAGACCTTCATTTGAGAGATTCCAATCCAAACTATCGACCAAAGAATCAGCCCTCCTAAACACAAGATGACCCCCATAGTTCTCGCATTCTTCTCTTCAGGATCAAGGGAGGACCAAGAAAATGGCGACATGGAATTTGAAAAGGCCAACCCGAGCAACACCCAGACTGGAATCTGTTGCCCTTCTTCATCAGCAGTAAGCCCAAAGCACACACCATAGAAATAGAATCGAATCCTGCCCCTGGATTAAACACGCAAAGAATGGGAAAAAAGAGAGCCCGGCCAAAAGCAGAGTCACAGTTTGCTTGTCCAGAGCTCCAGCGTTAACCTTGGCAAGTGTCCAAGGTAGGCAGCAGATGGAACAGAGGTTCACGCCAAGCCAAACCAAGAACGCCCCGCGGTAGGAAAGATACCCCATAGGGAGAAAGAGGAGCATTTCAAAGGGAGGATGATTGTACGGCAAGAAGCCCCGAGGCTGGATGTATCTCACCCAGCACTTCTCTCTGCACATTGCTCTGAGTTTCAAGATCGTAAAGCTTTGAAGCTGGATATTCACGAACTAGGCGGGCCGCCGTATAGAAGATCGTAAAATCAGCATTACCGGAAGTGCCCTTTCGAGGCTTATCCACGAGACGTCTCCAAATAGGAAGAAAAGGGAAGACTAAGCCGCAGATTGAATGGACTATAAACCATGGAAATCCTCGAACAGAGACTCGCATCGCATCAGTTTCTGTTTGACTGGTCATTTGTTACAGAATTACAATTTGGGATTAGGTCTTTTTCAGAGCTTAGGCTCACACCGAGGCTACTAGTGAAGCAAGCAGTTCACGGTCGAGCCAGCATCGTGCCAGGCAGCGACGGGTTATCGAACAAACAAGTTGATATAGTTTGAAAGAAAGCTTTTCTGCTCGGACAGCTTATTGAACAATCGGTTACTCAAGAATTTCTCAACTACTTTGATGCCGAAAACGATGTCCTCCAGGCTGACCTGAGGTCTTCCTCTGGAAGCTGCATGGGCTCGGCTGAACCACCTAACCAGTGCAAAGTTGGTTGCAATGATTCCTAGACGTCTGCTGATGGGGATCTTTCCTGTGCCAACCAGCGTTTTAATCTGGTAGTTGAGGTAGCGGTCCAACGGGTCTCGCAACGCGGCCGCCTCGGTATCGAAATTCACAACCCCCATCTGCTGATACCTCACTCGAAACTTGAAGACTTCAAAGTATGTTCCCCAATGCCTTTCCACTGTTTGAAGATGTTTCCAAGCACTTTCCCCGATCCCAGCACAGTTTCACCGACTTCGCCGGAGAAAGTCGACTCGACCCATTGAACCAGAATCGCTAAGTACAAGTTCCTTTTCGATGGATTGGAAGGAAACGGTTGTTTTCGCACAAGTTACTCATCTCCTCCGATTGGAGTTCGGTAAGTGGCTTCGCTGACCTCGCTCCTCATGACCGGCTGGTTCTTGAATTTTGGGTTAGTTCCTTAATGAGTTGATCCAGATGGAGAATCTTGTCTTCATAGGCCCACGGTTTCTCTAGAACCTGCAAGAAAGCTTGTTCCAGTCGCTGATAGCCTTCCCAATCAAGAGTCGTCTTGTGAATTGAGAGGAAAGGTTGAGCCAACCCTTCTGAACATATTCTCGAGGCAGCGTCTTTGCCACAGCCTCAGGTGTGAGTGCATCACCGGCATTGCGAACTACTTCCGGACAAGAATAATCCAGGAACACTTCGAGCCCTCTAGGGTTTCATAGTAAATGTTCGGATACTGTTGGCATACGATCGGCTTTGCCTCAAATCCCCTCGCTGGCATGGATAGTACATTAACATGCGGCTATCCAGAAAGCTGCAGGCCCCACGCTGACGTTGAATCAACGAGTGTGGTCGCCTTGACCCAAAATCTGAAGAGGGACTGATGCTGTCGTTCCTCGAGATCGTGGAAAGGGTTCTGACCCAACCCTTCTGGGCTAACGACTCCTTCCTCTGCTTGTCGATGGGATGTCCCAAAACCCGCAACAAAAGCCGCATGGAACGCAAGTAAAACGTGTGCCTGGATCAATGAGAATGGAAGTAGACACGTACTGTTTCCCCTCACAAATGGTCCATGGCAACCGTGGCGAAGAGTCAGGCAAGCCGGGTTGTGGAAATAGAACCGTGAAACCAATGGCGTCCGATCGCTTTCAGCTGAACCGGGATCAGTCACTCCGGAGTTAGCAAGGGTCAACTATCCAGTTTCACTATATCACGCCCTATCCTTCTCCAATTATTTTTAGAAAATTCCGGATCTCTTCCCACAGTTGTGTTCCTCTGGTCCCAACAGCGTTTCCAAACGGGGATGATTCTTGAAACTCAAGAAGTTTTGACATGCATTCTGAGTGGGTCTCATAGTGAATCTTCGTCCCGGCTGGTATGAAACTCTTAAGGTTGGCGGTGAATTTGAGGAATCGGCAACGTCAGCAGGAGGCTGGCTCAGAAGAAGATGTGGACCAAGCCGAAGGCTCCAGTAATACTCAAAAGGGAATCATGTCTTTAAATGCTTGAAACTGTCGATCACTTCGAATGGGGATCGTACGTGGGAGATAGGCCTCTCCTATTTGTTCAATTTGACCTTCTTCGATATTACACAAGAAACTTCACCTGCCATCTGCAAGTAATTGATCCTTTCCGGAATGAGCCTCCGGCAACGCGAACGCAGGTCGAGTCCACGGCTACTGGATCCTCACCAAAAACGATTACTCCGCAGGGTTTAGGTTTGCCTTGGATGGACCATTACCCTCCATCCCAATAATGCCGTCAGCGATTACGAAATGAGGACGAACCGTGCTATTGATGTCCACAATACTCTCGTGAATTCCATGCCAATGAAGGAAGTTCTTTGGCCAGCCATAGCTCTGCTGGGACGATCCGTCGAAAAAGTTCTTCATTGACAGCGTCATGCCTGCCCAGTGATGGGTTTTGATTTTGAGGCATTGAGACCAACAGGTCAACGCTCAGTACACTTCCTGGAAGCAAAGGCTGTCGACGCCCATGAACTGGCTGAGCAAAGACACTCTTTTGTATCGTCCAGATTCAGGTCGATAAAGACGACCGAGGTGTCTCTGAGATAGGGAAGCGGTCCGGAGCCAACCAGCAGACCATCTGTGTCTCGCCGGTGACCTGGCCCCTCACCGACTCTTACCTCCTTAGCTCCCAGCCGTAAGAAAGCCTCAAGAGCAGCCCCTACCAGTGGGATGAGTGTTAATCACAGTTTCGCTCCCGTACTCGACGAGGTTTGGCTTCAGAAGCAGGCCCGGTTATCTACCCGCAACAGACAGGTGACAGGCTTTGATCCCGTCGAGGACCACACGTGTCAGATCATCCTCATAGCTGGCAGCCTTGAGGATGGCGACTTGGGAACTCCTGGTCTTGCGAAATGCAGCGGCCTGCCAAAGCGAGGTGCCGCCACTGCTGGCAGCCAGAGAAGACATGCCGATCAGCGCTGAAGCTTTCTGCGGAAATCGCGACGTTGCATTGGATGTGGCGTCAAGCTCTTTCTGGCTCAGCCTAGAAAGATTATTTCTCTCCCTGGCGTCGAGCGCCATCAGCATCAACGCTGCGGTTTTGATGTCTTGCGAAGAATGATGTCTTCCGATAAGATTCGTCCAACTGCTGCTGCGGAACACCACTGCCAATCTTGAGAGTAGAGAGTCGAGGGCAGAGACCTGTGAAACACAAGCTAAGAAGCGACTTCTCGGAGGAGACGGGCCTGCCTCTAGATAGGCTCAGGTCTCTTCCGGTCTCGATACGAGATAGAGAGACCTATCCCTGCAAGTGCAAATTCAAAAAAAAGCAAGAGCCGTCTTATGTGTGAGGATAGCGTCGAAGTTCCTCCTCCCAGCACCAATTTCGGGCGTTCCCGTAGTTCCAGCCTCCTGCTCTCAGCACATGCGGATCATAGACCATCAGATTCTGCCTCCGCGACGAGGCCGACGACGCGTTCCTCCCGTTGCCGGGGTTTGCTGTCTTCAAGAAGAGGGACCTTGCATAGCTGGTACGCCTGCTCAACCTGTGACTGCCGTACCCAGATCTCCAGTTCGGTCCAGCCTCCCGGTGTGCTGGTGCGTCCACGTCGGAAGAACTCCGTATCCCAGCCACTCTGCCGATACGATTTGATCCATAGCCTTCGGGCATCCGGCCAGCAGCGCTGACAGCAGCATCCAGACGGTGCGCAGTCCTGAGTCGGCGGCACTTTCTCCGGAGCCCGATAGCAGCGCCAGCCAACCAGGGTGCCGCACCCGGTGGGGCTGGTTCTGTGTCAGCGCAGTGTTCACGGGCCATCCTCCCTGGGTCAGGTTTCGAGTTGGCAGCGATTGAATTTGCCGGTTTTACCATGGCGACAAATCTCAGCCTCCAGAACTCGAGGTGCTCGACCTGAGCCCCATCAAGGCATGCAAGCAAAGTTGTGCTGGAGCGCGAATCTTTGTGCTTCCCTGGGAATGGCCCCGAGCCTCCATCCTGGATACTTGGGTCTTCTTTGCTAGAAATCGAGTGACAACTTGTGACTTCATGTACTCCAACCCCCGGTCCAATCGCAATCCACTAATCGATCGGCCGACACCACGAAGAAGCCTCAAACAAAAAGTTGAAACAAGCCGATCGTAATGAATATCGTGGTAGGCCACTCTTTTCATTCCATCCATTCTCCTAATGCAGAGTGAGGTGTTTAGGATGGACTTTGGACTGCAAACGGGGGCTGGTTGCTTATGCCAGCGTTCGCTTCGGGCTCTGGGCGATGTCCCTGCCGCTCCGGCGAGCGTCTTCGAACACGAAGAAAGATTTTGGATAGACTTGGTGCGGTGAGATCGCGCGCTCTTCCCAGTGCGGGGCGGAAGTCCGTCAGGGCCATTGGCCCTGGGCGCCAGTGTGCCTCGAAAAACAAGGGGAACTGGCTACTCGTCGGCCAGAATCTAGAAATTTTGAATGGCCTTGGCTCTCGTCCATCAAAAACCTCCAAAGACCGTGAGCAGTGCCGTAAGACGAGTAGAGGTCGTGGATCCTTTCTTGGTGCCACTGAGCAGCTTGAGCTTTCCTCCCTGGTTGCCAACCGTGGTAAAGCTGCTGACCACCTCCGACCCTGAATCCATCGTGTGATATAGGAGACATCTGCCAGGTTCAACAGTGAATTTCTTTTCTATTCCGCTGCAAGAGATTGCGCACGGCGGGCCTTGTATGACAATTGTCCTCTTCTCCAATCGTAATCCAGCCACCAAATCCACAATATTCACGCGCCTTCGATCCTTCTGCCGTCAAAGTGACCACGCAAATGTTTTCCTCCTCAGTTGTGGGTATTTCTACAGAACCGAATTTGCCCTTCTGAACGCGCGGTCCAATTTTTGGCGAATTTGACTTCAGTTCCTCGATTGTGGGATATAAACTCATGAGAAATTCGTCCGGCGAATGATCGCAGAACCAGAAAAATACCTCTTCCGGACGATTTCGTAGAAGATCGGGCGCCGGGTACACAAAGGATCTGGCAGTGATAGTTCATAATCCAAGCGCTCGACCCTGGTACATTAATCTGCACCTCGGAACTCCGCCATCGAATCGGAAACTGCAGATCCCCACCAAAGCTTTGCGTGAATCGAATGGATTTGCTGTCGGATGGCATTGACGCGAGGACCTCTCGGACACGCCATTTCGACTGAAGTAGCGCAGACCTGAATCGCAGCCAGCCAGTGATGCAGGTTATCAGCCGGCCAAGTTCTCTGACCAAGTCCGCAGTAATCCAAGCTGCTCTGTATCCTCAGCTCTACGGTCGATCCTCCACTTGAATTCATGTCTCTAGGGAGAAGACCTCAAAAGATGAGAGACGCCCCTCTATGAGTAACATAGGAGCTACCGTTTGTCAAGCCACACGTCCACGCTCTCATCGCTCGATATAGCGATTTAGCGCAGGTTTCCAGACTCTTCATTTCTCATCGCGTGGAGACGGATGAACGTGATTTGATCTCCCACCACTACAGCCTAAGGCACTACTTGACGAGCAGAAGCTTGCCTTTCATTTCTCTCATGACTGAGACAAAGAAAAATGAACGAACAGAAGGAAGATACTCAGGCCCAAGATTCCTCTCATCGTGTCTCAGTGGCAAGGGATCTTGGTTTCTGAATGACCACGTATATTTTGCAGCCAGAGATGTCTGGAGGACGATTCCTATTCAAGTTAAACTTATCACGAAAGCTCCACCGCTGGCATAACCCCTTTCTGTTATCCATTCGATCAAGGAGAAATATCATGGTCTTATTGGAATTCAGCATGTCCCCTCTCGGTCAAGGTGAAAAGTGTCAGGAAGTATGTCGCTCGGTCGCTTGACATTATTGACAGGAGCGGCCTGGATTACCGATTGAATCCAATGGGCACCGTCTTGGAGGGAGAGTGGGACCAGGTCTTTGGAGTAGTCAAGGCGTGCTTTGAGGAAATGCGGTGCGATTGTAGCCGGGTCACTGCGGTGATCAAGGTCGACTATAGGCGTGGCAAAAAGGAAGGCTGACTGAAAAGGTGGCGAGCGTCGAAACGGCTTTAGGGAGAAAAATACGGCAATAGCCCTGACTAGACCTCATTCCGCGAACTCAATCGTAACGGGCTGGTCGATAATCCTCTTTGATGGCCCATGTCAAGGCAGGAGCTGAATGGCCTTACGTTCTGTCTCGCCATAAGCTAGGGTTCGGTCGTTAACATACGATTCCGACAAATTTGTCCGCCACTTCCGCTTCCATATCTCGGGCAAACTGCATTGCATAGTTAAGCGCTTCTTCCCGATGCCCCAAAAGCGTACTCGATGCTCTTTCTCAGAATAATAGAAATCTGAGAGATAAGATCCGCTCCCAAATCCTTACGAACTGCATTACCCCCCAGCGGCAACGGTAATTGAGTTTCCTTGTGCCACCATTCTCCTAGATCGATGACCTTGTGCAAACCTAAAGAAGCGAAGGTGAGCTGTCCCTCATGGATGATCAAGCCCGCGTCCGCCTTGCGTTTGGTCACGGTTTCAAAAATCTTGTCAAAAGGGACAACAATATGCGAAAAGTCCGGCTCCAAAAGCCTCAAAAGCAGGAAGGCCGTCGTCATCGTACCAGGGACAGCAACGATCTTCCCCTTGATCTCGGAAGGCTTCATGGGCATTTCAGAAACCACCAGCGGTCCGTACCGGTCACCCATGCTCGCTCCGCTGTTTAACAGAGCATACTTTTCGTTCAGGTAAGCGTAAGCGTGGAAGGAGATAGCGGTGACTTCGTACTCCCCCTTCAGGGCCTTCTCATTCAAGGTTTCAATGTCGCTTAGAACATGCCTGAACTTGATGTCGCCAGTCTTGATCTTATTCGTTGCCAGAAGCGTAAAACATGAAGGCGTCATCAGAGTCAGGACTGTGGGCGACGGTTATCTCCATAGCTGGCCTCGAAAACTCACTCCAACTTGGGACTTCACGAAGATGGCGTCTCGTCTTCGCTTTGAATTAAGGATGATGAGTCTTGCTGGGTTTGAAACCAACTTCGTTTCAAGTGCGGAAAAATAGTAACTGGAAAGCCAGCGTTTCGCAATCGATATCTTAGTCCCTAGATCCAGAAGCTCGTGCAGGTTGTTGTGGCCGGGGCGTTGACCCCGGAATGGCCTCAATGGGGCCGACTACAGCACGATCTTCTGCAGTTTAGCGTTAGCAACACTTGGCTCGCTGGTATTTCGCCTGAAGACGCGCTTCTTGAAAACGCTGCCACTCCTTTCGAGAGTGTTGGCAATCATGAACAGCCAAATGCCTCCTGATAGGCGTTCTCGTCTCCCAGTTCGCGCAATAGCTCAAGGATAAGCCTGAAAAGCTCTGTAAATTGCTTCATAATTCCTCCAGCCGCAGACGCGACGGTACGAACGGAGTTTCCGTAATCCGAACTTCGCGTGTGCCGCGCAGGATGCCCACCCAAATCCGAACGGAGTCAATCAGAATCGTCGTCACGAGAATAAGAAAAAGCCCGCAAACTGCTGCATCCATCCGCGCGTTGAAGATTAGAGTCTGAGTCTCGGCAACTCTTCCGGCTGCCACTTGGCCGGCTTGCAAGGCGGCTGCAAGTCCGATCCGCCTGCGCCAGAAACCCGATTCTCGGGTCTGGCGAGAACAACTTCTGATAAGCGGCAGTGAACGTCACGGTCACCAGCCAAGCGAGAGGAACACATGTAATCCACATGAATCGACTCCGATGCATTTTGATGAAGATCGTAGTCGCTACGCACAAGGCGATAGTTGCCAGAAGCTGGTTGGCGATCCCAAACAAAGGCCAGAGGGAGTTGATTCCTCCCAGCGGATCAAGCACTCCCTGGTAGAGAAAATAGCCCCAGGCCAAAACAATGGCAGCGCTGGTGAGGATGACACCAGGCAGCCAACTCGTGCGCCCCAGAGGCCTGTAGACATGGCCCAGAAGGTCTTGAAGCATGAATCGTCCTACTCTCGTACCTGCATCGATGATGGTGAGAATAAACAGCGCTTCGAACATGATGGCGAAGTGATACCAGAAGCCTAGAATGGCTTTCCCGCCCCGCCCTTCGCAAAGATGTGGGCCATGCCTAGCGCCAGAGAAGGCGCGCCACCCGTGCGATAGAAGAGGGAACGCTCCCCGACGTCCTGCGCCAGCCCTTCCATGTCGGCCGCGGTAACGGGAAAGCCCCAGGAACTGATGGTCGCGACATGCCGCCGCCGGCGTGCCGCCGACAATTCCCGCCGGAGAGTTCACCGCGAAATAAACGCCTGGCTGCAAAACACAGGCGGCAATCATGGCCATGATGGCGACAAAGCTTTCCAGCAGCATGGAGCCGTAGCCCACAGGCCAGGCGTGCCACTCCTTGGCAATCATCTTGGGTGTGGTGCCTGAAGATATCAATGAATGAAAACCTGAAATTGCACCGCAGGCGATGGTGATGAAGCAGAATGGGAAAATCTTCCCGGCAAAAATAGGACCGGAGCCGTCTGTGAATCGGGTGAAGGCCGGAAGCTGCATTTCGGGCCGCACGAAAAGAATACCGACACCCAGCATCAGAACGACGCCCAGCTTGACAAAGGTGCTCAGATAATCGCGAGGTGCCAGTAACAACCAGACTGGGAGAGCGCTTGCTAGAAAGCCGTAGACAATCACCGCCACTGCCAGTGCCACACCAGAAAGGTGAAGAGCGGAGCCAGCGAAGCGGAGTGCGAAATCCACTGCCCGCCGAAAATGCTCAGCAGGACCAGGAGAAATCCAAGCACTGAACACTCCAGGACTTTCCCGGGCCGCCAATAGCGCAGATAGAGCCCCATGAAGACTGCGATCGGCATCGTGGCAACAATCGTAAACGTTCCCCAGGGCTGCCCCTCAAAGCGTTGACAACCACCAAAGCCACGACAGCCAGCAGGATAATCATGATCAGCAACACCGTCAGAAGAGCGGTGAAACCTCCGACCTTGCCGATCTCCTCCCGCGCCATCTGACCCAATGATTTCCCGTCACGACGCACTGAAGAAAACAGAATCACGAAATCCTGAACAGCACCGCCCAGAACCGCGCCGATAATGATCCACAAAGTACCCGGCAGATAACCGAACTGGAGCGGCGCAGAACCGGACCGACCAACGGGCCGGGGCCGGCGATGGCGGCAAAGTGATGCCCGAACACAATCCACTTGTTCGTCGGCTCAAAGTCGTGCCCGTTCCTCAAACGCTCTGCTGGCGTCGCGCGATTGTTGTCGAGCGCCATCACCTTGGTCGCGATGAACTTGCCGTAGAAGCGGAAACCGAGCATGTAAGTGCAGGATGCCGCCAACACAAGCCAAATGCTGTTGACAGGCTCAGCCTCGATTGAGGGCAATCCCCGCTAAACAGAATGCCGCCACGACCGAAAGGCCCGCCCACAAAAGATTCCCGACAACCCTCTTCATTGGATCCAGCCCTCCGAATCTTTAGTCTCGCAATCCGCCTTCAATGAGTGCTTAACAAAAATTACCATACAACTTTCAGGAAGGGCGTTCAATGTTGAAGTGGAATGAGTGCTGAACGTTGGCTCGTCGTGCCCGTGTGGAGTGGGATCCGGGCAGGGTCAGTTACCGGTTACGCCGTATTGCGTCCAGTAGGTCAACATTAACAACCCTACCGGGCTACGTGCTTTATCGGGAGCACTGCCCTACGGGTCGAGGTTAGCGCGCTGGGGCCATCGCTGTGGTTTGGCCCCGGACAACAATCATGACTAAACTCGTTATTAACGGCCGCGGCCACCGTGGAAGCCTGCCGCCCGAGCGCGGATCGAGCCCCCACCGCTAAAAGAACGGCCGGACTGGTATCCGCCTCCTCCTGCGTATGACGGGCTGGAGCGATAGCTGGGAACGGAACGGTTTCCGCCGCAGTTCCGCTGTAGGAAGGACTCGTGCGGTATCCGCTGCTGCTGCCATAGGACGGGCTGAAGCGATCGCTGGGATACGGAACGGTTTCCGGCCGTAGCCTCCGCTGTAGGAAGGACTCGCGCGGTATCCGCTGCTGCTGCCATAGGACGGGCTGAAGCGATAGCTGGGACACGGAACGGTTTCCGCCGTAGCCTCCGCCGTAGGAAGGACTCGTGCGGTATCCGCTGCTTCCATTATAGGCCGAAGTAGAGCTGTAGCTGCGTTGCGCACCTTGGCTGGTGAACCCCGACTGGCTAAAATGTGCGCCAGCTGCTGGCTTGCGCCGCATTGGCCTCGGGGCACCGTGTTTGTACTGCCGAGACGCATATGATTGCCCGCCAAACCGCGAGAAACTCGATCCGCCTCGCGCCATTGAAACTCCGCCGTAGCGTTGATTGAGCGCACTATTCGGATAGTGGACTCCCTGCCGATGGCCGGGATCGTGAGTCCAGGCAGCGCCATATCGATATCCGTGTCCGCCGTAACCGTAATGATCGAAAAAGTAATGGTTCTGATAGATCGAGCAATGATACCAGTTTGGCCCCCACCCCCAACCACCCCAATAAAGGCCCCCGAAAAGCCTCCAATATAAATGCCAGGGCCGAATCCGAATCCAAAACCGAAATACGGGTAATCCCAAGCGGGATAATAACCGTAGAGGGGCGGTCCCCAGATGTACGCAGGATCGTAGTAAGGGACGTAGACCACCTCGGGGTTGGCTGGTTGAATCTCAATCACCGATCGGTCCCCTTGCCTCTCGGTCGTGACGGTTTCCTGTGCGTTGGACTGCAGTTTGCCAGCCGCCATGGCTTGGGCCGCATCCGCTGCACGGCATTCATTACATCGGCCTGCTGTGAGAGGAATGCGTTACCGAGATCGGTGGTCCAGCGGATGTCGGCGTTCAAACGTTTGATCACATCGGGGAAGACCACGAGGGCCTGGATACTGGGATCCCATTTCTGCTGGCGCGCCGCATCCACCAGTTTGGGGCCCTGTAGATTGCTATTTCGCTTGAGCCACTGCCCCACCTCGACGATCTCCAGCGGATAGGTAGCCGCGACCAGCACTTGGCTGAGCAAAGCATCCGGGTACAAGGCAACGGGCGCAACCAGAGTGTTCAACTGTTCCGCTGAAAGGAGTTGTTCGGGAGCTTGCTCGGTAGGCGCTGGCTGTTGCGCAACCACAAGGCCGCAAGCCAGAAGTGAACCACAAACCAGACCAAATGCCTGACGTATAATCCACTGCAACTTTGATCGCCTTCATGATCCGCCTCTATCACCTAGCATATCACGCTTCTCCCAATGCAGACTACGCGCCAAACGCCGAATTGTTGGTCGCGCAGTCACTTAATGTGTTTAGTCTGCGTGGTACGGATGGCTGAAAACACCTGCCCTGCACATAGAACTGTCGCCGGAAGGTATCCGTTAAGCAGCTGTGGCAAGCGTCGACAAGTCTTGATGTCCACTTCCGTCCGCTTGCTCGGGAGCAGCCGTTGCTGATATATCCAGTTCAATAGATAGATCCCCTGAAATCGAAGCGTTTACTGATCCATTCCGCTGGTTGTTAACCGGAAAATGGGAACTGCTGAGCGCCGAGAGAGGCTTGGATCCGATTGATGGACTTTGAGCTGCCGTTGCTGAAGCTGTTGACCGTGCAATGCTTGGCAGCCCAACCCCAGGACCTAGCAGACTCTGCTCATCATAGTCTCAACCCGACCATGCGGGGCGCCGTGTCCAACTTCGCGCGATCCCCGTTTTCCAGGAATAGGCCAGAGGTGCAGGTCGCAAAAAATAGTTGTTGATTGTTCTATAGAACTAGTACACCCAAGTACGTCATGAGTGTTGCATCCAATAGGAGAAAGCCTTTTCGGTTCGCTTTGGACCTGCATAGCGGCGTCCCGGTCTATCGTCAAATCATCGACCAGGTGGTGGGCGGCATCGCAGCGGGTACACTGGTCGGGGCGCGATCAGCTTCCGACCATTCGTCAGCTGGCAGTCGATCTATCGATTAATCCGAACACGGTGATACGGGCTTATCGTGAGCTCGAAATTCGAGGCGTGTTGGAGACGCAGCGGAGTACCGGGACGTTTGTCAGCCACCAAGAAGATAACCCGCGATGACGCTGAGCTGCAGCGCCGGCTGGAGTCAGCTGGTCGGTGAGTTTGCGGCCCGCGCGGGTTCGCAGGGCTTCACCACTGAGGAGTTGATCCGAGCGGCTGCAGAAGACGCTATCAGACATGCATGCAAGAAGAGAGGTAAAGGTGACATGTGGCGAGATCATGCAAAAGAATCGGGTGAGTGTTGTCGCGGCGGCTTTTACGTCTGCTTCCGTCGCAACCGGCGTCGGGATTACCGCGGCGGTCGGCGAGCCGGAGCCGCCTTCGCGGGATTGCTGATCGGCGTCTATCTTTTGTGTTTCCATCCAAAATAGCGGATCAGTGGGGAAAAAGTGAAGCCGATGACTGCGGCCTGGGCCGCTATATCGGTCTGGGCCAGACCCGGGCCTGTTTCATGTGATTCCGATCGTCGATGGAGCTCAGCCGGTACGTCGGGATCAGCGGGTCCCGCCAGTGGCCAGTGTGACGGCTGAGTGCACCCCTGACGCGTGACACCGTCCACCGGTGAATGTTGATGCCAGCCGCGTGTTTTGGCTGCGATTATGGGAATGCGGAAAAATCGATCCCTGGAAGTTGAGGATTTCGTTCAGGCCATTACGATGAGGTGCCCAAACCGGCCTGCGGGAATCGATCCGGACGTCACGAGGTGGCGCCAAATGATCACGGGCGCGAAATGCTCGGGCGTGAGACTTCGGCGCATTCTGGACGAGAAAACGAACCCGTGGGGGATTACAGTGCAGTCCGTGGAGATCCGGGATGTGCGCATCCCGCGGGGTCTGGAAGGACGCGCTGGCCCGCCAGGCCCAGGCAGAGCAGCGAGCGCCGGGCGCGAACATTCACCTGGGACAGGCAGGAAACCGAGATTTCGGAAAAAGTTCGCGCAGGCGGCCTTGACGTATCAGAACAACCCGGTGGCGCTGCATTTGCGGGCGATGGCTGAAATATGCTGTACGAGGCCGATTAAAGAGCGGGGCTCCATGGTCATAGTGCCCTCGTCCGTAGTGGAGACGATGGGCCTGAGCGGTACGCTGGCAACTACAGCTCTCAAGCGGTGAGCGAATAGATCTGCGGAGGTGATCTTTTTGAGCGAAAAACCTAGCTCATCCTGCGGGGGAAGACGAATATCAACAATCCATTTAAGTGTATGAATACCGAAATCACAAGGACAACCCCATCTCTTCTCCTAGGCTCTGATTCTTCGATTGAATTACCGCCATGGACTCCCCTTCATCACGTCCGCTGTACTCGCTGTCGTGATTACTGCTTGGCCCTGTCGTCCGTAGACAGCCCTCTTCCACAAAGGGACATCGATCTGGACGTTTTGCTATCAGCTTGGCGACCATCGCGACTGCCTTCACGATCCTGTGCGGTGGGCCGCCATCGCGCGTTCGTCATTACCATCGTAGTCATGCCTCCCATTCCTTTCTCTTTTTCGGCTGGTGCAACCGATGCCGCGATCCTGCTACGCGGATATTGTCCCTTTCTAAAGCCGTCATTGAATATTTCCTCTATTTCGTCGCGGCTCCGATCCTTCTGGTCTGGATTGTTACGACGCTATTGAACCCTGGGTTCATGAAAATATGAAAATATCCTCATGCAATCCCGCTGGGCTTCTGGTCTACTGATCGTCATTTCGGTCACGGTTGGGTTTTTCAGCCTATTCCCTACTTGGACTGCTGTGCGCAAATTACTGGAGCTCTCGTTTCGGCGGGGTGTGCGGTTGCTTGGCGGTGGTCGAATCTTCCTCGCCAAGAAGGAGATCTGGTAAAAGGTCTCAGGAATTTTGGGTTTGTGGTGATGCCTTCAAACAGCAGGCTTTGTAATGGCACCTGGTTCGCTAACTATGGAACCCTCACGGATGTCGAAGCGTTCCCTCGGCGCGCTGACGCGTGCTCTGGAGATGGGACACTGTTGCCCGGCAAGGGGCAGCCGACGGTAGCCTGGGGGCAGAGCGAGTGTCGGCGGTCCCTTACCGACGCCCCGGGGTGGCGTTCCGAAATCAATTTGTGCCCCCACGCCAGTATTGCACAATCGCTTGGGGCGCTGGAATGCCTCCAGGTTGAACAACGTCAGCAGAAAGGAGGAATCAAACCTGTGATGTTGCGTCGTGTTTTGAAAGATTCGGGATCGTATTTCCTGGCGGTCATGTACCTCGTGTCCCCAGCTGCATGTACTGATCCCGGGGTTAAGTACTGCCAAATGCGGCCCCTGGCTTTGCCCTGAGTGACTCCGAAGGTGTCGCCATCCAGATTGTCTGACTACAAGGGCCGGGTGTGTCCTGCTCAATTTTCTGCGGGCAACGTTGGTTGCCACGGCTTTGTGTGTCAGCGAAATCACCTGGTTCATTGTGAGTTTCGGGAAAGATACAGAGACAGCGGGCTCTCGGTCATCGGCGTTTCGATGGACGAAGGTTAGCAGTACTAACCAGTGAGAGGCATTCCGACTCCGAAGAGAAAAGGTGAACTACCGATTGCTGTCGGCTTGTGAAGGCTTAGGAAAGCTATACGGGCTCAATTCCGTACCGATGACAGTGCTGATTGACCGCAGCTGGCGGTAAGATTGCCGCCTCTTACTGGCGTTGTGGACAAGCATGCTTGCGAGGCCAGCTCAGACTCTCTTCCAGGAATCTGGATTGCCACCGGGCTGCCGACGGTGCCACTGTCGCCCAGGCAGCAGGGGCAGGAATGAAGGGACTGGAGCCTTTCTGGTGCGACCGGGACAGGGCACCAAACGAAATTACATTGCAATTCTGACAGCAATGGCATCTGAGCAGTAAAATCCACAATTCGATCTTGCTGTAACACCAACGCTTCCGAGGAAACCACCGATTTTGACACGCTCCAAGCAATGG
>ERZ1370068.10651-contig-9331_pt1 | contig 35153 bp, 41 predicted proteins | sample MGYA00561227_ERZ1370068 | MGnify/ENA primary metagenome ERZ1370068 (study PRJEB38410, sample SAMEA6850437) | metagenome | study: Metagenomic assessment of the ecological functions of the soil: analysis of the soil microbiota associated with the...
GTTGTACTTCGTTCAGTTACGTATTGCTCTTGGGGGATTCTCCGATGCCCCTTCAAGCCGCGCTCAGGATGAAGCCGCGGATGGCGCCCGCCGTCGAGCTTGGCCCAGATCACCAGCACGTCGGCGATCGGCGAGTTGGTGATCCACATCTTGGAGCCCGAGAGCATGTAGCCGCCGTGGCACCGTGACGGCGCGGGTCTTCATGCCGCCGGGATCGGAGCCGTGGTCGGGCTCGGTGCAGGCCGAAGCAGCCGACCCATCTCGCCGGTGGCGAGCTTGGGCAGGTACTTCATGCGCTGCTCTTCGGTGCCGTAGGCGTAGATCGGATGCATGACCAGCGAGGACTGCACGCTCATCGCCGAGCGGTAGCCCGAATCGACGCGCTCGACCTCGCGCGCCACCAGGCCGTAGGTCGATGTAGTTAACGCCGGCGCAGCCGTAGCTTCCGGGCAGGGTCGAGCCGAGCAGGCCGAGCGCGCCCATCTCGTTCATGATCTCGCGAGTCGAACTTCGTGCCGGTTGGCCTCCAGCACGCGCGGCATCAGCTTGTCCTGGCAGTAGTGCGCGCGCGGCGTCGCGGATCGCGATCACTCCTCTCGGTGAGCTGGTCGTCGAGGAAGAACGGATCCTCCCAGTCGAACGGCTTGGCGTCGGCGCTGATGCCTTTGGCGGCGCTCTTGATCGGGGTGGCGGCGAGTGGCCATGTCTGATCCTCCATGGCGTTGTCGCCGGCGTCTTATCAGGCAGTGCCGGTCGGCCAACAGGCGCGGGCGAGAAATGGTCGCCCTATGAGCGCTGGATGGCCGTGCCCGCGCCTCCGCGACCGGTCAGGCCCGGAAAATCTCGAGACTGAGCGCGGCCGAAGGTCTCGGAGGCGCGCAGTTCCACGGTCCGTGGGCCGCGGCAGGTCGATCTGCAGGTCTGCCGCGATGCGGCCGGGGCGGGGCGTCATGACCACCACGCGATCGGACAGGAACACCGCCTCGGGGATCGAGTGGGTGACGAACAGCGACGGTCTTGCGCGCCTCGCGGGCGAGTCGCGCTCGCCCCAGATGCGCAGCAGCTCGAGCGTTCATGCTCGTCGCGCGTCATGGCGTCGAGCGCGCCGAACGGCTCGTCCATCAGCAGCAGCGGCGGATCGAGCAGCAGCGCGCGGCAGAGCGCGGCGCGCTGCTGCATGCCGCCCGACAGCTCGCGCGGCAGCTTGTCGCCGAAGCCGTCGAGGCCGACCATGCCGCAGCAGCTGCGCGCGCGCGCTGCGCGGTAGCCGCCGGCGATCGAGGCCGGCCAGCTCGGCCGGCAGCAGCACGTTGTCGAGGATCGAGCGCCACTTCAGCAGGACCGGCGCCTGGAAGACCATGCCGACGTCGGCGAATGGGCCGCGTCACGGCGCGGCCGGCGACCGTCGACGCGTGCCGGCGGTGGCCGGCCGCAGCCCGGCGACGATGCGCAGCAGCGTGGACTTGCCGCAGCCGCTCGGCCCGACCAGCGGCGACGAACTCGCCGCGCGCCGACCGCCGAGCGAGATGTCCGGCGAGCGCCTCGACCGGGCCGCTCGCCGCCTCGTAGGTCATGCCGACCGTCGGTCGATGGCTCGATCACGCGCGCTCGGTCGACGCGAGGCGATCAGCGCATCTACTTCGGCAGCTCGACCTTGGTCAGGAACTCGTTGGTGTAGACGTCCTTGCACTCGACCTTGCTTGGGCAGGCCCATGTAGGTGTTCACCAGGTCGACCGACGTCGCACATCTTCTTCTCGTCCATCCAGCCGATGCCGTTCTTGGCGTAGCGCTCGGTCTTCATCAGGTCGAGCCCGATCATCATGTTGGGCTCGATGATGCTCGAGGTCGATCTCGGGCACGCGCTTCTTGAAGATCTCCAGCGCAGCCTTCGGGATCGGCCATCACGTCGCGCCAGCCCATGTAGGAGGCCTCGAGGAACGCGCTTCAGCACCGCCGGCCGCTCCTTCATCGTCTTCTCGCTGGCGATGATCGACATCGAGTACATGTCGAAGCCGAAGTCGGCCCACGGCATCATCACCGACGTTGCCCTTGCCGCATCGCCTTCTCGTAGAACGGCAGGCCGGTCGTGTAGTCGGCCGACGGCGTCCACGCGCTTCTCGGCGAGCGGCGGCGATCTTGGCGGCCGGCTCGATGTTGACCCAGGTGACCTTGCTCTGCGTCGATGCCGTTGAGCTTGGCGAAGGCCGGGAACATCTGGCGCTGGCCGTCGCCCGGCGGCGCGCCGAGCGTCTTGCCCTCGAGGTCCTTGGGCTTGGTGATCGGGCTGTCTCTTGCGGCTGAAGATGTTGAGCGGCGTCTTGTCGAACACCATGCCGACCGATCTTGATCGTGGCGCCGCGGCCGACCGCGGCGATCACCACGGCGGCGTCGGCCAGGCCGACATCGGCGCGGCCGGTGTCGACCTTGGCGATCGAGTCGCCCGAGCCCTTGGAGTTCTCGCAGCGTCGACGTCGAGGCCCTTGGCCTTGTAGTAGCCCTTGTCGAGCGCCACCCAGTAGGCGGCGTGGTCGCCGACCGCGAACCAGTTGAGCGCGAAGGTGAACTTCTCGGCGCCTGCGCCGAGGCGCTGCCGGCTCGGCGGCGACGAGCGCGGCGAGCGCCGAGTGACGATGTACGAGTCATGACGCGTCTTCCATGGCCTGATCTCCTCGATTCAGTCCGATGCTCTCGGCCCACGGCGCCGACCAGCGCGCCGCGACGACGACGGCGCCGTAGAGCAGCGAGCCCGACGACGGAGATCCAGACCAGCGCGGCGAACGCCACCGGGGTGTTCATGCTGCTCTGGGTGGTGATGATGACGTAGCCCAGCCCCTTCTGCGAGGCGACGAACTCGCCGACGATGGCGCCGACCACCGGCGGCGGTCGCCGTGATCTTGAGCGCGCTCAGGATGTAGGGCAGGGCGTTGGGGATGCGGATCTTGGCGAAGACCTTCCACTTCGGCGCGTTGAAGACGCGGCCGAGGTCGAGCATGTCGGCCTCGACCTGGGTCAGGCCCGACGGCGGTGTTGATGACCACCGGGAAGAAGCCGATCAGCGCCCCGATCAGCATGTTGGGGACGATGCCGTAGCCCAGCCAGATCAGGAACAGCGGCGCGATCGCCACCTTGGGCAGCGTGTTGACGAACACCAGGAACGGCACCAGCGCATTGGCCAGCAGCGGCGACCAGGCGATGGCCACGCCCAGCGCCACGCCGACGACGCCGGCCACGAGAAGAACGCGCCGACGATCTCGAGCGTCGTGATCCACAGATGCTGCGCCCAGGCGATCTCGCCGTGCCACAGCGCGTTCCAGCACCGACGAGCGGCGCAGGCAGGAGGTACTCGCGGATGCCGCCGCAGCTCACCGCGAGCTGCCAGCTCGCGAGCAGCAGGCGCGAACAGCGCCACGAGTCGGCCAGTATTGGCGGCTGAGGGTCGAGAATTTCGTCATGCGCGCGAGCGACGAGCCTGTTCATCGCTTTGATCCCGCTGATATCATGCCCCGCATTTCAGTCAGACTGACGAACGCGGATTTGCCCGTCAAGGCGTGGGTCAAGCGCGAGGCTCACGGTCGGTGAAGCTGTCTCTCTGCAACGAGGTGATCCGCGAGCTTTCCTTCGAGCGTCAGTGCGCGCTGGCGGCGGGCCTCGGCTATCGCGGCCTCGAACTGGCGCCCTTCACCTTCGGCGACGATGCCTGGCGCATGCCGGCGGCCAAGCGCGCCGAGATCCGCACGGCCTGCGCCGACGCCGGCCTCGAGGTGAGCGGGCTGCACTGGCTGCTGGCGGCACCGGCCGGCCTCTCGATCACCACGTCGCGATCGCGCGGTCTGGCAGAAGAGCGTCGACGTCCTGCGCGCCTCGGTCGATCTTTGCGCCGAGCTGGGCGGCGTCTATCTGGTGCACGGCTCGCCGGCGCAGCGGCGCGTCGCCACGGCCGGACGACGCCTCGCGCGCCGAGGAGGCGTGGCGATCGCTGGCCGCCGAGCAGGCGCGCCACGGCGAGGTCGTCTATTGCCTCGAGCCGCTGGCCCGGCCCGGACTGCAATTTCGTCAACACGCTGGCCGAGGCGGCCGAAATCGTGCGGCGGATCGGCAATCCGGCGCTGCGCATCATGGTCGACACGCTGGCCGCCGGCCTGATGGAGACCGAGCCGGTCGCCGATGCCATCCGGCGCTGGATGCCGACCGGCCTGATGGCCCATATCCAGTTCAACGACCGCAACCGGCGCGGCCCGGGCAGGGCGACGACAAGTTCGCGCCGGTCCTGCGGGCGCTTGCGGGAAACCGGCTATGGCGGCTGGATCGCCATGGAGCCGTTCGTCTATGAGCCCGACGGGCCGACCTGCGCGCGCGCGCATGATCGGCTATGTCGCGGGCCTGCTGGAGTCCGGCGCATGAAAGTGAAGCTGGAGGAAGTCGAGCGCTACGAGCGGCACGTGAAGATGCGGCTCGCCGTTCCGCTTCGGCGTGATCACCGTCACCGACGGCACGCAGGCGGTGATCCGCGTGCGCGTATCGCGCTCGCGGACGGCCGGACCAGCCACGGCGTCGCCGCCGAGGCGCTGGCCGCCAAGTGGTTCGAGAAGAGCCCGGCAATTCACCGACGCGCAGAACCTCGACCAGCTGCGCCAGTCGCTCGACCTCGCCATCGAGCTCTATCAGCGCGCAGGGCTTCGAGCACGCCGTTCGACCTGTTCGCCGGCACCTATCGCCGAGCAGCAGCGAGCGCGGCGCGGCGCTCGGGCTCAATCCGCTGGTGGCGGCCTACGGCCCGGCGCTGCTCGACCGCGCCATCCTCGATGCGCTGGGCCGCGCGACCGGCCAGTCGTTCGCCGACATGATCCGGCGCAACGTGCCGGGCATCGCGCCACGACGCTGACGCCCGACCTCGCCGGACTCCGATCTGCCGCCGTTCCTCGCCGGCCTGAAGCCCGGGCCAGAGCATCGACGTGCGCCACACGGTCGGCCTGGTCGATCCGCATCGACGGCCGCCGACCAGGCCGGCGTCGGAGCGCGTCAACGACGGCCTGCCGGAGACGCTGGAGGAGGTCGTCGCCTACTATCGCGGCCGCTACTACAAGCTCAAGGTCGGCGGCGACATCGAGGCCGACCTCGACCGGCTCGACGCGCATCGCCGCCGTGCTCGACGCGCGGCGCCGGCGACTACCGCGCCACGCTCGACGGCAACGAGCAGTACGACGACGTCGAGGGCATCGTCGAGCTGTGGCGGCGCATGCGACGAGACGCCGGCGCTGGCGCGGCTCGTCGCAGTCGACCCTGTTCATCGAGCAGCCGATCAAGCGCGCCGTGGCGCTGCAGCCGCCGGTCGACGCGCTGGCCAGCGCTGCAAGCCGGTGATCATCGACGAGTCGGACGGCGAGCTCGTCGTCGTTCCCGGCGGCGCTGACGCTCGGCTATGCCGGCGTCTCGAGCAAGAACTGCAAGGGCTTCTACAAGTCGATCCTCAACGCCGCGCGCGTCGCCAAGCTCAACGCCGAGGCCGGCGGCCGAGCTACTTCATGTCGGCCGAGGACCTCACGACGCTGGCCGGGCGTCAGCGTGCAGCAGGACCTGGCGCTGGTGTCGCTGCTGGGCCTCGACCCATGTCGAGCGCAACGGCCATCACTTCATCGACGGCATGAGCGTTCGCGCCGGAGCGCGAGCAAGCAGGCCTTCGCCTGCGCCCATCCCGATCTCTACGAGCAAGCAGGACGGCAAGCCGGCGCGCCTCAAGGCTCGAGGCGGCAAGCTGGCGCTGGGCTCGCTCGGCGTGCCCGGGCTTCGCCGTCGCCGCCGAGATGGACTTCACGTCGATGACAGCCGATGGCGCAAGGGAGCCTGCGACATGACACTGCCGCCTGCCGACGTTTCGAGAGCGTCGAGGCGCTCGAGGACTTCATGACCGACGCCGACGCCGGCAGCTGGTCGCCGACCTCGCCAGACACGCCGGGCGACATCCTGGTGCTGGGCGTCGGCGGCAAGATGGGGCCGACGCTGGCGCGCCTGGCCAAGCGCGCGGCGCCGGGCAAGCGCGTCGATCGGCGTCGCGCGCTTCAGCGAGACCGGCCGTGCGCGCGGCGCTCGAGCAGGCGGGCGTCGAGACCGATCGCCTGCCGACCTGCTCGATCGCGCGCGCGCGTCGAGGCGCTGCCAAGGCCGCCAACGTCGTCTTCATGGCCGGCCGCAAGTTCGGCGCCATCGGGCGACGTGCCGCTGACCTGGGCGATGAACGTGCAGGTGCCGGCGATGGTCGCCGAGGTCTTCGCGGCCTCGCGCATCGTCGCCTTCTCGACCGGCTGCGTCTATCCCTTCGTGCCGTGTGGACAGCGGCGGCGCGACCGAGGACGTGCCGCCGATCGCCGCCGCCCGGCGACTACGCCAATTCCTGCGTCGGCCGCGAGCGCATGTTCGCAGTATTTCTCGGCGCAGCACGGCACGCCGGGCCGCATCGTTCCGGCTCAACTACGCCATCGACATGCGCTACGGCGTGCTGCACGACGTCGGCCGCAAGGTGCGCGACGGCGAGCCGATCGACCTCGCGCATGGGCCATGTCAACGTGATCTGGCAGGGCGACGCCAACGCCGTGGCGCTGCGCTGCCTGGCGCACGCCACGACGCCCGACCACGCCGATCAACGTCACCGGGCCCGAGACGCATCGAGGTGCGCTGGCTGGCCGACGAGTTCGGCGCCGCTTCTGGGCACGACGCCCAAGCTCACCGGCAGCGAGGCGCCGACCGGCTGGCTCAACGATGCCGCGCGCATGGTGACGGAGTTCGGCCCGCCCGCGTGCCGCTCGGCGACGCATGATCGACTGGACCGCCGACTGGCTCGCGCGCGACATGGCCGAGCCTCAGCAAGCCGACGCACTACGAGGTGCGCGATGGCCAGTTACTGAGGCGCTCGACGGTCGTGCCGATCGACGCCGAGCCAGATGCGAAGCGGTGTGGCCGCTGTCGGTCGAGGCGGGCTGGAACCAGAATCGTCGCCGACTGGCGCTTCATGCTGGGCGCCGGCCGCGGCTTCGGCTGTCCGGGCCCGACGGCAAATGGCAGCGCAAGCTCGCTGGTCGCTGCCGCTCGGCCGAAGCTCGCCTGGATCAGCATGGTGCTGGTGACCCAGCGAGCGCGCGGCGCAGCGGCCTCGGCACCGGACCTGCTGAAGCGCTGCATCGACGAGGTCGCGGTCGGCCGGCGCGGTCGCCGGCCTCGATGCCACGGAGCAGGGACGGCCGATCTACCTGCCGCTGGGCTTCCGCGATCTCTACCAGATCTCGCGCTGGCACTTCGATCGAGGTGAAGGACGCGGCCGTCCGTCCGCCCGCCGGCATCAACCTGCGTCCCGATCGGCCGGCCGACCTGCCCAGGCTCGCCCTCTACGACCGGCCGCTGACCGGCATGGAGCGGCCGGCGATCCTGGCCCATCTCGCGCTGCGCCAGCCCGGCCGCGCCTGGATCGCCGAGGACGCGGCGGGAAAGATCGTCAGGCTTCGTGCTGGGCCGCGAGGGCAGGGTGGCGACCTCGCTCGGTCCCGTCGTGGCCGACAGCGAGGCGATCGCGCTGGCGCTGATCGCCAAGGCGGCCGCGTCGGCGCCCGGACCCTTCATCATCGACGTGCCGGAGGCTCATCGCGCCGCTCGCTGCCTGGCTGGAGGCGCAGGGCGCGACCACGCCGCGCGGCTACATGCGCATGACCCTGGGCGAGGCCAAGGGGCTTGATGATCCGAGCCACCTCTTTGCTCTTTGCAGGCCCTGAACTCGGCTAACCGCCGGTGAACGCTGTTTTTTGCCGTCGATTGTTCGTTCCATCTGAATTCGACCGCAGCGTGCAGCGAATTCCCGAGCCTTGATGGGCGAGCATGGCGCCTAAGCCAATTGGCGGACGGTTCCGATGAAAATCCTGCCTATATGTATTCAGTGTTGCGATGGACTCATGAATGCACCGCGGCGATCTCGCGGACCTGACGGCATTCGTCGCCGTCGCTGATGAGCTCAGCTTCCGGGCCGCGGCTGTGCGGGTCGGCGTCACGCCTTCTGCGCTCAGCCACGCGATGCGACAGCTGGAGGAGCGCCTCGGCGTCCGCCTGCTGCATCGCACGACGCGCAGCGTCGCGCTGACCGACCAGGCGGCGGCCTGCTGGAGCGGCTGCGACCGGCGATCGCCAGATCGCCGGCGCCCTGGAGGATCTCGACCAGAGCGGCCGTCGGCCTTCCGGGCGCCTGCGCATCCACGCCAGCGCCGGGGCGGCGACGGCGGCGATCGCGCCGGTGTGGGATCGCTTTCTCGCGGCCTATCCAGACGTTCATCTCGAGCTCCAGGTGGACGACGCGCCCGTCGACATCGTGGCCAAGGGCTTCGACGCTGCGATCGGCATCAGGGAGCGGGCGGCGGTCGGACATGGTCGCCGTCCGGGTCACCGGGCCGATGAAGGTGACGGTGGTCGGCGCGCCGGCCTATTTTGCGCGCGGCAGCCCGCACCGCGCACGCCGGACGATCTCGCCCATCACAGTTGCATTCAATATCGGTGGGGCGATGGCGTGTTCGTCTGGCCCTTCCAGCGCAATGGCAAGTCGCGGCGGATCTCGGTCCGGGGCCCGGTAACGGTCAACAGCCCCGACGCTGGCGGTTCGGGCGGCGGTCGACGGCCTGGGCATTGCCTATACGATCGAGCCGCCGGCGGCAGCCGTTCATACGATCGGGCCAGCTGGTCCGCGTGCTCGAGGACTGGCTGCCGCCCTACGAGGGATACTTCCTCTACTATCCCGGTCACCGGCAGGTCCCGACAGCGCTGCGCGCGCTCATCCACATGCTCCGCCGCCGCAAGCCGGCGATAGGCGGCGCGCTGGGCCAACTTGCGCGGCGTAGCCGATCTGCTTCCATGGCGCCGCCTCTGGGCGCCGACGTGGTTCCTGCGCTACAAGGCGTCTCGCCGGTTGAACCGGGCGCCTGCGTGCCCTGGCGTGGCGGCAACGCGATCTTCCAGCGTCGCTGAGCTTCTTCTCACGAGCCTGCCAGGATCGCCGCCCGCGGATCGGTATCGCACTGACCCATGGTGGTGGCATCGCCCACCCACTCCCCTTCGTTCGCCAATAGCGGGCTCTCGTACGACTTGGCCAGCGTGTGGCAGTATTGGGTATCCGCCGGGGTTCCCGTCGCTACGTTCTGCTGCGCGCATAAAGGGCGGAAAGACGCGAGCCCCGTCATCAAGCAAGTTTCACGGTCTTCATGGCGTTTCCGCCTGTTTGCAAAGGTGTTGTCAGGCCGGGCCGATGAACAGCGTGTGGCATTGCATGCGGTGCTGAGGGTCCCTCGCGAATGCCTGCTGCGTTCGTGGCGTGAGTTCATCGGTCCGGAAAACGCGGTAGGATGAGGACATGACCCTCGAATCCGTCATTGGCGCGACCTGCCGGCGCCGGTCTGTCCCTGCTGCGGCAGGGCTCGGTGATCCCCGCCCATCCGCTGGCGCTCGGACCCGACCGCCAGTTCGACAAGCAGTCGCAGCGCGCCATCAGCCGCTACTACGTCGATGCCGGCTCCGGGCGGCCTGGCGGTCGGCGTGCATTCCACGCAGTTCGCCATCCGCGAGGTCGGGCTCTACCGGCCGGTGCTGGAGCTCGCCATCGAGACGGCGCGCGACTGGACCGACCGGCCGCTGGTGATGATCGCGGGCGCCGTCGGCAAGACGGCGCAGGCGGTCGAGGAGGCGCGCACCGCGCGGTCGCTCGGCTATCACGCCGTGCTGCTGTCGCTGGCGGCGCTGAAGGGCGCCAGCGAGGACGAGCTGATCGAGCATTGCACGGCCGATCGCCCGGGAGATGCCGCTGATCGGCTTCTACCTGCAGACGGCGGTCGGCGGCATCGCGCTGTCGCGCGCCTTCTGGGCGCGCTTCGCCGCCATCGACAATGTCGTGGCGATCAAGGTGGCGCCGTTCAACCGCTACCGCACGCTCGACGTCGCCGTCGGCATCGTCCAGGCCCAGGCCGAGGACCGCATCACGCTCTACACCGGCAACGACGACCACATCGTGGCCGATCTCGTGACGCCGATGGTGCGTGCGCACCGGCAACCGCGAGGTGACCCTGCGCTTCCAGGGCGGCCTGCTGGGCCACTGGAGCGTGTGGACGCGCGGCGCGGTCGAGCTGCTGGAGCGGCTGAAGCTCTCGGTGTCGGCCGGCGCCATTCCGCCCGAGGTGCTGGCGCTCGATCCTTCGTCACCGACTGCAACTCGCGTCGTGTTCGACGTCGACCACGATTTCGCCGGCTGCATCCCGGGCTGCCACGAGATCCTGCGGCGCCAGGGGCTGATGACCTCGATCGAATGCCTCGATCCGCACGAGACGCTGAGCCCGGGCCAGAGCGCCGGCATCGACCGGCTCTACGCCACCTATCCCGAGCTGAACGACGATGCCTTCGTCGCGGCCAACCTCGAGCGCTGGCGGAACTGACGGTGGACGATCTCTTCGCGACGCACGACGCGCTCGCCGTCGCCGAGCTGGTCAAGACGCGCAAGCTCGGCGCCGCGCGAGCTGCTCGACGGCACGCTGAGCAGGCTTGCGCGCGCTCAATGCGTCGCTGAACGCCGTCACCGATTTCTACGAGGGCGCGCTGCTCGAGAAGTCGGTCGCGGCGGCGGGCGAGGGCCGTTCCAGGGCGTGCCCTTCGTCGTCAAGCAGCTGATGGCCGATTGCGCCGGCACGCCGACGACGCTGGGCTCGCGGTTCTTCGCCAAGGAGCCGGTCGCCGCAGCCGACAGCGCCGCCGTCGCCGCGCATGCGCCGTGCCGGCCTGGTGATCGTGGGCCGCACCAACACCAGCGAGTTCGGCCTGGCGCCGACCACCGAGCCCGCCTTCGGCGGCGCGACCATGCAATCCCTGGCGCACGGATCTCTCGCCCGGCGGATCGTCGGGCGGCTCGGCGGCCGTCGTGGCGGCGCGCGGCCTGCCGATGGCGCATGCCACCGACGGCGGCGGCTCGATCCGCATCCCGGCCGTCGCTGTGCGGCCTGTTCGGCCTGAAACCGTCGCGCGGGCGGGTGAGCCTGGCGCCGATCGGCGAGACCCTGGCCGGCGCCGGCGCGCAGCATTGCGTGTCGATCTCCGTGCGCGACAGCGCCGCGCTGCTCGACGCCGTCGCCGGCGGCGAGCCGGGCGATCCCTATCGCGCGCCGGCCGCCGGGTCCTTCCTCGGCGGCGACCGCAGCGCCCGCCGGGCAGGCTGCGCGTGGCGCTTCATGCGCAAGCCGGTCGGCGAGCGCCGCTCGATCCGGTGCTGGTCGGCGCCGTCGAGCGCACGGCCAAGCTGCTGGAAGGGCTCGGCCATCACGTCGAGGAGGCGTGCGCCCGACTACGACGCCGCGGCAGCCGGGCGCGGCGCTTCGGCACGGTGATGTGCGCCAACACCTTGACCAACATCCAGATCCGCGCCGCCGGCCGCGTGCCGGGTCCGGACGATCTCGAGCCGGTGACGCGCCGGCATGCCGAGCATCGGCCGCGCGATCAGCGCCCACGAGTACATCCGCGCCGTGCAGACCTTCCATCGCACCGGCCGCCAGCTCGGCGCGTTCTTCGAGAAGCACGACGTGCTGCTGTCGCCCACGATCGCGCGCACGCACCTGCCGCTGGGCACGGTGCAGCATGGACGGCACGCTCGAGCAATATCAGCAGGGCCTGGCGCCGATGATCGCCGTTCACCGCGGTGTGCAACGCCACCGGCGTGCCGGCGATGTCGGTGCCGCTTGCCTGGACCGACGACGGCCTGCCGATCGGCCTGCATTTCGTCGGCCGCTTCGGCGCGGAGGAGATGCTGTTCTCGCTGGCCGCCGCAACTCGAGCGCGCCGCAGCCTTGGCGCGACCGCCGACCACCGGGAGGAACATCGCATGAGCAACGCGCGATGCGCACCGATCGTCGTCGGCTTCATCGCCGGCGCGCTGAGCGTGCTGATCTTCCATCAGCTCGGCTTCTGGATCGCCAACGAGCTCGGCTATGCCCGCGCGCCGCTCTACAACATGCGGCCGGTGCCGCCGTGGGGCGTGCCGACCATCGTGTCGCATGGCCTTCTGGGGCGGGCTGTGGGGCATTGCCGCTGCCTTCCTGGTGCCGCGGCTGCCCGGCGCGCTCGAGCGGCGTGCTGGGCTGGGTGCTGTTCGCCGCCATCATCGTCACGCTCGTCAACTGGTTCGTCGTGCTGCCGATCAAGGGCGTGCCGCATGGGCGGCGGCTTCCGCATGCCCGGCATCGTCGTGGTGCCGCTGGTCTATGCGTTCTGGGGCTTCGGCATGTGGCTGATCGCACGACTGCTGCGCGCCGCGCTGAGTTGGCGCTAGGGAGTAACCATGAAGATCGTCGACGCACAGGTCCATATCTGGGCCGCCAACACGCCCGAGCGCCCGTGGCCGGCGCGCGCCGAGCCGCATCGCGCGCCGCTCGGCAAGGAAGAGCTTCTGGCCGAGATGGACAAGGCCGGGCGTCGACGGCGTCGTCATCGTGCCGCCGTCGTGGGAGGGCGATCGCAACGACCTCGCCATCGAGGCCGCGACGCAGCCATCCCGACCGCTTCTGCATCATGGGCCGCTTCGATCCCGACGCGCCCGGCGCGCGCAGAGCGCTCGGCGGGCTGGAAGAAGCAGAAGGGCATGCTGGGCGTGCGCCTCACCTTCCACACCGAGGTCCTGCGCCAGCCGCTGCTCGACGGCCGCTTCGACTGGGTGTGGGGCGAGATGGAGAAGCACGGCATTCCGGCGATGGTGCTGTTCCACCACGAGTACATGCATCTCGCCGACAAGGTGGCCGAGCGCTATCCGGGCCTGCGGCTGGTGCTCGATCATCTCGGCCTGAAGAGCGGCAAGGACGTCAGCGAGGCCACGAACTTCGCCACCCTCGACAAGGTGCTGGCGCTCGCCAAGCGGCCCAACGTGGCGGCCAAGGTCTCGGCCATGCCGTGCTACGCCGACGACAAGACCTATCCCTTCCGCTCGGTGCATCCGCACATCCGCCGCGTCGTCGACGCCTTCGGCCCGCAGCGCACGCTTCTGGGGCACCGACTGGTCGCGGCTGCCCTGCAGCTACCGCCAGGGCGTCACCATGTTCACCGAGGAGATGCCGTGGCTCAAGGGCGAGGACCTCGAATGGGTGATGGGTCGCGGCATTTACTGCGAATGGATCAAGCTGGAAGGGCGCTTGACGGGCCGGTTTCTCACTAGTTTCTCTTGTTTCTCACCGGCGTGAGAAACCTGAAATGTAGATGGCGCGGGCTTTTCCGCGATTGTTTCTCCACATTCCGGGGGTATCCCACGCCAAACTTGCGCATCACCGTCTGCGAGCCGCCGCCCCAGATCGGCAGGTAGCTCATCTTGTAGCCGGCGCCGCCGGTGACGATGGGATGGATGGCGTCGGGCGCGCGCGCGACGCCCTGGCCTTCGTCGAACATGATAGCGCTGCACGCGCGCGACGTCCCAGCCGTCGTGGCGGACGATCTTCTGCGGCCATCTCCAGCGGCAGCAGGAAGACCTGCTCGCCGCGCTCGTTCTTGCGGCTCATGCTCGACATGACGATGGCCGCCCGCATCGCCGTCGACGATCGGCGACAGGATGGCCTCGGGTGTGGCGCCTTCGCCGTCGCCCGGGCAGCACTTCGGCGGTGCCGGAAATGCCCATCACCGTGATCGCGCTCGCGTCGGCGCCGAGGCCGCGCGCGCGCGGTGAGGGTGGGGAAGGGGCCGTCGTTGCGCTCGGCGAAGCACAGCGTGTACTTGCCGGGCTGGCCCATGGTCGCCATGTCGCCGACGTCGGAGCGCGCGCCGCCGATGTTGCGGATGGCGAGCTGCAGCGCGCGGCCGATGCTGGCATTGGCGCGGTTGCCGGGACCCAGGCAGTTGGTGCCGGCGTTGACGCCGAGCTGTGCGGGCGATCGGCGCCATGCACGCAGAGCGCCACGCAGGCCGTGCCGGTGGTGGTGGCGATGCCCAGAAGGTTGAAATCGGGCTCGAGCGATCGCCTCGGCCGCGGCCAGCACGACCGGCAGCTCGGCCGGCCGGCAGCCGGCGATGACGCATTGATAGGCGATGGACTCGGGCGTGATGTCGCCGAACATCGGCGGCATCAGGCCGTGCGAATCGCCGCGGCCGGCGACGCCGGCCACCATCGCCTCGAGGCGGCGGCGGGTCGGCGGCACCAGCGGCAGGCCGTCCGACAGTTCGGCGTCGGTCAGGATCTGTTGCGCGGCTCTCCCAGCTCGCCGTCGTCATCGACGACCGGCCAGCCGCACCATTCGCTCATCCGGCGATGCGCACGCAGGCGACGGTCGTGCCGCCGAACGAGGGGATGAAGGCCGAGTGCTTGCCCGGGCCGCCGGCCACCGTGATGTGGATGTCCTGCGGCGAGCGGCCGATGGTGAACCAGTCGCCGTCCGGCTTGTGGCCGGTGCTGATGTAGGTGTCCTGGTTCTCCGCCGAGATCCGCGAGGCATGCACGCGCGAGCGCGTGAACAGCTCCTCGCGGATGCTCTCGATGGTGTAGCCGTCGCGCTTCAGGGTCGCGGCATGCTCGGGGCCGATGATGACGAACATCGGGCCCTTGCCGTAGACCGTGTTGGCGCCGGGCGTCGACATGCCGCCGGCGAAGGTCGTCAGCAGGCCGATGCCGGTGGTGCTGCCGTGGTCGTTGAGATTGTGCGGGCCTTCGCCCGACATCACCGTCACCACGCTGTCGGTCGGCGCGAAGCCGCGCTGCACGTGGTAGGGCGTCCAGGGATTCTCTTCCTCGTTCTCGCCGAAGCAGAAGGTGTACTTGGCGGGATTGCCCTGGGTCGAGCGGTCCATCTCGCCCGGCTTGGCGCCGGCGATGTTGAGCAGCATCAGGCCGAGCGCGCGGCCGATCGTGGCGTTGGGCCGCCAGCCCTGGCCGAAGCAGTTGGAGCCGCAATTGATGCCGAGCTCGTGGCGGATCGGCCCGCTCACCATGACCATGGGCGCGCAGGAATGCGTGGTCGCCAGCGTGCCGTGCAGGTTGTACTCGGGATCGAGCACGCCGCGCATCGCCGCCGTCACCACCGGGAAATATTCCGGCTTGCAGCCCGCCATCACCGCATTGGCGGCGAGGCTCTGCAGGGTCGGCACGATCTGGCGCGGCGGCACGGGCGGGTAGGGCCGGTTGTCGCCGCGCACCGTCGCGACGAACTTCGCCACCTTGTCCTCGGTCGGCACGTAGAGCGGCATGCCGTCGCTCCAGCCCTGCTCGGCGGCGAACTCGTTGAACGCCTCGACATCGAGGTCGCCGATCTCGATGATTTCCTGCTCGGCGGTGTCCTTCATTTGCTCGTCGCCTCGGACAGTCCCTTGGTTGCCGCTTCGATGCGTTCACGCAGTTCGTCGGCGTTCAGGCCGCCGATCGGATGCTTGACGACGATCAGCCGGGGTTCGACCTTGCGGGCCTTGGCCTGGGCCAGAACCAGCGGCTTGAACGTCTCAGTGGCGATCACGTAGGCCGTGATGCCGAGCTTCTCGAGTTCGATGCTGTCGTGGAAACTCCACGATGAACAGCTTCCTCAATCCGCTATGGCTAGCAGCGCACCCCGGTAGTTGGCCGCGACCTTCTCGATCAGGTCCTTGGGCGCGGGCTGGCTGGCGCTGTTCTTCGACAGGAAGTCGATGTTGTCGACCTGGCCGGAAGGCGCCGAGCTTGCTGCGGATGCCGTCGAGCAGCTCGCGCGCATTGGGCTTGGAGTTGGAGACCAGGGCGATGGCGTCGGTCTTCCAGTTGACCGGTTTCAGCGCCACGCTCGCGCCGGCGGCGGCCGACAGGCCGAAAGTGGGATTGACGATGCGCATGCGCGTTCCTCCTCAACTCGTCTTGGCCAGGGCCGCTACGACGGCCTGCGCCGCACGCTGGCCGTCGGCGATGGCGTCGGCCAGATAGTGCCGCGCGCCGGCCCGCACGTCGCCCGCGGCGAACGCCGTCGGCGCCGAGGTGCGGCCCTCTTCATCGACCACGATATGCCCGGTGGCGTCGCGTGCAAGCGAATCCGGCAGCGAATTCCGCAGCGGGAGACTGGCCGACATAGACGAACACCGCGCTGGCCGGAACGGTCTTCCGCGCGCCGCCGCTCTCGACCACGACGGACTGCAGGCCGTCGCTGCCTTCCAGCGCCACGATGCGGCCGTCGATGATGGCGCACGCCGTCGGGCAGCTTGGCCGCCACCGGTGTCGATGACGGTGACCTCGCTGGCGAAGGCCTGCAGCTCCTCGGCTTCGTAGGGCGCCCAGCCGGCCGGCGCCGGCGACGATGACCGGCAGGCCGGCATAGAGCGGGCCGTCGCAGGACGCGCAATGCGAGAGGCCGCGGCCTTCGTAGTGGTCTTCGTCGGGCAGGCCGAGCCGGCCCTTGTCGAGGCCGGTGGCGATCACGACGGCGCGGCCGGTGTGGTGCTCGCCCTCGGCGGTCTCGACCGTCCACGGGCCGCTGCCGGACAGGCGCACGACCTCGCCGAAGCCGATCTCGACGCCGGCTGCGGTCGCATCGTCGGTGAGCTGCGAGGCGACCTGCGGGCCGTCCGCACCTCCTCGTAGTCGTGCAGCGCCGCTGAGATTGATCAGCGCGCCGCCTGGCGCAAGCTTGTCGAGACAGAGAGCTTTTAGCCCGGCCCGGGCAACTTCGGTGGCGGCGGCAAGACCGGCTGGGCCGGCGCCGACCGACGACGACGACATCGAAAGAGGGTAGCATCCACTGGGCGTACTCAATCGATTTCTGGACGGTGAAGGACGACGGACTTGGCACGCCTTTATACACACCCGCGCGTGCGGCTGGCGATGTGGTCCGCGATTTGCACGCGGACCATCTTGAGATCGTCCATTCAATTCCTCCCGGGCGGTGAATAGTTCGCTTGCATGGCTTGCCGGAAGCGTCGTAGGTCGCAGGGTAGGGGAAAGCAAGGGCATGGCGTATTTTTCACAACAGCTGATCAACGCCATCACGCTGGGCGCCATCTACGGCCTGATCGCCATCGGCTACACGATGGTCTACGGCATCATCGGCATGATCAACTTCGCGCACGGCGAAGTCTTCATGATCGGCGCCTTCATCTCCCTCATCGGCTTCATGATCTGCGCCATGCTGGGCATCGGCTCGGCGCCGGTCGCGATCGTCCTGGTGCTGCTGCTCGCCATGGCCTTCACCGCCGATCTATGGCTGGGCGATCGAGCGCACTGCCTATCGGCCGTTGCGCGGCTCGTTCAGGCTCGCGCCGCTGATCTCGGCGATCGGCGTGTCGATCCTGCTGCAGAACTATGTCCAGCTGGCGCAGGGCGCGCGGCCCAAGCCGGGCGGCCAGATCGTCGAAGGCGGCTTCAACCTGTTCAGCGCCGACGGCTTCGACGTGCGCGTGACCTGGCTGCAGATCATCATCGTCGTGGTGACCGTGGCGCTGATGGCGGGCTTCTCCTGGCTGATCGCCGCGACGCCGCTCGGCCGCCAGCAGCGCGCCTGCGAGCAGGACATGAAGATGGCGTCGCTGCTCGGCGTCGACGTCGATCGCACGATCTCGCTCACCTTCGTCATGGGCGCCGCGCTGGCCGCCGTCGCCGGCATGATGTTCCTGATGTACTACGGCATCATCGATTTCTTCATCGGCTTCCTGGCCGGCATCAAGGCCTTCACCGCCGCGGTGCTGGGCGGCATCGGCTCGCTGGCCGGCGCCATGCTGGGCGGGCTGCTGATCGGCCTGATCGAGGTCTTCTGGGCCGGCTATTTCTCGAGCGAGTACAAGGACGTCGCGGTCTTCGCCATCCTCGTGCTGGTGCTGATCTTCCGGCCGACCGGACTGCTCGGCAAGCCGGAGATCGAGAAGGTCTGAGGCGATGGGCCCGCGCCTGCAACACCATGCTGAAGGACGCGGGCCTGACCGCGCTGGTGGCGGCCGCGCTCGGCATCTTCATCGTCGGCTTCCGCACCTACGACGTCGGCAAGGGCCTGACCTTCGACTACCAGCTCGTCGATCTCGGCATCGCCATCGTCACGATCTTCTTCGGCCGGCTCGGCCTGTCGCTGGCGGCCGACGGCCTGCGCTGGCCGGCCCTCGCCCTCGGCGCGGTGTTGGGTGCGATCGGCGCGTCGCCGCTCGAGCTGCCGTCGACTTTCCTGCATTGGTTCGTCGACGCTGGCAGGCGTGCTGATCGTGCTGCGCACCGATCTGGCCGTGGGCGAACCAGGCGCTCGCCGTTGCGCGCCACTCGCCGCGCGGCGTGCCTGTCGGGCAGGCCGTGCGCCAAATGGTTCGGCGCCGCCCTGCTGGTCAGCCGCCGTCGTCATGCCGATGACGCCGTTCGCCGACCAGAAGACGATGGACCTCGCCGTCCTGATCCTGACCTACGTCATGCTCGGCTGGGGCCTGAACATCGTGGTCGGCCTCGCCGGCCTGCTCGATCTCGGCTACGTCGCGTTCTACGCCGTCGGCGCCTATTCCTACGCGCTGCTCAGCACGCAATACGGGCTGGGCTTCTGGTCGGTGCTGCCGCTCGCCGGCATGATGGCGGCGAGCTTCGGGCTGCTGCTGGGCTTTCCGGTGCTGCGCCTGCGCGGCGACTATCTCGCCATCGTCACCATGGGCTTCGGCGAGATCATCCGGCTGGTCCTGCTGAACTGGGTCGACCTCAGCAACGGGCCGGCCGGCATCGGCAGCATCCCGGCCCGACGCTGTTCGGCGCGGTGTTCGCCGAGACCGCGCCGGCCGGCAAGCAGACCTTCGCCGAGATGATGGGCATCCCGTTCACCGGCAACCAGCGCCTGATCTTCCTCTATTACATCATCCTCGCGCTGGCCCTGGTGACCAACTTCTTCACCCAGCGCATCCGCCGCCTGCCGGTCGGCCGCGCCTGGGAGGCGCTGCGCGAGGACGAGACCGCCTGCAAGGCGCTCGGCATCAATCCGACCAACACCAAGCTCACCGCCTTCGCCGTCGGCGCGATGTTCGCGGGCTTTGCCGGCTCGTTCTTCGCCGCCAAGCAGCGCTTCATCAGCCCGGAGAGCTTCACCTTCATCGAGATCGGCGATCATCCTCGCCATCGTCGTGCTGGGCGGCATGGGCAGCCAGATCGGCGTCGTGCTGGCCGCCGTGCTGCTGATCGGCCTGCCGGAATGGTTCCGCGATCTCGGCGCCTACCGCATGGTGGCGTTCGGCCTCGCCATGGTGCTGATCATGGTGTTCCGGCCGCGCGGCCTGATCGCCCATCGCGAGCCGTCGGTGCGGCTGCATCCGGTTCGACCGACGAGGCGCGGCATGAACGCGCGCGCCGCTGATCGAGGTCGAGCACCTCACCATGCGCTTCGGCGGCCTGGTGGCGGTCGACGACGTCTCCTTCACCGCCCGGCCGCGCGAGATCACCGCCATCATCGGCCCCAACGGCGCGGGCAAGACCACGGTCTTCAACTGCATCACCGGCTTCTACAAGCCGACCGTCGGACGGCTCACCCTGCGCGGCGATCGCGAGCTACCTGCTGGAGCGCATGCTGGGCCACGAGATCGGCCAGAAGCGCCAAGGTGGCGCGGACCTTCCAGAACATCCGCCTGTTTCCCGGCATGACGGTGCTGGAGAACCTGATGGTGGCCCAGCACAACAAGCTGATGCGCGCCTCGGGCATGAGCGTCTTCGGCCTGCTCGGCCTGAAGCGCTACCGCGACGCCGAGACGGCGGCCGATCGAGCTCGCGCGCGGCTGGCTGGAGCGCATCCGGCTGGTGGCCGACGCCGACCGGCCGGCCGGCGAGCTGCCGTACGGCGCGCAGCGGCGGCTCGAGATCGCGCGCGCCATGTGCACCGAGCCGCGGCTGCTCTGCCTCGACGAGCCGGCGGCCGGGCTCAACCCGCGCGAGTCGGCCGAGCTCAACGAGCTGCTGGTCTCGATCCGCGACGCGCGACGGCATCGGCGTGCTGCTGATCGAGCACGACATGAGCGTGGTGATGAAGATCTCCGACCACGTCGTCGTGCTCGACTACGGGCGCAAGATCGCCGAGGAGCGCCGGCCGAGGTGCAGCAGCGATCCGGCCGTGATCCGCGCCTATCTCGGCACCGACGAGAGGCGAGTCCCGATGCCTGAGGCGCCATGCTGTCAAGTCAGGGCGTGGCGACCTTCTACGGCGCCATCCAGGCGCTGCACGGCGTCGACCTCGACGTCGCGCGAGGGCGAGATCGTGACCCTGATCGGCGCCAACGGCGCCGGCAAGTCGACCCTGCTGATGACGATCTGCGGCAACCCGCGCGCGCGCGCGGGCACGATCAGGCTCGACGGCGCAGGACATCACCCGCCTGCCGACCCACGAGATCGTGCGCGCGCGGCGTGGCGCAGGTGCCGGAAGGCCGGCGCATCTTCCCGCGCATGAGCGTGCTACGAGAACCTGCAGATGGGCGCCATCGTCGCCGATCCGGCGCATTTCCAGCACGACCTCGAGCGCGTGTTCACGATGTTCCCGCGGCTGGCCGAGCGGCGCGAGCAGCGCGGCGGCACGCTGTCGGGCGGCGAGCAGCAGATGCTGGCGATCGGCCGCGCGCTGATGAGCCGGCCGCGCCTGCTGCTGCTCGACGAGCCGTCGCTCGGCGCTGGCGCCGCTGATCGTGCGGCAGATCTTCGAGGCCATCCGGCGGATCGCGCGCGAGGAGAGGGTGACGATCTTCCTGGTCGAGCAGAACGCCTTCCACGCGCTCCGGCTGGCCGATCGCGGCTACGTGCTGGTCAACGGCCGCGTGCGGCTGAGCGGCACCGGCGCGGAACTGCTGGCCAACCCGGAGATCCGCGCCGCCTATCTCGAAGGCGGCCACGCATGAGCGCCGTTCGACACCTTCATGTTCGACTGGTTGGGCGACACGCTGGGCATCGTGCTGCTGTTCAACCTCGTGCTGGTCGGGCCGGCATCGTTCGCCGCCGGGCAGGGCGTGGCCGATCACCTGGCGGTCGTGGCGGCAGGTCGTCGCTCTATACGGCGCTGCTGTCGGCTGGCGCTGCGCTTCTTCGACTACGCCCTGGCCGGCGGCGAGCTGTGGTCGATCGGCGGCTTTTCTGCTCGGCTGGGCGGTGCAACTCGCCATGGCCGCCTTTGCCTACCGGCTGACGCGCGTGCGCCAGATGGTTCGGCAATATCCCTGGCTCTACCGGCGCAAAGGCTTGCTGGGCTGGGAGGAGCGGCACTAAGCTCGACGCAGAGCTCCACGGTCGTGGACGGAGCAACTAGGGAGACATCGCATGAATAGGCTTTACGGCACGCTTGCCGTCGCGGCCGCTCGCCTGGCGGCGACGCCGGCATTCGCGCAGATCAAGATCGCGCTCGGTCGGACCGATGACCGGCCAGAATGCCGCCTTCGGCGAGCAGCTGCAAGCGCGGCGCGACGATGGCGGTCGAGGACATCAACGCCGCGGGCGGCGTCAACGGCCAGAAGCTCGAGCTGCAGATCGGCGACGATGCCTGCGATCCCAAGCAGGCGACCGCGGTCGCCAACAAGATGGTGTCGGACAAGGTCGTGTTCGTGGCCGGCCACTACTGCTCGGGCAGCTCGATCCCGGCCTCCGACATCTACAAGGAAGCCAAGATCCTGCAGATCACGCCGGCCTCGACCAACATCAAGCTGACCGACGACGCCTTCGCCAAGGGCAACACCACGGTGTTCCGCACCTGCGGCCGCGACGACGTGCAGGGCGCCACGGTCGGCGCCTACATCCTCAAGAACAACAAGAACGCCAAGATCGCGATCCTCCACGACAAGTCGCCCTACGGCAAGGGCGTAGCCGACGAGACCGTCAAGGCGCTGAACAAGGGCGGCGTGCGCGAGGCGATGTACGAGGCCTACAACGACACCGACAAGGACTTCACCGCGCTGATCAACAAGATGAAGCAGGCGCAAGATCGACATCATCGTGCTCGGCGGCTACCACACCGCCGGCGCGCTTGCTGATCAAGCAGTCGCGCGAGCAGGGCTTCGGCGCGCAGATGGTCGGCTTCGACGCGCTCGAGGACCGCCGAGTTCGGCAAGCTCGGCGGTGCGGCCACCAACGGCGTGCTGATGTCGTTTCCCGCCAAGGTCGAGGACGACCCGAAGAATGCCGCCCTGGTGAAGAAGTTCCGTGACGCCAAGTACAATCCCCGAAGGCTACACGCTCTTCAGCGCTAGCCGGCGGTCAGTGTGGGCCGATGCTGCCAACGAAAGGCCAAGTCGACCGATCCGACGGCCGTCGCCGCGGCACGCGCGGCGGCAACTTCGACTCTGCCGTGGCGTGCTCGCCTTCGACCAGAAGGGCGATATCAAGAACCCGGTCACCGACATCTATATGTCTGGAAGGACGGCAGAGTCGACCACGAGAAGTAAGCGTTGGCTTCGAGGAAGAAGGCCCCGCCGGGCCCTTTTTCGTGGCGTCAGACGAGCTGGTTCACGATTCCTGGGCCGGCGTCGATCCATCATGATATTTCAGAGCCATGGTAAGCACGACCTTCTCTCCGACGATCCGGTGTGGCATGCGCTCCGAGGGACATCGTATCCATTGCCTCCGAGGCCGCGGCCTGGCGCGTGCACTATCCGCGTGACATGGCGCCGTTCTCGGCCATCGCCGAACCGAGCGAGGAGCCGCCTATGCCATTTGCGGCCCGGCACGGCGAGCATCAGCTCGACTGTTCCGTCCGGGTCGGGAGCCTGTGCCGGGGGCTGGGAGGAGGAGTTGAGTACCTTCCAGCAAGATGGTGGCAACGCGACCGCCGGCAGCCGTCACGATGCGTCGACCATCATACTGACGATGCCGACGTCCCGGCGATGCTCAGCGGTCGCGGCCGCCCAGCCTGGTCCCTTTAGCGAAGCGTACGTCTTTCCTCGGTCGCTATCTCGGCATCCGTCAGGACGGGCGCCTGCTTGCCGTGGCCGGCGAGCGTCGCGTGGCGGGACATGTCGAACTCAGCACAATCTGCGTCCATCCCGACGCGAGGGCAGGGGTACGCTGCAGCCGCAAGCGCTGATGCAGCTTGCCTTCGCGGACGAGGAGATCCCTTCCTCACGTGCGGCGGGCAACATTGCCGCCATTACGCTGTACAAGCGTCTGGGCTTCGAGATCCGTCGTGAACTGGTCGTGAGCGTGGCGCCGGCCGAGAGTGAACGATGTGAGGCTTTCGGCTTGCTCTGCGGGCGGCGCGATTTAACGCCGATTGCCGCGTCATAATCGGGTCAGCGAGATGCTGCTCGCCATGGCGTCGCGGCGGTCAGGCAAAGACCACGGCTTTTACTGGCGATTCAACGTCTTGTGGGCCGCTTTCCCACGATTTTTGGGGGACGGTGACATCGCGGCCCCGGATATGGTATCCGGAGGCTCAACCGCTAGAGGGGATCGATCGTCGAGATGGCGGGGGCCGCCATCGCGGTCGCGTCGGATCATGCCGGCTTCGACCTGAAGGAGATTCTCAAGCGCGACCTGCAAGAGGCAGGTCACGCGGTGCTCGGATCTCGGCACCAATTCCACCGCATCGGTCGACTATCCGGACTTCGGCACGGCCATGGCCGATGCCATCGCCTCCGGCAAGGCGAGCGCGGCGTCCTGGTCTGCGGCACCGGGATCGGCATCTCGATCGCGCGCCAACCGCAACCCCAAGGTGCGGGCCGCCCTCGCTCATGACGTCACCTCGGCCGGCTGTCGCGCGAGCACAACGACGCCAACGTCGTGGCGTTCGGCCAGCGGCTGATCGGAGTCGGAGACGGCGCGCGAGGCGCTGAAGGTCTTTCTCGACCACCGAGTTCGAAGGCGGCCGCCATGCCGCGCGTGTCGCCAAGCTTTCAAGGGTATGCACGACATGAGTCAAGCCGCTGCCAAGACGCCAGGACGTCCGCCTGGCCGATGTTCACGCCGCGGCCTCGCCGAGAGCGGATCCGGCGATCGATGCGGCTGCTCAAGGGCGAGCTGCATCGCCAGCGCGAGCAGATCGAGCTGATCGCCTCGGAGAACATCGTCTCCGCGCGCCGTGCTCGAGGCGCGCGGGCTCGGTGCTGACCAACAAATATGCCGAGGGCTATCCCGGCCGGCGCTACTACGGCGGCTGCGAGGACGTCGACAAGGCCGAGACAGCTCGCCATCGAGCGCGCCAGCAAGCTGTTCGGCTGCTGCGTTCGCCAACGTCCAGCCGCACTCGGGCGCGCAGGCCAACCAGGCGGTGTTCATGGCGCTGCTGCAGCCCGGCGACACGCTTCATGGGCATGGCGCTCGACCAGGGCGGCCATCTCACGCACGGCTCGCCGCGCCAACCAGTCGGGCAAGTGGTTCAAGGTCGTGTCCTACGGCGTGAAGCCCGACACCACCTGATCGACTACGAGCAGATGGAAGCGGTCGCGCGGCGCGACGAAGCCCAAGCTGATCATCGCCGGCGCCTCGGCCTATTCGCGCCACATCGACTTGGCGCGCTTCCGCAAGATCGCCGACGAGATCGGCGCCTTCTTCATGGTCGACATGGCGCACTATGCCGGCCTGGTCGCCGCCGGCGTCTATCCCAGCCCGCTGCCGCACGCCCACGTCGTGACGACGACCACGCACAAGACGCTGCGCGGCCCGCGCGGCGGCATGGTGCTGTCGACCGACGCCGAGCATCGGCAAGAAGATCAACTCGGCGGTGTTCCCCGGCCTGCAGGGCGGGCCGCTGATGCACATCATCGCCGCCAAGGCGCGTGGCCTTCGGCGAGGCGCTGCGGCCCGACTTCAAGGTCTACGCCCAGAACGTCATCGACAATGCGCGGGCGCTCGCCGTCGGCGCTCACCGAGCGCGGCCTGAAGATCGTCTCGGGCGGCACCGACAGCCACGTCATGCTGGTCGATCTGCGCCCGAAGAAGGCGACCGGCGTGTCGGCCGAGAAGGTGCTCGACCGCGCCGGCATCACCGTCAACAAGAACAGCATTCCGGCGATCCGGAGAAGTACACCGATCACCTCGGGCGTGCGGCTGGGCTCGCCGGCCGGCACGACGCGCGGCTTCGGCGTCGGCCGAGTTCCGCCAGGTCGGCCACCTGATCGCCGACGTGCTCGACGGCATCGCCAAGAACGGCCCGGACGGCGACGCCCAGGTCGAGGCGCAGGTGCGCGCCAAGGTGCGCGAGCTCTGTGCGCCGCTTTCCCGATCTACCGCGACTGACAGCGCGCCAAGGACAAACAGGGGGACGAGATGCGCTGTCCATTCTGCGGTCACGAGGACACACAGGTTAAGGACTCGCGACCGACCGACGACAATTCGGCGATCCGCCGGCGGCGCTACTGCCCGTCGTGCGGATCGCGCTTCACCACCTTCGAGCGCGTGCAGCTGCGCGAGCTCACGGTGGTGAAGAAGAACGGCCAGCGCGTGCAGTTCGACCGCGACAAGCTCGCCCGCTCGATCTCGGTGGCGCTGCCGCAAGCGCCCGGTCGATCCCGAGCGCATCGAGCGCGTGGTCAACGGCATCGTGCGGCGCCTCGAAAGCTCCGGCGAGAGCGAGATTCCCTCGACGCAGATCGGCGAACTGGTGATGGACGCGCTGCGCGCGCTCGATCCGGTCGCCTATGTGCGCTTCGCCTCGGTCTATCGCAATTTCCGCGAGGCCAAGGATTTCGAGGAGTTCATCTCCGACCTCGCCGAGACCAACCTCAAGGACTGACGGCGCATGATGCGCGCGGCGCTCGCGCTGGCGCGCCGGTCGCTCGGGCGCACCTGGCCCAACCCGGCCGTGGGCTGCGTCATCGTGCAGCGACGGCAGCGTCGATCGGCCGCGGCCGCACGCAGGAGGGCGGCCGCCCGCACGCCGAAGCCGACGCGCATCGCGCAGGCCGGCGACGCTCGCGCAGCGGCGCCACCGGTCTACGTCACGCTCGAGCCGTGCTCGCCATCACGGCCGCACGCCGCCCTGCGCCGATGCGCTGATCGGCGGCCGGCGTCGCGCGCGTCGTTTCGGCGCTGGAGGATCCCGATCCCGAGGTGAACGGGCAGGGCCACGCCCGGCTCGAGGCGGCGGGCATCGCCGTCGAAGTCGGCGAGGGCGCCGCGCAAGCGGCCGAGATCAACGCCGGCTTCCTGCTGCGGGTGCGCGAGGGGCGGCCGCTCTTCCATCTCAAGCTTGCCAGCTCGCTCGACGGGCGCATCGCCACCGCGTCGGGCGAGAGCAAGTGGATCACCGGCGAGGCGCGCGCGCGCCGACGGCCAGCGCCTGCGCGCCACCCATGACGCGATCCTGGTCGGCGTCGGCACGGCGGCGGCCGACGATCCCGAGCTGACCTGCCGGCTGCCCGGCCTCGCCGGGCTGCTCGCCGGTGCGCGATCGTGCTCGATTCGAAGGCGCGTCTCGCGCCGACATCGAAGCTCGCCACGACGGCGCGGCAGGTGCCGGTTTGGCTGCTCTGCACGCCAGCCGCGCCGGCGGCGCGCGCGCGAGGGCTGCAGGAGCAGGGCGTGGAGATCGATCGAAGTGGCGGCCGGCGGCGATGGCCGGGTCGACGTCGCGGCGGCGGCCGCGGCGCTCGGCGCGCGCGGCCTGACCCGCGTGCTGGTCGAAGGCGGCGGGCGGGTCGCGGCGGCCTTCCTGAAGGCCAGGCCTGGTCGATCGCATCAGCAGCTACCGGGCGGGCCTCGTGCTGGGCGGCGACGGCCGCTCTGCGGTCGGGAACCTGGGCTGTCAACCGGCTCGATTTCGCGCCCCGGTTCACGCTGGTTTCGCGCCGCGTTCGCTGGCCGGCGATACGCTGGAAACCTGGGCAGAGGGACGTCTAGGTACGAGGCATGTTCACCGGCATCGTGACCGACATCGGCGAGATCACCGTCCGTCAGCCCCGGCGGCACAGGCGGACGACCGTCGCTTCGTCGTCGCGCACCAGGCACGACATGGCGCCGATCGCCATCGGCGCCTCGATCGCCTGCTCGGGCTGCTGCCTCACCGTGATCGAGAAGGGCGCCGACTGGTTCGCGGTCGAAGTTTCGGGCGAGACGCCTCGACCAAGACCCATCTCGGCGACTGGAAGCCGGGCAGCCGCATCAACCTCGAACTGTCGCTGAAGCTCGGCGACGAGCTGGGCGGCCACCTGGTCTATGGCCATGTCGACGGCGTGGGCAAGATCGTGTCGATGACGCCGGAGGGCGGCAGCGTGCGCTTCGTCTTCGAGGCGCCGGCCGAGCTGGCGCGCTTCATCGCCGCCAAGGGCTCGGTCGCCGTCGACGGCATCTCGCTCACGGTCAACGAGGTCGACGGCAACCGCTTCGGCGTGAACGTGATTTCACATACCCAGGCGGTGACGACCCTGGGACAGGCCAAAGTGGGCCAGCGGGTCAACCTTGAGGTCGATATGCTCGCGCGTTACGTTGCAGCGATTGTTGGAGCACGAAAAGATCATGAGCGCGCTCGAAAAGGACGCCTGGCGGATCACCTTCTCGCGAGGTGAAGGCCGCGGCCGAGGACATCATCGAGGAAGCCCGCAAGGGCCGGATGTTCATCCTGGTCGACGACGAGGACCGCGAGAACGAGGGCGACCTCGTCATCCCCGCGCAGATGGGCCACGCCCGAGGCGATCAACTTCATGGCCAAGCACGCGCGCGGCCTGATCTGCCTGGCGCTGACCCGCGAGCGGGTCGAGCAGCTCGGCCTGCGCGCTGATGGCGCAGCAACAACGGCACGCGCCACCAGACCGCCTTCACCGTCTCGATCGAGGCGCGCGAGGGCGTCACCACCGGCATCTCCGCCGCCGACCGCGCCCGCACCGTCGCGGTGGCGATCGATCCGTCGTGCGGGCCGCAGGACATCGTCACGCCCGGCCACGTCTTCCCGCTGGTGGCGCGCGACGGCGGCACGCTCGAGCGCACCGGCCATACCGAGGCCGCGGTCGACCTGGCGCGCCTGGCCGGCCTCACGCCCGGCCGGCGTGATCTGCGAGATCATGAACGACGACGGCACGATGGCCCGTCGCAACGACCTCATCACCTTCGCCCAGCGCCACGGCCTCAAGATCGGCACCATCGCCGACCTGATCGCCTACCGCCGGCGCTACGATTCGATCGTCAAGCGGCTGAGCGAGACCACGTTCGAGAGCATCTACGGCGGCGACTTCCGCTGCGTCATCTACGTCAACAAGGTGACGATGGCGCAGCACATCGCGCTGGTGAAGGGCGACCCGGCGGCCGGCGGCCCGGTCACGGTGCGCATGCACGCCGTCAACATCTTCACCGATGCGCTCGGCCAGCGCGACACCGGCCGCGGCGGCGAGATCGAGGCCTCGATGCGCGAGATCGCCAAGGAAGGCCGCGGCGTCATCGTGCTGATCCGCGAGCCGCTCACCGTCATGCTGTCCGAGCAGCGCCGCCGCGCCGGCGAGCCGATCCGAGCCGGCCGGCGGCGAGCTGCGCGACTACGGCGTCGGCGCCCAGATCCTGATCGATCTCGGCGTCAAGGAGATGGTGCTGCTGACCAACAGCAGGAAGAGCGTGGTCGGCCTCGAGGGCTTCGGCCTCAAGATCGTCGGCCAGAAGCCGGTTCCCGGCCGCCCCTCGCCAGCGCATCGATGCGCTGACATGTCGACGCGGACGGAAACCCCGACGACCCGGCCGGCGGTCGACGGCGTCAAGGGCGCGCGCATCCTGATCGTGGAGATCGCGCTACTACGCCGACATCGCCGACGCGCTGATCGCCGGCGCCGAGCGCGAGATCACCAGGAACGGCGCCGCTGTCGGAGCGCGTCGTCGTGCCGGGCGCCTTCGAGATCCCGGCGCCATCGCGCTGGCGGCCAGACCGCTACGACGGCTTCGTGGCGCTGGGCTGCGTCATCCGCGGCGAGACCACGCACTACGACTATGTCTGCGGCGAGAGCGCGCGCGGGCTGATGGACCTCTCGGTCCACAAGAAGCTCGCCATCGGCTACGGCATCGTCACGGTCGACACCATGGACCAGGCCTGGGCGCGCGCCTTGACCGATCGCGGCGACAAGGGCGGCGATGCCGCCCATGCCTGCCTCGCCATGGTGGCGCTCGGCCGCCGCTGGCGGAACGCGTGAGCGACCAGCCCGACGCCGAGCCGCCACGCCGAGCCGCCGTCAGGCCGCGCGGCTGGCGGCGGTGCAGGCGCTCTACCAGTGGCAGGAGGGCGAGCACGCGCCCGGCCGAGATCATCGAGCAGTTCCTGAACGTGCGCACCGGCGAGGCGGGCGAGGGCGGCATGCGCCGCGACGCCGACCGGCCGCTGTTCAAGGATGTCGTCGAGGGCACCGTCGGCGCACAAGGACGAGCTCGAGCAGACCGTGTCGGCGGCGCTGGCGCGAGGACTGGACATGGGCGCGCATCGACCGGCTGGTGCGCGCGATCCTGCTGGCCGGCGCCTACGAGCTGGTGCATCGCCAGGACGTGCCGCCCAGGGTGGCGATCAACGAGTATGTCGAGATCGCCCACGCCTTCTACGACCAGGGCGAGCCGAACTTCATCAATTCGGTGCTCGACCGCGTGGCGCGCCAGGCGCGGTCCGCCGAGCTCGTGCGGTAGCCGATCGATGGCGCGCCAGGCGCATCGGCGAGTTCGAGCTGATCGCCCGCTACTTCGCGCCGCTCGCCCGCGGCTTCAAGGGCGCCGGCGGGCTGAAGAGCGACAACGCCTTTCTGCCGGCCGATCGCGCGACACGACCTCGTGGTCAAGACCGACACGATCGTCGTCGGGCGTGCATTTCCTGGCCGACGAGAAGCCCGAGCTCGTGGCGGCGCAGGCGCTTGCGCGTCTGCCTCTCCGATCTCGCCGCCGGCGGCGCGACGCCCTTCACCTATCAGCTCTCGCTGTCGCTTGCGACGCGGCTGGAACGGAGCGCTGGGTCGCAGGCTTCGCGCGCGGCCTGGCGGCCGACCAGCGCCGCTACGGCATCGTGCTGTGCGGCGGCGACACGGTGGTCTACGCCGGGACCGCTCACCGTCACCATCACCGCCTTCGGCCGCGTGCGCGCGCGGCACGGGGCTTGACCCGCGACGGCGCGCGGGCGGGCGACGAGCTCTGGGTCAGCGGCACGATCGGCGACGGCGCGCTGGGCCTGCTCGCGGCGCGCGGTCGGCTCGGACAGTCGCGGCGCTCGAGAAGCGCTATCGGCTGCCGCAGCCGCGCACGACGCTTGGGCCCGCGCCTGGTCGGCATCGCCAGTCGCGACGGCCGATGTCTCCGACGGCCTGCTGGCCGATGCCGGCCACATCGCCGACGCGTCGCGGCTTGGCGTTCGCGATCGAACGCGAGCGCGTGCCGCTGTCCGCCGCCGCCAGGCGCGCGCGTCGCGGCTGAGCCGACGCTGTGGGCCGAACGTGCTGGGCGGCGGCGACGACTACGAACTCGGTGATCGCCGTGCCGCCGCGCAGACGAGCCGCGTTGCAGCGCTGCAGCGCGTGCGGCCGGCGTGCAAGGTGACGCCGCATCGGCAGCTTCGCGCGCGGACAGGGCGTGCAACTCGACGGTCGGCGGCCGGCCGATGCGCGCGCCGCGCCGAGGCTACGTTCACTTCTGAGGTCATAGCCTGCACTGCAGCACGGCCCCGCCTATTCGCTTGGGCAGGGCGGCCGCGGCCGACTAGAGTGCGCGCCCAATGGATGGCTCGATAAAGGTGGAGAGACGCGGGCGCCGCGGCGTCCGGCGGCATGCCGCGGCGCTCGATGCGCAACATCGCGCTGCTGGCGATCTGCCAGGCGCTGACCCAGAGCAGCAACACCCTGATGTTCGCCTCATCGGCGCTGGCGGTGCTGACCATCGTGTCGCCCGACATGCGCATGTGGGCGAACCTGCCGATCACCATGCAGCATTTCGGCGTCATGCTGTCGGTGTTCCCGGCCTCGATGCTGATGATGCGCCGCGGCCGCAAGTTCGGCTTCCGCACCGGCTCGGCGATGGGCATGGTCGGCGCCTCCTGCGCGGCCATCGGGCTCGGCATCGGCAGCTTCGCGGTGATGTGCGTGGGCGGCCTGTTCCTGGGCTACGCCATCGCCAACATGCAGCTCTACCGCTTCGCCGCCGTCGAGCTGGCGCCCGGCCGCTTCCGCGCCCAGGCGATCTCCTACGTGACCGCGGGCGGCGTGCTGGCGCGGCATCGTCGGCCCCGAGCCTGGCGCGCTTCACGCCCGATCTCTGGCTGCCGATCTTCCAGGCGAGCTTCTGCGCCGTCATCGTGCGTCCATGCCATCGTCTTCGTCGTGCTGGGCTTCATCGAATTTCCCGCGGTGAAGGCCGAGGACTCGACCGGCCCGCAGCGGCCGCTGTTCGAGATCGTCACCCAGCCGGCCTACATGGTGGCCTGCGCCGGCGCCATGATCGCCTTCGGCGTGATGTCGTTCGTGATGGCGGCCTCGCCGCTTGCCATCGTGCATGTGCGGCCTGAGCAAGACCGAGGCGCCGATCACGATCTTCGTCCACGTCATGGGCATGTTCGTGCCGGCCTTCTTCACCGGCCATCTGATCGCCCGCTTACGGCGTGTTCAAGATGATGATGGCGGGCATCGCCCTGCTGGTGGCCGGCGTCGCGGTCGCCCTGATGGGCGTCACCGAGTGGCACTTCCGCATCGCGCTCTGCCTGAACGGCGTGGGCTGGAACTTCCTGTTCGTCGGCGCCACGACCGCTGCTCACCACCACCTACCGGCCGGCCGAGCGCGGCAAGGCCCAGGCCTTCAACGACTTCATGGTGTTCGGCACCACCGACCGCGGCGAGCCTGATGGCCAGCGTCGTGCTGGAACTCGAGGGCTGGGCCGTCCTCAACTATGTGGCGCTCGCCCTGGTGCTGCGCTGGCGCTGGCTGGTGATCGGCCGTCTTCCGCCTGCGCCATCCGTCGCGCGCCTGAGGCCAAGCCTTTGAGGCGATGGGGCTTTTCCCGCGTGGCGCGGGTTGCGCAGGACGGGCGTTCTGTCATTTTCCGCCCGCCTCGCGCCGGGGAGAATCTCGTACTTCGGCGCGCGCCAGGCTGGAAACGCCGTCAAAACAATAGGTTAGCCAATAATGTCTACCGTTCTTTGGGCCGTCATCGGCTGCGGCGTGATCGCCGTGCTGTATGGCGTCGTCACCGCGTCGCGGGTCATGGCCGCCGACGCCGGCACTCCGCGCATGCAGGAGATCGCGCAGGCCATCAGGAGGGCGCCGCCGCCTATCTGCGCCGCCAGTACACCACGATCGCCATCGTCGGCGTCGTCGTGCTGGTCGTGCTCGCCATCCTGCTCGGCAAGTTCATGCCGCCATCGGCTTCCTGATCGGCGCGGTGCTGTCGGGCGCGACCGGCTTCATCGGCATGAACGTGTCGGTGCGCGCCAACGTGCGCACCGCCGTGGCGGCGCAGAAGAGCCTGGCCGCAGGGCCTCGACCTCGCCTTCAAGGCGGGCGCGATCACCGGCATGCTGGTGGCGGGCCTCGCGCTGCTCGGGCGTCGCCGGCTACTACGCCGTCCTGCTCAAGCATCGGCGTGCCGGCACGGCAGCCGCGACGATGATCGACGCGCTGGTCGCGCTCGGCTTCGGCGCCTCGCTGATCTCGATCTTCGCCCGTCTCGGCGGCGGCATCTTCACCAAGGGCGCCGACGTCGGCGGCGACATGGTCGGCAAGGTCGAAGCCGGCATCCCGGAGGATGACCCGCGCAACCCGGCCACCATCGCCGACAACGTCGGCGACAATGTCGGCGACTGCGCCGGCATGGCCGCCGACCTGTTCGAGACCTACGCGGTGACCACCGTCGCCACCATGGTGCTGGCCGTCGATCTTCTTCGCCGGCCGATCCCGACTGCTGGCTCAAGCTGATGATCTATCCGCTGGCCATCGGCGGCGCCTGCATCATCACCTCGATCATCGGCACCTACTTCGTCAAGCCTCGGCGCCGACGGCAGGCATCATGTGGGCGATGTACAAGGGCGTGATCGTGGCCGCCGTGCTGTCGATCCCGGCGATCTGGCTCGTCACCAGCACCTGGCTGGTCGGCATGGACACGGTGCTCAAGGTCGGCGACCGCTCGTTCACCGGCATGATCGCTGTTCTGGTGCTCGCTGGTCGGCCTGGCGATCACCGGCCTGATCGTGTGGATCACCGAATACTACACCGGCACCGACTACCGCCCGGTGAAGGCGGTCGCGCAGGCCTCGGTCACCGGCCACGGCACCAACGTCATCGCGGGTCTCGCGATGTCGATGGAAGCCACGGCGCTGCCGGCGCTGCTGATCTGCGCCGGCATCGTCGTCACGCTACGTGCTGGCCGGCCTGTTCGGCATCGCCATCGCCGCGACCGCCATGCTGGCGCTCGCCGGCATGGTGGTGGCGCTCGACGCCTTCGGCCCGGTCACCGACAATGCCGGCGGCATCGCCGAAATGGCGGGCCTGCCGAAGGAAGTGCGCAAGAACACCGACGCGCTCGACGCCGTCGGCAACACCACCAAGGCGGTCACCAAGGGCTACGCCATCGCCTCGGCCGGCCTCGGCGCGCTGGTGCTGTTCGCGGCCTACACCTCGGACCTCGACTACTTCATCGCCCAGCGGCAAGTCTCGGCGTCGAAGGCGGTCAGCTTCTCGCTGCACGAACCCCTACGTCGTGGTCGGCCTGCTGATCGGCGGCGGCCTGCCGTACCTGTTCGGCGGCATGTCGATGACTGGCCGTCGGCCGCGCCGCCCAGTCGGTGGTCGAGGAGGTGCGCCGCCAGTTCAGGAGAAGCCCGGCATCATGGCGGGCACGGATCGGCCGGACTACGGCCGCGCCGTCGACATGCTCACCAAGGCGGCGATCAAGGAGATGATGATCCCGTCGCTGCTGCCGGTGCTGTCGCCGATCGTGCTGCTACTTCGTGATCTCGGCGCATCGCCGGCAAGGCCGACGCCTTCGCGGCGGTCGGCGCCATGCTGCTCGGCGTGATCGTCACCGGCATCTTCGTCGCCATCTCGATGACGGCCGGCGGCGGCGCCTGGGACAACGCCAAGAAGTACATCGAGGACGGCCACTTCGGCGGCAAGGGATCGGAGGCCCACAAGGCGGCGGTGACCGGCGACACCGTCGGCGACCCGTACAAGGACACGGCGGGCCCCGCCGTGAACCCGATGATCAAGATCACCAACATCGTGGCGCTGCTGCTGCTCGCCGTGCTCGCGCACTGAGCGGACAACGACCCAAAGAAAGCCCCGGTCGCAGGACCGGGGCTTTTTCTTTGTCTCGAAGATGGGATCCAGGGCCCGCCGGGTAAGAGGTCTTTTGATAATAAAAAACAAATATTTTGAATTGAAGAGCCGAGTACTTTTCGTACGCCGATCTCTTTTGTTCTCTTTATTGCACGTATAAGAAGCTAAACCAAATAAGCCAAGACATGCGATAAAAATTGCAATGGCAGAAAAAATACCCAGCACTGCCTGTTGCTTTGCTTCTGTTTTATAATGCCGGTCAAATTGCTCATCTAAATAAATTATATTCAAATGGATAATCAGGGAGCAGCAGCATATATTTTTTGATGCCGGCAATTGTTGATTGCATCCGATCCGTTTTTAATTTGATCAATGCTAAACGCCTGTCTCTGCCGGCGAAATGACCAACGGACCTATCGGGTCTTTCAAAGAAACATAATGATAATCTTCCACCACGCCGACTATTGTTCTGCGAAGACTATCTCTTGAAACATTTCTTATCCATTTACCAACTGCCTGCTCAGGAGTATAGCCAAGTTTATTTGCAGCATTACGATTAATAAGCACGGCCTGCGCAGAATCTGCTGCGTGAAACTTTCTGAAAGATCTCTTCCTGCAATTATTTTTAATCCCAAAGTTTTTACAAAATCAAGATCTGTGAATTCTGTACTGAACAACATCTCTCACCAGGCTTTGCTTGCGACTCAAAAGAATAACCATCATGAAAGCCTCCGGGTTCTCCTGGACATTAATGACACGCTGTTTATTGCAGGAATACTTAGCAGCTCATTTTTAAATTGCCTTTTCTTAGCAGAAATGCTAAGGTTATCAAATCGCACGATCATTGATTGCTCTTTGTTAAAGCCAAGGTCAGTATTACGCAGATAATTCATCTGGCTCATAATAACAATGACGCTTACGATCAGCAGCACGGATATTCCAAATTGAAAAACAACCAGTGCCTTTCTAAAGAAAACTCCTTTCAAACCAGTTTTTAATTTCCCTTTTAAAGATTCGATCGGTGTAAATGATAGAAAGTAAAAATGC
>ERZ1370068.765-contig-10701_pt1 | contig 35144 bp, 52 predicted proteins | sample MGYA00561227_ERZ1370068 | MGnify/ENA primary metagenome ERZ1370068 (study PRJEB38410, sample SAMEA6850437) | metagenome | study: Metagenomic assessment of the ecological functions of the soil: analysis of the soil microbiota associated with the...
TCAGTTACGTATTGCTCCGTGCGAGCGGCTGACCTTGTGAATGTTGGTGCGCACGAACGTCGGGCACACGACAGTCACGCCGACCGTGAGGCGCGAGCTCCACGCCCAGCGTCTCCGAGAGGCGATGACTCCGGCCTTCGAGACGTTGTGGTGCGAGCCGCGGGCCGCGATCAGCCGGCCGCCGACGCGATGTTCACGTAGTGGCCGCTTCGCTGCGCCTGAAGTAGCAGGAAACGCGAGGCAGCCGTAGATGACTCTTCACAGGTTGATCCCCATCAGCCACTCCCAATCAGCGACCGGGATCTCTCCACGGGGCCCCCGGCCGCCACGCCCGCGTTGTTGAAGACGATATCGGTGCCGCCGAAGCGCTGCGTCATGTGTGCTCGGGCAGCGCGGTACACATCCTCCTTGCGCGAGACGTCGCAGCGTTAACATCGGTCGCGGTGCCGCCTTCTGCGCGCACGAGCGCGGCTGCCCTTCCCGTCTCCGGTGTTCGTGTCGGCGATGAGGACCTGGCCTCCGCGCCTGGCGAGGGCGACCGAAAATGCGGCGTCCAGGCCGCCGCCGCCGGTCACGACGGCACGTGGAGTCGTTGCGAGCGCCATGATCCGCCGTAGCCGAGCGGCGAGGGCGCGCGTCGACTGGTGCCGTTCGTGCGTCGTCCTGACCTTTGGCGAAACGGAGCCAGTCTGCGGCGCGGCGTCAGTTGAGCCGGTGCTCTTCGGTGGAGAGCGAGAGGCGCTGGAGCGCCAGGAAGCTGGTGACTCGGAGCACGCGCTCCGAGAGATGGAGTGTCTCGAGGACGGCCTGCCGCTCGCCCGCTATGTCGATCAAGAGGTAGTGCGCGCACACATCCGCGATGAGCCCCCGGCGGCGTCCTTCGGGATCCGGAACTCAGCCCTCTCCCAGCCCAGGCGGATGAGCGCGACGACCTGCCGCCATGTTGGTCACCAGCGCGGCCACGTCGCGCTCGGATAGATGAGTCTCCTCCCGTGGGCAAGAGCGTCGCCTTGGCGGTCCGGTACGGGCCCACATAGGGCAGCTCTTCCAGGCGCACGCGGGCGCCCGCGCACCAGGATGTTGTACGCCCGGCAGCCCATGTGATCGACGATGACGCCGGCGGCCGCGACGGTCGCGATCACGCGGGTGCCCGTGCCTGGGCGTCGCGCTTGGCAGGATCGGTGACCTGGACGACGGCGATCAGCGCGCGATGCGAGCTCCAGCGCAGTCGCGCGACCATGGCTGCTGGGTAGCGGGCGGCTCGAAGACGGAGCGGCAGGATCGCGCGCCGGGGAACAGGGCACCGTCGCGGACAGCGGGAAGAGCGGCAGGGCCGAGAGGGCCGGCGCCGAGGTCGCGCGGCCGGCTCGGATCGGGCGTCATTCGACGGGCCGAGAGCAGCGCGCGCGGCGGCGTCGCTCAGTCCGGCCTCAGCCGATCATCTCGACGGCGGAGCCGCGTGATGGCGTCGGGCGCGTCGGTGAGCGCGGCGTGGACGATCGGGCTTCAGCGACGCCGCCCGCGGTCATCCGCGGCGCGAAGCCGCTGCCCGGCGAGCATGCCGGTGTCGACCGAGCCCGGCAGCACGAGCGCGACCGACTGGAGGCTCGGCGTCCCGCGCAGCTCCTCCGCGAGGCTCTTCGCGGACCGCAGGATGCCCCACCCTGACGCGCGGCTGCGTGCCGCGGCCGCGCTGCGGGCGAGGCGATGCGTCGCGGAGATGCTGGCCACGCGCGGAGCGAAGCCATTGCGCCCGGCGTGCGAGCATGGACGGGAGGAAGGCGTCGCGCGACACAAGGAACGGACCGCGCAGGTTGACGGCGAGGACACCGGTCCCAGTCGACCGGCGAGGTCGCCCACGCGCGCCCTCGCCGTACGATGCCGGCGTTGTTGACCACCGCCCGCGGCGTCCCGAGCGCGTGGCCAGGACCTCCTCCGCGGCTCGGGCGATGTCGTCCTCCCGCGCGACGTCGCACACGAAGGCGCGCGCCTTCCGCTCCGCTGGCTCCGCGCGCGGCGTCGGCGGCGTCGTCGAGCATGGGGCCTCGAGCGCCCGAGCAGCGCCACGCGAACGCCGCGCCTCGCGAACGCGATGGCTGTTGCGCGGCCGATGCCGCGTCACGCTCCGGTCACCACGGCGAGCGAAGCCTGGCTCTTCTTCACGGCCGCCTCGACATGGCGCGAAGCGACGTGAGGAGCTCCTGCCGGTGTAGCGATATTCCCCTTCGATCGCCATCGCCCCCCACGACGGCTCCCGCCTGTTCGCCGCGGCCCACCAGGCACGAGTGCGTCATCGTCAGGATGCACAGCGCCGCGTGCGGCTCGAGCTCGTGCCGCAGCGCCTGCACGATCTGCTTCCCGACCTGCTCCTGCAGAAGTGAGGCGGTGCGGCGGCCCACGACCTTGGCCAGCGTCCCGTAATATTCGCGAGGCGCCGGTTCGGCACATAGGCGACGGTCGCGGTGCCGTGCGCCGGCAAGAGGTGGTGCGGGCAGATCGTGGTCACGGCCAGATCGCGCACCACGACCGCCGTGCTCACCCTGCCCGCGTCCATCGATCCGTCGCGGAGGAGCTCCAGCGATCGCCCGATACCCGTCGAGGAGCTCGTCGGCCCAGGCGTCTGCCACTCGCTCACCGGTCCCCGACAGCTCCCCTGTGAGCTCATGCCCGAGCGCTCGCAAGAACGCTTCGATCGCTTCCGCTGCTTTGCGCTTGTCGATCATCGTCGAACGGTCCCAATGCCAGAAGGTCCGGCGCGACTTTACAGTTGAGCGTCGCTCTGCGCGCCAGAAATCCCGCCGGAGTCGGCCAAGCATCCCACCGATCGCCGGCGAGTTCGAACTCTTCGTAGTAACCGAGCGCGGGAAAGTCGGAGGTGGGCTTCTGCTGTTCTCTTGCGGGGCGGCGTTGCCGCGGTTGCCGCCCCACGCGGGCGCTTGCCTGTCGATGTTCGCGTCGGGCGGCGCCGGCTTCGCCGGCGCGGCCGCCTTGGTGCCGCCGCCGGCGCGCCGCCGCCACGCCGGCGCGGCCGCCACCGCCGGGCGCCTGGTTCGCCGTGGGGCTCGCGGTCGCCGAGGCCGCCGCCATCGCGTTGCCGAGATTGCCTTGCGGAGCGATCCTGTTCAGCGCCTCTTCGGCCTTGCTTCGATAGCGTCGTCGCGCTGCGCCAGAGCGCCGTAGAGCCCCGTGCCTTCGTGGTCTCCTCCGCGCTTCTGTAACAGCTCGCGGCCGCCCACATGGCCTCTGCGGCCTGCGCCGTCCCCGCGAAACGCACGCCGACATCGGTGCATCGGGCAGCGCTGCGCGTCGCACCCGAGGAGGTCTCGGTCGCCTTTGCGTCCGCGAGGGCCGCGGGAGCGTCGCCGCCGCCTTTGGCCTTCGCCTCGTCCCGCTTCGTCTTTGCGTCCGCGCGGCCCGCAGCCACCTCTGCGCCGAGTGGGGTGAGCTGGGCTTTCTTCGCCGACGCAGCGGCGGAGGCGCTGGGCGCCGCGGTCGCGGCGGGCGCGGCGGCGACCGCAGGTGCGCCCTCGTCCCGCCCGGCGACGGGGCTCTCCGCGCTCTGTCACCCGCACTGGACCGATCGGCGTCGAGCTCCGGCTTCCTGGCAGCAACAGCAGGCCCGATCCGATCACGAGGACGAACAGCGCGGCCATGGCGAGCTGGGGCCGCATCGCGTGGCTGCCCGCCCACGCGAGACGCGCGCAAGCAGCTTTCTTGCGGCCATCGGCGTCTTCTCTTCTGCGCGGCGAACGTCGGCGGCGGACGGATGCGACGCTCTCCAGATCGGCGCTCGGCTCCCTCGAGGGGGAGCGATGCACGAACCCCGCGGGTCGCCCCGCAGCGCCGACGAAAGCGTCCCAGCGCAGCGAGAACAGCCCCCTACGTGGCGCTTGAGGGCCGCGCGTGCGTGAGCTCGTCCAGCTCGTCGTAGATGCGCGTCGATCACGTGCTGGCCGAACTTCTCGCAGTCCATTCGAAACCCGCTCGACTGGCTTGTCTTCGAGCCCACTACGCCCGCGGTCGCCCCCTCGCAGTCTGCCTTTATGAGTCGTCTCGCGGCTCAGCGCAGCGCCCGCGCGTAATCTTCGTATCCGAGAGGTCCTCCTGGAGGCGCTCGAGGGCGTAGCGCATGCGGCTCTTGACGGTAGCTCTCCGGCTCTCGTGCGTCGGTCCGGCGATGTCCTTGAACGGGCAGGTTGACCCAGCTCGCGGAGCAAGAACACCTCGCCAGCTGCTGCTGGGAGCGCCTGCCGCGGCGCGCGCGGCTGCGCTGCCCGAGCCTGCTCGCCGCCGATCGCGGCGCGCCTGACGCCGCGCGCCCGCGGACGTCCGATCGGTCCAGGCGCTCGCGGAGCGTGGACCGTCTTCGGCGAGTCGCCCGATGCGCCTGGTCGCAGCGAGGGGTGCTGTGCGGAGCGACATCTTGCGCAGGTGGTCGATGCAGAGGTTGCGCGCGATCGCGTACGCCCAGGTGGAAAAGCGCGCCTCGTGCTTGAAATCGGCCGCGCGCCTGAACGATCGCTCGACGAGTCAACGTCCTGCACGAGGTCCTCCGCCGCGTGCGGCACGCGGATCCTAACGAGCCGAAGGATGAAGTTGTAGATGCGGCGTCTTGTGCCTGCCGGACGATGTTCGACGAACGCGGCGCGGTCCCCGGCCTTGGAAGCGCATCATCAGGACCTCGTCGGTCACCTCCTGGCGAGCTGTCTGCGCCATCGTCGTGTCAGGCCTCGATTCCTATGGGGCAAGATCATCCCGCCTGAAAGGAACGGGCCGATCTTCTGTGTGGCGCTTCTGGCTCGGCTATACGCACCGCACCTGCTCAAAAAGTTCTACGTGCTGCGACATGTAACGCTTCGCGTGCGGGGACATGCTCATGAACCCAATGCGCTCCGCGCGCCTCCTGGAACCTCGGCTCCGGGCCCACACGGTGCCACCTTAGCCGAAGTCGCAATCCTGAGCACGAATGTCGCGATCCGACCCCGCGCGGCGGCGCCCTGGCAAGGGCTCAACCCACGCAGCCACCTTCCGTCATTGCGTAGCGTTCCGCGGCCACCCCACTACACTTTAGGCCGCCGGCGGTGCGTGGTCCGGTCGGAACATCTCACCCATTAAGGAACCCATGAGGCTTTTCCAGGTCCTGCTTGCCCGCTGACCTTCGCGCTCGGCGGTTCCCGCTTTCGCGCAACCTGCACCCGCCGGGCAGAAGGCTCCACCTGGGGGCCACGGCGGCTCCCGCAGCACAGCTGGGCGCGAAAGGCGCGCCCGCCCGGCGCCGCCCGCAGCAGCGACCACCACGCCGCCTGCCGCGCGCCGCCTGCTGGCGCCGCCCGCAGCTCAGGTGCCTGCTCCCCGATCCGGCCGCGCAGCAGGCGCAGCCCGCGCCGGGCAACAGGTGCAGCCCGCTCCGGGCAACCGGCGCAACGCGCTGCTCCGCAGACTTCTCGCGATGGACGGCGCGACCTTACGCGGTCCGCCTGCGCGACCTCGAGCAGCGCATCGACGAGCTCAAGGAGCAGATCCGGCGCAGCCACACGCGGCTCGCGCTGCTCAGCGACACCATCCTGTCGGGCGGCGGCGGCGGCTCGCGCGCCGACATCACCGTTCAAGAACGAGCTGTCGCAGCGCGTTTCGAGCTCACGCGGCGCCCTGTTCGTGCTCGACGGCGCGGTGCAGTACAACAAGACGACCAGATCCGGCAGCGCTCGCCGAGCAGACAGAAATCCCGATCTTCAACGGCTCCGATGCCGCCCGGCGACCACACCGTCCAGGTCGCTGCGTCAACCTCCAGGGCAACGGCTACGGCGTGTTCTCCTACCTGCGCGGCTACACGCTTCGAGGTGCCGATCCAGCCACTCGTTCACCGTCAGTCGAGGGCAAGACAGTCAACCTCGAGGCCATCGCGTACGAGAAGGGCGGCGTGACCACGCCGCTCGAAGAACGCCCTGCGATTCGCTACGTAGAGAAGGTCGTCTCGGGTCTCGGCTCGACGCGCACGCGGCCGCGTCCCCGCCGCGCCTGCCGTACCGGCGGCTGCCGCTCGCCGGTGCCAAGCGCAGAACATGAGGTCTCGGTGTGCGCGATGAGCGACGAGATGATGCGCAGAGCGACGCAGGCTCCGGGCGGTGCCTCGCAGCGCTAGCCTTCGGCCGTTTGGCGCCTTGCTCGCGGGCGCCACTCCCGGCCCGTCGCAGCTCGGAGCTCCGGAGGCGGCATGCCGGACCGCGCAGCGATTCAGGCGGTGCCGAGGGCCTGGCGACGATCAGGCAGGCCGGCCCGGCAGTCGAGTTTCGCAGGAGCGTACGCCGGCGCAGCGCATCGCGGACGCGGTGCTGCTGCTAGGCTCGAAGGACTACGCTCCGCGCGGCGATCGTGCCTGAACAAGGTGCGTCGAGAAATGCCCGAGACCACCGGACAGTCCTATCCGGACGCCTCGACGCTGCTCGGCGAGGCTTACTTCCGATCGCACCAGTATCCGTCTCGCGCGACCGCGTCTTCAAACGGAGATCGTCGAGACACACGCGAGCGCCGCTTCGCGGCAATTACCAGCCCGGGCGCGCTCGGCCGTCTGGTCGACATCGCGCTGCGCATCGAGGAGCTGAACGAGCTCGACGAGCTCTTTCGCGTCGATGACTGCGATATCCGCCCGCGGCGGCAAGTCCGGCTCGCTCGCGTACGCGCGGGGCGAAGGGCCTGTTCGCGCAGAAGGACTTCGCGCGGCGCCAAAGCGCGGCGCTCCGCGCAGCGTCGACCTCAGGAGCGATATACGCTCCACCAGGCGCAGTACCTCGCTCGGCGCTCGATCGCCGATGAAAGAAGCGCCGCCGCCGGCTGAACGCCTCAGCGAGAGCGGCGAGGCGCGCGCCGCGTGTGCCGCCGGCCCCGCCACGCCCGCCACGATGCCAGACCTGTTCGAAAAGGTCACGCAGCTCCCGCCGGACACGCACCGAGCACCGGCAGGTCATCGATCTCGGCGTGGCTGGCGATCGGGCGCCTCTTCTACGAGACCGATCAATGGCGGCAGGCTGTCGAGGCGTACAACCACATCGATCGCACGCTCGCCCGAGTTCGGCGACGATGCTCTACGAGCTCGCCTGGGTCTACGTGCGCCTCGGCGACGTCGAGCGCGCCCAGCGCGCCCTCGAGGTGCTCGCCATCGCCGACCCGAACAGCCAGAACATCGCCGACGGCCAGCTCGCTCCGCGCCGACCTGATGCTCCGCGCCGGCCAGTTCGAGCAAGGCGCTCAAGGTCTACGAGGGCGTCCGCGCCACGCTACGATCCGATGCGGGCCAAGGTCGACGCCTTCCTCGGATCGATCCACGACGATCCGGCCGTCTACTACGACAAGCTCAGCGCAGGAGCAGCTCGGTCGCTCGACAACAACGCCGCCCCTCCCGCCGCTCGCCGTGCAGATGGGCGCGCGAGGCCAGAGGACGGCCCGCTGGCGTTCGCCGTCATCGACGACGTGAACCGAGTGCCGCGATCTCATCAAGCAGATCGAACGAGCTGATCGAGCAGCTCAACGCTGTCGCTCAGCTCGCCGAACCGCGTGCGCGCCGTTCCGGGCTCAAGGCCGGCGTGGAGAAGGCCCTCGGCCTCATGAACACGCGTCGGCGCTCGCGCGCCTCGCGCCTCGGCCAGGGCATGGACGACGTCGAGCGACGGCGCCGCTCTCCGGCGAGATCGGGCGCCTGGCGAGCCGAAGCGCCGCTCGCTCGAGAAGCGCCTCGCGATGGTGCCGGTCACCGAGCGGCGACTTCCAGGAGCGCGAGAACCAGGCGCATCGAAGCAGTGGAACACGCGTGTCGCAGGCGCTCCAGCGGCTCAACCTCCAGGTCGACACGCTCCAGGCGACGATCAACGGCCTGCGCCGGCGCGTCCTGCGCGAGGCGCCCGCAGTACGGCGTCGTCCGCGACCCGGCGCAGCGTCGCCCGCTTCGAGCGAGGAGCTGGCGCAGAACGAGCACGACCTCGGCCTCTACCGCCAGCAGATGGACGCGCTCCGCAAGATGGTGGGCGCGGGCAGCGTCAGGTCGGCTTCGGCGATCAGCGCTTCGTCGAGGACGACGAGGTGCGCAGCAGGCGCTACGCGCGAGGCGCTCGGCAGCGAGGTCGCGCTCGCCGCGCAGGCGCGCGGCGGCGGCGCACTCCAGGCGTACGCCGCAGCGATCGCCCGGCCTGCTCAGCCAGGCCGACGACGCCGACGCCAGGCGTCGCAGGCACGCGTACGCCGATCTCGAGCAGCGAGGTCGCCAAGAAGGCGCCAGGAGCTGAGCGACATCGTCGCGCGCGAGACCGCGAACATCGTCGAGTTACACCGGTCCGCCTCGACGAGCTCGACAGCCAGGCAGCGCCGCGTCGTCGGCGAGGTCGCGATGCGCAACTTCGGCCTCGTCCGCGACCGCCTCAAGAGCATCGTGCTCCGCGCCGGACGTCGGGATCACCGAGGAGGCGTGGGAGGTCGCGAGGAGCAGATGACCCGCGTGCGCAACCTCCAGGTCGAGCGCGCCCGCGAGGATCGAGCTGTTGAAGGAAGAGCTCGAACGAGGTCCTCGACGACAGCGGCGGACGCCGAGGAGGAGCAGTCGACAGCGCTGACGCTCGCGTCGCAGCGCGCCGGCGCCTGGCGCTGCAGCGCGTCGCGAGCCACGCGCTCGTGCTCGCAGCGCGCCGGTGGCGCGGCGCTCTCGCAGCCGCCGGCCCGGCGGCGCTGCGCCGCCAACGGCCGCCCAGCGCCGCGCGCGGCTGCCGCGGAAGCGCGCTTCCGCCTCGGCGTCCGCGCGCCCTGCGGCCTCCGGCGCGCCGGCGCGCGCCCGCGCCGCCGCCCGGCGCGCCGCGCGCGGCGCGCTCCCGCCGCGCGACGCCGGCTCCCGACCGCTGACGCGCAGCATGCGCGCCGCCTGCCGCCGCCCACGCCCGGCGCAGCTCGCCGCGCGCTGCGGAGCTCCAGAAAGAGGCCGACGCCTACGAGAAGGCCGCGCGCAGACTACCGGCGCACGATCACGCCGCATCGTCCAGCACCACTACGAGGACCGGCGCCGCCGCGTTCTCTCGCGCGCTCGACACGCGAGATCGCGACCGAGAAGAAGGGCCTGCGCGACGCGCGCGAGGAGGCGATCCAGCGCCTCGAGGCGTTCGTCGACCCGCTACAGCGGCGCCGAACGCGCACCCCGAGAACACGCCCGGACGCGATGTTCCGGCTCGCGCGCGCTCTACGAGGAGCGCGCCCGCGACCGACACCGAACGAGCGACGATCTCGTCGGGCCTCGACCGGCGATCGCGCTCTACAAGCGCGTCATCAGCGAGTATCCCGAAGTACCGCGAGCTCGCCGGCATCTACTACTACCTCGGCCACGCGCTCAACGACTCGAGCCGCATCGCCGAGGCGCAGCAGGTGTGGCGCGTCGCTCGTCTGCCACAACCACTACGCTTACCCCGTCGCCACCGATCCGAAGGACCCGGAGCAAGGACTCGTCGTCGAGCCGCTGCCCGCAGGACCACGACGCGCGACTACTGGACGGGCTGGGAGGCACGCGCCACCCGACGCCGATCGAGCTCGGCATCAGATCAGGCGGCGAGGCCGCGCCGACGCCGGCGCCAAGAAGGCGCAGCCGAGGAAGAGCCAGGCCCGGGCCGCGGCGCGCCGACGACGAGCTCGCTACGAAGAACCCGTACCCCGACGACTGCCACGCCGATCCACGCAGAAGACCGCAGCCAGGCGCCGAGCCCCGCTACATCGCCGAGATCTGGTGGCAGATCGGCGACTACCACTTCAACGAGATCGACCCGGCGGGCGGCCCCTACAACTGCAACCGCGCCGAGACGCGCGTATCGGCAGTCGATCAAGTTCAAGAAGCCGCCGGTCTACGGCGTCGTCGATGTACAAGCTCGCCTGGACGTACTTCAAGCAGCAGCGCTACGAGACCGCGCGTCCGCGAGTTCGTCGACCTGCTCAGCTACACCGACGAGCAGGAGAAGACGACGGGCGATCCCGGCGCCGACTTCCGCGCCGAGGCGTACACGTACATCGCCGGCTCGCTCACCTACCTCGACTTCGCCGGACCCGCGCGCCGACGATCCGTACATCCCGCGCAACGACGTCCTCGACACCGAGCCGGACCCGCGTCGAGGCCGAGCAGAAGATGCGCATCGCCATCGACCGCGTGCAGGACCCGAAGCTCATCCCCCAGAACGAGAAGTGGTCGGTCGAGATCTACAAGGCGCTCTCGCAGGAGTTCCGGGAGCTCAACCAGTATCGGCAACACCGATCGAGGTGAGCGAGCTCATCCTCAAGAAGTGGCCGATGCACCGCGACGCGCCGGTCATCCAGAACCAGATCGCCGACATCTACGACACAGCTCACGCGCCTCAGTCGCGCGAGGGACCGCCGGAGCGCGACGGAGAACGCGGCCAAGGCGCTCGAGGCGCGTACGCAAGCTCGCTGCCTACGTCGGCACGACGCGCCTGGGTCGAGCGCGAGCAAGGACGATCCGGAGGCGCTCCAGGACGGCGGAGCGCCTGGTGCGCGGCGAGCCCCGGCGGGCGGCGGCCGACCACCCACAAACGCCGGGCAGCGCGCTCGTGCAGTCAGGCGATCGGCATCGGCGACAAGGCATCGCGCGACCGCGACCTCTTCGAGCGTGCTCTATCCGAGGCGCAAGCTGGCCGCGCGCAGGGCTGGGCACGGCTACCTCGCGCAGGACGAGAACGCCCCGGACGCGTACGAGAGCAGGTACTGGCCGGCGCGACGCCTACCACACGATCGTGGTGATCGACGGTCGCGCTGGACCGCTCGCCGCCGCCAGGCCGAGATCGCCGAGGCCCGCAAGGCGGCGGTCGCGGTGCGCGACTCGAACGAGGACGACGGGGCAAATACCTGCAGCCGGCGTTGCGTACATGGTGGTCGACATCGCGCAGCAGGCGCTGACCGATCAGTACAAGCCTCTTACGATCGCGCGCGAAGGGGCTGCAGGGCCCGGGTTCCGCGGAGAGGCTGGCGCACCGGCCAGGCACCGAGCAACGGAGACCAAGGTGGTCGTCGAAGGACACGGTGCCGGAGCCGGTCCTCGCAGGCGGTGGCGGCCCGCGACGAGTACGTCCGCGGGTGCCGCCCGGCGGCTCGATACACCGGCCAGAACAGCGCGCGGTCTATCGCCTTCCAGGCGGGCGGACTTCTTCTTCATGTACGGCCAGTTCGACGAGGCGCGGAAGCGCTTCATCCGATCTATGCACGGAGTGCGGCGCAGCGGAGCTGGCGGCTACAAGGCGTGGGGCGCCTCACCACGATGGCGAACCGCGAGGAACAACGTCGAGCGAGAGCCGCAGGCTGGCCGGAGCGGCGGCGCTCACGAAGAGCTGCGCGGTTAGCGAGAGGACAAGCTCAAGAGAGCGACGATCGCCCGGCCCACCATCGCCCGCCGGTTACTACATCGACGCGGCGCGAAGCGTTCGAGAAGGCCGAGGAGATGCCCGACGGGCCCGAGCGGAGCAAGGGCCGTGGCGCGAGGCGGCGGCGCTTCTACGAGGTCGCGCTCGGAGAGGCGCCGGCCCGCGACGACGCCTGAGGCGGCGATGAACGGCGCCTATCGCCTAGCCCAAGCAGGTCGGCGACTACGACCGGGCCATCGAGATGTACTCGCTGTTCATCAAGGAGTACGGCAACGAAGCAGGTCCTGTCGCTAAGCTCCGAGGAAAGGCGGTCGACCCCGCGACTTCCCGCCCGCTGCCGCCGACCCCGCAGAGGCATCGGCGAGCGCGTGGAAGTTCCTGAAGCAGGCCGTACGACGCGCTCGTCGTCCGCCGCGTACGTGCTGTTCTTCAACTACCGCGTCGGCCGCGGCCGGACATCCACGAGACGATCTCGCGGCAAGACAAGGCCGCTTCTCCGCAGGCCGCGCGCCGCGACGGCCGCGCGCAACGCGGTGCTGCTCTACGCGAACGTCCGGCGGCGGCGACAAAGATGACTCCTGGCGCGGCACGACGTTCATGTGGGCCTGAGCCCCGCCGCCCGAGCAGAAGGCGGACGTCGACTTCCGTACATAGCCTCGGCCGACCTCAAGACGTGGGACGAGCACGGGCCTCGACGACGGCGCCAACAAACAGGCCCGGATCAAGGCGATGAATACGATGGATGCGTATTTTCAACGCCAACAAGTCCAACGCCGCCGCGACCGGCTACGTCGTCCAGGCCGCGTATCACGCCTACAAGCTGCGCCTCGCCGGCAGGACTCGAAGGCCCGCGATCAGCCAGAACACCATGCAGAGCAATACGTAACTGAACGAAGCACAACGAGGTACGTATTGCTCTCTGCGAACCCCTAGAGTCAGAGTGCCGGTGACGCGCAAAAGAGTAGTTCTTTGCATGCGTGCGATCGCGTCCTGGACGCCAACCGAGAAGACTCCATCGATGGGGCCACAATAGTAGCCCAGACGACGCAAAGTCGTTTGGAGCGCGCCGACATAGCCCGGATCGGAGATTAGACTTGTCCCCGAATCAAAATAATAGGCGAACCGATACGAATGGCGTCGCTCGTCGAAGTTCTGTCCGATTAGGCGACTTGCCCTGGTGGAGAAGCCCATGCCCGTCGCGAAGAGCCAGCGGATCCGCGTAGGGGTCGTAGATGAAAAAGGGTGAATCCGATTCAGCCCAGGAACAAGAGCGGCAGCAGGCAACGACCGAAACGAAGATAAGGATCAAGACGCGTTTCATAGGAGAGCGGTTACTTTGTCATTGGAAGATCGTGGCGGCAATTGTTTCCCATCGAACTGCGGCGGGCAATCAGGACAATCGTCTTGTTCCAGTTCAGGGCCGAAATGGGTCCGGTCCTCGTTCTTTTGACGCAGGCGATACAAGTCCAATTTCGTCAGGGACACTTCGGGCCGCATCAAAATAATCAGTTCGGTTCGCATTTTGGACTTGGTTGTGTTCCGGAAAAGAGCCCCAACCAACGGGAGGCGACCTAGAATCGGTATTCCAGTTCCGATTGTCTTGGTTGTTGTCCATGATCAGTCCACCCAGACAATCGTGGCGCCGTTGTGGCGCAGAGACGGTCGTGCGGATATAACGGGTCGCAATATTCGGGATCGCATTGCCATCGACCACTGGTGGAACCAGCCACACTGTCGACCTTCTGCAGGATATCGAGTGAGACTTCCTTTTCGGAGTTGATCAGCGGCACCACTTCGAGCTGGAGCGCCACTCTTTTGAACTCGATAGTTGTGACTTTGTGAGATGCCGCTGGCCGAGCAATGTGCGCGGTGGGAGCTGAAATCGTATTCGTCGGAACGGGGATCTCCGTTCCTGACGCGATAATCGCCTTCTTGTTGTTGCTCGTAAAAACCATCGGCCGCGAAATCACCTTGAATCGCCCGGTCGAATCAAGCGCATGCACAATAGCTGAGAGGTAATTGCCAGCAGCGATATAGACGTTTGGTGCCGCTGCCCACGTTTTGAAGAATCGACTGAAGTTAATCAGACCGGCAGGATCGAGAATTCCATTAGGACTGGGAGCGACGGACCCGGAAGGAGGTAGCAAACGGGAGGGGCACGCCGGTGTTGCGCGAAGTGCCCACCACCTGGTTCTTGTACTTCGCAAAATAATCGACGCCGAATTCTTCGGTCGTTGTCTAGGTCAACTCGCCAATCACGGTGCTGAGGGCGACCTGCGGCGCTTTCACGTCCATTTCGTCGAGGATTTTCTCGACCTTCACCACCACCTCGCGATTGCCCAGCACGATGATGGTGTTGGCGCGCGCGTCAGCGATCAGCTTGGTGTTGCCGACGATCACTGCCTGCGGCGCGGTATCGATCGGCTCCGTGGAAAGCTCTTCGGTCACCTGCAGCGTGCTCTCACTTCCGGTGCCGGTGGTGCACCGGTGGTGCTCTGGTTTTGGTTGGGAGTCTGGTTCTGGCGGGCTTGATTTCGCCCTGTTGGCCCGGGAGATTGCCGCCCTGCTGGTTTTGATCGCCCGGCTCGGTCAGCGCCTGCACCAGCACCGGCAAAACGTCCGCCGCCGCGATGTATTTCAGCGGCCGCGTAACCGGCTTGCCGAACTCCACGTTGGCGTCGAATTCGGCGATCAGCTTCTCGATAAAGGGAGATTGATCGGCCGCGTAATGACGTGGATGCGGTTGGTGCGCACGTCGGCTTCCAGCTTGATCTTGCCGACGATCAGCGAGTCCTCGGAGAGCACCGCGCCGCCTTCATCCTCATTCCCCTGCTGCGCGCCTGGCGGAATGACCCCGCGGACGCGGCGGATGCCGCCCGGTTGCGCCGCTTGATCGCCCTTCTCGAAAATCTCCTTCAACATGTCGACCACCTTCTGCGCGTCGGCCCGCTCGAGTTTGATGAACAGGCTCGTCACTTCGGCCGGGGCGACATCGATCTGTTCCACCATTTTCACCAGCTTGCGCAGAACGTCCGCGCTTTGCGTGATGAGCAGGCTCGACGATTTCGGCAGGGCGAGGATCAGCGCCTGGCCGCCGATACCGGCCAGATATTGCGAGAGCACCTGCTGCAGCTCCTGCGGGTCCGCGTAATTGAGGCGGAAGAGGTAACTGACGACCATTGCGCCCTGCGGCAGATCAGCCGGATCGGAAACGATCGGCACCGCGGCCGCTCGTGGGTTCTTGTTCACCCCGACGACCTCGACGACGTCGCCTCCCGCCGGGACGAGGGAAAAGCCGTTCAGGGCCAGATTCATCTCGATGATGTTGATGGCTTCTTCGCGCGGGATCGGCTTGGCGATAAAGATGTTCACCTTGCCCTGGACGTTGTTGTCCATGACCAGCTTTTGCCGGTCAGATTTTCGTAGAGATGGAGGACGTCGAGGACATCGCTGTTCGGGTGCTGCATCGTCACCATGTCCACCGGGCGGTTGGTCGTGCCGGGTCGCACCGGCTGGCCCGCGGCACCGGCGGGACGAGGGGCGTCGGCCCAGTCACCTGGGCGGGAACCGCCACGGTCAAAAGAGCGACGGAGCGAGACAGAAAGAAGCGGCGAAGCACGCGCTTATTGTAATTGTTGGCCGGGCGAAGGTCAACCAGTTAGCCGCGGAGAAGACTCGACGGGACGGGCGAACCACGGAATGCTCGCGTCCATGCTGAACAGTCGCCGCGTTCACTTATCGTGCCTCTCGTTAGGCATGATTTTCACCGGCGTCGCGCTCGCCGCACCCGGATGAGCCGGCGGCGATTCGCGCCGTGATCGACAACCAGGCGGCGGCCTGGAATCGCGGCGATATCGACGCCTTCATGACCGGCTACGCCCGTTCGCCGACGACGACGTTTGTCTCCGGCGACGAAGTGACGCACGGCTGGCAGACGGTGCACGATCGTTATGCGAAAAATACGACAGCCGCGAAAAGATGGGCACCCTGACTTTTTCCGACCTAACGATCACCCCACTCTGCGATGACGCTGCAATCGTCCTCGGGAGCTGGCGTCTGCAACGCAAGGAGCGACGAGCCGCACGGCAAATTCACCCTCCTCTTTCGCAAGCTGCCGGAAGGTTGGCGGATCGTGCTGGATCACACTTCGTAGATCGTTGCAAGTAGCGCGGTCTGACCGCTGATATCTGCTGCCAGCGACAAGCTGTTCGGCGTGCACTGCTGAGTTCGCTACACGCCGCCAGCTTCGCCAGCAGCTTCTCGTGAATCCCATCGAAGCCGCCGTTACTGAAGATGGTGACGACGTCGTTAGGCTGCAATAAGCGGCGTGATCCGCTCGACGATCGCGGCGGCGTCGCGCTCGTAAAGGCCGGACGGCCGGCCGCCTCGATTGCTCCGACGACCGCCTCGGGATCGAGCCGTTGCTCCGCCGGGATCTGCTCGAGGGCCGCGATCTGTGCGATGAAAACGCCGTCGGCGAGCTGGAGCGCTTCCGGCAGCTGCTGCTGGAAAACCGCCCGGCGGGTCGTGTTCGAGCGCGGTTCGAAGATCGCCCAGAGCCGGTGCCCCGGATAACGATACCGCAGCGCGCTCAAGGTCTCACGAATCGCCGTCGGATGATGTCCGAAATCGTCGATCACCGTCACGCCCCGCGCTTTCCCGCGCACTTCCTGCCGGCGCGCGATGCCTTCGAAACTCGTGAGGGCGGTCTGGATCACTTCCGGGCGTGAGGCCGTAGAAGCGCGCCGCAGCCGCCGCCATCGCCGCGTTGCGCACGTTGAATTCCCCGATGAGCGGTGGAAGCTCGAAAGTCGTTTCGCCGAGAGTGAAATCGGACCCATGTGACGTCATAGGACACATCCCGAATTCGCTCCGCGCAATTTTCCGAGAAACCCACTTCACGATCGGCGCGAGGCAATCCTGGGCGACCTCGACGCAGTTCGGGTCGTCGCCGTTGAGCAGGATCATGCCATTTTGCGGCACGATGTTGACCAGCCGACGGAAGCTCAGTTTGACCGCCGCGAGATCGTCGAAAATGTCGGCGTGGTCGAACTCGATGTTGTTGATCACGAGCAGCTCCGGCAGGTAGTGGATGAACTTCGAGCGCTTGTCGAAAAAGGCGCTGTCATATTCGTCGCCCTCGATCACGAAATGCTTCGAGTCGTTGAAGAGCGCGCCCTGGCCAAGATTGCGCGGCAGACCGCCGATGACATAACCCGGCTCCAATTCGCCCACGGTCAACATCCAGGTCAGCAGCGCGCTCGTGGTCGTCTTCCCGTGCGTGCCGGTGACGACGAGATTGTGCCGCCCGCGCAGGAAAAATTCCTTCAGAACCTCCGGGAGCGAGAGGTAGTAGAGCTTCCGGTTCAAGACGGCTTCCACCTCCGGATTGCCGCGCTTGATCGCGTTGCCGACGACGACGATCTCAGCGTCGTTAGGCAAATTTTCCGCGCGGTAGGGTTCGGTCAGTGGAATGCCCCTGGCGCGGAGGAAATCTGACATCGGAGGATAAACTCTCTCGTCCGAGCCGGTCACGGTGCAGCCGCGCTCGCGCAATGCCGCGGCCACGTTTCCCATCGCCGTGCCGCAAATCCGAGAAAATGGAAATGCCGCGGTGGTCGATTCACCCGGCATCTCTAAGCCGACGCCAACAAATTTGCCAGTGGCAGGCGCTGGTCATGTAACAGAATTGTTCCAGAATTTGACGGTGGCGCGGCGGCCGGTTTCTCGTAGGGAAGATGAGTCGACCGTGAAACCTCTTTTTCTCTTTGCGCTTTCTTCGTCGCCGTCCCGGCTGTCGTTCGCCGGCGCGACCGGGAGGAACTTCACGAGGCGACTTCTGAAGTCTACGCGCATGGCCAGCGACGGGACGCCGCTGACCTGGACGGTCTTTGCTCCGTGCGGCCCAGGGCCGTGGCCCGCGGTGCTGGTCATCCACGGTGGCTTCTTCGGGGCGGCGATCCGGGCGACAACGGCGCCGCGGTCTGCGCGCAGGACCTGGCCGACGCCGGCTATCTCGCTTTCTCGATTGCCTACCGTCTGGCGCCACCGGCTCGATCCGGGACAGAGTCGTTAGGCCGCTTTCCGATCAATGACGACGATGTCGCACCTGGCGTGGCGGCGGCGCGCAATGATTCCCGCGGTAACGGCAGGTCGGTGCCGTCGGTGGATCGTCCGGCGCGACCCACACGGTCTGGACGCCACGACGGGCACCGGCTGGGAGTCGATCGTCGCACATGAGCGTCCGTCTTTCCGGGCGGCCTACGATTTTTCCGATTTCAGCCCCGATCCCGGCATCTGATCGACTTTATCGCCGATGGTGACCAACTACGTCGCGTGCCTTCGACCGACACCGCTGCGTTCGCGCGGCGTCGCCTGCCTGGGTCGGTGGATGCCAGCGTCGCGCCGCTCTTCCTCGCTCGACTCGATCGGCGACTTGATGCCTGCCGCGCAATTGGACGACATGGTCGCGCATCTCAATGCGACTGGTGTGACCAATTATCAGGCCAGGACTATCCCGGCAATCTTCACTCCTTTGCCTTCTGGCCAGACATCAAGACAGACGCGCATCGCCTTTCTGGCGGCACACTTCGCAGAACCGCACTCCCACGCCGACCGCGACGCCAACTCCGACCGTCACGCCAGCAACGCCCACTCCCACCGAGCGTCAGCTCCCACCCCATCCGCGAGTCCGACGCCGATGCCGTCAGCGACGGACAATACGCTCCTCAACATTTCGACCGGGGCATGCCGCGAGCTGGTGAAAATGTTCTCATCGGCGGGTTCATTCTCCGGGCAAGGCGACTGGATTGAAACGGGTGATCGTTAGGGCGATCGGGCCGTCGCTCGCCGCCGGCCGGTGTCACTTTCGCGCTCGGCCGATCCAGAGCTTGCAGCTGATCGATTCGACTGGCCAGATTCTTGCCGCTAACGACGATTGGATGGCCGGCGGGCAGGCGCAGGAAATCATCGAGACAGCGCTCGCCCCTAGCGACGCCAAGGGAATCCGCCATCATCGCCTCGCTCGGGCCCGGCGCTTACACCGCGACTCGTCAACGGCGCGGACGGAACGTCAGAACATTGCGCTCTGGTCGAGGTGCTTCGATCTGGATGCCGCACACCGCCGCAATTGTTGAACATCTCGACCCGAGCGGCTACGTCGGCGCACGGGTGAGGGCGTGATGATCGCGGGCACGATCATCGGCGGCATCAGAAGCCGAGACGCTGGTCCTTCGCGGGCTCGGACCCTCGTTCGCGAGCGGGCCCGGCCAATCAGCGATCCGCTACCCAATCCGGTGCTGATGCTGGTGGATAGCCAGGGCACCACTCTATTCTACCAATAACGATTGGCAGGACGCCCAGGCCAGCGGACATCTGGACACCGGTCTGGCCCCGACAGACGCGCGGGAAGCCGCCATTGCTCGTCACGCTCGCCCCGGGCAATTACACCACGCTTTTGTTCGATGCGGAGGGCGCGTATTGGGATCGGGCTTGCTGGAGATCTACAATATCACGAACAGCCAGGCGTGGCGCAGCGGTAGGGCGCTTGCATGCAGGTGGTCCCAAGGCTCAGGACCACGTTGGGCCAGGTAGCGGAACCGCGCCGCGTGGCGCAGCCGCTCGAGCAGATTGGCTTTGCGGAGGTTCGGATCATCCCGCCGCAGATAAATGATGCTCCATCAGCGGAGTGAGCGCCACGATCCAGCCATCCTGCCGCACTTCCTCCACCCGCCAGTATTTAGTTGGTCAGATAGTAGTAGAGTTCGCCGCGTTCGGCCGGATGGATGTCGCGTGCCTCCGGGCCGGGACAGGTCGAGGTCTCGACCACCCGATAGACAATCGGAGCGCCGGCGTGAAATTTCCCCGGAAGATATGCCCGCCAAACGAAAGGTAGCCTCGCCCGACCAGCGTGCCGATCAATGCCGGGAGCGCGACCAGGACCACCAGAAGCAACAAGACGAGCATCCTAGCTTTTCAGCATGGCGTATGCCGGGCGAGGAACCATTCCACAGCTTCGCTCCGCGTCCACTCGTCGCGACCGATGCCACGGGCCGGCCGCATTGGATTGGCGGTTGAACCTTTCGCACCTACCGTGGACTTTCGCTCCTCTCGACATGCGCATCCTTTCCGGCATCCAACCCAGCGGCGTCCTCCACATCGGCAACTATTTTGGCATGATGCGGCCCGCCATCGCGCTCCAGGCTGAGGGCGAGGCGCTTTACTTCATCGCCGATTATCATGCCCTCACGAGCCTGCGCGATCCGCAGGCCCTGCGCGAAAATTCGCGCCGGGTGGCGCTCGATTTCCTCGCCTGCGGACTTGATCCGGAGCGGGCCGCGCTCTTCCGCCAATCCGATGTGCCGCAGGTAACTGAGCTGGCCTGGATTCTCAGCACCGTAACGCCGATGGGATTGCTGGAGCGCGCTCATTCCTACAAGGACAAAGTCGCGCGCGGACTTCCCGCTTCGGCCGGCCTCTTTGCCTACCCGGTCCTGATGGCGGCCGACATTTTGATTTACGACAGCGACGTTGGTGCCGGTCGGGCGCGACCAAAAACAGCATCTCGAATTGACGCGCGATATCGCGATCAAGATGAACGAGACCTTCGGAGAAATCTTGAAGCTGCCCGAGCCGCGGATCCATGCCAAGACGGCAACGGTGCCGGGCCTCGACGGCCAGAAGATGAGCAAGAGTTACGGCAACACGATCGACATTTTCGCCGAGGAAAAGGAGATGCGGAAGCGGGTCATGAGCATCGTGACCGATTCGACGCCGGTCGAGGCGCGGAAGGATCCCGCTGCGTCGTCGATTTTTCAGCTTTTCTCTCTCGTTGCCACGCCGGAGGAAGTGGCGGCGATGCGCGCGGCCTTTCGAGAAGGCGGGACTGGCTACGGTGATTTCAAGAAGCAACTTTTCGCGCGACTCTGGGAGTTCTTCGCGCCGATGCGGCAACGGCGGAATGAGATTCTCGCCCAGCCCGGTTACATCGACGAAGTGCTGGCCAAAGGAGCGGCGCACGCGAATGCCATCGCGAACGAAGTGATGGCGCGAGTGCGCAGCGCGGTCGGTCTTCGTTAGTCGAGCGTCGCTTGCGCCTGGAGCGCAGTCCGAACACGCGCGTTTTCCTTCAACTCCGCAAAGATGAGACGACCGCCTCCGGTTTGCAGCGCGCTCGAGACGACCACAGTCGCAACCCGCCCGATGTGAGGTCGACCTTGGTTGACCACGATCATCGTCCCATCCGGCAGATAACCGACGGCCTGATGCGGATCGCGGCCTTCCTTGACGAGGTTCAATTCCAGTTCGTCGCCCGGCACCACCACCGGCCGCAGGGCGCGGGAGAGGTCGTTCAGATTGAGCACCGGCACTTGCTGCAACCGCGCCACCTGGCCCAGCGCCTGGTCGTTCGTCAGCAGCCGCGCCTGGAGGACTTGCGCCACGCGCACGAGCCGGGCATCGGTCGGCAGATCGCCGTCGTCGAGGCCGCTGTCGTGGATCGTTAGGTTGATCTCGCGAGAGCGCTGCAGTTGATTCAAGATGTCGAGGCCGCGGCGGCCACGTTCCCGTTTGATCCCATCGTTCGAATCGGCCAGCTGTTGCAATTCGCCGAGGACGAAACGCGGCACGATAAGCGAGCGACTGAGAAAGCCAGTCGCGCAAAGATCGGCGATCCGCCCGTCGATGATGATATTGGTGTCGATGACGAGCGGCTCATGCTGGGTGGTCTCGCGGGCAAAACGGACGTACGGAATGATGAGGGAAAATTCATCGCGGTTGCTCCGCATGGCGAGCATGGTGCCGAGGTAGCCAAACGCGCAGTAGACCACCAATCGCACGATCCACTGCGTCTCGTCGGATTGGTAACGCCAGAACCTGCGAAGCGAGGAGCAGGTTGGCGAAAAAAGGCCGAGGAGCAATCCGAGGGTCGCGGAGGAAAAGGCGCGCAGGGAGAGACCTTTGAGGAGCCGATCGACGAGAACGAGAATCAGCCCGAAAACCAAACCGATAAGCAGGCCGGGAACGGCGTTGTCCTGCGCCTCGGCGGAGACGAGCGAACCAACCGCTCCGCAAAAGGTGAGGAAGAGCACCCGCAGAAGATTGACGGTCAGCTGCGGAGTCATTTGGGCCTAACGACTGGAGGGGCGGCGCGGCGGAGGAGTGTTTTGCGGCGTCGGAGGCGATGCTTTGGCTGCGCTGTCGCGATAAAAGAGGACACCGTGGCTGGCGAAGGTTGCTGATGAGAGCACGCAGGTTGTTAGCCACTTCCTCGTTTGTAAGCAACATCGCGAGCAATCCGTCCCCCGAGGTGGCTTCTTTCATGACCCGCCCGGCGGCCTGGAGCGTCTTCCTTGCGTCGCCCACCGCGAGCTGCAACTTGTCCGCCGCCTCCTTTGCCGAACCCATCGTGCCATCGGCTTTATCGAGCACACCGTCGAACTTTTTCGATGATTCGGAGAGGGACGCCGTGGTCTTGCCCAGATTGTCGAAGGTCTCCTTAAGGTGATCCATGTTCGCCGGTGAAAGGGCCTGGTCGTTCAGCCGGCTGACCGTGGTGTCGATCTTCGCGATCGTCCCGCGCAGGTCCTTGATTAAGGCGGTGCCTTCTTTGGTAATATCGGAAAACCCCTGCTCGCGTGTTCCTTCGATCTGCGCGCCCTTCGCGATGTAGGCCGTCGGTTTCCCGGCCGGCGGGGTGACGGCGACGAAACGATCACCGAGCAAACCCGTGCTGCCTATCGTGAAAGAGCTCCCGGCCGGAACCCGCACGTAATCGTAAATGCGCAATTGCACGTCCACTCCGCGACCGGAAGTCACGAGCCGCGGCGGCTCCGACACGCGCCCGACTTTCGCGCCACCGAGCAGAACATCGGAGCCTTTGAGCAATCCGCTCGCGTCAACGAAATGGACCGTGAGGCCGTAGTAGGTTTTGATCCCTTCGCCGAGTCGTCCAAATTGCACGACCAGCGCCGCGAGAATCGCGAGCCCGACGGCGACGAAGATCCCCACCTTCAATTCCAATCCACGATCCTGTTCGTTCATCTCATTAGTCCGCGCCGAGGCACGCCCGATCAAAAAATCCTGGATAAGCGGATCGGGCGAGGCGCGAATTTCCGCCGGGGTGCCGTAAAAGTAAATGCGGCCTTCGTGCAGATAGGCGATGTAATCGCCGACATGGAAGGCGTTTTTCATGTCGTGCGTCACGACCACGCTCGTCACGCGGTAGCGTTCCTGCAGCCGACGAATCAAATGGTTGATGCTGTCGGAAACAACCGGATCCAGTCCGGCGGTTGGTTCGTCGTAGAGAATGCAGGAGGGTCGATTGATGATCGCGCGCGCAGGCCGACCCGCTTTTTCATCCCGCCGCTCAGGTTGACCGGCATCTTTTTCTCCTGCCCTTCGAGTTCGATCACCTCGAGCATCTCGGCAATCTTTTGTTCGATCACGCGCTGATCGCGCTCCCCTGCTTCGCGCAATGGAAACGCGATGTTTTCCTCGACCGTCATCGAATCGAAAAGAGCACTGCCTTGAAAGAGGATGCCAACCTTGCGCCGAATTCCCGCCAGATCCCGCTCACTGAGTTCCACAATGTTCTGGCCGTCGATCCAGATCTCTCCCGCGTCGGGTCGCATCAGGCCGATCAGGTTTTTGAGCAGGACGCTCTTTCCGCCGCCGCTCCGCCCGATGATCACGAGCGTGTCCCCAGTCGCGAGGCGCAGGTCGACACCGCGCAAAATTTCCTGTGCACCGATGCGCTTTTCGAGTCCTCGCACGGCGATCATGGGCGAGGGAGAGTTGAGAGGCTTGAGAGAGAGAGAGAGGCTTCGCTCGGGTGCGAGCTTTCGACGGTCGGTGCTTCTCTCATTTCCTTCTTTCAGCTCTCAACTCTCAACTCACAACTTTCCCTTACTACCAACCGGCCGGGAAAATGATGTTTAACATCATCGTTAGGAAGAAATTCGAGATCAAAATCGCGAGCGACGAATTAACGACCGCTTCGGTCGTCGCCCGTCCCACGCCGACCGCGCCCTCGCGGCTGTTCAATCCTTTGTGGCAGCTGATAAAAACGATCAGGATGGCGAAACAAAATCCTTTCGTCAGGCCCATGATAATATCGCGCGATGTGGTCCAGCGCTCCATGTTCGCCATGTAATACGGCCCGCTGATCCCGAGCAAATCGACCGAGACAAAATAGGAGGTGACGAGCCCGAAGCCGATGCATTCGGCGACGAGCAGCGGCATCGAAAACATCATCGCGAGCATTCGCGGCACGACCAGATAATCGACCGGATGCACCGCGAGCGCGCGCAAGGCATCGATTTGTTCGGTCACTTTCATGGTGCCGATTTCGGCTGACATCGCCGCACCGACCCGGCCAGTCACCATCAGTCCGGTCAGGACGGGCCCGAGTTCGCGAAAGAGTGCGGCTGAGACGACCGCACCGACGCCGGAGGCGACGCCGAGCTTATTAAACTGGAAGTAAGTTTGCGCGGCGAAAACCGCGCCGGTAAATCCACCGGTAATGACGACCACCAGTTGCGAGTGCAACCCGATATCGACCATCTGGCGCAGGAACAATCGCCAGCGCATCCGACGCGTAACCGCAGATCGCATCGCCTCGGCCGCGAGAACCACGAGTTCGCCGAGATAGACAAAAAGCGAGAGAACAACCGCGCCAATGCCGGTCAAGAAGCGGGAAATCATGTGATTTCAATCCGGCAGCAGGGCGCGCAGTGCGCCCGGCGGATCAGGCACTAAGCAGCTGCGTCTTGGAACGCGGCCGCAATTCTGGCGGCATCGCACCGACGAAACGCGGCTCCATCCGAGCTTGGGAAAAATGCTGGGAGTTTCGCGCAAGCCGACCGCATAGGCTTCCAGTTCGATCATATTTGAGGAGGGGCAGTCTAACCACCCTGCGGAGGCGATGCAAAATTGAATTGCTGAGGCGTGCTTGAGGCTTGTCATCCCGAGCGCCGCAGACGGCGAGGATCTTCGCAATTGCGACGAGGCGCTTTCACCTGCCAGAGGGCGCCCAGTTGCAGAGTGTGAGGTCCTTCGCTTTGCTCAGGATGACAGTGGGAGATTGTCCACCTAACGACTGCCGTTTGTTTTCGCCGCTCGTGAAATTTCAAGCATTCGGAATTCTGATCGTTACTTCTCAGCTCCATCGGCGGCTGCCAAACCGTGCCTAACGGGATGGAACAGGCGCGACTCGCCGTAGCGCAGAAGATCCAGGCCGAAGCCTCCGGGTAATTACTTTATCGGACGCCGTTATTTCAAACCGGGTTTCATTTCTGGGGCTACGTCGACGTCCGGGCCAGCCCTGGAGCGCCGCGCAGCTCGTCGTCTTAAATGAAAACCGGAAGCTCGCCGCCGGACCGCGAACCGCTGGCCATCGGAAGGGACAACAACTACGAATATAAACTTCGCGGCTACTTCAGCGGTGACAAAGTTTATGAACTGGTCAGCAATCGCTTTTGGCGGAGTTCGTCCTGCAAGACTACGAATTGATCTCGTACGAATCCGCCACCCATTTTCGTAAGCCAGTTCCGCGGCCGGCAGGGCAATCGTCTCGAGATCGAGCAGCCTCGTAAACGTTGCCCCCGGGCGAAGCGGGGGCAGCAAAACATGGCAGGCACCGTCCCTTTCCCGCGCTTCGCAGCTCCAGCTCGGTAGATCTTAAGGCTGGCAGAGAGGCTTCTGACAGCGCATTGCGGGAGAGGCGAAGCTGCGATAGATGATCGCATCCAATCGCCAGATGACATTTCGTTTACTCAAGAATCTGCCGTTTTTCGTTGGTCTTGGTTTTGCTCGCCGGCTGCGAGACGATGCCGGAAAGGTATTCAGGAGGCAGCGGCTCGCCGCCTTTCAGCGAATCCAGGCGGAGCCGCCGGGCAACTACTTCATCGGACGACGCTATTACAAACAGGATTTTCACTTTTGGGGCTACATCCGCCGGCCCGGTCAGCCCTGGAGCACCGCGCAACTCGTGATGTTGAACGAAAATCAAAAGCTCGCGCCGGACCGCGAACAGATAAACTTCGGCTTCGACAACAACTATGAATGCAAGCTCTATGGCCACTTCAGCGGCGACACCGTCTACGAGCCGGCGAGCAACGGCGTCTATCCGGAATTCGTGCCTCACGGGTTACGAGCTGATCTCGACCAACCCCTCGCCGATTTTCAAAAGCCAATTCAGCGGCTCGCGTGCAGACCAATATCAAATCGAAAAGCCGGAATAGCCGGCAGGCGAGCCGGCCTAACGACGCCTCCTGCAGACGCCTCCTGGGGACGCGGATGGCTGCTGGCGGCTGCGCCCACAACGGGAGCGAGGCGTCGCCAGCTGGCGCGCCGATGAAGGATAAACTGGTCGAGGAGTTTCTCGGCTTCCTCGAAGTCGAAGCGCAACGCTTCGCCGCGCACCCTGCGAATCTATCGCGACGCGCTGCGCGATTTTCGTGCGCAGACCAACGCGCCCGGCTGGCGCCAGTGCAGGGCGCAGCACTTTCGCGATTACCTCTTCGACCTGATGAAGCGGAAACAGGCGCGCTCCTACATCCGGCTGCAGTTCTCCGGCCCTGCGCAGCTTCTATCGCTTCCTCGTCGCGCGGAATCGCCTAACGAAAGATCCGGTGCGTGAGATTCAGCTCCCGAAAGCCGAGAAAAAGCTACCGCTCGTCTTGACCCAGAGGCAGATCGGCGAACTCCTCGCCGCTCCGCTCCAGGTGAAAAAGCCGAAGAGCGCACCGGTTTGGATGCCGCAGCGCGATGCCGCGATCATGGAGGTTTTTACAGCAGCGGACTGCGCCTGGCCGAGCTCGCATCGCTGAACGTGAGCGATCTCGACATCTACACGGAGTCTGTCCGGGTGCTCGGCAAGGGGCCGAAAGGAGCGCGTCTGCCCGGTCGGCGCGCCAGCCCTGCAAGCGGTTTCGCGCTACCGCGCTGCGGCCAACGTGCACAGCGGCGCGCTCTTTCTCAACAAAGGGCGCCGGCGCATTTCGCCACGCTCAATCTGGCTGATTTTGAAACGCTACCTCCGGCATACCTCGATCCCGATTGCGCTCAGCCCGCATAAGCTGCGGCATAGCTTCGCCACCCATCTGCTCGATAACGGAGCAGATTTGCGCAGCGTGCAGGCATTGTTAGGCCACGCCAGTCTTTCGACGACGCAAATCTATACGCCACGTCACGACCGAGCGCTTGAAGAAGGCTTACGCCGAGGCGCATCCGAGGGCGTAACGGCACGCTTCCAGCCGGCTGCGTCGACCGGGTCTCTTACGAGACATTTCCAGAATCCGGGAAGATGTCCGCTCGACCTGACAGCAAGATGGCATCGCGTTACGATGCGCTTGCCGCGGCGTTGTTGTGCGGTTCGGCAACTTTGAAAACGAGTTTTCCGTTTTCCACCGTCACGTGCACCAGATCGCCCGCTTTCACGCTGCCTCGAAGCAGCTCTTCGGCGAGCGGATCCTCGAGGTAACGCTCGACCGCACGCCGCATCGGCCGCGCGCCGTAAGTCGGATCGTAACCTTTTTCGATCACGAACTCGTGGGCCGCATCATCGAGTGCGATCTCGATTTCCTTCAACTGCAAACGGCGCTTCACCTTGTTCACTTCGAGGTCGACGATCTTCATCAGGTCGGGCTTCTCGAGGCGTATGGAAGACGATGATCTCATCGAGCCGGTTCAGGAACTCCGGCTTAAAGACGCGCTTTGTTTCCTCGAGAATCTTGTCCCGCATCACGTCGTAGTTCGCCTCGTCGCGCGGCGCGCCGAAGCCCATCGTGGTCTGACGCTTGATCAACTCGGCGCCGACGTTCGAGGTCATGATGATGATCGTGTTGCGGAAATCGATCTTTCGGCCTAACGAATCGGTGATTTTTCCTTCCTCCAAAATCTGGAGCAAGCAGATGCATCACGTCGGGATGCGCTTTTTCGATTTCGTCGAAGAGCACGACCGAGTAGGGCCGGCGCCTGACGGCTTCGGAAAGCTGCCCGCCTTCCTCGTAACCGACGTAGCCCGGAGGCGAGCCGATCAGGCGCGAGGCGGTGAATTTTTCCATGTACTCCGACATGTCGATCTGGATGAGCGCGTCGGAATCGCCAAACATGAACTCGGCCAGGGTGCGAGCGAGGAAGGTTTTGCCGACGCCGGTCGGGCCGAGAAAGACGAACGAGCCGATCGGGCGTTTCGGATCCTTCAGGTCGGCGCGCGAACGGCGGAGCGCCTTGCTGATCGCGCCGACCGCTTCATCCTGGCCGATGACGCGTTGCTTTGATGTCGGCTTCCATCGCGAGGAGCTTCGCGGTTTCCTTCTGCTCCATCTTCTGGAGCGGCACGCCGGTCACCTTCGAGATGATGTGCATCATGTCCTCGGCGGTCACGAGCACTTCCTTCTCTTCGCGTTGCTCGCGCCATTCGGTCGAGAATGCGCTCCAGCTTTTCCTTGGCCTGCTTTTCCTTGTCGCGCAGCGCGGCGGCTTTTTCGAAATCCTGCGCCTTGATCGCGGCTTCCTTGTCGACGCGGATCTCTTCGATCTCCTTTTCGATTTCCTTGACGTCGGGCGGCCGCGTCATGGCGTTGATGCGCGCGCGCGCACCGGCTTCATCCATCACGTCGATCGCCTTGTCCGGCAGAAAACCGGCCGGTGATGTAACGCTCGGAAAGTTTGACCGCCTGTTCGAGGGCTTCATCGGTCAGCTTGGCTTTGTGATGCGCCTCGTATTTCGGACGCAGGCCTTTTCAGAATGAGGATCGCTTCATCGATTGTCGGCGCTTCGACTTTGACGGTCTGGAAGCGCCGTTCGAGCGCGCGCGTCTTTCTCGATGTATTTGCGATATTCGTTAAGGGTGGTCGCGCCGACGCACTGCAATTCGCCGCGGCTAAGCGCAGGCTTGATGATGTTCGAGCGCGTCCATCGCGCCTTCGGCCGAACCCGCGCCGACGATGGTGTGCAGCTCATCGATGAAAAGAATGACGTTTTTCGAGCGGCGGATTTCGTCCATAACCGCTTTGATCCGCTCTTCGAATTGTCCGCGGTATTTCGTGCCGGCGACCATCAGCGCGAGGTCGAGGGTGATGACCTTCTTGTCGCGCAAAAGCTCCGGCACATTGCCATTCGCGATTTCCTGGGCGAGGCCCTTCGACAATCGCCGTCTTGCCAACCCCGGCTTCGCCTAACAATACCGGATTGTTCTTCGTCCGGCGGCAAAGCACCTGGATGACGCGCTCGATTTCGTTATGCCGCCCAATGACCGGATCGAGCTCGCTCTTTTTCGCGAGATCCGGTCAGGTCGCGGCCAAAGGCGCGGAGCGCCGGTGTCTTGACGTCCTTCTTCGGACGGCTCGCCCGTCGCGCCCAGCTCCGGATCGTTTTCCGGCGGCGTAAAATTCGGATCGAGTTCCTTCAGGATCTCGTTACGGGTCCGCTCGATATCGACCTCGAGACTCTTCAGAACGCGGGCCAGCGACGCCTTCGCCTTCGCGGAGCAGGCCGAGCAGAATGTGCTCGGTGCCGACGTAGGAATGATTGAGGGCGCGCGCTTCCTTGCCAGCGAGCGCGAGCACTTTCTTGACCCGCGGCGTATAGGGAATGTTGCCGACCATCTTCGTCTCCGGGCCGGAGCCGACTTGTTTCTCGACCTCCATCCGGACGGTTTCGAGGTCGAGCCCCATCTTTTGGAGCACGTTGACGGCGACGCCCCGGCCGAGCTTGATCAGCCCGAGCAGAAGATGCTCGGTCCCGACGTAGTTGTGGTTGAAGCGATCCGCTTCTTTGCGCGCCAGCGCGAGGACCTGCTGCGCCCGAGGAGTAAAATTATTCATTATGATTGGGCTCGGAGGAGGTCGCTCGTCGTCGGGCTCCGGCGCCACTTTACCCATATCAGGTTTCGGAAACAGTTTCAAACGACCGCGGATGATTTCGGCGCGCAGGAAGTCGCGTTCTTCGGCATTCAGCTTCTGTTGCGAGGTCTTTTGCAGGTGCGCCGGCTGCGTTTCAATGAAGAGCTCGTCGATCGGCAAACGCCGGTCTTCCGGGAATGCCCCGAGATCCACGCCGAGTTTCATGATCGAGAGCAAATTGAGCGCCTCCTTTCGAGGTCATCGCATGCGCATAGGTAAGCACGCCGTATGCCCGGCCAATCTGGTCCCAGAGCGTGTCGGGCTTCTTCTGGATCAGCATCTGGCGCGCGTCGTGTTCCTTCTCGATGATCGTTTCGATCACTTTGGTCAGGCGGGCGATGATTTCGTCCTCCTTTTCGCCTAACGTCGTCTGGTTCGAGATCTGGAAGAGGTTGCCCATCGCTTCGGTCCCTTCGCCATAGAGTCCGCGGACCGCGAGCCCGATTTTGTTCACCGCCTGGATGACCTGGTTGATCAGGTCGCTTAGGACGAGACCGGGCAAATGGAGCATGGCCGAAGCGCGCATGCCGGTGCCGACGTTTGTCGGGCAGGCGGTGAGATAACCGAGACGCTGATCGTAGGCGATGTCGAGTTTGCCTTCGAGAGTGCTGTCAACTTTGTCGACCAGCTTGAAAGCGCTTTTCAATTGCAGCCCCGAGCGAATCGATTGCATCCGCAGATGATCTTCCTCGTTGATCATGATGCTGAGCGTTTGCTTGCGATTCATGATCACCGCACTGCCAACGCCCTTGGCGGCGTGCTCGCGACTGATGAGATGGCGCTCGACGAGCACTCTGTTTTTCGAGCGCCGAAAGATCCTGGAGCAGCTCGGAAAATGAATCCTGCATTTCCGTGAGCTCTTCCACCCGCGGCTTGATCTGTTCGAGAATCTGAGTGCGCTCCGCCTTTTTCGCCCATCCCGGAAAGGCGCGGTGGCGCAAATTGCGCGCGAGCCGGACGCGGCTACTCACCACAATCTGGTGATGCGGACCTTCGCCGCGCAGCCATTCCCCGGCGCTCGACATGACCTGGGAGAACTTCATCGTTAGCTTGCCATCTCGTGTTCGAGTTGCTTGATCTGGTCGCGCAAGGTCGCGGCAGTCTCGTAATTTTCTTCCGCCACGGCTTTCTCGAGGTGATCGTTCAGCGCGCGCATCTTATCGGTCAGCTGCATCTGCCGCGCGGCGCGTTCCGGTAATTTGCCGACATGCTCGACGCCCTTGTGCATCGCCTTCAGCAGCGTCCCGAGGCCTTCCGAAAATGTGTCGTAGCAGGCGCTGCAGCCGAGCCGTCCGGTCTTCTTGAAATCCGTCTGGGTGAAGCCGCAGACCGGGCATTTCTGGGTCGGCGCCGCCCTTCTCGATCTCCTCCGGCAGCGCCGATGCCTAACAATAAGTCGGCGAGGGCAAAGCCGGTTGGATCCTGCACGCCCTTTTCCTTCGAGCAGGCATCGCAAAGGTTTACCTTCTGCATTTTCCTCGAGAATCTGCGTCAGAAAAACCGCCGCATCATTGCATTTACAAACGTCGCACAGCATGTCTGATCAATTAGACCACAAAGTGGCAAAAGATTCAACTGGCAGCTCGCGTGCCTTTTCGATTCCCTGCCGACGCGCGTCCGGTCACTCCGAAAAATCGGCGTTCCACTTTCGCGCGTCAACTCGCGGAAGCGGGCGATCGTGCGGTTGGTGATCTCGCCCGGTTTTCCGTTTCCGATGGTGCGGCCGTCCACCTTGATCACCGGAATGACTTCCGCCGCGGTGCCGGTGAGGAAAGCCTCGTCCGCGATGTAAAGATCGTGGCGCGTCAGCTCCGGCTCGGAAATTTTGATGCCGAGTTCCGCGGCGATATCGAAGACGACGGAACGCGTGATGCCGCGTAACGCGCCGGCGGTGATCGGCGGCGTCGCGATCTGGCCACGCTTCACGACGAACACATTGTCGGCGGTGCACTCGCGCGATATTGCCAGCGTCGTCTCAGCATGAGCGCTTCATCGGCGTTGGAGAGGTTCGCTTCGATCCGGGCGAGGACATTGTTGAGATAATTCAACGACTTGATCGCGGGATTCAAAGTCGCCGCACCCATGCGCCGGGTGGGCACGGTGACGACCGTTAGGCCGCGCCGTAAAGTTCCTCCGGATAAAGCGCGATGGTCGTGGCGATGATGATGATGCTCGGGCCGCTTACATTGCGCCGGGTTGAGGCCGAGATTGCCGACGCCGCGGGTCACGATCAGACGCACATAACCGTCGCGCAGATCGTTTTGTCGGATGGTTTCGAGCAGCGCCTCGTCCATTTCCTGCCGCGAGAGCGGAATGTCGAGACAGATCGAGCGGGCCGATTCCTCAAAGCCGCTCCATGTGCTCTTCCATGACGAAAGACGCGGCCAGTCGTAAAAGCGGATGCCTTCGAAAACGCCGTCGCCATAGAGAAGACCGTGATCGAAGACCGAAACCTTGGCGTTGGCCTGGTCGAAGAATTCGCCGTCGACATAAATTCGAAGCACTCTGAGGCGCTGGCGGAAGAGACGCGGTTTCCGGAAGAAACAGTTTGTTTTCGTCTGGCAATCGGTGGTTTCTGGCGTCTTTGGTGGCGCGGCTGAAAAACTTCCTGCGTTTCAGTCGACCGAAGAAAACGAGGCGTTTAACGATATTGGTGCAAGGAGCAGGCCAACAGATCGGCGGTGCGCGACCCACGTTCAAAGGAAAACTACAGCCACAAAGCGTTTGGGCGGTAGTCTGCGCCAGGCAACATCGCCGGCATATGGCCAGGCGGGCTGTGGATTCTATCGAAACGCGTCGTCCTCAACCACTCGCCAGTCACTCCATCTCCCGCATGAGTTGTCTGACTGCGCCGCGCTGTCTGGTGCTTAACCAGCCGCCGGAGCTGATGGTGGACGCGACGCCCGGCAAAGCGAGGAAAGATGCGCAACTCCGCCCGGGCGTAGGAATGACCCTTCCCGCCCACCAGCTTGCCGTCGAATTGTTTTTAATTCGCCATCATGTTGACGTCATCTCGAAGTTAGCCGCGGTGGTGTTACCTTGATTGGTTATGACACTGTCTCGCGCTTCGGCTTATCGACTGAACTCGGTTACTTCCGTGACACTCCCGGTGAAACCCAACTGAAACATCGCCATGTGACTCGTCCATCGCCGTTAATGTTCTCTCCGCGCTGGGAGAACAATTCTGATGCCTGGATAATTTCGGCCACACCCGAGAGATTGCCCTCATCTCATTACCGCTGAAGCTGGCAATCGCACAACCAGCCGCCGCCGAGACAGTGGACCGTTCCGGAAGCGACCTGAATATCAGCAAGACAGTGGTATAGTTGCTTACGAGACGATCCTCACTCCTGATGGCCGGGGAGCGGCATATCGATGTCGAACGAACCGGTTCTCCATGAGCTTTCCACAATGCCAGCCGCACAGGATCTTTGCGTTGCGCCAGTGATGCTTAATCGTGGACCGTGCCAAGCTGCCGACAAGACCTTACGACTTCGTGGCTGTATAAGAGCTGGCTGGCTGATCGCCAGATTTATTCCTTCGACTCAACACCACCAGAGTCGATTAGCTGGTATGCTCACTGAGTAAAGGTGTTGGTAGTGTTTGAAGGTCAGCTGCCGCCGACCGAGGCAGTTCAGTAGATTTGGGGCACTTGGGGACTTCTGGCTGGAGGTTATCGTAGTGTTACAAAAGAGGCCACCGTGGAGATGGCTGCCCGCCGGTGTTATCGGCGTCGTCGCGAGATCAGCCGCAAGCCGCCATCGTCCACCTGGTGTTTGCAGACACCAGCGCTGATTTCAGCCCAAAGGGGCCTGGGCAGTTTTTATGCCACACACCCGCTCACGACCATTGCGACCTGACCGGCCTTCCCGTGCACCGGTCGAATACATCCAGGTTGGCTGGCTGGATGACCACCTGGTGGCTGTTGCGCAGGTCAGACTGAGTAGTTGAACACGGAAGACCGCCATGAACGATACGCGGAGTGAAAGCCAAAACGTTGTGCCGCGTACGGAAATAAACATCGACTTGCCAACTGAATGGCGTCGTGTCGCACTGCGCGTTTTCGGCGACGTTCGGATATGTGGGTTTGCTAGCGAGATGGATACTCAGGCGCGTTGGAAAACCGCCGACATCGCCTGGAGCTACAAACAACCGTCATTCAGACGGTAATGTCCGGCGGCCATTGCACCCATTGGTTCAATGACTTACTGTTGCTTCACCGCCAGATGGCGAGACGCAATGGATGTGACGAACCACTCGCCTGGCACGGTAACTTATTCAGGGTCGTGTGGCGCTACCGGCGGCATGACACCGGAAATGGCCCAATGAAGCTGCCAAATCTCATGGGCCGGTCCACAATGGTCGCGGCGGTAACCGCGCCACAGGCCTGAGGCGCCATTCGGCCAGTTGCGCGAGGTTCGTCGAGGGTCCACCAGTGACGGAACCTCAAGCAGTTCCGAGCGGAACGTATGATGTCGGGCGCGGTAATTGTTCCGACTCAGCGCTGCGGGAGGCGGTCGTGCCAGTGAACTCTGAAGGCGCTGATCTTGGTCTTCCAAGCGAAACCGTCAGGGCTGGTATTAGATTACTGGCTCAGTATACTAAAACGTCGCGTCATCGGTCGGATCGAGGCACATGGCGGTGTAACGTCCCATCGGTTGACCGTGTCGAGTTGGACGCCGGTCCCCAGAACATGGTTGCCCCACCTTTGCCCTGCGGGCGTCCCGCTGGCGGATCAGGCCGGCGAGCCTCCGGCGCAGGGCAACGAAGGAAATTCACACTTCGTGCCGAGGTCGAGGCAACCCACCGCCGTGGGATTCTGGCGTGTTGTCGACTGCTGTGCTGCCCATCCAGCGCCTGGTCATCGGGCAGATGGTAAAGTTCCGGTCCCCGGCAGACTGACCACGCCGCCTGGTCAGGCGTCGCTGTCCTTCAAATATAATAACGCGTCGCTGCAGCTTTATATCTGGCGACTGTGGACCACAGGTGGCTGAATCGTCCTGAAGGCGACCCTGCTTGCAGCTGCGAGTGTCCCGCCCTCCTGGGGATTGAAATATTTAGCAGTCGGCGACGTCAACGATCACCGATGAGTCGAGGTAATCGTGACCGCCATCGCGAGCCGGCCTGCCGACATCGGCATCGGTTATCGGGAGATCCAGATGTTAGGTCTGATTACGGCGAACGAACCGAGCCACCGTGGCAACGCTTTCCATGTCGGCAAAGGCCTTGAGTTCAGCTGCGGTGACAGAAGTCAGCGTGGAAACGTTGTTTTAAGCGTGATTGAAAGCACGCCCATCGAAGGCGTCGCCCCAGAAGGATGAGAAGACGCCCTTCGAGCGCCATGTGGAAGGTAAGAAATCGCTGGGTCGGACGCGAACTGGCGCCCTGAAGAGGCGTTTTGCTTATGGAGCGGCCAGCGCCGGAAATAGATAAGCTGGCGTGAAACGCGACCAGTCATTTCGGGCCCGGTCGAGCCGCGAAGCAACCAAAGCTGTTATAGTCACCCACCCGTAAACTGGCGGTCAGTAAAGGTAACCATCCCGGCCAGGCGCTGATCTTACCGTAATCAAAGCCATTCCTGCGAGTGACAAAGTCAGCCCAATAGGCACCGGTCGTCGCCGGTCCGGAGACAGCGATCATGATGAAACGATGCAGTACTGCGCTGGCGAAAGCGACAAACCGACTGGCGATCCGAGCGAGCCTCCGCCATCCGATCGTAGAGAATCGAGCCCGTCGCCATTGTCGTGCGCGTACTGCCGCGACCTCATGAGCGCGAAACAGGCGCCCAGTTTGAACGCCGGACCGCGTGGGATCGTCTAGCAATACGTAACTGAACGAAGCGCACAC
>ERZ1370068.8418-contig-7273_pt1 | contig 35141 bp, 39 predicted proteins | sample MGYA00561227_ERZ1370068 | MGnify/ENA primary metagenome ERZ1370068 (study PRJEB38410, sample SAMEA6850437) | metagenome | study: Metagenomic assessment of the ecological functions of the soil: analysis of the soil microbiota associated with the...
AGTTACGTATTGTCTGCCCCATCGCAGGAGATGCTGCACGCGGTGCGCATCGCAGTAGGAGGCGCCGATCTCGTCGGATGCGACACGGTCGTAGCGGCAGGCCCCGCAGCGCTCACGCGCATCGCGCAAGGGCGACGCGCGATCGTCAATCGCGACCTTCAGCCAACGTCCGCGTTCGTCATCGATGGCGACATCGATTTCGAGGCGCCGAAGATGAGCAAGCAATCGTGGCCGCCGCCGGCGCGGATAACGTCGGATTCATCGACGGCGACGCGGATCGCCACCGCGCTGATGGGCGACTCGATCGCGACCAATCTGTTCATGCTCGGCTATGCGTTCCAGAAGGGCCGCGGGCCGCTCGGACTCGACGCGCTGCGCGCGCGATCGAGCTCAACGGCGTCGCCGTCGGCGAGGCCAAGCGCACATTTCGCGTGGGGACGGCTGGCCGCGCACGACCCGGCCCGCGTCGACGGCGCTTGTCGGCCAACGACGGCCCAGGTCGGCCGTCGCCGCGAATCTCGCCGCGCTCGTCGAGCATCGTGCCGCGTTTCTTGCCCGCTACCAGGATGATGCCTACGCGCAACGCCTGCCGCGCTTTCGTCGCCGGCGATCGCAGAGCTGAAGCGTTGCGCGCCGAAGAGCGTAGCGGGCTGTAGCGCGCGGTCGCGGGAGTCTCTTCAAGCTGATGGCCTGTGAAGGACGAATACGAAGTAGCACGGCTCTACACCGACGGCGCGCTTCATCGACGGTCTGCAACGTCAATTCGAGGGCTCCTGTCGGCTCGAAGTTCCACCTCGCGCCGCCGCTTCTCGCGCGCCGCGATCGCGAGACAGGGCACCTCGTCAAGCGCGTCTACGGCGGCTGGATGCTGCGCGCTTCGCGCTTCTCGCGCGCGCAGGCGGTTGCGCGGCACGCGCTTCGATCCGTTCGGCCACCGTGCCCGAGCGAGATGGAGCGCCGGCTGATCGTGAGTACGAGTCGCTGATGCGCGAGCTTGCGGCCGTCTCGACCCTGCGAATCACGCACTTCGCCGTCGAACTCGCCGCACTTCCGATGCGTATTCGCGGATTCGGCCACGTGAAGGAACGCAACACGCCGAAGCGAAGGCGCGAGCGAGCCTGCTCGCGGCGTCGGGCGGCCACTCCCCACAACCAGAGAAAGAGTACTCGCCGAACGCTGGGCGCAAGCACGGGCGCGGGGACGATGGGCGGTCCCCGCCCGGTTCTCCCTGAGCGTCAGTGCAGCTGGCCTCGGACTTCCCCTTGCGGGCGGACGTGCCGCACGTTACCGTAGGCCTTTGCCCTTGATTGCAGTGAGACGTCGGCAAACCCCGCCGCGTGTTCGCCGGCACGGCCATCTGCGGGGCCGACCATGTTTGCAGCGGTCAGCGTGCCTGAAAACGCTGCCGAACTGGGGGACGCCGGGGCGGCGGCCGGGCATGTCGGTGTGAGGCCATCGATTGTCGCATCCGCAGGCTTCATATGTTGGCCGTCTTGCAGAGCCACAGCGCGATGCCGCCCAACGTCTTTTTTTGCCCGATGTGGATGTGTGCCTGAGTTACCGTCCCCTCGAGGTTTTCATACGTCAAATCATAGGTGATGGCGGGCAAGGTGTCGTCGATCTCGAGCACCACCCTCCTGACGCCCCGGAGATGACGCTGGAGCCTCCTCGAAATCCCTTCAATTGAAATTTCTTGATCGTTTCGTGCCCTTGCCCTTAAGCTCCGGTCCCGCGCTCGCGAACGGGACGAATGCGAGTGCGGTGGTGAACAGCGACAGGGCGCAAATCAGCGTTTTTCGATAGCTGAATCCTCCTGGTTCGCGGTTATCGCCGGCGGATAAGCTTTCGACGGCGCGCCAGCCCGCGAATAAGGGGTCAACACCGCACGCGGTGGCCTATTCCTCAGTAAAGCGCACGCGAGTTGCCTGCCCTGACTGTGCCCGTCGCTGGTAGCTACCGGGCGCCCGAGAGGCGCCGCAGATAGACGAACCAGGGCGTCCTTGCGCCCCGGCGCGAGGCTGAATCGCTTCGTTGAGCACCTTCCGGCGCCATTGAAGTCCCCCTGTGCGATATGCCCTGTCGCGATCGCAGCACCAGATATTCGATCTGCGCCGGCGTTCGTCACATACGTCGACGTCGAGCAGCGGTTCCGCGTTCCGCACGATCCCGGTCGTCGCGCTACCGACGCTGCGAAAGAGCTCGATCCAGTCGCGATAATGACGAGGTGAAGCCGCGCGAGGCACGGTGAGCTCGCGGCGGTCTTCCAGAAGCGGTTCGAGCGTCGCGGCGGGCGCCGACCGGTTCAAATACACCGCAAGTGTCAACACTTGATCCCAGAGCAGGCTCGCATTGGACGCTTCGACACAATCGACAAGAACCGTCCGGTAGGCAGCGATCCTGCGGCGGCGCGGCGATTTCCGGGAGCGGCCGAGCGTCGCCGCGCCCGGTGTTTCGCAGAAACTTGATGATGATCGGCGTCGTATGAACCGGGTCGGGGCGCGTCGCCCAGCGGGCGGCTCGCGGGTTCGTTGCCGATCGGCTCCCACCGCCCGATGAGCTCCACCACAGGAATCGGGGCATCGCTTGAGCGCCATGATGCGGTCTGTCTGCTGCGACTTGAACTGCGCGCGCCGCTTCGACATCGACGAACGGAAAATAACCGGAAACTTGTCCGGCGCGCCTTCCCAGAACAGGATCCGGTTGATCGTCGTCTTGTTCGCGACGCGCAGGGTCCTCAAATCGCGCAGACTGGAGATGCCGAGCACCCGGAGCTCGTCGGCGAGTGGATGTATGCTCGAAGAGCGCGGGCTGCGGTGGGCCGCGATTTGCGATTTCGACGCAATGATCAGCAGGTCCGCGGTTGTGGTACGCGATGTAGTCGTTGAACGCCGACCCAGTGCGCCAGTGATCGACGCGAGCAGCCGCGGGTTGAATTCGTACAACTGGATCCATTGACGAAGAGACCGTCGTCGGTCAGGTACCCGCCGATCCGCGCGTAGAATTCCTCGGTGAACAGCGACGCGGCACCCGACACCCACGGATTGGATGGCTCCGATGCCGATCAGGATCGTAGCGCCCCCGGCCTCAGCGAAATACGACTTCGCGTCATCGACATGATCGCATCCGGCTTCTCGCGCGCATCGACATTACGCTCGCTCGCTCGACGCGGTCAGGAACGGCATTGGAGCCGCCGATCATCGCTGGTTCGATCTCGATCGTGTCGACCCGCGTTACGCCCGGTGCGTGCCGAGGAGCGCTGGCGGCGGCCAGCGCACGCCGCGACCCGGAACCCGGATCACTGCCGCCTTGAAGCTTGGGCGATGCGCGAGCGGAAGCGCGCCGCGGCGAGAACCATCGTGCATTCGTCGAGCGCGGGCGGTTTGACGCCGAAACTCCATCCGAATCTGATACGGTCGGGTTCGCTCGTCGTGGAAATGACGATCCTTCCGTTCTCGCGCTCGGACGACGTCGACTGTCGACGTCTTGCCGTCCCGATGCGACAGAATCCTGGCGTTCGCGGGAACCAGCTTGCGCCGCCCGTTCGAGCCACGCTTCTGATGCGGTCCGCATCGGATCGATCTCGAACGGCGGAGCGCGCACTGACGATCACCGCCGCCACGCCGGACAGCGCAAACGAAGGGAGTATCCCCATCGCGGCCGGGGCAGCGGCGCGCCCCCAGATCAGCAGAATGCCGAGGACGACATCGATCGCCGCAGCGGCGCGATGCTCCTTGAGCCCCAGCAGCGGAAGCCCGATGTGGATGCGAGCACGACGCCGCCGATCGACCCCAGCGTATTCAGCCGATGGACGAAGCCGATCGCTGCGCTCGCCCAGCCGTCCGCGCAGCAACAGGAACGTGATCAGCGGCAGCGTCATTCCCGCCATCGCTGTCGCCGGAAGCATCAACGCGAGCGCAAGAATCGAGCTGCCGATGCTGAACAGCGCGTAACCCTGATCGTCGCGCGCCGAGTGCCGACAGCAGCCATGCCATCGCTGTCGAAGCGAGTAGTTGTACAGGTGGCACTGGCGAGGCGCGAGCCTCCATGCTGACCTGGACGATCGCGAGAAAGCCGCGCGCATCGCGCAACGCGTCGATGCGCCGGCGTATCCAGGCGCCGCCCAGGGCCAGTCCCAGGATGAAGCTTCGCGAGCATCAGCCGAACGCGTGCGTCGACGCGCCTAATACGAGGCTCAGCATGCGGATCCATACGACCTCGTAGACGAATGACGACAGGCCGGTGAAAAAGCGACCGATAGCAGCCAGCGCGACGCCGACGGCTATCGGCATCCGACCTCGCCGCGGCGAAGCGCGACCGACGGTTCGGCGAGACCTCGGGTCCGGGCGAGCTGCATAAACGATGAGGGCGAGCGCGCAGTTCGCGAGACCCGCGGTCAGCGAGGCGCCCGGCAGCCCCGTCCAGGGCACGAGGATGAACGTGCTTGCGAGCACGCCGAAGACGGCGCCGATGCTGTTGAGGAAATAGAGCAGCGAGACCTTGCGCCCCGGCCCGCCGGGCGAGAGCGCGCAACACCCCCGCGGTCATCAGCGGAAACGTCGTGCCGAGGAGGATCGACTGCGGCAGGATCAGCGCCGCGGCAAGAATCCACGACGCAATGCAGGGAACCGCTCGCATCGCAGGCAGACGGTAGGAGAACCGAGTACGCCCAGTCGGTGGCGGCGACGCAAGTACGGGTGGAATCCGATCGCCGCGATGCCGACGCGCCGAATTCGGCGACTGCATACGCGATCAACGGATGTCGAATGCGCTGCGCGAACCGGCCGCAAAGCGCCGCGCCGATCGCCATCCCGCCGATGAAGACGACCAGCACGACCGTCTGCGCGTAGGCCGCGTGACCGAGGAAGAGCTTGACGTACTTTGCCCAGATCGACTCGTAGATGAGCCCGCAGAAACCTGAAACGGCGAACAGTGCGTAGAGCAGCGCAGAGGCGAACAGGCATTCGACTCTCTTTGTCGACTCGATGCGCGGACGCGATACCGTCAACTCGCGAATCCGATCCGATGCAACCCGCCGCAATGGCCGCGGCGGACGACCGGCGGACCTGCGCTCGAATGGCTGCCTGCTGGCATGCCGCCGCGCGGCGGCGGTCGCACTGGGGCTCACGCGCCTGATCCCCATTTCCGGACAGCGCGTCGCGCACCGCGTTGACTGCCTGGCGCATTTCTTCGGGACCGATCGCGCCGATGCAGCCGACGCGGAAGGTCTCGAGCTGCGTGAGCTTGCCCGGATAGAGGATGAAGCCCTTGTCGCGGACGCGCTCGTAGAACTCCTTGAACGTGTAGCGCGGGTCGGCCGGCGCGTGGAAGGTCACGATGATCGGCGCCTGAATCTCGGGCTTCGAGGAACGTGCGGAAGCCGAGCTCGCTCATGCCCGGCGACGAGCGTCTCGCAGTTCTTCGTGTAGCGCGCGAGCCGGGCCGGCTGTCCGCCCTCGGCGCGCAAGCTGGTCGAGCGCCGCGTTGAAGGCGACGACGACGTGCGTCGGCGGCGTATAGCGCCACTGCGTCGTCCGCTCCATGTAGGTCCACTGATCGTGGAGGTCGAGGCGAGAGCGACGTCGAGCGGCCGGCGCACTGCTCGAGCGCGCGCGGCGGACGAACACGAAGCCCATGCCCGGCGGGCCTTCGACGACACTTGCCGGAGGCCGCGATCAGCGCGTCGAACGGCGTCGTCCGCGCGTCGATGGCGATCGCCGCGAACGAGCTCATCGCGTCGACGATGAGGCTCTTGCCGTGCCGGGCGACCACCGCCGCGATCTCGGGCAGCGGATTGAGGATGCCGGTCGACGTTTCGCAGTGGATCAGGCCGACGTGCGTGATCGACGAGTCGGCGTCCGAGCAGGCGGTCGACGTCCTGCCGGCGTCGTCGGGACGTCTTCTGCGGTCTCGAACACGGTCACCTTGCGTCCCATCATCCGCGTGAGCTTGGCGAAGCGCGTGCCGTAGGCGCCGTTGATCAGCACCAGCACATGGCCGTCGCGCGGCACCAGCGTGTTGACGGCGGCCTCGACCGAGAACGTGCCGCTGCCCTGCATCGGCACGCAGACGTGCGTCGCATGCCCGTAGACGATGTCGAGGCAGCTTGCCGCGGAGCTCCGCGGTGACCGCGTTGAACGCGGCGTCCCACGACCCCCAGTCGCGCAGCATCGCCGTCTTGGTTTCGAGCGACGTCGTCAGGGACCCGGCGTCAACAGGATGGGATCGCGCGAGGGCAGGCTCATGAGCATTCCCGAAAGTTGGAGGCGGTGCGCGGCAGACGGCCAGTGGTGTCTCCTTCGACCGGAGTCCGCGCTTTTGTAGATTGCTGACAATCTACACCGCTCGGCGTCCAATACGCAAGATGTTCAAGGCGAATCCCAACGCCGGAAATGGCGCGTCCGCGACGCCCTTCCCGCGCCACGCCGCACCCGCACACGAGCCGGCCAGCCGCGTCGCGCCCGGAACCGCGCGGCTGCGGCGATCGCGCTGGTCAAATCGAGCTCGCTGCCGATGCTGGTGCAGAAGGAGCTCGAGCAGCATGCATCCTCGCGGGCGAGCTCCCTGCGGGCAGCAAGCTCAACGAGGCGGCGATCGCCGATCGCCTCGGCGTTTCGCGCGGTCCCGTCCGCGAGGCGTTCCGCGCGCTCGAGGAATCGGGCCTCGTCCGCCTCGAGAAGAACCGCGGCGTATTCGTCCGCCAGATCCCGTCGAGGAAGCCGACGAGATCTACGAGCTGCGCGCCGTGCTCGACGAATTCGTCGGCCGCCGGCTCGCGCAGGCGCGTCACGCCGGAGCAGGTACGCGAGCTGCGCGCGCGCGTCGAGCGGATGGAGACGCGCGGCCGCCAAGGGCGACGTCGACGCGTATCTCGCGGCCAATCGTCGAATTTCCACGACCGGCTGGTCGAGCTCGCCGGCAACGCGAAGCTCCTCGTCACCTACCGGCGGCTCGTCAACGAGCTGCACCTCTTCCGCCGCGCGACGCTCGCGCAGGGCGGCGTGCTGCCGGTCTCCACCGCGCGAGCACCGCGACATCGTCGACAAGATCGCTGCCGGCCAGCCCGTCGCCGCCGGCCGCGCGCTGTACGACCACGTGATGGCGAGCCGCGAGCGCATGCACCGATCACGACGCCGGCGCGCGCGACCGGCGCGCGCCAGACAACCTCGTCGAGGAAACCCCGTTGAGCCCGCCGACCCTCACCGTCAATCGGCCGCACGTATCGCTGGCGCCGCAGCGGCCGCTCGTCGTCGTCTGCGTCGACGGCTGCGAGCCCGAATACATCAACCAGGCGATCGCCACGGGACGCGCGCCGTTCCTCGCCGGTCTGCGCGAGCACGGGCACCTGCCTCACCGCCGACTGCGTCGTGCCGTCGTTCACGAATCCCGAACAATCTGTCGATCGTCACCGGCGCGCCGCCGTCGGTGCACGGGATCTGCGGCAACTACTTCTGGGACCGCGACGCCGGCGCCGAAGTGATGATGAACGACCCGAAATACCTGCGCGCGCGGACGATCCTCGCCGACCTTCGCCGACGCCGGCGCGAAGGTCGCCGTCGTCACCGCGAAGGACAAGCTGCGCGCGCTGCTCGGCCACAAGATGACCGGGATCTGCTTCTCGTCGGAGAAGCCGACGGAGGCGACGCGTCGCGGCGAACGGCATCGACGGCGGTGCCGGCGCTGGTCGGGATGCCGCGTGCCGTCGGTCTACAGCGCCGAGCTGTCCGAGTTCGTGTTCGCGGCGCGGCGTCAAGCTTGATGGAGCGCGTGCGGCCGGACGTGATGTACCTGTCGACGACCGATTACGTCCAGCACAAGGTCGCGCCGGGCGTCGGCGTGGCCAACGACGTTCTACGCGATGATGGACGGCTACCTCGGCGCGGCTCGATGCGATGGGCGCGACCGTCGTCGTCACCGCGGACCACGGAATGAACGCGAAGACCGACGCTTTCGGCCGCCCGAACATCGTCTTCCTGCAGGACGCACTCGACCGCGCCTACGGCGCCGGCACGACGCGCGTCATTCTGCCGATCACCGATCCGTACGTCGTCCATCACGGCGCGCTCGGGTCGTTCGCGACGGTCTACCTGTCGTCGCCGGTCACGCTCGCCGACGACGCCGCGCGCGATCAGCGCAATGCCCGGCATCGATCTCGTGCTGCCGCGCGCCGACGCGTGCGCGCGCTTCGAGCTGCCGCGCGGACCGTGTCGGCGACCTCGTCGTCGTCTCCGGAGCGGCTCACCGTCATCGGAACGAGCCGTGGAGCGGCACGACCTGTCGGGCCTCGATGCGCCGCTGCGCTCGCATGGCGGCGTGTCGGAGCAGCAGGTGCCGCTGATCGCCAACCGCCCGGCGCCGGCGCTGCCCGCGGGACGCCGCTGGCGCAATTTCGACGCGTTCGACCTCGCCCTCAACCACCTGCAATTGACGGGCGACGCAATGAACATGATGACCGAGCTGAAGGACGTCCGGCACGGCGTCACGTGCTGCGCGCAAAGATGCGCATCGCCGGCGAAGAGGTCGGCGGCGACCGGACGATCGACGTCCGCAACCCGTACACGGGCGGCGCTCGTCGGCACGGTGCCGAAGGCGACCGTCGACGACGTCCGCCGCGCGTTCGCGATCGCCAAGGCCTATCAAGCCGACGCTCACGCCGCTACGACCGCTACCGGATCCTGCTACCGCGCCGCCGAGATCATCCGCAGCCGCACCGACGAGATCTCCGACCTCATCACCGCCGAGTGCGGGATCTGCAAGAAGGATTCGCTCTACGAGGTCGGCCGCGCCTGCGACGTGTTCGTCTTCGCCGGCAACGCGGCGCTGGCCGACGACGGCCAGATCTTTTCCGTGCGATCTCACGCCGCACGGCAAGAAGCGCAAGGTCTACACGCTGCGCGAGCCGCTGCTGGGCGTGATCTCGGCGATCACGCCGTTCAACCATCCGCTGAACCAGGTCGCGCACAAGGTCGCGCCGTCGATCGCCACGAACAACCGGATGGTGCTGAAGCCGACCGGAGAAGACGCCGCTCAGCGGCGCTGCTGCTCGCCGACATCCTGTACGAAGCCGGGCCTGCCGCCGCGAGATGTTCTCGGTCGGTCACCGGCGATCCGCGCGAGATCGCCGACGAGATGCTGACGAATCCGGACGTCGATCTCGTGACCTTCACCGGCGGCGTTGCCGATCGGCAAGTACATCGCGGCGAAGGCCGTCTACAAGCGGCAGGTGCTGGAGCTCGGCGGCAACGATCCCGATCATCGTGATGGAGGACGCCGATATCGACGAGGCCGCGGCGCTCGCGGCGGCGGGCTCGTACAAGAATTCCGGCCAGCGCTGCACGGCGATCAAGCGGATGCTGGTCCACGAGGCGGTCGCCGACCGCTTCGTCGAGCTGCTGCTCGCGCAAGACGCAAGCCTGGACGTACGGCGACCCGATGGATCCGCGCGATCGACATGGGCACCGTGATCGACGAGGCGGCGGCGAAGTCGTTCGAGGCCAAGGTCAACGAAGCGGTCGCGCGCGGCGCGCAGCTCCTCGCACGGCAACGTCCGCCGCGGTGCGCTGTATTCGCCGACGCTGCGTCGACCACGTCACGCCCGACATGCCGGTCGTCAAGTACGAGACGTTCGGCCCGGTCTCGCCGGTGATCCGCTTCAGCGACATCGACGAGGCGATTCGCATCGCGAACGCGCACCGACTACGGGCTGTCGTCGGCCGTGTGCACCAACCGGCTCGACTACATCACGCGGCTTCGTCTCGAGACTCAACGTCGGCATCGGTGAACGTCCGCGAAGTGCCGGGCTACCGGCTCGAGCTGACGCCGTTCGGCGGCATCAAGGATTCCGGGCTGGGCTACAAGGAAGGCGTGCAGGAGGCGATGAAGAGCTTCACCAACATCGAAGACTTACTCGCTGCCATGGTGATCGCCAAGCCGCGCTCCCGGACCATGAACGACCGCTGCCGCCGCTCGATCCTGCCGCCGAGGGCGACGTCAACACTGTCGCTGCTGCGCCGGCGCGTTCGAAGCCGCGCACGTGCATGGCGCGTACGCGCGCGCTGCTCGACGCCGACGCCGGATGTCTTCCTGCACCAGTCGCTGTCGACGCCCTGCTTCAATGCGCTCGCCTCCTGCGACGGCATCTGGCTGACCGATGTCGAAGGCCGCCGCGTCATGGATTTCCATGGCAACAACGTCCACCAGGTCGGCTACCGGCATCCGCACGTGATGGCTGCCGTGCAGCGCGCAGCTCGACACGCTGCCCTTCTCGCCGCGGCGCTTCACGAACGCGCCGGCGGTCGAGCTCGCGCAGCAAGCTCGCGGCGCTCGCGCCCGATCCGCTCGGCAAGGTGCTGTTCGCGCCCGGCGGCACGCTTGCGATCGGCATGGCGTTGAAGCTCGCGCGGCTCGCGACCGGCCGTCACAAGACGCTGTCGCTGTGGGATTCAGCTTCCATGGCGCGTCGCTCGACGCGATCTCGATCGGCGGCGAAGCCGTCTTTCGCAAGGGCATCGGACCGCTGCTGCCCGGCACCGAGCACGCGCCGCCCTGCGATCCCGCGCGCGTGCCAGCTTCGGCTGCGGCGGCATCGTGCAACGCGCAGTGCGCCGAATACCTCGACTACGTGCTCGGCAAGGAAGAGGACATCGGCGCGGTCATCATCGAGACCGTGCGCTGCGACCGACGTCCAGATTCCGCCGCCCGAGTACTACCGGATCGTGCGCGACGCCTGCGACCGCCACGGCGCGCTGCTGATCCTCGGACGAAGTGCCGATCTGCCTCGGCCGCACTGGGACGGATGTTCGCGTTCGAGCACTACGGCATCGTCCCCGACATGGTCGTCCTCGGCAAGGGCCTCGGCGGCGCCGTGTTTCCGATGGCGGCGCTGATTGCGCGGCGCGACCTCGACATCGCCGCCGATCGCGCGCTCGGCCATTACACGCACGAGAAGAGCTCCGTCGGGCAGCGCCGCCGCGCTTGCGACGCTCGAAGTGATCGAGAACGAAAGGCTGCTCGAGCGCGCGCAGACGCTGGGCGCGCATGCGCTTGCGCGAATGCGCGCGTGCAGCAGCGGCACCCGATGGTCGCCGACGTGCGCGGCGATCGGCTTGCTTGCTCGGCGATCGAGCTCGCACGCGATGGCGTGCCGGCGCGGCGCGAAGCGGAGACAGCGTGATGTATCGAGTGTCTCGGCGCGCGGCCTGTCGTTCAAGGTCGGGCCAAGGCAACGTGCTGACGCTCTCGCCGCCGCTGGTCATCACCGCGCGCCGATCTCGACGCCGCGCTCGACGATCCTGGATGAGCGCGCTCACCGCGGTGGACGGCACGCGCGGACTAGCGCGACGTGCAGACGCTGCTCAACCTCTCGCCGGCGTGTCGCTGCTCGTCTGGGGCACGCACATCGTCCGCGCCGGCATCCTGCGGCTCTACGGCGGCCCGCTGCGCCGCTTGCTGCGCGTTGCGTCGCACAACCCCGTCGCGCGCGTTCTTCGCCGGCGTCGGCGTCACTGGCTCTGATCCAGAGCAGCACGGCGACCGCGCTGATCGTCGCAGCTTTCGCCGGGCCAGGACTTGATCGGCACCGCGCCCGCGCTCGCCGTGATGCTCGGGCGCAGACGTCGGGACGTCGCTCGTCACGGTCGTGCTGTCGTTCGACCTTTCGTGGCTCGCGCCGCTCCTGATTTTCGTCGGCGTCGTCTGTACCTCGCGCGCCAGGCCGAACCCATCGGCCGCTTCGGCCGCATCCTGATCGGCACTCGGGCTCATCATCTTCGCGCTGCAGTGGATCGGCGTGGCCGCGCGGCCGGTCGTCGAGGCGGCCGGGGTCAAGGTGATCTTCGCGTCGCTCACCGGCGACCTGCTGCTCGACATGCTCGTCGCGGCGCTGTCTGACGATGCTCTGCTACTCGAGCCTCGCCGTCGTGCTGCTGCTCGCCGCATTTGCGTCGCTCAAGGTGATCGCGCTCCCGCGTGGCGCTCGGTCTCGTCCTCGGCGCGAACCTCGGCAGCGGCCTTCTCGGCATGCTGTCCACGCTGCAGCTCGCCTCCGGAAGCGCGCCGGGTCACGCTCGGCAACTTCCTGTTCAAGCTGATCGGCTGCCTCGCGCTGATGCCGTTCGTCGGGCACGTCGAAGGCATGGATCGAGGGGCTCGAAGCTCGATCCCGGCGCGCGAGGTCGTGCTCGTTCCATTGCTTCTTCAATATCGCGCTCGCCGCTCGGTTTCATTTTCTTCACCGCGCCTGATCGCGCGCATCGCCGAGCGGCTGCTCCCGTCGCGAACCCGGCCAGCGACGATCCGGCGAAGCCGCGCCACCTCGACCCGTCGGCGCTCGACACGCCGGCGCTCGCGATCTCCTGCGCGGCGCGCGAGAAGCGCTGCGCATCGGCGACGTCATCGAGCAGATGCTGAACGGCATGCTGACGGTGCTCTGCACCAACGATCGCGTGCTCGCCGAGCGAATCCGCAAGATGGACGACATCGTCGACGACCTGTACACGGCGGTGAAGCTCTACCTGACGCAGATCTCGCGCGAGGCGCTCGAGGCAGAGCGAGGGACGCCGCTGGGCCGACATCGTGTCGTTCACGATCAACATGGAGCAGGTCGGCGACATCATCGAGCGGATCATCACCGACGTCGAGGACAAGAAGATCGACAAGGGACGCAGCTTCTCGGAGGCCGGGCATGGCCGAGATCTGCGACCTGCACGCGCGGCTGATCGCCAACCTGCGACTCGGTCTCGCCGTGTTCCTCGAACGGCGAGCTGAAGAGCGCGCAGGAGCTGCTCGCGCAGAAGGTCCTGTTCCGCGACCTCGAGCGCGCCTATGCCGACTCGCACCTCGAGCGCCTGACCAGCCAGACGATGGAGAGCATCGAGACTTCGTCGCTGCACCTCGATCTGATCTCAGACCTGAAGCGCATCAACTCGCACATCTGCTCGATCGCCTACCCGATCCTCGAGCAGGCCGGCGTGCTCGCGAAGACGCGGCTGAAGGAGCCGACGCCGCCGCTCGCGCGCGCCCTGGCGACGGCCGGAGGCCCGTCGAGCGACAAGCCGCGACTGGCAAGCGCAAGCCGCGTTCGCGACCCGTGACCGAGCTCACGCTCGGCGTCACGCTGGCGGTGCTCGCCGCCGGATTCCTCGCACGCCGGGTGGAACGCGCTGCTCAAATCCGCGCCCGGCGGCGATCCGCTGCTCGACACGGCGACCGATCGTCGCCGGCTCCGCCGCTGTGCGGACTCATCGCGATTCCGTTCGTCGGCGTCGCCCGACGCTGCGGCGTGGAAATTCGTCGCGGTGTCGTCAATCGTTCACTGGGCGTACTACGTGACGCTCGCGCACGCCTACCGCACCGGCGATCTGTCGTTCGCCTACCCCGCTGATGCGCGGATCGGCGCCGCTGCTCGTCGACGGTGCTCGGCAGTCGTGTTCCTGCGTGAATGGCCGACGCCGCAGGTCGCCGCTCGGCATCGCGCTCATCTCGCATCGGCATCGTCAGCATCGCGTTCGTTCGCCGCGGACGCCATCCGCCGTCGGCCGCACGGCTGTATGCGCTCGCCAATGCCTGCGATCATCGCGGCCTACACGCTGATCGACGGCGCGGGCGCCCGCGCGTCGGGCAATGCGCTGGCACTACGTCGGCTGGCTCATCGTTCCTCGAGGCGATCCCGTTCCTCGCCTGGATCCGGGCGCGCCAGGGCGTCGCGTCGCGTTCGGCTACATCGGCGCAGCTGGCGCGCGCGGGCTTGATCGGGGGCGCGGCGAGCCTCGCGCGTACGGCATCGTGCTTGGGCGATGACGCGCGCGCCGATCGCCGCGGTCGCGGCGTTGCGCGAGACCTCGGTGCTGTTCGCGCGCGCTGATCGGCGCGCATTCGTGCTCAAGGAAGGATTCGGCCTGCGGCGGCTCGCGGGAGCGGCGAGCGTCGTTGCCGGCGTCGCCGCGCTGAAGCTCTGATCGGCATTCGATCTCGTTTCCGATGGACCCTGCATCCCGACCCGATGCGCGCGTCGTGAGTCGATCGGCGGCGGCATCGCCGGCGCGTCGACCGCGTATCACCTCGCGAAGCTCGGCGTCCGCGACGTCGTGCTGCTGGAGCAGGGCAAGCTGACCTGCGGCACGACGTGGCACGCGGCCGGTCTCGTCGGACAGACGCGCGCGACGCGCAACGCGACGCGGATGAGCCGCTACGGGATCGAGCTCTATGCGTCGCTCGAACAGGAAACCGGCCTCGCCACCGGCTGGAAGCAATGCGGCAGCCTGAACGTCGCCAAGACGCCGGAGCGCCTGACGCTGATGAAGCGCCAGATGGCGCGCGCGAAGAGCTTCGGCATCGAATTCGAGTTCATCTCGCCCGCCGAAGCCGGAAAGCGCGCGCCGATCCTGCGCACCGACGATCTTGCCGGCGCCGTCTGGATCCCGGGAGACGGCAAGGCGAATCCGACCGATCTCACGCAATCGCTCGCGAAGGGCGCGCGGATGCGTGGCGCGCGATCGCCGAGGGCGTCCAGGTCACCGGCGTCGATAGCTGCGCGACGGGCGCGTCGCTGGCGTCCGCTGGAAATCAGGCGAGCGACGAAGGAACGATCGCGTGCGAGACGCTCGTCAATTGCGCGGGGCAGTGGTCGCGCGCATTCGGCCGCTCGCCGGCGTCACCGGTCCGCTCTACGCCGCCGAGCACTTCTATCTCGTCACCAAGGCCGATTGCCGGCGTCTCGCCCGGACATGCCCGTCATACGCGATCCGGACGGCTATCCTCTATTACAAGGAAGGAAGTCGGCGGGCATCGTGATGGGCGGCTTCGAGCCGAAGGCCAGGCCGTGGAACGTCGACCCGATTCCCGAGGGATTCGAATTCCAGCTGCTGCCCGAGGATTGGGATCATTTCGAGATCCTCATGAGCAACGCGATTCACCGCACACCGTGCCTCGAAACCGGCGGAAGTGAAGCTGCTTGCTCAACGGACCCGGAGAGCTTCACGCTCGACGGCAACTTCATCCTCGGTGAAGCGCCGGAGTCGCGGGATTCTTCGTCTGCGCCGGATTCAACTCGGCAGGAATCGCAAACGCCGGCGGCGCCGGCCGGCTCGTCGCCGAGTGGATCGTCGAGGGCGACGCGCCGCTCGACCTGTGGGACGTCGACATCGCGACCGTTTCGCGCCGTTCCACGCCAATCGCCGTCATCTGCCGATCGCACCGTCGAGTCGCTCGGCTCCACTACGCGATGCGCTGGCCGCGCGAGGAGCTCGAGACCGTCCGTCCGCTGCGCCGGTCGCCGCTCTACGACCGACTTGCCGCGAAGGGCGCGGTGTTCGGCAGCAAGATGAACTGGGAGCGCGCCAACTACTTCCTGCCTGCGGGCAGCGCTCGACCCCGTACACGTTGGGCACACCAGGATGGCTCCCGTACGTTCTCGACGAGCAACGCGCGTGCCGCGAGGATGCGGTCGTCTTCGACCAGACGTCGTTCTCCAAGTTCGTCGCCTCAAAGGTCGCGACGCGCTCTGCTGTGCTGCAGCGGCTGTGCGCGAACGAGATCGACGTCGCGATCGGCAGGATGGTCTACACGGCGATGCTCAATGCGCGCGGCGGGCTTCGAGAGCGATCTCACCATCGTGCGGATCGGCGCCGCCGAGTTCTTCATCATCACCGGCTCGGCGCAAACGACGCGACTTCGCATGGATCGAGCGCGCGATACGATGCCGACGAGCATGCCGCGCTCGTCGATGTGACGAACGCACACTCGGTGATCTCGGTGATGGGTGCGCAGGCCGAGGCGCTGCTCAACCGCGTCTCGCCCGATGACCTGTCGAAGACCGGCATGCCGTTCTCGCACGACGAAGATGATCGACAGTCGGCTACGCGCGCGTTCGCGCCGCGCGCGATGAGCTACGTCGGCGGTCCCGGCTACGAGCTCTACGTGTCGACCGATCAGTGCGTGACGCTCTACGAAGCGCTCTGGAGCGTCGGTGGCGAGCTCGGGCTCCGCGACGCGGGCTACTGACGATCGACGCGCTGCGGATCGAGGCCGGGCGCCGCGCGTGGGGCGCCGAGCTCTCGCCGGACGAAACGCCGTGGGAAGCGGGGCTTGGCTACGCGGTGAAGATGGACAAGCCCGCGCCCTTCCTCGGCCGCGATGCGCTCGCGACGCAGCAGGCAGCCGGCATCCGGAAGCGGCTGGTCCTGTTCACGTTCGATGACTCCCGCCGCGTTTCCGTGGGGTGGCGAGCCGATCCTGATGAACGGCCGAAATGTCGGCGAGCTTCACCTCGGCCGGCTACAGCCGCAGCTCGGGCGCGCGGTCGCGATGGGATACGCGCGCGCGGAAACCTCGCTCACCGACGAGCTCGTGCTCGGCGCCGAATATCGAGTCGACATCGCCGGCGAGCATTTCGCCGTGACGCCGCACTCTCAACGCGCCGGGTTAGCGCGCCGAAGGTTCGCGACGCTGACTACTTCGGCGGGGCGCCGGGAACGTCACGTACGGTTGCGGCGGCTCCTTGTCGGGCGGCACGCACGCCGGCGCGGGCTGGCCGCCCGGGCCCGAATAGACGATGAACCGGTAGAGCGCGCGAAGGTCTGCTTCTGTCATCTCGCGCAACGTGAACCACGGCATCCGGCGGACGCAGCTCCGTAGTTCTCGCGTATTGCAGCCATTGCGCCTCCGACATCTTGCCGACTTTTTCACGAAGATTCGACGCGTAAGTTGTTCCCCAGGGCCCGCGCCAGCCCAGTGTGTCGCCCGTCAGCCACAGGTTCTCCGGCACCTTTCCGGCGAGACAACAAATACCCCGGCGTGTGGCAGTCGCGTTGCAGCCCGCGATCTTTAGCGAGGTAGCGGCCGCGCTCGACTGCGGCGGATCCTTTCGAGGGCTGCTTTCGCCGTTGTAGCTGCCGTCTTGGGCGCAGCGGTCTGAGCGGCCGTCGCGCCGGATAGCGAGGGCCAACGCCGCGGCGAGCGAAGCGAAACGACAGCGCGTCTGCATTGCAGGTTCTCCTTTCAGCGTTTGAATGGCGCCAACAGCCGGGCAAATCCCGGTGAGCGACGCGTCGAGTCAACTGAAGCGCCGCGTCGCGGCCGCCATTTTCAGCGCAGCGCCCGGCCCCGGTCAACCGCTAGACGCGCGGATTTTGTGTTAGCGTCATTGCTGGCATTGCGCACTCGCGAGGCAGTCATCGTGATGTCGCACCGATTCACCACGCCGCCACGGCGCGGCCGAACGCCGTCGAAGCCCGGAGCCGTCCACCGCGCAGGTGCAGAGCCTGACGCGCGGCCTCACGCATCCTCGAGGCGCTGGCGCAGCGCCGAGGCCGGCATCACGCTGACCGACATCGCGCAACGCGTCGGTCTGCCGCCGTCGACCACGCACCGGCTGCTCTCGACGCTCGAGAAAGATGGGCTACGTCTACCAGGCCGGCGATCTCGGGCGCTGGTACGTCGGCCTGCAGGCGTTCACCGTCGGCGCCGAGCTTCCTCGCCAATCGCGATTTCGTCGGCGCAGAGCCACGTCGTACATGCGCCGGCTGATGGAGCAATCGGGCGAGACCGCGAACCTCGCGATTCTCGACGGCACCGAGGCGGTGTTCATCGCGCAGGTCCAGTGCCGCGAGATGATGCGCATCCTGGTGAAGCTCGGCAGCCGCGTTCCGCTGCACGCGTCCGGCGTCGGCAAGGCGATCTTCGCCGCGCTGCCCGACGAGCAGATCGACGCGCATCCTCAAGGTAAAGGGCCTGCCGCGCATCACCGACACACGATCGTCGCGCCCGAGACGATGTGGGCGGCGCTCAAGGTGATCCGTCAGCGCGGCTACTCGTTCGACGACGAGGAGCACGCGCCGGGCACGCGCTGCGTCGCCGCGACGATCTACGACGAGCACGCGGAGCCGCTCGGCGGCGATCTCGCTCGCCGGACCGTCGTCGCGGCTGCCCGACGAGCGGATCAAGCAGCTCGGTCCCGTCGTCGCGCACACCGCCGAAGAGCTCACGCACAGGCTCGGCGGCCGCTGGCCGCATCCGCACTGAACCGGCTGCCACGCCGCGTCGGCCCCTCCGACCCTACTTCTTTGCCTCCATCGCGGCGGCGCGCCTGGCGAGATCGGGGCTCCGCGCCGGCTTCCAGTCAGTCATCAGCGCTTCGATCGCCGCGAAAGTCGTTGCAAGCGAGCACCATGTCGCAGCCGGCGGCGAGCGCGGCGTCCGCACGCGCGACGATGTCGCCGACGCCGTGCCGCAGCCGGCCATGTCGAGGTCGTCGGAGAAGACGAGACCGTCGAAGCCGAGGCGCTCGCGCAGGATATCCTGCAGCCATTTGCGCGAATAGCCGGCGGGCGCGTCGTCGACGGCCGGATAGACGACGTGCGCGGGCATGATCGCCTCGAGTCCGCACTGCGATCAGCGCGGCGAACGGCACGAGATCGGCCGCCGCGATGTCGCTCGAACGGACGCGTCGATCGATCGGGCAGCTCGATGTGCGAGTCGGCGGCGACGAAGCCGTGCCCGGGAAAGTGCTTGCCGACTGCCGCCATGCCGCCGCGCGCAAGCCGCGATGCAAGCGCCGCCGCCAGATGCGCGACCGCGTTCGGGTTGCGGTGAAACGCGCGATCGCCGATGACCGTGCTCGCGCCGTGATCGAGGTCGAGCACGGGCGTGAAGCTGAAATCGACGCCGTGCGCGGCGAGCTCGCGTTGCGAACGTGCGCCCGAAGCGCGTCGCCTCGCGCGCCGCGCCGCGACGTCGCGGTCCCACATCTCGCCCAGCGTGCGCATCGGCGGAATCGGCGTGAAGCCGTCGCGAAAGCGCTGCACGCGGCCGCCTTCGTGATCGACGGCGATCAGCAGCGCGCGGCGTCGCGCAGCGCGTGATCGCAGTGCGTCAGCCGCGTCAAGCTGCGCCGGCGACGCGTAATTGCGCGCGAACAGGATCGACGCCGCCGACGAGCGGATGGGCGAGCCGCTCGCGATCGGCGGCGGTGAGCGCGACGCCCTCGACGCCCAGCATCACGGGGCCGCGGGCAGCTCCGCCATCACCCCGCCGCCTCGCGCGATCAGCGCCTTCATCTGCCGCACGGCCTCGCGCAAGCCCGACGAACACCGCGCGCGAGACGATCGCGTGCCCGATGTGGAGCTCGCGCACGCCGGGCAGCGCCGCGACCGGCTGCACGTTGAAATAGTTGAGCGCGTGGCCCGGCGTTGAAGCGCATGCCGCGCGTCGCGCACCGCCTCGCCGGCGTCGCGGATCTTCGCGAGCTCGTCGACGACGGCGGCGCTTTCCGGATCGCGCCCTTTGCGTGGAACGCGTGCGCGTACGGACCGCGTGTGGATCTCGCACACCTGCGCGCCGATGCGCGCCGCCGCCTCGACCTGCCGCAGGTCCGGCGTCGATGAAGACGCTGACGTGACGATGCCGGCGTCGGTGAGCGCGCCGACCGCGTCATGCATCTTCGCCTCCTGTGCGGCGACGTCGAGGCCGCCCTCGGTCGTGATCTCCTGGCGCGCCCTCCGGCACGAGCATCGCCATCTCGGGCTTCAGCCGCGCACGCGATGTCGATCATCTCGTCGTCGCCGCCATCTCGAGGTTGAGCTTGATGTGGACGAGCTCGCGCAGCCGCCGCACGTCCTCGTCCTGGATGTGCCGCCGGTCCTCGCGCAGGTGCACGGTGATGCCGTCGGCGCCGCCCAGGTGCGCTTCGACGGCGGCCCAGACGGGATCGGGCTCGTGCGTGCGCCGCGCCTGCGCGCAGCGTCGCGACGTGGTCGATGTTGACGCCGAGCTCAATCATCGGCGTTGGTTCTCCTCTTCGCGTTTCGAGTCGAGCGCCTGCAGGTCCTGGACGACGCGGCGGCTCTCGACGCCGCGCTGCTCGAGATAGTGATCGAGCACCTCGCGCATCAGCCGCTTCGCTTCCGCCGCGCGTCGCCGCATCGGACGTAGCGCTGTTCGGCCAGCGCGAGCAGCGTCGCGCCGCGCACGATGCGGCAACCGCGCGCCCGGCGCCGGGCGGCGCTAGCCGCGGCCCGCGATCGAAGGCGTAATGGTAGCGTGCGGCCGGATCGATCGGGCGCGCCGGTGTCGGCGTCGCGCACGAGCGGCAGCGCGTAACCCAGCTCGGCCAGCAGCGTCGAGCTCGAAGCGGCGCAGCACCGGCGCCTGCTCGGCGCCCGCCGCAAGATCGCGCGAGCGCGGTTTCGTAGCTCGTCGAACAGCCGCGGATGCGGATCCTCGCGCGGCAGCAGCTTCAGCAGCAGCTCGTTCAGGTAGAACCCGCACAGCAGCGCGCCGCCGCCGACGAGCGGCAGCCCGCCCCGCCACTCGGCCTGCACGCAGCGTCTTCAGCTCGCTGCTGACCCGACCCACGAGCAGGCAGCGGCTGGAAGCCCTGCAGCAGCACCGCGCAGCTCCGAGCGCGGCCGCTTCGCGCCGCGCGCGACAGCGCGACGCGGCCGTAGTCCGACGTGAACGCCTCGACGATGAGGCTCGTCTCGCGATACGGATACGCGTGCAGCACGAACGCCGGCTGGTCGTCGCGGCGCAGCGGTTGGGAGCGGGGAGCGCCATCCGGGATCCGTGCGCTCAGTAGCCGAACCGCGTCAGCGAGCGCTTCGCTCGTCGGCCCAGCCGCGCTTGACGCGCACCCAGACCTCGAGGAACACCGTGCCCGCCGAACAGCCGCTCCATGTCGCGCGCGCGCTGGCGGCGATCGCCTTCATCTGCACCGCCGCCGGCGCCGAGCAGGATCGCGCGCTGGTTGTCGCGATCGACGTAGACCGTCGCGCTGGATCCGGCGCAGATCGCCTTCGTGCGCGAAGCCCTCGATCGACGACCGTCGTCGCATACGGCACTTCCTCGCCGAGCAGGCGAAAGATCTTCTCGCGGACGAACTCGGACGCGAGGAAGCGCTCGTCGCGATCGGTGATCGTCGGCGTCGAACAGCGGCGGCGCCGACCGGCAGCAGCTTCGCGCGACTTCCGGAGAGCGAGCGCATCGAGCACGGCCGTCTCCGCGCTCACCGGAACGATCGCGGCAGAATGCGCGGAGCGCGGCGAGCTCCGCCATCTGCGGCAGCAGCGCATCCGCGGTCCTTGAGCCGATCGACCTTGTTGAGCTGCGACGATCGCCGGCGCGCCTGCCGGCAGCAGTGCAATGACCGCGCGATCCGCCGTCCGTCGTGCGCCCCGCCTCGACGACGAGCCGATCGCGGCGTCGACGTCGGCGAGGCTTTGCGTGACCGCTCCGATTCATCCGCTCGTTCAAGCGCGAGCGGTGCGTCGGTCTGGAATCCCGGCGTGTCGACGAACACGAACTGCGCGTCCGGCGTCGTCACGATGCCGGTGACGCGATGGCGCGTCGTCTGCGCCTTGCGTCGAGGTGATGCGTCACCTTCGCGCCGACCAGCCGGTTGACGAGCGTCGACTTGCCGACATTCGGCCGGCCGACGATCGCGACGTGGCCGCAGCGAAATCGCCGATCCGCGCGATCAGCCACCGATCCGTGCGCATCCTGGGCGGCTGCCGCCGCGTAGCGCTGCTGCGCCGCCACCTGCTCCGCGGCACGGCGGCTTGGTCCGCTGCCCGTGGCGACGATCGCCGAGCGCCGGGATCCGGCACTCGATCGGTGAACGTCTGCGCGTGCGCTTCGCCGGCAAGCGGCCGTCACGCGTATTCCGGGCACCGGCGTGCGGCGCGCCTGCAGCCACTCCTGCAGCCGCGTCTTCGGCGTCCTTCGACAGCGCCGCCGGATCGAGACCGTCGCGCACTCGGCGGCATAGATCCGCGCGATCGCCCGCCGCGCGACGTCGAAACCGCCGTCGAGTGAATACTGCGCCGAAGACCGCCTCGAGCGCGTCGGCGAGAATCGACGGCCGCGCGGCACCGCCGCTCTTCGACTTCGCCTTCGCCCAGGCGGATCATCGCCGCCGAGCGACAGCGCGCGCGCGAGCCGCGCCAGCGTGTCGCGGTTGACGAGGCTTGCGCGCACGCGCGACAGCTCGCCCTCCGGAATCGCCGGAAAGCGCTCGAACAGCGCCTCGCGCGATCGCGCAGTTCAGCACGGCGTCGCCGATGAACTCCGAGCCGCTCGTTGTGCGGCGCGCCGAAGCTGCGATGCGTCAGCGCCTGGCGAACGAGCTCCGGCCGGCGGAACGCGAAGCCGAGTTCCGTCACGCGAGCGCGATGGGCGGCGTCCTCGACCAGGCAGCCGTGGAGAACCTGGCCCCGCGTCAGCGCGTGGCCGTGGCCTCGAAGTCGAGCAGCAGGCTCGCATTTGCCGGCGAGCGGCAGCTTGCGCGTCCAGCTCGCGCTCGCGGTGATCTCGTTCTTGTTCTTGACGACATCGACGTCCTTCCCGGTGACCGACTCGATGTAGCCGGCATCGGCGCGCTTCTGGAACGCCGACCGGATCTCCGCCGCCGAATCGACGGTCCTTCGCATCGTAGAGCGCTTCCTCGAAGCGGCTTCTGGTCACCGAGTAGTACTCGATATACGCGGGCGCCACGCGAAATCCGATCATCACGCAAACGACGACGACCGTCGCGACGAACAGGAATCCAATCATCGACAACCCGCGCTGCCGCTCTTGCGCTCGCTGCATCGCTTCCCTCCCTCATCGAATGCCGCTGCCGATCGCGCTTGAACACGAAGCTCGAAATGTCGTCCCAGTTGAACCAGATGAAGAACGCCCGCCCGCGGAGGTGGTCGTCCGGCACGAAGCCCCAGTACCGGCTGTCGTCGCTGCGGTCGCGATTGTCGCCCATCACGAAGTAGTGACCCGGCCGGCACCTTGCAGGTGAAGCCGCTGCCGTCGGGATTGTAATCGCAGTTTTCGCGCCCGGGAAACGCGCGTACGCTGGCCGGGACTCACCGACGGCCATCGCCGGATCGACTGCCGCGATGTGCACCTTGCGGCCCGTCGCCCGGTATCGCCGTCTCCTCGAACTGCGCTCATCGTCTCGAAGCGCAGGCCTTCGAGATAGCTGTACGTTGCCGTCGGGCTTCTGCGGCCACGGCACGCCGTTGACCGTGAGGTGCTTGTCCTTGTAGACGACCGTGTCGCCCGGCACTCCGATCACGCGCTTGATGAAGTCCTGCGACGGATTGAGCGGATAGCGGAACACGACGACATCCCCGCGCTGCGGGTCGGCGAGCGGGACGACCTTCTGCTCGATGATCGGCAGCCGCATGCCGTAGGCGAACTTGTTGACCAGGATGAAATCGCCGACCTCGAGCGTGGGCCGCATCGACGAGGACGGGATCTTGAACGGCTCGGCGACGAAGCGAGCGCAGCAGGAACACGATCAGCAGCACCGGAAAGAAGCTCTTCGGATACTCGATCCACCAGGGCTCGCGCGCGTCGCGGCGCGCGCCGCCGCGCGAAGTACAGCCTGTCGGCGAGCGCGATCACGCCGGTCGCGACCGTCGCAACGAACAGGATCAGCGCGAAGTTCATGGCCGGTGCATTCGCTGTGGTTCTGAGCGATGCCGCGGCCGGCACCGTGAGTCGGGTTCGCGCCGGAGCGGCATTGTCCCATGGCGCGCCGATGACGCTGCGGAGCGACGCGGCCGTCGGCCGCGCATCGGCGGGTCGTTCGAGCGAGCTCACTTGTCGCCGACCTGAAGGATCGCGAGGAATGCCTCCTGCGGGATCTCGACGCTGCCGACGGCCTTCATCCGCTTCTTGCCGGCCTTCTGCTTCTCGAGCAGCTTCTTCTTGCGCGTGATGTCGCCGCCGTAGCACTTGGCGAGCACGTTCTTGCGCATCGCCTTGATCGTCTCGCGCGCGATGATCTGCGCGCCGATCGCCGCCTGAACGGCGACGTCGAACATCTGCCGCGGAATCAGCTTGCGCATCTTCGGCGACGACCTCGCGGCCGCGGTAGGTCGCGACCGACCGGTGGACCATCACCGACAGCGCGTCGACGCGCTCGCCGTTGATCAGGATGTCGAGCTTGACGACGTCGGCCGGCGCGAAACTCCTTGAACTCGTAGTCGAGCGACGCGTAGCCGCGCGACACCGATTTCAGCCTGTCGAAGAAGTCCATCACGACCTCGGCGAGCGGCAGCTCGTAGGTGAGCATGACCTGGCGGCCGAGGTACTGCATGTTCTTCTGCATGCCGCGCCGCTCGGTGCAGAGCGTGATCACCGGGCCGACGTATTCCTGCGGCATCAGGATCGTCGCCGTGATGATCGGCTCGCGGATCTCCTCGACGCGCGACAGGTCCGGGAGCTTCGACGGGTTCTCGATCTCGATCAGCGTGCCGTCGCGCAGCAGGATCTGATAGATGACGGTCGGCGCCGTCGTGATCAGATCCATGTCGTATTCGCGCTCGAGCCGCTCCTGCACGATGTCCATGTGCAGCAGGCCGAGGAACCCGCAGCGGAAGCCGAAGCCCAGCGCCTGCGAGACCTCGGGCTCGTAGTGCAGCGACGCGTCGTTCAGCTTGAGCTTGTCGAGCGCGTCGCGCAGCGCCTCGTACTGGTTCGACTCGACCGGATAGAGCCCGGCGAACACCTGCGGCTTCACGTCCTTGAATCCGGGCAGCGCCGCGGCGCGCCGGCCGCGACACGCGAGCGTGACCGTGTCGCCGACCTTCGCCGCGTGGATCTCCTTGATGCCGGCGATGATGAAGCCGACCTCGCCGGCCGACAGCGAGTCGCGCGCAACCGCCTTCGGCGTGAACACGCCGACCTGCTCGCAGTTGTAGGCGGCGCCCGCCGCCATCAGCAGGATCTTGTCGCGCGGCTTGAGCGTCCCCTGCATCACGCGCACCAGCATCACGACGCCGACGTAGTTGTCGAACCACGAATCGATGATGAGCGCCTGCAGCGGCAGCTCGGGGTCTCCCTTCGGCGGCGGGATGCGCGCGATCACCGCTTCGAGGATGTCGTCGACGCCTTCGCCGGTCTTCGCGCTCGCGCGCAGCGCGTCGTGCGCGGGGATGCCGATGATGTCCTCGATCTCCTCGATCACGCGCTCGGGCTCGGCGGAGGGCAGGTCGATCTTGTTCAGCACCGGCACGACGGTGACGCCCTGCTCGATCGCCGTGTAGCAGTTGGCGACGGTCTGCGCCTCGACGCCCTGCGACACGTCGACGACGAGCAGCGCGCCCTCGCATGCGGCGAGCGAGCGCGATACCTCGTAGGCGAAGTCGACGTGGCCCGGCGTGTCGATCAGGTTGAGGTTGATAGACCCGTCCGTCGCGCGCCGTGTACGAGAGCGCCGCGGTCTGCGCCTTGATCGTGATTCCGCGCTCGCGCTCGAGGTCCATCGAGTCGAGCACCTGCTCGCTCCATCTCGCGCTCGGCGAGGCCGCCGCAGCGCTGGATGAAGCGGTCGGCGAGCGTCGATTTGCCGTGGTCGATGTGCGCGATGATCGAAAAGTTGCGGATGAGCTCCACAGTTGGCGGCCGGTAGCGCGCGCGCAAAACAAAGAGGGCACCGGAATAGTGCCCCTGTGCCGCACGAATCGTGTTGAATTTTAGCGGATTTCAGCCGGCGGCGCGACCTCGATTGCGGGCGCATCCGACGCCGCGAACGCCGCCGCGACGCGCGCCGCGTCGAGACGGTGGCGGCAGAGCTCCACGCCGCTCCCCGGCGTCGCCGGCGAACAGCACCGGGACGTGGTCGCCGTACGCGGCCTCGAGCGCCGGATGCGGCGTCGACGTCGATCGACACGGATCGACGCGCCGTGCGCGTGCAGCGATCGGCCGGACCGCCGCGAGCATCTCGTCGCAGAGGTGGCAATAGGCGCGCGTGAGGCAGCGTCAGCGTCACGGGCAGCGCTCGACCGCTACTCGCCACCGTTATTGAGCTTGAGCGTCGCGAAGAATTCCTGATCGCCGCGCTTCAGCCGCAGCGTCACCGACGCGCCCTTGTCGAGCTTCGACGAGCAGCGAGTTCACCTGCTCCGCGCTCTTTGCATCAGTCGTCTGGCCCCGGCTCACGACGGCGAGGATGACGTCGCCCGGCTGCACGTTGCCGCGCACCGGTCCCGATGATGTCCTCGATCAGGACGCCGCTCTTGAGGTCGAGCTCCTTCTTCTGATCGTCGGTGAGATCCGACAGGACGAGGCCCATCCGGTTGGGCTTGGCCTTTTCCTTCGGCGCCGGGCTGCCGCGGCGCGCGGGCGTCGCGCGCCGGCTCTTCCTTCATCTCGGCAACCGTCACGGCGACGTCGCGCTGGGCGCCCTTGCGCCACACGGTGAGCGTCACCTTCGTGCCCGGCTTGACCATCGGTCACGATGCGCGGCAGCTCCGACGAGCTGCGCACTTCGCGGCCGTCGACCTTGACGATGATGTCGCCGGCTTCCACGCCGGCCTTTTCCGCCGGTCCGCCCCTTCTCGACGGAGTTGACGAGCGCGCCCATCTGTCTTCGGCAGACCGAACGACTCCGCGGTCTCCTTGGTCACCTCGGTGATCTGGACGCCGATGCGCCCGCGCGTGACGCGGCCCTTCTCCTTGAGCTGCGCGACGGTGTTCATCGCGAGGTCGATCGGGATCGCGAACGACAACGCCCATGTAGCCGCCGGTGCGGCGAGAAGATGCAGCGAGTTGATGCCGACGACCTCGCCCTTCAGGTTGAACAGCGGGCCGCCCGAGTTGCCCGGGTTGACGGCAGCGTCGGTCTGGATGAACGGCACGCAGGTTTTCCTGCGGGCAGGTCGCGCCCTTTCGCGCTGACGATGCCGGCGGTCATCGTGTTCTCGAGGCCGAACGGCTTGCCGATCGCGACGACCCATTCGCCGACCTTGAGCTTGTCCGGGTCGCCGATCGTGACCTTCGGCAGGTCCTTCGCCTCGATCTTGAGCAGCGCGACGTCGGTGCGCTTGTCGGCGCCGATCACCTTCGCCTTGAACTCGCGCTTGTCGGACAGCTTGACGTTGACCTCGTCGGCGCCGTCGACGACGTGCGCGTTGGTGATCAGGTAGCCGTCGCTCGAAATGATGAAGCCCGAGCCGACCGACTGCTGCTCGAACTCGCGCTCCGGGCGCACCGCGCGGACGCGGGATCTGGCCGAAGCGGCGGAAGAATTCGTAGAACGGATCGTCCTCGGACAATTCCGGGCACGCGCGACCTGCGCGCACCGCTGGCGTGACGTCGATGCTGACGACCGCCGGGCCCTGCTTGTCGTAGAGCTCGGTGAAATCGGGAAGCTCGGCGAGCCTGCCCTGCGCCGCAGCGGGCACGCCGCAACGGTGGCGAGCGCTGCGAACAGCGCCGCGAACGCGGCGGCGTTGAAGTACGCGCGGAGATTTCGGAAACATCATTTGGGTCTGCCTCTTTGCTTGACGACGGAAAGCGTTCAGGCTGCCGGCGCGCTGCTAGCGGCGCGCCACGGAATTGGCGATCTGGCGCAGCGTGAGCGCGGGCGCCTCGCCCGAGCACGGTCACGAGATTGTCGTCGACTTGCCGACTGTAGACGTTGAGCCCGCTCTGCTGCGGAGAATCCGTTCGGGACGGCGGCGCCGCGCGTCCGGGCTCGACGAACACCGAGACGGCGACGAGGCCGTCCGAATAGACGAGGTGCGCGACCTTCGCGCGTGCCCTGCACGCGCCGGAACCCGTCGACGATCTTCGACGAATCCCGGGCGGCATCCGGCGTGACCGTCCAGCCGGTTTCCTCGGTTCGCGACTCGGCCTCGGCCCGAGCTGCCGGACCTTCCATGCCGGGCGGCGCCGGCGGCCACGTCGGCTTCACCATCTGCGGATCGATCTTGGCGCCGATCGTCACTTCGGTGAACACGAACTGCTCGAGCACGCTCGTTGCGCTCGTCGACGATGCGCGCCTTGAGCGATGAGCCCGGTCGCGACGTCGATCCAGAACTTGTGGCCGTAAGCGCAGTCCGTCCTTCGGCTCGAAGACCCACGCCTGCGTATCGAGGCCGGCGACGCGCATCGGTCTCCGGCCTTGCGGAAATCGTAGAAATCGGCGAGCGCCTTCTGCTGCTGCGGCGACAGCGACGGAAACGCGTTGCGGAACGTGCGCGGCTCGACGCGCACGAGCTTGCACGTCAGGGTAGTAGCAGCGCACCTCGCCGTGGCTGCGGATCACCTCGCGCGCCGGGCCTTCGAGGTTGACGAGCTTGTCGTACTCCTCGCCGAGGTCGTAAAGGTGAACGAGCCGCGACGTCTCGACGCAGCCGCCGTGCTGGTAGACGATGCGTGCCGACGTAGTTGAGCTGGCGCGCCGGCCGTCGCGGCGCGAGCGAGCCATGCGCCGGCGTCCTGCGGCGCGCGCGGCGAACGCGCGGCGACGCATGACGCCAGCCGACGACGACGGCGGCGCACGCCACTCGCACCGGCCGCAGCTGCCGCACGTATCCGCCACGCTCATCCGGTCGCCGTCGATCACGAATGCGTCGGATCACGGCCGGCCATCCGGGCCGCCGCCGGACGACACCGAGCGCAGGTACGGGCCCGACGCCCTGGATCTGGGTCGTCGGCGAATATTCCTGATGCGCGAGCAGGTAGTCAGGCGGAACGGCCTGCGGCCGCACCTGCGCGGCGCGGACCGTCGCCGCTTCGCGGGCCTTGGCGATGCGCCGTGGGCTGCGGGTCGAGCGTGCTGACCGCGACCCAGCCGACCACCATGACCGCCGCGACGGTCGCGGCGACCGCCCAGGCGAAGGGCAGTCGGTGCCGTCTGCGCGCGGCTTGCGGCGCAAGCACCGTCGGCTCCGCGGCGAGACGCGGCGAAGCGCGCGGCGAATCCAGGCGTCGGATCGCTGGTCCGCCGCGCAGCGCGTCGCCGATGACGTGGTAGCACACCCAGGTTGCGACGCCGATCGGGCCGCTTCAGCTCGCCGCAAACGCAGCGTCGACCTCGGCGTCGTCGAGATCGCCGTCCATCAAGCGCGAAATGTTGCTCACGCATCACCATCTCCGATCCTTGTCGGTCCCCAGCAGCGGCCGCAATTCCGCTGCGATCGCATCACGCGCCCGGAAGATCCGGGAGCGCACCGTGCCAATCCGGGCAGTTCATCACGCTCGCAATTTCCTCGTAGCTCAGACCCTCGATCTCGCGCAGCGTGATCGCGGTCCGCAAATCCTTCGGCAGCGCATCCATCGCGCGGTTCACCACCGCCGCGATTTCCTTGCCGTCCAGCTCGCTTTCCGGCGTGTTCGCGTCGCGCAGCTGATCGGCGTCCTCGAAGCCTTCCGCCTCCTCGTTGTCGAACCCGGTCGACGTCGGCGCCCGCCGACCCAGCGCGACCAGGTAGTTCTTCGCCGTGTTGATCGCCGATCCGGTAGAGCCACGTATAGAACGCACTCTCCCCCGGAAACTCGGCAGCGCGCGGTACGCCTTGATGAAGGCCTCCTGCGTCACGTCCTCGACCTCCGCCGGGTCCCGCACCAACCGCGACAGCAGCCGTCCCAGCTTGCGCTGGTACTTCAGCACCAGCAGTTCGTAGGCGCGCTTGTCGCCCCGCTGCGCGCGCTCGACCAGCTGCTGATCGACCTCGCGATCACCCATCCAGTCCCTGAGTCATTCGTTGTTATGCCCGCCGAACGGCGGGTGCGGCTACTGGCCCCGAAGCCCCGAACCGTCCCGGCGCAGGTAGCTGCCCGGGAAACGTTCGCGGCGCACGCTTGCACGCAAAGACCGACCGCCAGCGCGCGTAAGTTCAGCCCCGCGGGCCAGCGGCGCTTGCTCGTCAACGGCGCGGCTGCGCCGCTCAAGCTTTGTCCAGGACAACGGTCGGTCGGACCGTCCCGGTGAGCGATTCCGCGGTAGTTGCGCACGACCGGCTCGAGCCAGTCGGCGAGCGCCGTGCCGCTGCGCGTCGTCCAGCAGGCCCAGCTGGTCCAGTACCGCACGCGATGAATCGGGACGCAGCACGCGCCGGTTCGCCGTCGGCGATCTTGATCCGCGATGCCGATGCCCGCCGCTGCGCAGCGCCGATCGCCTGCACGCCTTCGGCGCCGATCTTGGCGACCCAATCGCCGCGCCCGGCGCTGCGTCAGCTCGAGGTCGTTGCGACCCTCGCCGGAGACCATCTCCGGATGCGCGGTCATCGCGTCCGCCAGCACGTCGCGGGCGCGGCCGCCGTAATCGGCGTCGGGCTGCGTCGACCGCGAGGCGCGCGAAGCGCATGCGCGAGCCGCGGCGAGCGGCACCGCGTAGTTCGGCGCCGAGCAGCCGTCGATGCCCGCGACGAGCTCCGCCTCCGGCGTCGCCGTGAAGTGCGCGACCGCGCGCCGGATCGCCTGCTGCAGCGGATGCTCGATCGGCAAGGTGAGGTCTCCTTCGGCAGTCCGCACTGGACGCAATACGCGAGCATGCCGCTGTGCTTGCCCGAGCAGTTGTGCGCGAGCGGCGAGTACGGGGGCGGCGGCGGCGACTCTCGCCGCGAACCTCGAAATAGCCGGGCGCGTGCGCTGCCGCATGCGCAGATCGCTCGGCGCGAATTGCCGGCGCGCGGCGAGCATGTCGGCGACGGCGTCTACGTGGCGCGGCTCGCCGGAGTGGCTCGCGCAGAGCAGCGCGACCTGAGCCTGTCGAATAGCCGAAGCGCTCGACGCCGCCGCCTGCGACGAACGGCATCGCCTGGAACGGCTTCAACGCGCTGCGCGTCATCGTCAGGTAAGTCCGGGTCGCCCGCCGCGCGCAGCAGCTTTGCCGTGGCGGTCGACGACGGCGACCGATCCGTAATGGACGCTTTCCATCGCCGCGCCGCTGCGGTGAGCGACGGCGTGAGCGCCGCGTGCGAGCAGCCGGCTGATCCGGCGGGTGCCGTGTGTTCAGACGTGCGGAGTTCGGGCGAGCATGGGTCGATGCGTGATTAACGCGCGATTATCGCCGATCTCGGACCGCCGCGGGGCCACGGCAAGACGACGTTCCGCGCGAGCCCTAGCGGGTCGCCGAGCGCCTGCCTGATCTGCTCGAGCGCGCCGGGATCCTCGATCGTAGTCAGGTCGCCGGGGTCGCGGCCCTCGGCGAGCGCCTGGATCGCGCGCCGCAGCGAGCTTGCCCGAGCGCGTCTTCGGCAGCAGCGTGACGAAGTGCACCGCACGCGGCCGCGCGATGGCGCCGAGCTCGCGGTCGACGGTCGTCCATGCACCTCCTCTGCGCATTCGCGCGACCGCTGCGCGGCGTCGCGACCGACGACGGGTCCTTGACCACCGCGAACGCGAGCGGCATCTGGCCCTTCAGCGGATCGGCAACGCCGACGACCGCGCACCTCGGCGATGCCGGAGTGCGCCTGCACCGCCTCCTCGATCTCGCGCGTGCCGAGCCGGTGGCCCGCGACGTTGATCACGTCGTCGGTGCGGCCGAGCACGAAGTAGTAGCCGTCGGCGTCGCGCGTCGCCCAGTCGAACGTCGAGTAGGCGAGCTTGTCCGGAAGGTCGAGAAGTAGGTGTTGACGAAGCGCTCGTCGTCGCCCCAGACCGTCGTCATGCAGCCCGGCGGCAGCGGCGGCACGATCGTCGAGCACGCCTTCTCGTCCGTCGCCGACCTCCTCGCCCGTGCCCTCGTGCAGCAGCGCGCACGTCGTAGCCGTAGCACCGGAAACGACGGGCTGCCGAACTTGCGCGGCGTGTCCTCGACGCCCGGCTGCGCCGAGAGGATCGGCCAGCCGGTCTCGGTCTGCCAGTAGTTGTCGACGATCGCGACGCCGAGCGCATCCGCCGACCCAGCGCGCCGTCGGCTCGTCGAGCGGCTCGCCGGCGAGAACAGGTAGCTGCAGCGACGACAGGTCGTGCTTCTTCATGAACGCCGGGTCCTGCTTCTTCAGCACGCGGATCGCGGTCGGCGAGCTGAAACATCGCGTTCACCTTGCGGTTCTCGCGACGATCTTCCACCAGATCCCGGGATCGGGCCGGATCGGCAGGCCCTCGTACATGATCGTCGTCGAGCCGTTGATGAGCGGCGCGTAGACGATGTACGAGTGGCCGACCACCCAGCCGATGTCGCTGGTCGTGAACATCGTCTCGCCGGGCTCGACGCAGAAGATGCTGCGCATCGACGGCGGCGAGCGCGACCGCGTAGCCGCCGGTGTCGCGCTGGACGCCCTTCGGCTTGCCCGGTCGTGCCCGAGGTGTACAGAGGATGTACGAAGGCTCCGACGACTTCGAGCCATGTCGCAGGGCACCTGCGCGTTCATGTGCGCGCGCGCAGCGCTCGCGTAGTCGAGATCGCGGCCGGCGACGACCGGTCATCGCCGTGTCGAGCCCGCGATTGACGATGAGGACCTGTCGCGGCGGGTTGTCTGGCGAGCCGGATCGCCTCGTCGACCAGGTGCTTGTACGGCACCGGCTTGCCCGCGCGCATCCCGGCGTCGGAGGTGACCATCAGCTTCGGACGTCGCGTCGTCGATCCGCGTCGCGAGGCTCGCCGCGGCGAAGCCGCCGAACACGACCGAGTGGATCGCGCCGATCCGCGCGCAGGCGAGCATCGCGAACGACCGCCTCGGCGATCATCGGCATGTAGATCAGCACGCGATCGCCCGCGCCCGACGCCCGGCGCTCGCATGAACGATCGCGGCGAACGCGGTTCACCTCGGCGCGAGCTCGCGCGTACGTGTAGAGTCTTCTGCTCTCGCCGGTCTCGGTGGAGATGTAGACGAGCGCCTTCTGGTCGCCGCGCGCCGCGAGGTGGCGGTCGACCGCGTTGTGGCAGAGGTTCGTGCGTCCGCCGACGAACCATCTCGCGAACGGCGGCTTCGAGTAGTCGAGCACCGTGGCGAACGGCGTCGTGCCAGTCGACCAGCGCCGCCTCGCTCGCGCCAGAAGGCCTCGCGGTCGGCGATCGACCGGCGATGGGATCCTCGTAGCGTGGCCATCGGTTCATCCTCCCGCCCGCAACCGGGGCGACGCGACCCGCGCTCGTTGCCAGCGCGACGCGCGCGCGAGCCACAGGGAGCCGCCGGAGCCACGGCCACCGCCTCGCCCTGGATCAAGCCGGTGTCCGGCATACGCGATTCGTGCGTCGCCGGTGCCGCGCACGGCACTGGCTTCAGCCGCAGCGCCGGACGCTCCTCTGCGATCCAGCTGCCACGACGCCACCGCGCACGAGAAGGCACGTCAGGAAGGACGCCGCCAGATATACAAGCCGCTGCCTGCGCCAAACCGCTGCGCCGCCGACCCAGGCCAGAGCGTCTCTGCTGCACCGGGAACATTGCGTAGAGGTACATGCGTACGGTCGCCGCCGCGCCCGAACCGGTGCATCCATCCGACGCGGCGTCTGCGCGGCCCGATCAGCACGGGTACGGAAACGCGGCGTGAGACGGGCGAGCACGGCATTCCCGCCCGCGTCCCCTCGGTCCACCACAGCAGCTTCGAGCAGCGCCGCCGGCCGTAGCCGGTAGCCTGGATGTGCTCGCGCTTCAGGGCCCGAACGCGCTTCCCGCTGGAAGAACCACAGCGCAAAGGTGCAGCGCGTGCGTGATGGCCGGCGGGCAGGACGTCGAAGTACAGCGGCGGCTGCGGCGGTGGCTTCGGCTGCCAACCAGACAGCACGACGGCGAGCAGCCGCGACGAGCAGACGGCAACGCACTGCGCGTCATCAGTCCGATGCACCCCGGCGCGGCGAGGGCGATGTACATGGCGACCTCGCGTCCGGCAGCGTCAAGATCAGGCCCGTTGACCGCGATGCGGGATAACGGATTGTGCGCGAACGCCGGGCGGCGAGTAGTGGAGCGTCGACGAGCGTCAGATTGCGGAAGTACGCCCACGTCGAGCGGGTGGCTGGAAGTACGCACGGGGCGACAGATTCGCGGTGACGGGCGGTCGAGCACGAGGCGCGGCCCGAGGGCATTGACGCGCCGCGTACGCCGGAACGATACGCAGCGGCCGTTTCGCGGTGAAGGCGCCGAGCCGCGGCGCGCGCTGCCAGTGACGCGGCGACCAGGGAATCCGCTGATGACGCGAACACCGCGAGCAGCGAAGCTGCCAGGCGTGTCGTAACGCCGAAGCGGCCTGGAGATAGCCCGGGCGGCGCGGTCAACGCACTGGCGCTGTGAGTCCGACGAGGACGAGCGTTATCGCCGCAGACGAAAGCGCAGCAGGTCGCGAGGATTGTTCGGACGACGCGGGTCGAAAGTGCACGGGCGCGCGGATGCGGGTCCCCACCCTCGCCGGGGAGCGCTGGAGCGGTGCGCGAGGATCCGCTAGAGGATTAGCGAGGTCCGGCGCGATGCGCCGTTCAGGTTCGGCCGCGGACCATGCCTTGCCGTTATACGGGTCGAAGTGCGTGGGAAGTTCGTCGAAATCGATCGCGTGCGGACCTGGTCGTGGACGCGGTCGGGCGCCACTCGACGGCGAGCTTGTTCCCGGAGATCTTCCTGCCGCGTATCGACGCGCATCGGACAGTTGGCGCTGTCGGCGCGAAGGCAGGCTCCGCACCCGCTTAGGATGAACGGCGCACGACCGTCGTGTTGAGACTTTGCATGCCGGCAGCGAGAGGCCGATGGCGGTCACCGTGCCGCCGATCTTCGACGTCGACAACAGCCAGGCAACGTCACCTGTCGCCGCCCAGGTTGCCGGCGGCCCCGCCCAAGTCGGCTTGTCGAGCGGAGCGGATCGCGAAGCAGATCGATCGCCTGGCGCTGCGGCACCTCTCCGCCTTCGCGATCCTCGCGCAGAATGGCGGGCTTCCTCCGGCTTGCCGGTGATCGCGACGACGTCGATAGCCGATCTTGGCGGAGGATCGACGGCGGCGGAGCCGGCCTCGCCGGTCGCGCCCGTCACCGCGACGGGCCCGTTGTCGAGGCTTCAACCCGTTGTGCTCCATCCGGCAGGATTCTGCGCCTGCGCCGCGCGGTGAAAGCCGGCCGTGCCGCAGGCGTCATCCGCGTCGAAGGCGGTCATGCTCTCGGGGCGGCGGACGGCCCAGTCGCCGGGCACGCCTGCATTCGCTGTATCCCGCCGTCGTGGCGCTACGCCGACGTCACTAGGCGTGGACGATGACCGCTGTCGCCCTTCTTCCAGCGCGTGTCCGCCGACGACTCGACGGTGCCCGCCATGTCGATGCCGGCGTTCGTCGTCGGGAACTGCGCATGATCTTGCCGGCGCGTTATAGGAAAGGGCATCCTTGCTTAGTTGATCGTCGAATACTTGGTGCGGACGACGACGTCGCCGGGATCAGCTCGTCGAGCGCCATGTCGCGAAACGGCTCTTCACCGCGTCGTTCTCTCCTGGAGCAATACGTAACT
>ERZ1370068.10291-contig-9002_pt1 | contig 35138 bp, 53 predicted proteins | sample MGYA00561227_ERZ1370068 | MGnify/ENA primary metagenome ERZ1370068 (study PRJEB38410, sample SAMEA6850437) | metagenome | study: Metagenomic assessment of the ecological functions of the soil: analysis of the soil microbiota associated with the...
GTTCCGCGAGGACCGCACCTTTCATTGAGGGACAGCGATGCCTGATTGTTCTTGTCGAATTCGGCAAGGCCGCAGTGAAGCGCCGCGCCGCCGTTTCTTGAAAACGAAGCCGGCTACGTCGAGCAGCCACAGGACGCCGGTGGCCAGTGTCAGGAGAAAGAGGATCAACGCGCAAATTAAAACATCGGGTTTTCTTGGCTGCTGTCGGATGGATGCCGTACGCGGGCCGGCCGCGGGATTGCACGCGACTGGTGGGCATTGGCCATCCGGCCCCCGTTCCCGCGGTTCGTCGCTTAGCCGCTGGTCCGGTGCGCTTGCAATCGACTTTCAACCTTGCCATTCGTAATTCTCTTGTACTCGTCGCCCACCTGAGGATGGCGAGAACGCCTCCCGGCGGGATTCAACGCCTCCCCACGGCTTTCATCCGCTTCGCCGCCGCGCCTTCTGCTTCTCGAGCAGCTTTCGCTTGCGCGTGATGTCGCCGCCGTAGCACTTGGCGAGCACGTTCTTGCGCAGCGCCTTGATCGTCTCGCGGGCGATGATGCTGGCAGCCGATCGCCGCCTGCACCGCGACGTCGAACATCTGCCGCGGGATGAGCGCGCGCATCTTGACGCCGACCTCGCGGCCGCGATGTAGGCGCTGTCCGAGCGGTGCACCATCAGCGACAGCGCGTCCACGCGCTCGCCGTTGATGAGGATGTCGAGCTTCACGACGTCCGCCGCGCGGTACTCCGTGAACTCGTAGTCGAGCGACGCGTAGCCGCGCGACACCGATTTCAGCTTGTCGAAGAAATCCATCACGACTCTCGTTCAGCGGCAGCTCGTAGGTCGAGCATCACCTGGCGTGCCGAGGTATTGCATGTTCTTCTGCGTGCCGCGCTTCTCGGTGCACAGCGTCAGCACCGGGCCGACGTAATCCTGCGGCATCAGGATCGTCGCCGTGATGATCGGCTCGCGGATCTCCTTCGATCGTCGACGGGTCCGGCAGCTGCGACGGGTTCTCGATCTCGAGCACGGTGCCGTCGCGCATCAGCACCTGGTAGACGACCGTCGGCGCGGTCGTGATCAGGTTCATGTCGTACTCGCGCTCGAGGCGCTCCTGCACGATGTCCATGTGCAGCAGGCCGAGAAGCCGCAGCGGAAGCCGAAGCCGAGCGCCTGCGAGGTCTCCGGCTCGTAACGCAGCGAGGCGTCGTTGAGCTTCAGCTTGTCGAGCGCGTCGCGCAGCGCCTCGTACTGGTTCGACTCGACCGGATAGAGCCCGCGCGAACACCTGCGGCTTGATCTCCTTGAAGCCGGGCAACGGCGCGGCGCCGGGCGCTCGGCCAGCGGTCAGCGTGTCGCCGACCTTGCGCGGCCTTGAGCTCCTTGATGCCGGCGATGACGAAGCCCACCTCGCCGGCGCGACAGCTCGTCGCTCGGCACGCGACTTCGGCGTGAAGACGCCGACCTGCTCGCACTGGTGCGTCGGCGCCGGTGGACATGAGCAGGATGCTGTCCTTGGGCGCAGCGTGCCGTCGACCACGCGCACCAGCATCACGACGCCGACGGTAGTTGTCGAACCAGGAGTCGATGATCAGCGCCTGCAGCGGCGCGTCGCGGGTCGCCCGGCGGGCGGCGGACGCGCGCGATGACCGCCTCGAGGATCTCGTCGACGCCCGTCGCCGGTCTTGCGCCGACGCCGCATCGCGTCGTCGCGTCGATGCCGATGACGTCCTCGATCTCGCCGATCACGCGTCTCCGGCTCGCGCCGGGCAGGTCGATCTTGTTCAGCACCGGCATCACCTCGACGCCCTGCTCGATCGCGAGGTAGCAGTTCGCCACCGTCTGCGCCTCCACGCCCTGCGAGGCGTCGACGACCAGCAGCGCGCCCTCGCACGCCGCCAGCGAGCGCGACACCTCGTAGGAGAAGTCGACGTGCCCGGGCGTGTCGATCAGGTTGAGCGACGTAGGTCTCGCCGTCGCGCGGCGTGGTAGGTCAGCGCGGACGGTCTGCGCCTTGATCGTGATGCCGCGCTCGCGCTCGAGGTCCATCGAGTCGAGGACCTGCGCGTCCATCTCGCGCGTCGGCGAGCGCGCCGGCAGCGCTCGATGAAGCGGTCGGCGAGCGTCGACTTGCCGTGGTCGATGTGGGCGATGATCGTTGCGGATTCGGTGCACGCGATGCTGCGCGACGGCGAGCACCGTCGAAGGTGCGAGGGCTGGGCCGCGCGATGGTGCAGTCGGCGCGGCAGGAAAGCCATCGGAAAGTCTTAACAGATATCGGGCATCGCCCGGCGACCGCGCCGATGCCCGCGGCATGTCCAGCTCAATGAGCGTACCGCCGACGCCCGCGCGGTTCAAGGTGGTAGTGGCACAAGCCTCGACTGCCCGTCGCCGGGTCGCCGAGGAAGAGCATCTGGGAACGCGGTCGCCGTGTGCCGCCTCGAGGGCGGGATGGGCATCGACGTCGAATTCCGCAATCGTCGCACCGTGCCTCGTGCATGAGCAAGTGCTTCGCGCATCGTGTCGCACAGGTGGCAGTAGCGCGCGTGAGAAGGGTCAGCCGCACGCTCCTGCGTCGCCGGCGCACCCATCCAACTACTCGCTGTCTCGCCACCCGCAAAGTCGAAAAGAACTGCTGTTCGCCGCGCTTCATTCGCAGCGTGACCGAAGCACCCTTGTCCACGCTTCGCGATCACGTCGTTCACCTGCGCTGCGCGTCGCGCCTCGGTGGACACCGCCGCGGTATGATGGCGCGGATGACGTCGCCCGGCTGACGTTGCCGCGCACCATGGCCGGCGACGGTCCTCCGACCAGCACGCCGGCTTCGACGTCGGCGTCCTTCTTCTGCTCGTCGGTGAGGTCGGACAGGACGCAGTCCCATCCGGCTGGGCTTGCCCCTGTCCTTGGGCGGCCGGGTCCCTGCGCGCGCGGCGCGACCGGGGCGCCTTCCTTCCTCCATCTCCGACGACGGTGACGGCGAGGTCCCGCTGCGTGCCCTGCGCCAGACGGTCAGGTTGATCTTGGCACCAGGGACGCACGGCACGAGATGATGCGCGGCAGCTCGCTTTGCGAACGCACTTCACCCGCGTCCATCGGCCTTGATGATGATGTCTGCCCACTCTCCGACGCCTGGCCTTGGCGGCGTGAGTCCGTCGCGCTCCGACGCCTGTTGACGAGCGCACCCCGCGGCTGAAATGCCGAGGCCGAAGCGCTTCCGGCGTCTTCCTTGGTGACCGGCTGGATCTGCACGCCGGATGCGCCCGCGAGTGACGCGGCCCTTTTCCGCGTCAGCTGCGTTCGATCGGCGTTCATCGCTACGTCGATCGGGATCGGCGAATGCCAGGCCCATGTACCCGCCGGTGCGCGAGTAGATCAGCGAGTTGATGCCGACGACCTCGCCGCGCATGTTGAACAGCGGCCCGCCGGAATTGCCGGATTGATCGCGACCGTCGGTCTGGATGAACTGGGACCCAGGCTCTCCTGGGGCAGGTCGCGGCCCTTGGCGCTGAGCGATGCCCGCGGTCATGGTGTTCTGCGAGGCCGAAGGGCCTTGCCGGGATGGCGACGACCCACTCTGCCCGACGCTTGCAGCTTGGCCGGGGATCGCCGATCGCGACCTTGGGCAGGTTGGCTTGACGTCGATCCTGAGCAGCGCGATGTCGGTGCGCTTGTCGGCGCCGATGCACCTTGGCCGTGAACTCGCGCTTTGTCGGCTGGGCGCTGACTGGTGACTCGTCGGCGCCATCGACCACGTGGGCATTGGTGATGATGTCGCCGTCGGCTGCCGACGACGAAGCCCGAGCCGACCGCCTGCGCACCGGGCGCGCGCTGCGGGCGACGCGGCCGCGGCGGCACCCGGCCGAAAGCGGCGGAAGCATCTTGCAGAACGGATCGTCCTCCGAGTTCTGGCAGCCCGCGGATGCGCCGGGCTTTCTGCGTGACGTCGATCGAGACGACCGCGGATCGTTCTTTCAGTAGAGTTCCGTGAAATCGGGCAGCATTCCTGCCTTGCCTGCGCCAAGGCAGCCGGCGCCCAGAGGGTGGCACGAGGGTAGCAGCGGCGATGGTCAGTGAGGTCGCCAAGCGGCGGCGCCGGCAATGCCGCCCGCGCGCAACACGATACGCTTCAACATGGAATTCACTCGACTCTGTGCACGAAAATTAGCAGGAAAATTGCTGATGAAATCGCGTGTACGGAGAACGGCGCGGGCCAGCGCATCAGCGCTTGCTACCGACCGGGCGATCTGGCACCGTCGCCGGCGGGTTTCGCCCAGCACGGTGACCGGGAAGTTGCTCTTGGTGGTGTACATTGAGGCCGCCCCCAAGGCGACACCCCCGTTTTGGGCGCCGGTGCGCGCAGCGCTCCACGAATACGCTAACCGCCACCAATCCGTCAGAATAGACGAGTTGCACGACCGGCTCGCGCCGCCGCGCAGCGTGCGATAGCCTTCCATGATTTTCATGGAATCCGGCGGGCACCCTGCCGACGGACTACAGCCCGGCTCATGGGGCGTCATCTCGCCCAGCACGGACCCTGTTTCACCTGCCAGTCCGGCGTGCGCGAAGCCACGCGACTGGCTTGACCATCTTCGCGATCGATTCTTCTCGCTGACGGCCAGGTCGGTGAACGCGGAATTGCCCGACGACCCTCGCCAGCGATCATCGACCAGGCGGGCCTTGAGCAGAAGGCCTGCAAGTTCGCATCGGCCGGCCAGAACTGTGTGGCCATAGCGGGAGTGCGTCCCTGGGGCCTCGAAGACCATCACCTGCGTCCAGCGCCCGGCCACGCGCGCTCGCTGACGACCATGCGGGCCTCGTAGTACTGCGGCCAGGTTGCGCTGGCCGTCCCGCCGAGGAGGCCGGGGAACACGTTGCGAAACGTTCGCGTGGCCTGATCCGGCGCGATCTTGGCAGCGTCGGGAAAGTAGCACCGCACTTCCCGCCGCCGCTGCGAATCACCCGCGCGCGGGCCCATCCGAGGCTACACCAGCTTTTCCTGCTCCTTGCCCGTCCTTCGAACACGTGCACCAGCCAGGCGAGGCTCCTCGACGTGACCGTTGTGCTGGTACACGATGGCGCCGGCATAGTTCAGCAGCCCGGCGGCCTGCGCGGCTCGCTCGAGCCACCGTGTAGCGCCGTTCCCGGCCTGACGCGTCGGCCGTAAAGCGTCAGGGCAACGCTCATCGAAAGCGCGCGAGAAGCGAACGTCGCGGCCAGGGACTAACGGCGCGCCGCGCGGCGCGCGGCACGGGCGGGACTGCGACGAGCATCGGCAGGTGATCCTGCTCATGGGCGCGGCTCGCCGCCGGCGACGGCGACGGCGCGACAGGTACGGGAGCCCCGCCCTGATGGCCACGGACGGTGAATATTCCTGGTGGGCGAGCAGATAGTCCGCGGGAACGCCCGTGCGGGCGGCTTGGACCTGCGCCGCCGCCCTTACGGTGGTGGCCTCGCGCGCCTTTGGCCACGGCCGTGGGCGGGCGTCGACCATCGAAAACGCGGTCCAGCCGACGCAGACGGTCATGCGGCCGCGAGTGCGGCGGCCACTGCCCAGGCGGCCGTGGCACCCGTCTCCTGCGGTGCGCCTCGTGCCGGCGCAGTCGGTGCCTCAATCTTAGCTGCCAGATCGAGGCGCCAGGCCGGCCCGGCGGCCAAGCGTCGAGCACAGAACTGCGCGTCGCGAAACGCGGCGTGACGCCGCGCGGGCCGCGCAGCTGGCTCTGCCGATCACGCGATAGCAGACCCACGTGTCTGCGGCGCCTGGCGCCTTCATTTCGGCGCACAGGCGCTCGAAACTCAACGGGGGTCGACCTCGCTATCCATCAGGCGCGAAATGTTCTCGTTCATCACCATCTCCGGTTTCGTCCGGTGCCGACTGCGGACGCTGCGGCGGCGCAGATCGCCTCGCGCGCGCGGAAGATCCGCGAACGCACGGTACCGATCGACAGATTCATCACGCTGGCAATTCCTCGTAACTCAGGCTCCTCGATCCCGCGCAGCGTGATCGCCGTGCGCAGGTCCTCGGGCAGGCGTCCATCGCGCGGTTCACCGTCGCCGCGATCTGCTTCGCCGATCAGCTCTGTCTTCCGGAGCGTCGCACTGTCGCGCAACTGCTCGGCATCCTCAAAGCCTTCGGCCTCCTCGTTGGTCGAAACCGGTCGGACGTCGGCGCCCGCCGCCCCAGCGCGACCAGGTAGTTCTTCGCCGTGTTGATCGCGATCCGATACAGCCACGTGGTAGAACGCACTGTCGCCCCGGAAGCCGGGGAGCGCGCGGTAGGCCTTGATGAAGGCCTCCTGCGTCACGTCCTCGACTCCGGCCGGGTCGCGCACCAAGCCGCGACAGCAGCCGCGCCGAGCTTGCGCTGGTATTTCACCACCAGCAGCTCGAACGCGCGCTTGTCGCCTCGTTGCGCGCCGCTACCACGAGCTGCTGATCGACTTCCGCGGTCACCCACTGACGGGTCAGTCCCTGATTCATTTCGTTGTATTATCCCGCCGAACTGCGTGGCGTGCGGCTGCCGGCCGCGGTCTGGCGCGAGTCGCCCGGGCGCGCAGAAGGCGCGAGTCGCACGCTTGGCGCGCAACAGATCGTTCGGCGCGGGGTTAAGTTCATTGCGCCGCATGGGTATTCCAGCGGATGGCGGTTCACTGCCGCGATCTTGTCCAAGACAACCGTCGCCCGGATATCGCCGGTCGTCGATGCCGCGGTAGTTCTCGATCGCGGTGCTGGCCCCAGGCCGGACAGCGTGCCTGCGGCGGCGTCGTCCAGCAGGCCCAGCTGATCCAGAACGGCGACGGTCGCCGGGTGCAGCACGCGCATTGCCGTCGGCGACCTTGATGGCGATTCCCCAGCCCGCGGCTGCGAATGCCGATCGCCTGACGCCTTCGGCGCCGACCTTGGCCACCCAGTCGCCGCGACCCGCGCGGGATCAGCGCAAGGTCGTTGCGGCGCTCGCCCGAAACCATTTCCGGATGCGACGCTCATTGCGTCGGCCAGAGCGCCTTAGGCGGCGACCATAGTCCGCGTCGACTTCGGCCGCCGCGAGCCGGGCGAACGCCAACGCGAGCGCGGACAGCGGCACCGCGTAATTGGGCGCGGAACAACCATCGATGCCGGCCACCAGGCCGGTCCTCCGGCGTCGCCGTGAAGCACGCCACCGCGCGGCGGATCGCCTGCTGCAGCGGGTGGTCGAAGGCGAGATAGTCGTGTTTTGTGTGGCCGCATTGAACGCAATAAGCCAGCATGCCGCTGTGCTTGCCGGAACAGTTATGCGCCAGCGGCGAGTACGGCAGGCGGCGGCGGCACGTCGCCGCGCAGGTCGAAATAGGTGGGCGCGTGGGTGCCGCACTGCAGTTCGGCCTGCGTATTGCCTGCGCGGGCGAGCATGTCGGCGACCGCGTCGACGTGCGCGCGGCTCGCCGGAGTGACTGGCGCAGCAGCAGCGCGACCTGCGGCTGCTTGAGTAGCCGAAGCGCTCGACGCCCCCGCCGGCAACGAACGGGAGCGCCTGCAACGGCTTCAACGCGCTGCGCGTGAACGTCACGCCGCGTCGGGTCGCCGGCCGAGTACAGCAGCGCGGCCCATGGCGGTCGACGACGCGCGACCGAACCCATGTGCACGCTCTCGACCGCGCCGCCGCGCGACGGCGGTCAGCGGAACGTGCGTAGCGCGCGGCGGAATGCGACGGCGGTCCGAAGCGGTCACTGAGCATGGGCGAATGAGTGGTCAACCTCGCATTATCGCCCATGGCCGAGGTCGGCAACCCCCAAGGCTGTTTGTGGCCGACGCGCTGAACCAGCATGGTCAGTGCTCTAATCGGCTCCGTCATGTCCTGACACCAACATGGAGACAGCGATGATGGACGAGCTGTCTATTGCTTTTGCTTGAGATAAGCATTCTGATCAGTACTGGTTGGCCTTGGAATTTGGCGCATCTACCGAACCCTTCAGTCGGTAAAGATCAACACTCCGGCCCCGTTGGCCGTGCTGGCTCCGCTGGTCCCGGCTGTGCACGACATGCGCCAGACGAAGGCCAGCAGCAACGCGTCTAGACCGGATCGGCCCGAGCTCTTGCCGCGAGCGCGGCCGTGATCTGCTCCAGCGCGCCCGGATCCTCGATCGTCGTCAGATCGCCCGGATCGCGCCCTTCGGCGAGCGCCTGGATCGATCGCCGCAGCAGCTTGCCCGAGCGCGTCTTCGGCAGCAGCGTCACGAAATGCACGCGCGCCGGGCGCGCGATCGCGCCAAGCTCGCGGTCGACGGTGTCCATCACTTCCTTGCGCATTCGCGCGACGCCTCGCGGCGTCGCGACCTTCGACGGATCCTTCACGACCGCGAAGGCCACCGGAATCTGGCCCTTCAGCGGATCGGCCACGCCGACGACGGCGACTTCGGCGATGCCGGCATGCGCCTGCACCGCCTCCTCGATCTCGCGCGTGCCGAGGCGATGGCCGGCGACGTTGATCACGTCGTCGGTGCGGCCCGAGCACGAAGTAGTAGCCGTCGTCGTCGCGCGTCGCCCAGTCGAACGTCGAATACGACCAGCTTGTCCGGGAAGCGTCGAGAAGTAGGTCTTCGACGAAGCGCTCGTCGTCGCCCCAGACGGTCGTCATGCAGCCGGGCGGCAGCGGCGGCACGATCATCAGCACGCCCTTCTCGTTCGGCGCCGACCTCCTCGCCGGTCGCCTTCGTGCAGCAGCCTCACGTCGTAGCCGTACACCGGGAACGACGGACTGCCGAACTTTGCGCGGCGTGTCTTCGACGCCGGGCTGCGCGGACAGGATCGGCCAGCCGGACTCGGTCTGCCAGTAGTGGTCGACGATCGCCAGCTGCCGAGCGCGTCGGACGACCCAGCGCGCCGTCGGCTCGTCCAGCGGCTCGCCGGCGAGGAAGAGGTACTCGCAGCGACGACAGGTCGTGCTGCTTCATGAACGACGGGTCCTGCTTCTTCAGCACCCGGATCGCCGTCGGCGAGCTGAACATCGTCGTCACCTTGTCGTCCTGCGACGATCTTCCACCAGATGGCCGGGATCGGGCCGGATCGGCAGGCCTTCGTACATGATCGTCGTCGAGCCGTTGATGAGCGGCCCGTAGACGATGTACGAATGGCCGACGACCCAGCCGATGTCGCTGGTCGTGAACATCGTCTCGCCGGGCGCGACGTCAGAAGATGCGGCGCATCGACGACGCCAGCGCGACCGCATAGCCGCCGGTGTCGCGCTGCACGCCCTTGGGCTTGCCGGTCGTGCCGGACGTGTAGAGGATGTACGAGGGCTCGCTCGACTCGAGCCACGTCGCAGGGCACGCTGCGCGTCGCATGTGCGCCGCGCGCAGCGCCGCGTAGTCGAGGTCGCGGCCGGCGACGCGCGGGCAGTCGCGATCGATGCCGCGGTCCGACGATCACGACCGTTCCGGCGGATGCGTGGCGAGCCGGATCGCTTCGTCGACCAGGTGCTTGTACGGGACCGCCTTGCCGCCGCGCATGCCGGCATCCGCCGTGACCATCACCTTCGGCGCGCGTCGTCGATGCGCGTCGCGAGGCTCGCCGCGGCGAAGCCGCCGAACACCACCGAATGGATGGCGCCGAGCGCGCGCACGCGAGCATCGCGAACACCGCCTCGGGAATCATCGGCATGTAGATGAGGACGCGGTCGCCGCTGACCGACGCCCTGACTTTGCAGCACCGCGGCGCAAGCGGTTCACCTCGGCGTGCAGCTCGCGGTAGGTATAGCTGCGCTGTTGCGCCGGTTTCGGTGGAGATGTAGACCAGCGCCTTCTGGTCTGCCGCGCGCCGCGAGATGGCGGTCGATCGCGTTGTGGCAGAGGTTCGTGCGCGCCGCCGACGAACCATTTCGCGAACGGGCGGCCGCGAGTAATCGAGCACCGACGAGAACGGCGTCTGCCAGTCGACGAGCGCCGCCTCGTCGCGCCAGAATGCGTCGCGGTCGGCGAGCGACCGGCGATGGAACTCGCGATAAGTGGGCATTGCCGGTGCTCCCTGCGTTTGAGTCATCCGCCGTGTCGTATCGGCGGCGGCGACGCACCACCGTGCGCCCGCGGACCAGGCCCTTGAGGTAGGGATCGAAATGCGTCGGCAACTCGTCGAAGTCGATGGTCCGCACCAGGTCGTGGACGCGGTCCGGGCGCCACTCGACGGCCAGCTTGTTCCACAGTTTCTGGCGCAGCGACATCGTCGCAGTTCGCGCTGTCCACGCCGAGCAGGCGCACGCCGCGCAGGATGAACGGCATCACCGTCGTGTTGAGCTTGTATGTCCGCCGCGAGACCCGACCGCCGCCACGGTTCCGCCGATTTTCATCATCGCGAGCAGCGACGCGAGGCATGATCGCCGCCAAGGTTGTCTGACCGACGCCGGCCCACGTCGCCTTCTCGAGCGGCCGGATGTTCGTGACATCGAGCGATTGCCGCAGAAGAACTTCCGCACGCGCCGATCGTCCTTCAGATAGTCCGCCTCCTCCGGCTTGCCGGTGATCGCGACCACGTGATAGCCGCAGCTTCGCCAGTATCTCGATCGCGACGGAGCCGACACCTCCCGTCGCGCCCGTGACGCGCGACCGGGCCGTGCCGAGGCGTCAGGCCGTTGTGCTCCATCAGCAGCACGGCCGAGCGCCGCGGTGAAGCCCGCGGTGCCCAGCGTCATCGCGTCGAACGCGGTCATGCTCTCCGGCCGCCGCACCACCCAGTCGGCGGGCACGCGGACATATTCCGCGTAGCCGCCGTCGTGCGCGACGCCGAGGTCGTAGCCCGTGACGATCACCTTGTCGCCCGGCTTGAAGCGCGGGTCTGCCGACGATTCCACGGTGCCGGCCACGTCGATTCCCGCGTTGGTCGGATACTTGCGCATGATCTTGCCGGCGCCGTCGTGCGACAACGCATCCTTGTAGTTGATCGTCGAGTACTTGCGTTCGGATGACGCACATCGCCGGGGTCGAGGTCGTCGATCGACATGTCCACGAACCGGCTCGAGACGACCTTGTTCTCCTCGAATGTGCGATAGGCCTTGAATTTGTGCACGGGAGTCTCCTTGGGGATCTACGTTTAGAGCCGTGGTTTCAGATGGGTGCGGCGGCGGCGGCGTCGGCGTTGTGCGGCAGCGCCATGTATTCGCGCGTGCGCATTTCGGCGAGCCGGCTCACGGTACGCGAGGAACTCGAAGGCGTTGTGGTCCGGCGAGTGTACAGCGCTTCCGCCGGCGCGGCCGCGGAGGCGAGGAGCTGCACGCGATGATCGTACAGGATGTCCATCGAGCCACGTGAAGCGCCGCGCCCGGTCCGCGGTCTGCCGCGCACCATCACGCGGGATGTCCGGAACGAACATCGACGGCGAAGCGGCGCGCGAGTCTCGAGTGTAGTCGCGCTGGCGAGCGCGGCCCGTCGCACAGCGCCTGAAAGTCGAACCATACGGCGCGCCCCCGCCCGGCGGCGCGCGGTCGACGTCCGCCGCTCGATGGCAAGCTTCGGATCCTCGTCCGGACCGGAACGCATCGCGTCGAAGGCGCGCTCGAGGCGACGGCATCTGGCCATCGGCCCGCCGGCACGTGGAACGCCCTTCACCTGTTCCAGCGTGCGCAGCCGGTAGTCGACGCCGGCGTCGACTTCGACGACGTCCAGCCAATCCTGATGAGCAGGCGAATGGCGGGCAGGAAGCGGTCGCGATGCAGGCCGTTCGGCCACAGGCCGTCGGGCGCGATAGTTGGACGTCGTCACGAGCACGACGCCTGGCCGAACAGCGCCGACCAGCAGCCGGCCCAGTACCATCGCGTCGGCGATGTCGCGACACGTGGAATTCGTCGAAGCAGACGAGCCGCCAGCGGCGTGGCGATCCGCGCGCCACCGCTCGCCAGCGGATCGACTTCGTCCCTGAGCGCGATTGAGGTCCGCGTGGACGTCGCGCATGAACGCATGGAAGTGGACACGCGACCTTGCGCCGGATCGGCACCGTCACGAAGAAGCTGTCCATCAGGAAGCTCTTGCCGCGGCCCACGCCACCCCAGAGGTAGACGCCGCGCGGCACGTCGGGCGCGTTGAACAGGCGCGTGCAGCGTCGATTGCGCGTGCGGCGAAAGACCGCGAGTTCGTCGGACAGTTGCTGCAGCCGGTCGAGCGCCGCGGCCTGCGCGTGGTCGAGCGTCGCCTGCAGCGCCGGGCAAGCAGCGGCTCCAGATAATCAATGAGCGCGCCGTCGCGGCGCGAATTGATCTGGGGCGAGCGCCCGGTCATTGGTAATCCCCAGGCGCGCGGCGGCGACACCTGCCGTCCGCCCGAAGGCCGCCGTCGCGATATTGATGCCGTGTCAACGCTCCTCCATCCCGTCGCCGCGCGCTTGCGACCCTCACCCCAGTATCCGCTCAGCCACTAGGATGCAAAGCGTCCGTCGACGCGCACAGCGCAGCTTTCGCGCGTCACCTCCGACAGCGTCGGATGCGCGTGGCAGATGCGCGCCGATGTCCTCGCTGGACGCGCCGAACTCCATCGCGACGCACCGCCTTCGGCGATCAGCTCGGAGGCATACGGGCCGATGATGTGCACGCCGAGGATCCGGTCGGTCTTGCGCGTCGGCCAGGATCTTCACGAAGCCGCGTGGTGTCGCCCAGCGCGCGGGCGCGGCCGTTGGCCATGAACGGAAACGACCCGGCGCGATAGGCGACGCCCTCGGCCTTCAGCTGCTGCTCGGTCTTGCCGACCCACGCGATCTCCGGCGACGTGTAGATCACCCACGGGACCGTGTTGAAGTCGACGTGGCCGTGCTGGCCGGCGATGCGCTCGGCAACCGCCACGCCCTCGTCCTCGGCCTTGTGCGCGAGCATCGGGCCGCGCACGACGTCGCCGATCGCCCAGACGTTCGGCAGGTTGGTCCGGCATTCGCCGTCGACGTCGACGAAGCCGCGCTCGTCCGAGCTGCAGCCCGACCGTTCGCGGCATCGAGTCCGCGCGGTGTGCGGGATGCGGCCGATCGACACGATCAGGCGATCGAACGTCGCGTTCTGCGTGGCTTGCCCGGCGGCATCGGTGTAGTCGACGCTGACGTCCTGTCTTGCCGACCTTACGTCGGTGATCTTGCACGCCGGTCTGGATCGCGAGGCCCTGCTTGGTGAACAGCTTGAGCGCCTCCTTCGCGATCGCGCTCGTCGACGGCGCCCAGGGAATGCCGGCAGCGCTTCCAGTACCGTCACCTCGGCGCCCAGAGCGACGCCAGACGCTCGCCCATCTCGAGACCGATCACGCCTGGCGCCGACCACGCCGAGCCTCTTCGGCACGTCCGGGAATCGCCAGCGCGCCTTCGTTGTCGAGCACGCGGACGTTGTCGAAGGCCACGCCGGCAGCGGGCGGGGCTTCGAGCCGGTGGCGACGATCACGTGCTTGGCGACGAGTTCGCGGCCGCGCCGGCGGCCGTCGACGTGCGATCCTTCCAGGCGTCGCCGTCCTTGCCGGCGAACGCGCCCGCAGCCGTGGAAGAACGCGATCTTGTTCTTCTTGAACAGGTACAGGATGCCGTCGTTGTTCTGCGCGACGACTCTTCGTCCTTGCGCGCCAGCATCTTCGCCACGTCGATGGCGAGGCCCTTCGACGTTGATGCCGTGGTCGGCGAACGAGTGCCCGGCGTGCTCGAAGTTCTCCGACGATTGCAGCAGCGCCTTCTGACGGGATGCAGCCGACGTTCGTGCACGTGCCGCCCGGCGCGGGCTTGCCGTCCGCGCGCGACCAGTCGTCGATGCACGCCGTCGTGAAGCCCGAGTTGCGCCGCGCGGATCGCGGCGGTATAGCCGCCGGGCCCGCCGCCGATCACGACCACGATCGAATTGCTCAGCCATGGCGAACTTCGATGGAAATTCGCGGCGCAGCCGACCGGTTTATCATAGTCCAGCAGCAGCCGCGCGGGATCTTCGAGCGCTTCCTTGATCGCGACCAGCGACAGCACCGCCTCGCGGCCGTCGATGATCCGGTGGTCGTACGACAGCGCGAGGTAGTTGATCGGCCGGATCGACGACCTGCCCGTTCTCGACCACCGGCGCGGTCCTGCGTCGCATGCACGCCGAGGATCGCCGACTGCGGCGGATTGATGATCGGCGTCGACAGCATCGAGCCGAACACGCCGCCGTTGCGTGATCGTGTACGTGCCGCCGGTCAGTTCCTCGATCGTCAGCTTGCCGTCCTGCGCGCGCTTGCCGAAATCGGCGATCTGCTTCTCGATGTCGGCGAGCGACATCTGGTCGGCGTCGCGCAGGATCGGCACGACCAGCCCGCGCGGGCTGCCGACCGCGATGCCGATGTCGAAATAGCCGTGATAGACGATGTCGGTGCCGTCGATCGACGCGTTGACGACCGGGTATTTCTTCAGCGCGTGCACGGCCGCCTTCACGAAGAAGCCCATGAAGCCGAGCTTGCACGCCGTGCTCCTTCTCGAAGCGCTCCTTGTACCGGTTGCGCAGGTCGATGACCGGCTGCATGTTGACTTCGTTGAACGTGGTCAGGATCGCCGCCGTCGACTGCGATTGCGACGAGCGCGCTCGGCGACGCGCTGGCGCAAGCCGCGACATCGGCACGCGCTGCTCCGGCCGCGATGCCGCGTGCGCGGCAACGCGGGACTGGCGGCGCCGGCGGCTGCCGCGGCTGCGCTGGCGCCGCTGGCGCGGCTGCGGCTGCCGGCGCGCGCCGCGCCTCGACGGCGCCGATCACGTCGCCCTTGGTGATGCGTCCGCCGCGGCCGGTGCCCTCGACGGCGGCCGGATCGACGCCCTGGTCGGCCATCATCTTGCGCGCCGCCGGCAGCGCGGTGACGGCGGCGCTTGCGGCGCAGTCGGTGGCGCGCGCTGGCATGTTGCGGCCGGCGGCTGCCGGTCGCGGCGCGGCGTCGGCGAGCCTTCGGCGCCGGACTGGCGCGCTGCCGGCGCGCCTTGCGCGTCGGTGATCGATGACCGCGATGACATCGTTCGACGTCACCGGTCGAGCCGTCCGGCTTCGCGTGATCTCGACGAGCACGCCGTCGCCGGGCGCCGGCAACTCGAGCACGACCTTGTCGGTCTCGACGTCGATCAGGTTTTCGTCGCGCGTCGACCGCCTCGCCGGCCTTCTTGTGCCAGCTGACGAGCGTGGCTTCGGCGACCGACTCCGGCAGCTGCGGGACTTTCACTTCGATACGCATGTTGCGTGGACTTTCTGTTAGTTGGCGCGACAACCATTTCGCCGGACTGCAGCTCGGTCGGCGAACGCGTCCTCGATCAGCTGCTTCTGCTGCGGCGTTGTGCTTGCGGCAGTAGCCGACCGGCCGGCGACGCCGAGACCGGGCGGCCCGCGTACGCCAGCACCTTGCTTCGGCAGCGATGTCGGCGCGCAGGTAGGCGCGCAGCCGATACCACGCGCCCTGGTTCTGCGGCTCTTCCTGGCACCACACGACTTCCTTCGCCTTGCGGGAACTTCGCGACCGTCGACTGTGAAGTCCGCGTGCGGGAACGGATACTGCTGCTCGAGCCGGATGATCGCGACGTCGTCGATCTTGCTGTTCGCGCCGGTACGCGAGCAGCTCGTAGTACACCTTGCCGCTGAGCACGACGACGCACGCGCCGCACGTTCTTCGGCGATCGAGCTTGTCGATCTCGCCGATCACCGTTCTGGAACTGCCCGTCGGCGAGATCCTTCGAGCGACGACACCGCCTCCTTGTGCCGCAGCAGGCTCTTCGGGCTCATCACGATCAGCGGCTTGCGGTACGGGCGCAGCATCTGCCGGCGCAGCAGGTGAAAGATCTGCGCCGGCGTCGACGGCACGCAGACCTGCATGTTGTGCTCGCGCGCAAAGCTGCAGGTAGCGCTCGGGCCGCGCCGACGAGTGCTCGGGGCCCTGCCCTTCGTAGCCGTGCGGCAGCAGCATGACCAGGCCGCAGATGCGGCCCCACTTCGACTTCGCCCGACGCTGATGAACTGGTCGATCACGACCTGCGCGCCGTTGGCGAAATCGCCGAACTGCGCTTCCCAGATCACGAGCGCGTTCGGGTCCGACGTCGTGTAGCCGTACTCGAAGCCGAGCACCGCGTTCTCGGTCAGCACCGAGTCGATGATCTCGAACGTCCGGCTGGCCGTCCTTGATGTGCTGCGAGCGGCATCCACGTGCCCGAGTCCCACTTCTCGCGGTTCTGGTCGTGCAGCACCGCGTGCCGGTGCGCGAACGTGCCGCGGCCGACGTCCTCGCCGGAGATGCCGCACGCCGTAGCCGTCGTTGAGCAGCGTCGCGTACGCAAGCGTTTCGCCCATGCCCCAGTCGAGCGGCAGCTTGCCTTCGCCCATCGCGCGGCGGTCGGCGATCACCTTCTCGACGCGCGGATGCAGCTTGAAGCCTTCGGGAACCGTCGTCGAGCCTTCTGCGCGACGCGCTTCAGCGTCGTCGAGCGGCACCTGCGCGTCGTACGGCGCTCGGTCCAGTGCCGGTCCTTGAACGGCGACCAGTCGACGGTGAACGGCGGCTTGTAGTTCGACAGGATCGTCGTGTTGGTGTGAAGCCCTTGTCCATCGCCGTTGCGATAGGTGGCGATCATCGCGTTCGGCGTCCTCGGCGCTGATCACGCCGCCGGCGATCGAGCTTGTCCGCGTACAGCTTGCGCGTGCCCGGATGCTGGGCGATCTTCTTGTACATCAGCGGCTGCGTCACCATCGGCTCGTCGGCCTCGTTGTGCCCGAGCCGGCGGAAGCAGACGAGGTCGATGAAGACGTCGCTGGTGGAACTGCTGCCGGTAGTCGATCGCGATCTCGATCGGCGAGCAGGCACACCTCCGGATCGTCGCCGTTGACGTGGAGGATCGGCGCCTCGACCATCTTCGCGATGTCGGTGCAGTAGATCGTGCCGCGCGTGTCGCGCGGATCGGACGTCGTGAAGCCGATCTGGTTGTTGACGACGATGTGGATCGGTGCCGCCGGTGTAGTAGCCGCGCGTCTGCGCCATGTTCAGGCATTCCTGGATCGACGCCCTGGCCCGCGATCGCGGCGTCGCCGTGGATCAGCACCGGCAGCACCTGGTCGCCCTGCGTGTCGCCGCGCCGGTGCTGGCGCGCGCGCACGCGAGCCCTCGACGACCGGATTCACGATCTCGAGGTGCGACGGATTGAACGCGAGCGTCAGGTGCACCGGCGCCGCCGGGCGTGGACGACGTCCGACGAGAAGCCCTGGTGATACTTGACGTCGCCCGCCGGCAGGTCCTGCGCGCGCCTTGCCTTCGAATTCGGAGAAGAGATCGGCGCGGCATCTTGCCGAGCGTATTGACGAGCACGTTGAGGCGCCCGCGGTGCGCCATGCCGATCACGATCTCCTGCACGCCGCGCGCGCCCGCGCGTCTGGATCAGGCGGTCGAGCATCGGGATCATCGCGTCGCCGCCTTCGCCCGAGAAGCGCTTCTGCCCGACGTACTTCGTGTGCAGGTAGCGCTCGAGCGTCTCGGCGGCCGTCAGCCGCTCGAGGATGTGCCGCCGCTGCGTCCGGCGCTGTAGGTCGGCGCGCGAGCGGATCGGCTCGAGCCGCTCGCTGGATGAAGCGCTTGGTCGCCGTGTCCGAGATGTACATGTACTCGGCGCCGAGCGTGCGGCATGTACGTCTCCTGCAGCGCGGCGATGATGTCGCGCAGCCGCATCCGCTGCGGCGCCGGCCTTGAACGAGCCGACGTCGAACTCGGTGTCGAGGTCGGCCTCGCGTGAAGCCGTAGGCTCGCGAGGTCGAGGTCGGCGATGTACGGCGGCTTCGTGGCGCTTGAGCGGGATCGAGATCGGCGTGGAACATGCCGAGCGTGCGGAACTTGCTGATGAGCCGCAGCACGAGCACCTGCTTGTGCATCGTCGTCGCGTCGACCATCGCGCCGGCGACCTTGCTGGTTCTTCGCCAGCTCGATGAACGACTGCGATCACCGGCGCGTGCGCGACGTCGGCGGCGCCGCCGCGCAGCGCGTCGAAATAGCGCGCGCCACTCGGCCGTCACGCTCGCCGGATCGGCGAGGTAGCGCTCGTACAGCTCCTCGATGAACGGCGCGTTGCCGCCGAACAGCGTGCTGCTCGGCTGCGAATTCCTGTCATGCTGCCCATGGCGTCAACCTCATGCGTCCTGCACGTCGCTCAGATGCGGCGCGGCCGCGCGTGACGCAGCGCGGCGCATCGCGCGCCAGCTCGGCGACTCGCGTCGACCGCTCGCGCCACCGGCTGCACCGACCGCCGCGTGGCCCCGGTGAAAAGCTGCCGCGGCCGGCCGATCTTGTACTCCGGATCGGCGATCATCTCGTTCAGCTGCGCGATCCAGCCGACGGTGCGCGCCAGCGCGAAGATCGCGGTGAAGAGCGGCACCGGGATGCCGATCGCCTTCTGCACGATGCCCGAATAGAAGTCGACGTTCGGATAGAGCTTGCGCGACGACGAAGTACTCGTCCTCCGAGCGCGATCTTCTCCAGCGCCATCGCGAGCTTGAACAGCGGATCGTCGCCGAGGCCGAGCTCGTCCAGCACCTCGTGGCAGGTCTCGCGCATCAGCTTGGCGCGCGGGTCGTAGTTCTTGTAGACGCGGTGGCCGAAGCCCATCAGCTCGCACGCTCGAGTTCTTGTCCTTCACCTTGGCGATGAACTCGCCGATCTTCGCCACGCCGCCCATGCGCCTGGATCTCGTCGAGCATGTTGAGCGCGGCCTCGTTGGCGCCGCCGTGCGCCGGGCCCCACAGGCAGGCGACGCCGGCCGCGATCGCCGCGAACGGGTTGGTGCCGGACGACGCGCACATGCGCACCGTCGACGTCGACGCGTTCTGCTCGTGGTCGGCGTGCAGGATGAAGATGCGGTCGAGCGCGCGCACCAGCACGTCGTTCGACCTTGTACTCCTCGCACGGCGTCGCGAACATCATCCGCATGAAGTTCGCCGCGTACGACAGAGTTCGTTGCGCGGATAGATGTACGGCTGGCCGACCGAGTACTTGTACGCCATCGCGACCAGCGTCGGCAGCTTGGCGATCAGGCGGATGCGCCGAGATGTCGCGCTCGTGCGCGTCGTGGAGGTTCATCGAGTCCGGGTAGAACGCGCGACAGCGCGCCGACCAGGCCGGTCAGCACCGCCATCGGATGCGCGTCGCGGCGGAAGCCGCGCATGAAGAACTGCATCTGCTCGTTGACCATCGTGTGGTGCGTCACGACGGCTGACGAAATCCTCCTTCTGCGCGGCGTCGGGCAGCTCGCCGTAGAGCAGCAGGTAGCACACCTCGAGGAAGTCGCACTTGCACCGCGAGCTCCTCGATCGGATAGCCGCGATAGAGCAGCTCGCCCTTGTCGCCGTCGATGTAGGTGATCGCCGAGCTGCACGCCGCGGTCGACATGAAGCCCGGGTCGTAGGTGAACTTGCCGGTCTTGCCGTACAGCGTGCGGATGTCGATCACGTCCGGTCCGATCGTGCCCTGCGAGGACCGGGAAGGTGACGCGCGGGCGAGCCGTCGGAGAAGGTAACGCGTGGCGGTGCGGTCGGTCATCGCATGTCGGCTCCATGACGAGATGTCACGCGGCGCGGCTGCCGGCTCACACTCCGGCACCGCTTGGCCGTCGGCTCTGGTGGCTTCTATCGTGCGGCACGGCTGCATGCGTCACGCCGCGCAATTGCGAGGACCAGCGGGCGCAACCGCCGGATCGGCCGGCTCCGGCGCGGCCGGCGATCAGGTCCCACAACTCGTTGTCGGCGAGATCGAGCAGCCGGTCGAGCAGCGCGACCTCGTCCTCGGTCAGCGTCGCGCCCCTCGCGTCCAGGAAACGCGTCAGGACCAGGTCGTTCTCGAGCATCCCGCGCCGGCAGCGCCAGCGAATTCGCGCGAGTCGGCGTTCGTCGATCGGCGCGCCGCTAGATCGCGCGCTTGACCATGATCTCCTTGATCTTGCCGATCGCCGTCGTCGGATTGAGACTCTTGGGGCACACGTCGACGCAATTCATGATCGTGTGGCAGCGGAACAGGCGGTACGGATCCTCGAGGTTGTCGAGGCGCTCGCCGATCGCCTGGTCGCGGCGTGTCGGCGATGAAGCGGTACGCGGCGAGCAGCCCGGCCGGCCCGACGAACTTGTCCGGGATTCCACCAGAACGACGGGCACGCCGTCGAGCAGCACGCGCACAGGATGCACTCGTAGAGGCCGTCCAGCTCGCTCGCGGTCCTCCGGGCGACTGCAGGCGCTCCTTCTCCGGCGGCGGCGTATCGTTGACGAGGTACGGCTTGATCGAGTGGTACTGCTTGAAGAACTGGCGTCATGTCGACGATCAGGTCGCGGATCACCGGCAGGCCCGGCAGCGGGCGCAGCTCGACCGGCTCCTTCAGCGTCCTTGAGGTTGGTGATGCAGGCGAGGCCGTTCTTGCCGTTGATGTTCATCGCGTCGGACCCGCAGACGCCTTCGCGGCAGCTGCGGCGGAACGACAGCGTGTCGTCGACCGCCTTCACCCGCATCAGCGCGTCGAGCAGCATCCGGTCGTGACGGTCGAGCGCGACGTCGTAGTCCTGATAGTAGGGCTTCGCGTCCTTCTCGGGGTCGTAGCGGTAGATGCGGAATTTCATCGTCGGCTCCGAGCGATTCAGTAGGTCCGCGCTTTGGGCGGAAACGCGTCCACCGACAGCGGCTTCAGGTTCACCGGCTTGTAGTCGAGCCGGTTGCCGTCGCGATACCACAGCGTGTGCTTCAGCCAGTTCGACGTCGTCGCGGTTCGGGTAGTCGCTGCGCGCCTGGGCGCCGCGCGACTCGCGCCGCGCCTCCGGCCGACACGATCGGTCGCCTTGCGCCGTCTCGATCAGGTTGTCGAGCTCGAGCGCCTCGACGCGCGCGGTGTTGAACGTCTTGCTCTTGTCCTTGATCGCCGTGCGCGCCGCGCGCTCGCTCGAGCTCCATCACCTTGCGCACGCCCTCGCGCAGCAGCTCCTGGTTGCGGAACACGCCGCAGTGCGCCTGCATCGCCTTGCGCAGGTCGCTGCGCGACCTCCGGCACCGATTCGCCGGACGTCGCGCCGTCGAGCCGCGCGAGGCGCGCAGCGCGACAGGTCGGCGGCATCGCGGGGCAGCGGCTTGTGCGCATCGGCCTTCGAGGTTCTGCCGACGATGAAATTGCCGGCGCGCGGCCGAACACGATGCAGGTCGAGCAGCGAATTGGTGCCGAGCCGGTTGGCGCCGTGCACCGACACGCACGCGCATTCGCCGACCGCGTACAGGCCTCGACGATCGGACGTTCGAGTCGCCGTTCTTCGGCGCCACGACCTGCCCGTGGATGTTGACCGGGATGCCGCCCATCTGGTAGTGGATCGTCGGCACGACCGGAATCGGCTCCTTGATGCAGTCGACGTTCGCGAACTTGAGCGCGATCTCGCGGATCGACGGCAGCCGCTTCGTGATCACCTCGGGGCCGAGGTGATCGAGCTTCAGCAGCACGTAGTCCTTGTGCGGCCCGCAGCCGCGGCCCTTCCTTGATCTCCTGGTCCATCGACGCGGCTCACGACGTCGCGCGACGCCAGGTCCTTGAGGTTCGGCGCGTAGCGCTCCATGAAGCGCTCGCCGTTGGCAGTTGAGCAGGATGCCGCCCTCGCCGCGCACGCCCTCGGTGATCAGCACGCCGGCGCCGGCGACGCCGGTCGGATGGAACTGCCAGAACTCCATGTCCTCGAGCGGAATGCCGGCGCGCGCCGCCATGCCGAGGCCGTCGCCGGTGTTGATGAACGCGTTGGTCGACGCGGCGAAGATGCGCCCGCGCCGCCGGTCGCGAACATCGTCGCCTTCGCCTGCAGGATCGACGACCTCGCTCGGTCTCCATCTCGCAGCGCGACGACGCCCAGCACGTCGCCGTCGGCGTCGCGGATCGAGGTCGAGCGCCATCCACTCGACGAAGAACTGCGTGCGCGCGCGAACGTTGCGCTGGTAGAGCGTGTGCAGCAGCGCGTGGCCGGTGCGGTCGGCGGCGGCGCAGGCGCGCTGCACCGCCTTCTCGCCGAAGTTCGCCGAGTGGCCGCCGAACGGACGCTGGTAGATCGTGCCGTCGGCGTTGCGGTCGAACGGCATGCCGAAGTGCTCGAGCTCGTAGACGACCTGCGGCGCCATCTTGCACATGTACTCGATCGCGTCCTGGTCGCCGAGCCAGTCGGAGCCCTTGATCGTGTCGTACATGTGCCAGAGCCAGTTGTCCTCGGACATGTTGCCGAGCGACGCGCCGATGCCGCCCTGCGCCGCCACCGTGTGCGAGCGCGTCGGGAACACCTTGGACAGCACCGCCACCGACAGGCCGGCCTCGGCGAGCTGCAGCGATGCGCGCATGCCCGCGCCGCCGGCACCGACGACGATCGCGTCGAATTTGCGCACCGGCACCTTGGCGGCGACACTCATACGACGGCCTCCTTGCGCCGACTCAGCGAGGCCGTAAGCCCTGCGCGTCGGCCTCGGCGCGCAATCGCTTGACCGTCGATCACCTGCTTCGCATGGGCCCTACGCCGGGTAGCTCATACGCGCACGCCCCAGGGTTTGGATGGTCAGCCGAGATAGCCGACGAGCACGATGACGGTCACCGTCTCGAACGCGAGGCGCACGCCGGCGTGCTTCAGGTAATCCATGTAGATGTCGCGCATGCCGATCCACGCATGGTGAAGCGCGACCACGAGGAACAGGAACGACGCGAGCTTGAACGCGCTGTTCCCGAACAGCGCCTGCCAGAGCGAGTAATCGATTCCGCCGCTTCCACATCGCGATCGCGAGCAGGAGCACCGTGTAGCGCCACCGTGACCGATCGCGGTCAGCCGCTGGATCAGCCAGTCCGTGATGCCGTAGTGCGCGCCGACGGCGTGGCGTTGGGTCACCACGGCCGGGCTCCGATCACGACCGCGGTCAGGAGAGGCTCACCGCGATCACCGCCGCGCTCGACCGGCGCGCCGACGGAAGGTCGATTGCCGTTTGAGGATGTCGAGCAGCGAGGTAGCGGACGCCGGCGCAGAAGTGGTGCAGATAGGCCCCACAGGAAGCCGATCAGCACGAGCTTCGCCAGCGGATGAGAAAGCGCCCCTTTGAGGTTCTCATACCGGTCAGGCGACGCGAGGCTGGCGGCGACGCCCGCGAGCAAACGAATCCCAGCAGGAACAGGGCGCGCCGGAGATGCGATGCAGGATGGATACGATTCCCGGGGCAGCAGCCGTATCTGACCAAATTGAGGTAAACGGGACGCTGCTTCACCATGAATTGCTCAGAGGGTCGACGGTTGAGAAACGCGTGCCGCCGGGGATTGCGTGCGTAGCAACAGCCGAATTATAGCGCGATGCGCGCACCGCCGGCGAGTTCGAACCCGGATTGCCTGCGTTCGGTGGGGGTGCTTCGAGCCATCTCGACCGCGCGGCGTCCGGAACCACGCCGGCAGACAGCGATGCATCGACTTGCGGGTCATCCTCGATGGGGGTCTTCAAGTCTTGTATAAGACGCAAGACTTGATTGACAGCTGACCTTCACATGGCCTAAAATTCGCTGCGCCGGACCGCGTCCGGGGCACCCGCAGCTCTGATAGGATGCGCGGATTTGTCGCCGGCGCAACGCGACGGTCCGCAACACCGATCCACAGGCAACCCGCGCCGAGTCGCCGCATCGACTTGGTGAAGCCCCGGCTGCCCCCGACCGAGGAATCCACCATGAAAACCCCCGTTCGCGTTGCCGTCACCGGCGCCGCCGGCCAGATCGGATATGCGCTCCTCGTTCCGCATCGCCGCAGGCGAAATGCTCGGCCGCGACCAGCCGGTCATCCTGCAGCTCCTCGAATTGCCGATCGACAAGGCGCAGGCCGCGCTTGAAGGGCGTGATGATGGAGCTCGAGGACTGCGGCGTTCCCGCTGCTCGCCGGCATGATCGGCACCGGCGATCCCGAAGGTCGCGTTCAAGGACGCCGACTACGCGATGCTGGTCGGCGCGCAAGCCGCGCGGCCCGGGCATGGAGCGCAAGGACCTCCTGCTGGAGAACGCGAAGATCTTCATCGAGCAGGGCAAGGCGCTCGACGCCGTCGCGTCGCCGCGACGTCCGGGTGCTGGTGCGTCGGCAATCCCGCCAACACCAACGCCTACATCGCGATGAAGTCCGCGCCGTCGCTGCCGAAGAAGAACTTCACCGCGATGCTGCGCCTCGATCACAACCGCGCGCTGTCGCAGCTCGCCGCCAAGACCGGCAAGCCGGTCGGCGCGATCGAGAAGCTCGTGCGTCTGGGGCAACCACTCGCCGACGATGTACGCCGACTACCGCTTCGCGACCGTCGAGCGGCCAATCGGTCAAGGACATGATCAACGACGAGAACTGGAACCGCACGCGTCTTCCTGCCCACCGTCGGCAAGCGCGGCGCGGCGATCATCGAGGCCGCGCGGCCTGTCGTCGGCCGCGTCGGCCGCCAACGCGGCGATCGACCACGTCCGCGACTGGGCGCAGGGCAGCAGACGGCACAGTGGGTGACGATGGGCGTGCCTCGGACGGCAGCTACGGCATTCCGCACGGACGTGATGTACGGCGTGCCGGTGACGACCGCCGGCGGCGAATACACGCGCGTCACGGGTCTGCCGATCGACGACGTTCTCGCGCGAGAAGATGAACGCGACGCTGAAGGAGCTCGAGGAAGAGCGCGCCGGCGTCGCCGCTCTGCTGGGCTAGCGGCGTGATGGCCTCCTGCCGAACGTGCGCACCGCTCGCCCGCGTTCGCCACAGCGCCGGCGCAAGGGCGATCGGAGCGCGACGCAACGACTCAGTCAGCACGCGCGGCGGCGCGCGTTTCCGCGCGGCCGTCGCCGCCGAGAACGCCGCTGCAGGTGCCCGGGCGCCATCTGCGCCTATCACGCGATCCTCGCGGAGCGCTCCGGCTTCCAGGCGATCTATCTTTCGGGCGGCGGCGTCGCCGCCGGGATCGCTCGGCCTGCCGGACCTCGGCATCAGCAACCTCGACGACGTGCTGACCGACGTGCGGCGGATCACCGACGCCTCGCCGCTGCCGCTGCTGGTCGACGTCGACACCGGGTTCGGCGCGTCGGCGTTCAACATCGCGCGCACCGTCAAGGCCGCTGATCAAGGCCGGCGCCGGCGCAATGCACATCGAAGACCAGGTCGGCGCGAAGCGCTGCGGCCACCGGCCGGAAAAGGAGCTCGTGCCGCGGAGCGAGATGGTCGACCGGATCAAGGCCGCGGTCGACGCCAGGACGGACCGAAGTCTTCGTGATCATGGCGCGCACCGACGCGCTTGCGGTCGAGGGCCTCGCACGCGGCGATCGATCGCGCGCGCGCGTGCGTCGAAGCCGGCGCCGACATGATCTTTCCCGAGGCGATCACCGAGCTCGCGATGTACAAGGCGTTCGCCGCCGCGGTCAAGGTGCCGATCCTCGCCAACATCACCGGAGTTCGGCGCGACGCCGCTCTTCACCGCTCGACGAGCTCCGCAGCGCCGACGTCGCGATCGCGCTCTACCCGCTGTCGGCGTTCCGCGCGATGAACAAGGCCGCGCTGGACGGTTTACCAGACGCTGCGCGCGCGACGGCACGCAGAAGGCCGTCGTCGACGCGATGCAGACGCGCGCCGAGCTCTACGATTATCTCGGCTATCACGCGTACGAGCGAAGCTGGACGCGCTCGTTCGCCGCCAGGAAGTGACGCCACCGCACGCTGCACTGCCCCAAGGAGACCTGGATGACCGAACGCACCCACCGCACCCAAGCCCAAGAAATCGGTGGCGCTTTCCGGCGTCGCCGCCGGCAACACGCGCGCTTTGCACGGTCGGGCGCACGGGCAACGACCTCGCCTATCGCGGCTACGACATCCTCGACATCGCCGAAGCCTGCGAATTCGAGGAGATCGCGTACCTGCTCGTCCACGGCAAGCTGCCGACCGCGCGCGGAGCTCGTCGGCGTACAAGGCGCATTTGAAGTCGCTGCGCGGACTGCCCGAACCGGTCAAGGAGATCCTCGAGCGCGTTCCCGCCGCCGCCCATCCGATGGACGTGCTGCGCACCGGCGTATCGGCGCTCGGCAGCGGTGCTGCCCGAGAAGGACGACCACGGCGCGCCCGGCGCGCGCGACAGCCGCCGACCGCCTGCTGGCGTCGCAGGGCTCGATGCTGCTCTACTGGTATCACTGGAGCCACAACGGCAAGCGCATCGATGTCGAGACCGACGACGACTCGATCGGCGGTCACTTTCTCCATCTGCTCCACGGCCGCGCGCCGAAGCCGATCGTGGGTCAGGGCCATGCACGTCGCTCATCCTCTACGCCGAGCACGAATTCAACGCCTCGACGTTCGCGGCGCGCGTGATCGCCGGCACCGGATCCGACTTCTACTCGTGCATCGCCGGGGCGATCGGCGCGCTGCGCGGACCGAAGCACGGCGGCGCGAACGAGTTCTCGTTCGAGACGCAGAAGCGCTACGACTCGCCCGACGAAGCCGAGGCCGACATCCGCCGCCGGGTCGACAACAAGGAAGTGATCATCGGCTTCGGCCATCCGGTCTACACGATCGCCGACCCGCGCAACAAGGTGATCAAGGAGCTGGCGCGCGAGCCTGTCGCAGGACGCCGGCAGCCTCAAGATGTTCGCCATCGCGGAGCGGATCGAGACGGTGATGATGGACGCGAAGAAGATGTTCGCGAACCTCGACTGGTTCTCCGCGGTCTCGTACCACATGATGGGCGTGCCGACCGTCGATGTTCACGCCGCTGTTCGTCATCTCGCGGACCACCGGCTGGTCGGCGCACGTCATCGAGCAGCGCGATCGACGGCAAGATCATCCGGCCGTCCGCGAACTACATCGGGCCGGACGACCAGAAGTTCGTCCCGATCGACCAACGCAACTAAGCCGAATCCGAAACCGCGAGCAAGCCATGTCCGCCCCGATCAGCAACGTGCGCCCGAAGCCCGACCGCGTCCTCACGGACATCGCCGACTACGTGACGAAGTTCAAGATCACGAGCAAGGAGGCGTTCGCCACCGCGCGCGCACTGCCTGATCGACACGCTCGGCTGCGGCTTCGAGGCGCTGTCCTATCCCGCGTGCACCAAGCTCCTGGGGCCGATCGTTCCCGGCACGGTCGTGCCGCACGGCGCCAAGGTGCCGGGCACGCCGTTCCAGCTCGATCCCGGTGCAGGCCGCGTTCAACATCGGCGCGATGATCCGCTGGCTCGACTTCAACGACACCTGGCTCGCCGCCGAATGGGGCCACCCGTCCGACAACCTCGGCGGCATCCTGCGCCACCGCCGACTGGCTGTCGCGCACCGCCGTCGCCGCGGGCAAGCCGCCGCTCACGATGAAGGACGTGCTGATCGCGATGATCAAGGCGCACGAGATCCAGGGCGTGCATCGCGCTCGAGAACAGCTTCAACCGCGTCGGCCTCGACCACGTCGTGCTGGTCAAGGTCGCGTCGACCGCCGTGGTCGCGAACATGCTGGGCCTCTCGCGCGACGAAGTGATCAACGCCGTTTCGCTCGCGTGGGTGGACGGCCAGAGCCTGCGCACCTACCGCCACGCGCCGAACACCGGCTCGCGCAAGAGCTGGGCGGCGGGCGACGCGACCGCGCGCGCGGTGCGCCTCGCGCTCATCGCGAAGACCGGCGAGATGGGCTACCCGTCGGTGCTGACCGCGAAGACCTGGGGCTTCTACGACGTGCTGTTCAAGGGCAAGCCGTTCGCGTTCCAGCGTCCCGTACGGCAGCTACGTCATGGAGAACGTGCTGTTCAAGATCAGCTTCCCGGCCGAATTTCACGCGCAGACCGCGGTCGAATGCGCAATGGAGCTCCACCCGCGCGTCAAGGACCGGCTCGACGACATCGCGAAGATCACGATGCGCACGCACGAGTCCGCGATCCGGATCATCGACAAGCAGGGCCCGCTCGCCAATCCGGCCGACCGCGACCACTGCATCCAGTACATGGTCGCCGTGCCGCTGATCCACGGCCGCCTCACCGCCGGCGACTACGAGGACAGCATCGCCGCCGATCCGCGCATCGACCGCCTGCGCGCCAAGATGGTCTGCGTCGAGGACAAGACAGTTCTCGAAGGACTACCACGACCCCGACAAGCGCTCGATCGCCAACGCGATCACCGATCGAGTTCAACGACGGCACGAAGCTGCGAGGAAGTGGTCGTCGAATATCCGATCGGCCACCGCCGGCGGCGCAAGGAAGGCATGCCGGTGCTGGTCGAGAAGTTCCGCACCAACCTCGCGCGGCGCTTTCCGGCGAAGCAGCAGGCAGGCGATCCTCGACGTCGCGCTCGACGCCGCGAAGCTCGAAGCCATGCCGGTGCACGAGTTCGTCGACCTGATGGCGATCTGACCGCACGCGCAGCGAGACCTCCGCCGATGCCACGCCGTCCTCGCTCGCCATCGCGCTCGCCGGCTCGCCGCCGCGGCGAACGCGCAGGAGTTCCCGAAGCTGAAGCCCGGCCTGTGGACGACGACCACGACGACCGCGGGACGCGCGAAGCAGCGAGCAGCGCCCTCGACTGCTGTGCCTCGACGATTCGGTGCAGCAGGACATGTACCAGATGTCGATGGGCATGATGGTCGGGCCTTTGCAGCAAGCACGACCTCAAGGTCGCCGGCAACAAGGTGACGATCGACGCCGTCTGCGATCTCGGCGTGACGAAGATGCAGACGACGCTCCGTGATGACGCTCACCGGCGACACGCGTACCACACCGAGGCCCGCGCGACCTTCGATCCGCCGCTCAAGGGCACGCCGCGCGAATCGGTGACCGTCATCGACGGCAAGCACGTCGGCGACTGCAAGGCCGGCCAGCAGCCCGGCGACATGACGCTGCCGAACGGCCAGAACATGAATATCCGCCAATGGATGGGCCAAGAAGGGCTAGGCACCCGCTGCGCTCACTCCGCTACCCACGAACCTCGAGAGACCCACATGCCGCACAACCTGCACAACACCGCTGCAAACGTTCAAGCTTTGCTCCGGCGCCACCGGCCAGTACTACTCGCTGCCGGCGCTCGAAGCGGCGGGCGTCGGCCGCGTCTCGCGGCTGCCGGTATCGATCCGCATCGTGCTCGAAAGCGTGCTGCGCAACTGCGACGGCAAGAAGGTCACCGCGGAGCACGTGAGCGAGGTCGCCAACTGGGCGCCGACCGCGCGCGCGCACCGACGGAGATTCCGTTCGTCGTCGCGCGCGTCGTGCTGCAGGATTTCACCGGCGTGCCGCTGCTCGCCGACCTCGCGGCGATGCGCAACGTCGCGGCGGACATGGGCAAGAACCCGAAGGCGATCGAGCCGCTCGTCCCGGTCGACCTCGTCGTCGACCATTCGGTGATGATCGACTACTACCGCCGCCCCGACGCGCTCGATCTCAACATGAAGCTCGAGTTCCAGCGCAACGCCGAGCGCTACCAGTTCATGAAATGGGGAATGCAGGCGTTCGACACGTTCAAGGTCGTGCCGCCGGGCATCGGCATCGTCCACCAGGTGAACCTCGAATACCTCGCGCGCGGCGTGCACGCGAAGGACGGCGTCTACTATCCCGACTCGCTCGTCGGCACCGACAGCCACACGACGATGATCAACGGCATCGGCGTCGTCGCGCTGGGGCGTCGGCGGCATCGAGGCCGAAGCCGGCATGCTGGGGCAGCCCGTGTATTTCCTCACGCCCGACGTCGTCGGCGTCGAGCTGAAGGGCACGCCTCAACGAAGGCATCACCGCCACCGACCTCGTGCTGACGGTCACCGAAATGCTGCGCAAGCGAGAAGGTCGTCGGCAAGTTCGTCGAGTTCTTCGGCGAGGGCACGGCGTCGCTCGCCGGTCCCGATCGCGCGACGATCGCCAACATGGCGCCCGAATACGGCGCGACGATGGGTTTCTTTCCGGTCGACGATGCGACGATCGACTACCTGACGGCCACCGGCCGCACGCCGGCGGAGATCGACGCGTTCGCGTCGTACTTCAAGGCGCAGGGCCTCTACGGCATTCCGCGAGGCGGGCGAGATCGACTACACGAAGGTCGTGACGCTCGACCTCGCGTCGATCAAGGCGTCGCTCGCCGGGACCGAAGCGGCCCGCAGGACCGCATCGAGCTCGGCAGCCTCAAGCGGACGTTCACCGAGCTCTTCAGCAAGCCGGTCGCCGAGAACGGCTTCGGCCAGGCGACCGACAAGCTCGGCCGCCGCTACTCGACGCGGCCCGGAAAGCGCGCGGCGCAGCGATCAGCGACGCAGCGCCGCCGCTGCCCGACAAGGCTCAGCCGCGCAACGTCGTCGAGATGGTCAACAACCACCCGACGCCCGATCGTGTGCGCGAGCCTCGCGCCGAAGTACGTCGACATCGGCAACGGCGACGTGCTGATCGCGGCGATCACGTCGTGCACGAATACGTCGAACCCTGGCGTCCTGCTCGCCGCCGGGCCTGCTCGCGAAAAAGGCCGTCGAGCAAGGGCCTCACGGTGATGCCGCACATCAAGACGTCGCTCGCGCCAGGCTCGCGCGTGGTCACCGACTATCTGACGAAGGCCGGCCTCCTGCCCTATCTGGAACAGCTCGGCTTCGGCGTCACCGCCTACGGTTGCACCGACCTGCATCGGCAATGCCGGCGACCTCCGGCCCGAGTTCAACGAAGCCATCACCGGCAACGATCTCGTCTGCGCGGCGGTGCTGTCCGGCAACCGCAATTTCGAGGCGCGGATCCATCCGAACCTCAAGGCGAACTTCCTCGCGTCGCCGCCGCTCGTCGTGGCGTACGCCATCGCCGGCACGGTGCTGAAGGACCTCACGACCGAGCCGGTCGGGCATCGGCACGAACGGCCCGGTGTACCTCAAGGACCTCTGGCCGACCTCGCACGAGATCGCGGCGGTGATGAGCTTCGCGAAGGATCCCGCGATCTACCGCTCGCTCTACGGCGATGTCGCCAACGCCAATCCGCTGTGGGGAACGATCTCCGGCGCGACCGGGCAGGTCTACAACTGGCCCCAGTCGACGTACATCGCGAAGCCGCCGTTCTTCGACGGCTTCAAGATGGCGACCGGCACGCATCGGCGACATCAGCGGGCGCACGCGCGCTGGGGATCTTCGGCGATTCGGTGACCACCGACCACATCAGCCCGGCCGGCTCGATCAAGCCGACCTCACCCGCGGGCGTCTACCTGCTCGAGCACGACGTGTCGGTCGTCGACTTCAACAGCTACGGCTCGCGCCGCGGCAACCACGACGTGATGATGCGCGGCACGTTCGCCAATGTCCGGATCAAGAACCTGATGCTGCCGGCTGAAAGCCGACGGCACGTCGCGAGGAAGGCGGCGTCACGCTGTTCCAGCCGTCGGGCGAGAGGATGCCGATCTACGACGCCGCGATGAAATACATCGCGCAAGGCACGCCGACGATCGTCTTCGGCGGCGAGGAATACGGCACCGGGTCGTCGCGCGACTGGGCCGCGAAGGGCACGCAGCTTCTCGGCGTCAAGGCGGTGGTCGCGAAGAGCTTCGAGCGCATCCACCGCTCGAACCTCGTCGGCATGGGCGTGCTGCCCTGCCAGTTCAAGGGCAGCGACACGCGTCGCCTCGCTCGGCATCAAGGGCGACGAAACGTTCGACATCACCGGCATCGAAGCGGGGATCAAGCCGCAGATGGACGTGACGCTCACGATCCACCGCAAGGACGGCACCGCGCAAGCGGTGCCCGTGCTGCTGCGCATCGACACGCCGATCGAAGTCGACTACTACCTCCACGGCGGCATCCTGCCGTTCGTGCTGCGCGAGCTGATGGCGACGCGCGGCGTAGCATCGCGTCGCCGGCGTATGTGCAGTTGTAGCTGCTGGGCACGTCGCCCGGCAGTCGTGCGCTCAGTGGCGGGCCCGTGCGCGGGCTTCATGCGCTGGCGCCTGTCACATCAGCGCGACGCGTGAGAATTCCAGCGACGCAGGCCCTTCATACGCCTCAGAGCGCCGAGGTGCGCCTGTCATCGTGGGCTCGTGACCCGCAAGGCCGTTTGTCCGGGCTCCTGCAAACATCGAGATGCGCCGCGCGAGTCTCCGGGCGCTCGGGGTATGAGCCCCGAGGCCAGTGCCGAGCTACCTGGGCTGACTGATCGCCCCGGCGCCGCTCGGCACAGTCCGTGTACCGCACCGGGAGATGGATCTAGTCGGGCAGTGAAGCCCGACGCCTTCACGATCGGGCCCCATTTCGCGTAGTCGGAGGCGACGATCCGCGCGAACTCCTCGGGTGTGCTGGTCGCGGGATCCATGCCGAGCTTCGGTCGAGCCGCTCGACGACGTCCGGGCGACGTGCAGCGCCTTGTTGATCCCGCGGTTCGAGCGTGTCGATCACCGGCCTTCGGCGTGTTGGCCGGGCGCGAAGAAGCCGAACCAGCCGGAGGCCACGACATTCTTCAGCCCGAGCTCGGTGAACGTCGGCACGTCGGGCAGTCGCCGGCGCGCGCGTCGCGCCCGTCGTCGCGAGGATGCGAATCTTGCCCGCGCGGTGCAGCTCCGAGAGATCGGCGACGGTGTCGATCGCCGACGGCACCTGGCCGCCGATCAGATCGTTGATGTACGCGGCCGGAGCCCTTGTAGGCGACGTGCACCATGTCGACGCCGATATCGCGCGACGAGCAGCACGCCGACGAAATGCGGCAGGCTGCCGGCACGCCGACGTCGCGTACGACGCCTTGGCCGGATTGGCCTTGGCCCACGGCGACGAACTCGTGTCCACGTCTTCGCGCCGGCTGGCCGGTCCTGCAGCGAGCGCGAACTGGAACGTCGCGCCGAGGCCGATCGCCGCGAAGTCCTTCACCGGATCGAACGGGATCGTCCTTCAGCGTGTGCGGCACGACGGCCATCGGACCGATCGGCATCACCATGATCGTCGAGCCATCGGGCGCCGCGCTCTTGACGCGCGTCGGCAGCGATCCGCCCGACCGCGCCGGGCCGGTTCTCGACGATCACCGGCTGGCCGATCGTGTCCTTCAGCTTGTCGGCGACGACGCGCGCGATGAGATCCGCGGTGCCGCCGGGCGCGAACCCGACGAGAATGTCGCACCGGCTTGTCCATCCGGTCCCGCGCAGGCCACGGGCGCCGCCAGGGCGAGAAGTCCGACACAGGCGCCTGCAACCAGCAAGGTTCGGGCCAGGCGCAGGTGCTCGCCATGGAATGCTCTCCTGAGGCTGGCCGCCGCCCGCAAACGGACGCGCGATCGCGAACGCGAGTATACGAGCGACAGCCGGCGGGGCGCCGGGCGGTCCGGGCGGGTTACAATCAGAGGTCGGCGATGTCACGCGTCAGCCCAAACGCGGTCGCCGCGAAGCACCGTCGATGGCGCACCGTCAGATTTCCATGCGGAGACTCGCGTGCAACCCCCAGCTTGTCTCATCACGCCGGACGGGTCTCCTCGCCGCCGCCACCGCGCTCAGCGCCCGCGGCAAGTGAATCGACTACCGCCGCCGGCAGCCGCCGCTGGAGCGCTCGCCGGCCGAATCCGCCGAGAAGGCTGTAGCTGTAGCCGCCCCTGGAAGGCCGCCGAAGCCAATGCATGACGCCGCGTGAGCGCCACCGCGGACGCCGCGAGCAAGTCCGCCGATGCCCGAAGGACGCCGCGGCCAGGGCCGCTCGATATTTCGCGGCTAACTCGGCGATATATGATCGCGTCGAGCAAAGTCAGCCGAAGAATAACAGTCTCCACGAAAATCGGTCAGTCGCGTGAGTTCGAAACGGCCGGCCTGGGCGCCGGCGTTTGTTCTGTCAGTTCGCCATGGCCAACAGGCCGAGGCTTCACATGATGAATGATGTTTCGCGCGCACGCTTCGCCGCGCAACGTCGCCGCGGTGAGGTCCTTTGCCCGGCTATATCGCCGACGAGCTTGTTCGAGTTCACGTGGCGCTCGACCCGCTGCGCCGGCGAGCGCGGACGGCAACCACGCTGCGTTCGACGATCGTCTGCCGTCGGTCACGCCCGAGTTCCAGGAGCTGCGGTTGCATGCCGACCAGCAATTCCTGCAGCGTCTGCACGCGATCGAACGCGACGAGCTCGATGCGGGCGGAACGGATCAGCTACGACCTGTTCTGAATTCTGCGTGTCGCAGCGCGTGACGCTGGCGCGCTACAACGAATGGCGGACGCCACTGAATAGCGATAGCGGGTTCCACAGCGACGTTCTTTACATGGGACGAGGCTCGCCCATCCGCAAACCGCCGCGGATTACGAGCGCTTTATCGCCCGGTTGCAGCGATGTACCGCGCTTCTTCGACAGAGCACGTCGCCAACATGCGGATCGGCGTGCGCGATCGCTTCACGTTGCCACGGCTGGCGATTCTGGACGGCGTGTCGAAGGTCATCGCCAGCGAGCAATACGCCGATCGCCTGGACAGATGCCGCTGTGGCGGCCGTTCGCGGAACGTGTTCGCCCGCGGTGCCTTCGAATCGGAGGCGCAGCAGCAGTCTGGCGGTCGCAGGCAAGGCCGTCAGCTGGTCGATGCGGTGATGCCCGCAAATAGCTGCACGGCGTTCCAGCGTTTCTTCGAATGCAGTATCGCCCCGCCGCGCGGCGCGACTCCATCAGCGCGTCGGCGCTTCCGGATGGCGAGGCCTGGCTACGCCGACCTGGTTCGCTATTTCGCGACGGGCTCCCGACGCGACGCCGGAAAGGGATCCACGAGGTCGGGGGTTGCGGAGGTTGCGCGCGCCTTCGCGCGGGGAGATGGAGGCGCGATCCTTCGCGACGGCGTCGAATCGTGGCGGGAGGTTTGCGCCGACTTCGTCGCCTTCGTGCGCGCCGATCCGCAGTTCTACGCGAAAACAGCCGGACGGGTTGCTGCGCGAAGCCGCGTGGATCGCGAAGGAGGAAATCGATGGCAAAGCTGCCGGAGTATTTTTCGGCACGCTGCCGCGCACATGCCCCTATGCGGTCGTAAGCCCGTTCCGGAGGCGCTGGCGCCGAACTACACCAGCCCGCCGGGCGCTACAACCCGGGCCCGATCGGCGCACGCGGGCGAAGTATTGGGCGGTAACACCTACACGCGCTCCACACTCGACCGCTCTATGTCCCGCCCTCGCTGACGCTGCACGAGAGGCCGTACCCCGGGCATCACCTGCAAATTGCACTGCACGACTCCGCGACCTGCCCCAATTCCGCTCGAGCTTCTTCCCACACGCGTCGGCGAAGGTTGGAGAGCAATACGTAACTGAACGAAGTACAA
>ERZ1370068.4145-contig-3233_pt1 | contig 35138 bp, 55 predicted proteins | sample MGYA00561227_ERZ1370068 | MGnify/ENA primary metagenome ERZ1370068 (study PRJEB38410, sample SAMEA6850437) | metagenome | study: Metagenomic assessment of the ecological functions of the soil: analysis of the soil microbiota associated with the...
AGTTACGTATTGCTCAACGCCGACAAGTCCCACTCTGACCAGCAGACCGCGCGGCCTCCAAGGAGACCGTGCCGGCATGAGAGACGTTCAAGCAGAGTGGCGGCCGCCGCTGCAAAGCGGTCCGCCCCCATGACCGAGATCAGCATCATCTACCGCCAGTCGAGCGATGCCCAGATCGCGATCTGGGATGGCGTCATGATCGAGAAGCGCGACGAACGCACGGGCGAGTTGCACGAGGGGAGAAGTGGATTTGGCCGCCCAAGTCGCAGATCACAGTCGCTGCTGTCGATTACCTCGGCGACCTGGAACCCGTCACCACCTACACGTTCCGCTTGCCGGAGTGGCTGGCGCTGGACCGAGGCCGTCACGATGTCGCGCGCGGTGCCGTGCCCGGCAGCTGTCCGCTGTCCGGTGGCACTGCGCGCGACGCCCGCCGAGAAGGCGGCCAGGCGACTGCACCTCGCACCTGGCGGAGTTCCACGGCAAGAAATTGGCGTTGTTCGATCGCGGCTTCCCGCGCCCGGATCCCACGACAGGCATGTACGATCTGGTGGCGATCGACGCCTGGATGGACCGCCGGCACAATGGCGGTGACTTGACCGGCAACGAGAGATGCCGCGCAACCCTGGGGAGGTCGTAGGTGAACGGGCACGCCGGCTCCTCCATGGGCAGGGATAGGATCTCGCAACCTCGTATTCATCAGCGGCCGCTGGCGGTGGGCCCCGTCCAAGGCCATGCGCGATGCCGGGGTTCCGCCTCATCAATCTGAGCCCAGGCCTGCTGCTCGAGGGTGAGCGCGTCTCCTGCGCAAGAGGACAAGAACCGCGCCTCGCCCTAAACGAAGATTGGGACCGCCACCGCATGGGCCTGCCGGCCTTTGGCGGTTGAGCAGCACCTCTACCCCAAGGGGAAGCATCGGCGACGGCTATCTGCGCGCGATGGCGCTGCGTGAGCAGGACCGCCGGCATTGGAAGAACATCACGTCTGGACCACCCAGCATAGTCGCGACGACTGGCCACGCGCTTGGAAGTGGATCGGCCCCATGTTCGGGGACTGCGACCCGAGGCGGGTGACGCCAGAGCAGATATTTCTGGCGACGCCCGCAACCCAGACTTGGTAGGGCTCCCGCCCGCTGGTCGTGTGGCCCGCGTATCCGAGAGCGAAGCCCACCGCACCATAAAGGCGTGGCGCGCACTGTGGAAAAAGATGGCCACGTTCGGCAATACTGCGACAAGAACAGGGATCCTGGATGGGCGTCCCCTCAACGCGGCACCGCAACCACGCCAGGAGCAGGCGCGAGGGGCGAGGTGGTCCGTCTGGTGGAGGAGGCGTGGCGGGAGGGCTATGCGGGGGCTGGCCGCCCTCATGGCGCTCGCCTGGGACAGCCAGCGCTCTCCCCAGTGATTGCCGGTGGCTTCCGGATCGGCCACAGAAGCGCCGGGACCCGCTGGGCATTTGGTCTCGCGCTGGCGCGGGCGAAGACCGGCCGTGGCGGCGGTGGCGACGCTTAGCAAGCGCTCCGGAGCGTCTACTGGAGGCCTACCTGGCACAGATGCCTGCGGAGCCCATGCGCGGTGCGGTTCCAGTCTTTCGCAGCCGATCGGGGTGAGCCTCGCTGGCAAAGGTTCGCGCTGGGCGACGATTTCCGGGCCGTACGCGCGAAGATGTTCGGGAGGGAGAAACGCCAGCTGGCCGACTTCCGCCGCTCTGGGGCTTCGGAGTGCGCTTTCGAGGGCGAGGCGCCACCGGAAAAGCTCTCCAGCAAGATGGCGAACGACCTGGCGACGTCCAACCGGCTGTAGTACCGGACCTACGCTCCGGTGCGTTCTCGTCAGCGCGCGACGTCGACGGGAGCTCCGGAGACGCGGGCGGGCCAAGCTGAGGGAACAGAGCGGCAATGAAAGTCTAACGGTGCCGGCCCAGGATTCTAACAACGACGTTCAGAAAATACCTAAGCCATTGAAATGATGGCGCGAGCGACGGGACTGAACCCGCGACCTCCGGCGTGACAGGCCGGCGCTCTAACCAACCGAGCTGGACGGCCCCCGCAATCCAGCAAAATGCGCGCTCCGAGAGGCGCGCCGTCACGAGGGGCTCGTTTACGTGAGCGGGACCCCCCGTCAAGCGCACGCTACCGAACTATCGCACGGCGAAGGGCGCCTGATAGGGGCCGCCCGTAAGGCGACGCCAGCCAGCACAACGCCGGCGCGGCTTCAAGTGCACCTTGCCCTGCGCGCTTGTTGTTGCGCGTGTCGACGAACTCGACCGGCCCTTCGACCACCTCCAGCAGCGACACGTCGGCCGGGCGCGCCGACCTGCAGGGTGCCGAGCTTGGCGGCGCGGTTGATGACCCTGGCCGGGTTGACGGTCGCCATCGCCACCACCTGCTCGAGCGTGAAGCCCATGTTGAGGAACTTGCTCATCACCCAGGTGAGATAGGGCATGCCCGGGCGTGTTGCCCGAGAACGACGTGGATGTCGGAGGAGATGGTGTCGGGCGCGGCGCCTGCCGCGATGGCGGCCTCGGCCACCGTGTAGTCGAAGCTGCCGCCGCCGTGGCCGACGTCGAACACGACGCCGCGCTGCTTGGCGGCCAGCGCGGCGGGCAGCAGCTTGCCGTCCTGCACGATGTTGGTGAACTGGCCGCCGATGTTGGGCGCGCCCGAATAGCAGTGGGTGAGGATCGTCGCCGGCGCGCAGCATGTCGAGGATCTGGCTCATCAGCTCGCGGCGTCTCGACGCCCGCCGATGTGGCACATGACCTTGGCCCCGGTGCCGGCGATCTCGCAGGCGCTGGATGGCGCGCTTGCAGCGGCTCCAGCCCGTGCCTGGCGATGACGTTCTCGCTCATGCGCACCTTGATGCCGATGCACCAGGTCGGCGTTCTCGGCCACCGCCTTGGCCGCGACATCGGCCTGCGCGTAGTCGATGTTGTAGAGCTCGGGCACCGGGAAGCCGCGCAAGCCCGATGTTGGCGATGTGCACGAAGGCGTAGAGCCGCGCGCGCGTCTGGCCGACGATGGCGCGGCGGAACGCGGCAAAGTTGTTGGCGCCGGCGTCGCCCGCGGACACCAGCGTGGTCGTGGCTCTGGAACGGCACCAGCTCGTCGGCCGGGATGCCGATGCGCCGAGCCGTAGGGGAAGACGTGGGCGTGCAGGTCGATCAGGCCGGGGGTGACGAGCTTGCCGCCGGCATTCGAGCACCCGGCAGCGCCTTGCTCGGCTGGAATGTTGGCCTCGAGCGCCTCGATCGACGCCGAAGCGGATGCCGATGTCGCGCCTGGCGCGCAGGTTCTGGCTCGGGTCGAGCACCTCGCCGCCCTTGATCAGGAGGTCGAACTTGTCGTTCGGACCCATCGCGGCAAGCGCGCTGCTGGCCAAGCCTGATGCCGAAAGCGCGAGCCAGGGATGCCGATCGGGCGGGGCGAACCGACGCGGCGCGACGCTGCGATCGCGGCGGCTCCTCCACAAAGGCTCTTGGACGTCCTTTGCGCTGGAGGCTGCGCCCTGGCCATCGCACGGCTCAAGGCAAGGCTTATTCCATCCCATGACGCCTAAGACAGCGCCAGCGCCGTTACGAGCCGCGCCTCCCCCGGCCATCGCTACCGCTTCGGCAGCCGCTCGACGGCCGGCAACCCGTCCGGGATGTGGTGGAACGCCTGCTTGTCCACCGTGTAGGATCGCCACCTGCGGTGTGCCGAACAGGGTGGGATCATCGAGCGTTCCGACCTCGAGGATTACGGCGGGCAAAGCCCGGCCGCCGCGTGGTCGGATGCGTGCCGCGAAGCCGGCGCAGAATCTGGCGCGTCACGGGGCTATCGGGGTCGCCTTGCGCGAGAATGTGTTGGGCGTCCCCTTGGTGTAGCGGAAGCCGCCGGGCGGCATGAGCAGAAAACATGAACGCGCAGAGCCGCCCGTGATGTACTGGTGCATTCCCGGCAGTGACATTGCGCCTTCAGCGACGGCTCCCCCTCGGCCACGGGGCGCAACGTTTCCGCAATAGCGAATCCGCCTTCCAGTGGCGCGTGCCTCCCGATGTCGTCAGCATCGTCGCCAACGATGTCATCCTCGGGCTTGTCCGGCTTTGTTCCGAGGATCCAGTATCCCGCCCGCTCTGCCACTCATTGAGCAAGCGGTCCCCGGGCATGCTGCTAACGCGTGGGTCCCCGGGACAAAGCCCGAGGACGACACCACCCGCGGGATTGAGGATCAGCCAGGCACCCGGGCGATCGCCTCGACCTCGAGCAGGAATTCGGGCTTCACCAGCGGTCGATCGACAGCAGCGTGTTGGGCGGATACTTGCCGCCGGGGCAGCTTGGGAAACAGGGTGGAGCGCGCCGACATCCATACGGGGATATGCTCGGCTCTGGTCATGTAGGTGGTGAACTGCACCACTGCCTCGAAGTCGGCGCCGAGGTCCTTCAGAGATCTCGCCGAGGTTGGCGAACACCTGTTCCACCTGCGCGGCCAGATCGCCGACGCCGACCGGAGTGCCCATTTGTCCGACCGCCACCTGGCCGGCAATGAACGCGACTTCGCCCGGCGTCATGCGCGCCACGTGGCTGTACATGCCCGCCGGCAGCGTCGCGTTCGGCGAGGTTCAGGTAGGTGACGCCTTTGCCCATGGGATGCTCCTTTCAGGCTTTCGAAGCTGCGCATCGTTCCCGCTCGCGCGTGGTCCTCGTCACCCGGGTGCCAGCTCGCCTTCAGCTGCTCGGCCACCGCGCTTTGCTGAATGCCGTGAATGATCGCCATCAGGGGGCCATCTGGCGCCCGTTGAACCGCAGCTTCCTGCCGCAGCTGCCGCGTCATCCGGCAACAGGCTGCGCCCGTCGGCATCAGAGCCCGCACCAGTGGGCAACCGCCGTCCGGGTCCCGACCAACATGGCGGACCGGGCCTGCTCGAGCGTGATGGGAGGGAACTCGAACTCGGCCGGCGTCGCGGGCGCGCAGTCGTTGAACCCGTCGCACACGGCGCGCTGGATATTCTGGGCAAGCCCACAGCTCGAGCATCCGCCGCACCACCGTACTCGGGAATGGTGGTCGGTGCCTGCTGCCCCCAGCAGCGGACGCCACGACCAGCCCCGCAGCATCGAGGCCGCTATCGGAAGGCGTGCTGCCCATCGCATCGTTACGCGTACGCTGCCTCCAGCCACACGTGGTTGTCGTGGAACGGCGGCGCCGCCGTAGGGGCGCGGCCTGAAGGCGCTGGTCAGCGTGTTGATGCCCTCGCCGCCCTCGAACTGGTCGTTGGGGGCGATGCTCTCGACGATCACGACGCCGCGCCTGCACGCCGGCGAAGGCCTCGGCGGCCAAGGTGATCTCGCCGCGCTCGTTGCCCATGCGCACGCGCGCGCCGTCGGCGATGCCGAGCTGCGCCAGGTCGTCGGGATGCACCTTGACGCGCGGCGGCCCGTGCCTTGGCGCGGCTGGTCGGCATCTCGTTGAACGAGGAGTTGAGGTAGTCGCGCGCCGGGCTGGTGGCGAGCCGGAACGGGTGCTTGGCGTCCGCCTTCTCGATCACGTCCCAGTGGTCGGGCAGCGCCGGCATGTCGCGGCCGACGACGCCAGTCGGAGCTGCGGCCGCCGGCATGTGCTGCCAGTCCGGCTTGAAGCGGAACTTCTTGTCCGGGTAGCCGAAGCCGCCGATGTAGTGCGCCTTGTCGAACTCGGGCTGGCAGTCGATCCACTTCTTCTGGCTTCCAGCTCGGCCAGCGTGCCCCAGCCCGAGTTCTGCAAGGTCCAGTCGATGATCTCGCGCGGGCTCATGGCAAAGCCGCGATGCTCGGCGCCGACGCGCTTGGCCAGCGCGCAGATGACCTCGTGGTTGGACCGGCATTCGCCCGGCGCCTCGACCAGCTTCGGGCCCAGCAGGATGCTCTGCTGCCCGCCGCCCTGGTAGACGTCGTCGTGCTCGAGGAACATGGTGGCCGGCAGCACCACGTCGGCCATCTGCGCCGTGGCCGTCATGAACTGCTCGTGCACGCAGACGAACAGGTCCTCGCGCGCGAAGCCGGCCTTCACCTTGCGCTGCTCGGGCGCCACCTGCACCGGGTTCATGTTCTGGATGAGCATGCGCGGTGACCGGCGGGCCGCCCTTGATGTCGTAGGGATCGCCGGTCAGCACCGGGCCGATGCGCGACATGGTCGAGCATGCGCACGTTCGGATCGGCGACGTCGAGGCCTTCGATCAGCGATCTTGTTCCAGTGGTAGATGGCGCCGTTGTTGTGGAAGCCGCCGCCGCCCTCGTTGCAGCCAGGCGCCGGTGACGCGTCGGGATGCACAGCGCGGCGTGCATGTTGTGGGCGCCGTTGCGCGAGCGCGCGAAGCCGTAGCCCAGCCGGAAGTAGGCTGCGCGGCGTGGTGCCGACCATCCTGCGCGAAGGTCTCGATCTCAGCGACCGACGAGGCCGGTGATCGCGCTCGCCCACTGCGGCGTGCGTGTCGCGCAGGTGCGCTTCCAGCTCGCGCGGGCAGTCGGTGTACTTGCTCCAGGTACGGCCAGTTGGCGTGGCCGTCGCGGAACAGCACGTGCATGACGGCGCAGGCCAGCGCGCCGTCGGTGCCGGGCCTGCAGGCACAGCGCCAGGTCGGCCTGCTGCATGGTGCCGTTGCTGGTAGATGTCGATCGCCACGATCTTGGCGCCGCGCTGCTTGCGGGCGCGCATGGCGTGCGTCATCACGTTGACCTGCGTGTTGACCGGGTTGGTGCCCCAGATCACCACCAGATCGGACTTGGCCATCTCGCGCGGATCGGGGCCGGCCAGCTTGCCGGTGCCGGCGATGTAGCCGGTCCAGGCCAGCGTCGTGCAGATCGGTGGCGTACATGCTGGAGTAGCGCTTGGCGTGGCGCAGGCGGTTGATGCCGTCGCGCATGACGAGGCCCATGGTGCCGGCGTAGTAGTAGGGCCAGACGGCCTCCGGGCCGTAGCGGCGCTCGGCCGCCAGCATAGCCTCGGCGGTGAGGTCGAGCGCGTCGTCCCAGGAGATGCGCTCGAAGCTGGCCTGAGCCTTTGGCCCGTCTGCGGCGCAGCGGGTGCAGCAGCCGGTCGGGGTGGTGGATGCGCTCCGCGTAGCGCGCGACCTTGGCGCAGATGACGCCGGCCGTGTAGCTGTTGTCCTCCGCGCCATGCACGCGGCCGATGCGGCCGTCGTCCAGCAGCTCGACGTCGAGCGCGCAGGTCGACGGGCAGTCGTGCGGGCAGACCGGAATGGCCGATATCGACCTTGGCGTGGGCGTTCATGAGCGGGTTCCAGGGCAGACCTATGGCGCTACGCTAGCCGAGTTCGATCCATTGCGGCGAGAAGTTCCCGCAGTTGGTTGCAGTGCGAGCCGCGATGACGACATTCCGGCATGGATCTGCGCATCGAAACCGAGCTTGAGGAAGACGGCCGCTGGATCGCTGAGGTCCCGCAGCTTCCGGGCGTGCTGGCCTATGCTGCGACGGCCGATGAAGCCGCCGCCAAGGCCGAAGCTCTGGCGCTGCGCGCCTTGGCCGAAGAGGCTCGAACATGCGCGAGACTAAGCCGCTAGAGATCAATATTTCGCTCTGGTCGGTCTGCTGATCGAGTTGGCCATCTAGCAAAAGCGCTGGCGTGTGCTTGCTGCTCATTCGCATCGGCTGGCAGGTGAAGCGGCAATCGCGATCGCATCGGCACGCTGTCGCGCCCGGGTTAGCCAGGACTACGTCTTTGCATTCCACGACGGCGAAGAGATCGGCGCCTGCATGCTTGCGCGCATTGCCAATACACGGGCTTAGGCCAGACGATCTTTGGTTCGCGTCAGATCGCCCGCCTCAAACCGCATGAACGGCAGGTCGGTGGCGCCCGGCTTCGCGCCGGCACTGGGTGAGCATGCAGTGCACCTGGCCGCGGTGGTGCGTCTGGTGGTTGAACAGGTGCGTCACCAGCAGCGCCCTGGGCTTGGTCACCTCGCGTCCGGCGGCGCCGGAGAACCAGGTCATGTCGCCCTCGAGCCATTGCCGGGTCGAGCTTGCTCGGCCCACTCGACGATAACCGCATCGAAAGCCTGCCGCTCGCGCTCGAGGTCGTCCCAGCTCGCGAACATGCCAACGGAATCCGGGATGCCCGCGGCCTTGGGCTTCGGCGTGGCCGCGAAGCGGCTCATCCAGATCTGGTCGCCGCACAGCAGGTGGTTGAGCGTGCCGTGGATCGAGCCGAAGAAGGCGCCGCGCGGCTCCTTGCGCTGCGCATCCGTCAGCGAGGCTGCGCGCGCCGTACAGGCTCCGGTTCTGCCAGCGGTTGTAGGCCGCCATCGTGCGCACGTAGTCGGGCGTGATCATGAAGATTCACGACGATCTCAGGTTGTAGGTCAGCCGGGCGATGTCCTGCGCGATGATGTCGTCGTTCCTGCTGCTCGGCCTGCGCGACGGTCGCCCAGCATCTCGATCAGGTCCGGAGCGCTCTCGTCGGCCCGCAGGTGCGCTGGATGAGCGGGGTCAGGCGCCGGAACACCTCGCCGGCGTCGGCGCGGTCCTTGCACCAGCCAGCGGGCGCGAGCCAGCAGCGCCTCGGCCTGTTGCTGACGTGGCGCCGAAGCGCTTGATCATCTCCGCCCGTGATGGCAGCCCGCTCGCGCTCGGTGATGCCGCCGTCCGACTGCGCGGCGGCGACCATCATGGCCGCTGCAGCCTCGCGGGCATCGTCGATGGTGTCGAGCGGATGGCGCGCATGCTTGCGGCTGCCAGCCCCAGCGGCGGAACGAACCCTCGCGCCTCGTCCGCGGCATCGACGATATCGCGCGCGGCGTGGGCAGCTTGCTGCATGCGAATAGTGACGAACGAGGACGCCGATCACGCGCGCCCCAGGATGGCAAGAATGTGCATGGGCCCCTCACCCGGATAAATCGCCCGTGATGCGCCGACGCACATGCCAGCGGCGGACGGCACCGTCCGCAGCTCATCACCCTACGATCTCTTCTGGGCGGAAATTCAGCGCGATCTCGGCCTTCGCATTGTCCGCGCTGTCCGAGCCGTGCACCGAGTTGCGCTCGATGCTCTCGGCGAACTGCTTGCGGATGGTGCCGGCTGTCGGCCTTCGCCGGGTCGGTGGCGCCCATCACGTCGCGGTACGTCTTGACCGCGTTCTCGCCCTCCAGCACCTGCACCGACGATCGGGCCCGAGGTCATGAACGTGACGAGGTCGGCATAGAACGGCCGCGCCTTGTGCACCTCGTAGAACTTCTCGGCCTGGGCCTTGGCTCCAGCGCACGCGCTTCTGCGCCGACGATGCGCGAGGCCCGCCTTTTCGATCACGGCGTTGACGGCGCCCGTCAGATTGCGTGCAGTTGCATCCGGCTTGATGATGGACAAGGTGCGCTCGATGGCCATGCCGGCTGTTCCTCTCGCCTGCGAGCAGTTGCGGCGCGCCTTATAGCGTGGCACCGGCGGTTGCCACAACCGACGTGCAAACCGCCGGGCAAACGGCGCAAAATCGCCCGCGCCCTGCCTTCGCTTGGCCGCAAACCGCCTGCTTAAGTCTTTGTGCTTCTGGACGATTGACGCCAGGGCGCATTACAATTGCTGACTCGAACCCCGAGTAACGGGCGGCCGCAGCAACTGCACATTGGCTCAATGGCGGCGAGCCGAGCCGCACCGGAGTCGACATGTCGGCGCAAGCCTCACAGACGCAATGGTATCTGGCCCGCGACGGGCCAGCAGTTCGGGCCGATCTCCGAAGCGGAGCTCGCCAAGTTCATCGAGCTTGGACATCTGCAGCCGACCGACCTGCTCTGGCGCGGAAGGCTTTCCCGATTGGCGGCCGGCCCTGGTGGTGTTTCCGCCGCACAGCCCCGCCCCGCCGCGAATCGGGGCCGGCGCCTCTCCGCAGCGGCCAGCACGCGTCCGTCGGCGCGCCCGCCCGTCAAGGGCCCGGAACGCTCCCGCCGCGATGACTACGACGAGGACCCGGCGCCGCGCGGACGCGTGGGGCGGTTCTTTCTCATTCTGCTGCTGCTCGTCGCGATCGGGGCCGCAGGCTATGCCGCCTACGTCTATCGCGGCCGGGTGACGGAGGTGGTGGCTGCGCTCATCGCCTTGTCCCCTCCTCCGACGCGCTCACGATCTCGACCGCAAGAGCCTGGACCACGCCGCCGCTCGCCGGATTCCGCGGCACACCCGAGACGGTCGACGCGACGCTGCAGACCACGGCGCTGTGGCGCGTGATCAAGCGCGAATTTCCCGACTGGTACAAGCAGCGCCTCGACGAGGCGATCGCGCTCGCATGCCGGCTAAGGACGACGCGGCCGTTGGCCAGTCACGTGGCCCGCAAGCTGGTCGAGCTGCGCCGGCAGCACGCGGTTAGCGACGCGCTCCGCGTCAGCCTGCCGCGCACTTGAAGTCGGTCGCGGCTGCGTTCTTCGACAACCTGGTGCAGCTGCGGCCAGCACAGCGTGGAGGCGTGCCACGGCTTCATCTCGCCGAGGGTCATCCAGCCCGGCCGATCGTCGCCCATGCTGCAGGGCGGTCGGAGCACACCGTGGCATCTGCATGCCGCAGCTGACCAGCGATTGTCGAGGCCATCGGCCGAAGGCCGCCAGAACGCCGCGCGTCTACCCGCGCGCCGCGGCAGGCCGACTAACAGATGCTGGCGGCCGACCTCGTCAAGCATGGGCTGGACGCAGGCCAGGACATGCAGCTCTTCTCCGACGAGACGTGCGCTGGCTCAGGCTGCAGCCCGACAAGGTGTGCCAGCTCGTGCACGACTGGTTCGCCGCCCAGCTCGCAATCAGGACTCGGACGCGCAGATGCGGCTGCTGGCGCGGATCTGCTGCGGCCGCATCGTCGCCGGCTGAGCGCCGCTTCGCCCTCGACGCATTGCGCGCGCACCTTTGCTGCACACGATTTCCCCCAGCAACGTGAGCTCCCGGGGCCAGTCGATGCGTGCGCCGGGCCATGCGCCCGGAGTAGCTGTGCCTGTGGGAGCCGACTGCAGCGGGGGCACTGATGCGGCGGTCGCGACCGACCGTCGAACGTGCGGGTTGGCTCCCATTTCCCTCCCGCCCGCTCTCTCTTGCTCATCGCCCGCGCACAGGCACCATCGGCTTGCCGGCTCCAGCCGCCGGACGCCCGTCGCTGTGAAAGGCCGTTGCCATGATGAAGCTGCTGTCGCATCCGGGTTCTCGCCCTACGGCCGCAAGGTGAAGATCGCCATCGCACTGAAAGGGCTCACCGACAGGATCGAGGTTGTCACTCGTCGACACAACGCCCCCGACAATCCCGAACTCCACCGCTCCAACTCCGCTGGCGAAGATCCCCGCGCTCGTCATCGACGACAGCACCGCCATCTTCGACAGCCACGTCATCTGCGAGTACCTCGACAGCCTCAGCGCCGCCCCCGTGCTGTTCCCCAGGAGCGGCGTGGAGCGCATCAAGACGCTGACGCTGGGCTCGCTGTGCCGACGGCATCCTCGATGCACGGCGCTGCTGCTGGTCTACGAGAAGCGCTTCCGGCCCCAGAGGAGCAGTGGCACGCGCCCTGGCTGGCACGCCAGCAGAAGTCAAAGATCGACCGCGCCATCGATCACGCTCGAGAAGGCGCCGCCGGCTTGGGGCATCAGCCCCGACTATGGCCACGTGACGCTCGGCTGCGCGCTCGGCTATCTCGACTTCCGCCACGAGGGGCAAATGGCGTGCCGGCCATCCCAAGCTCGGTGGCCTGGCTCGACGCCTTTCGCCAAGGCCGTGCCGGCGTTCGAGGAGACCGAAGCAGTAGCGTGAAGCGCTGACCGCCTCTCGCCCCCCAACCCCTGCTTGGCCGCAAAGGTGCCGGCGGCACCGGCCGCCGTGGCGCGAGAAGGTGCCCGCCCCCTCGGCTCCGCTGAGCGTGCCGGTCCACGTGATCAGCCCGCCATCCAACTCGGCCGGCGCCGTCCACCGCACATACCCCGGACTGGGTCGAGACGCTGCGTCCTCGACCTCGCGGCCGCCCACGGACCCGCCCCGCAACCACCAGCCGTGAAGCTGCCGTTCTTGAGGATGCAATGACCGACGCTCGCATACGTGATGGTCCAGGTTCCATTGAATGGTCCCGGCAGCGCGGTGCCGGCGCGACGGACCCCGGCTTGGGTAGCCGGCGCGCCTAGTCGCCGGGCTGCGGCGCAAGGCCACCGATCCTCGCCGCCCCGGCTCCCCGTTGCTGGCCCTTGGGGTCGACGTGGCCGCGCGGGCGCCTGCGCTCCTTCGTCGGCGGGCCCGGTCACGCCGGAACGCAGCTGTGCAAGCGCCCGGAAACGGTATTGCCAGCGCTGCGGCGGCGGACGCCCACAGCAGCACCGATGCCCACGCCAGCCTTTTTCGCTGACGGTGAGACAGCCGAAAAGGCAGCGATACCGATGCTCATCTCTGTAGCAACCCCCCTGCCAACATGCCGCACCACGTCCTATTTAGCGCACCACGTTGCACCGGATCCAGCCTCCTCGTCCATCCGCACGCGCGTCCCATCAATACGAGCCGCGGCGAGGCCCAGCACGTGCTGGGCGATGTGAGGCCAGCATCATGTTGGTGGAGATCGGCGCCGTCTGGTAGAGCCGCGTCTCGCGCCACTTGCGCTCGATGCCGTACTCGCGCGCGTAGCCGAAGCCGCCGAAGGTCTGCAGGCAGGCTTCCGCCGCCGCCCAGGCCGCGTCGGCCGCCAGCATCTTGCCCATGTTGGCCTCCGCGCCGCAGTCGCGCTCGCGCCTCGAACAGCGCGCGGCCTTCTGCACCACCAGCTCGGCCGCGATCATGTCTGCGCGTGCGCGCGCGCGATCGGGAACGCCACGCCCTGGTTCTGGCCGATCGGGCCGGCCGAACACGACGCGCTCCTTGGCGTAGTCGCGGCGCGGCGGATGAAGAAGCTGCGCGTCGCCCAGGCTCTCCGAGGCGATCAGGATGCGCTCGGCGTTCATGCTGTCGACGATGTACTTGAAGCCCTGGCCCTCGTCGCCGATCAGGTTCTCGGCCGGCACCTCCAGGTTGTCGAAGAACACCTCGCAGGTGTTGTGGTTGATCATGGCGTCGATCTTGCGTGATCTCGACGCCCTTGCCCTTCGCTTCGCGCAGGTCGACCAGGAACACCGACAAGCCCCTCGGAGCGCTTTCTTCACCTTGTCGGGCGGCGTGGTGCGGGCCAGCAGCAGCATCAGGTCGGACTGCAGCACGCGGGATGGTCCACACCTTCTGGCCGTTGACGACGTAGCGGTCGTTGCCCTTCTTGTCGGCGCGCGTCTTGAGCTGGGTGGTGTCGGAGCCGGTGGTCGGCTCGGTGACGCCGAACGCCTGCAGCCGCAGCGCGCCCGAGGCGATGCCCGGCAGGTACTTCTGCTTCTGCGCCCGCTGCCGTGCCTGCAGCACCGTGCCCATGGTGTACATCTGGGCGTGGCAGGCCGCCGCGTTGCAGCCCGACTCGTGGATGGTCTCCAGGATGGCGCACGCCGGCCGATGATCGGCAGCCCGGCGCCGCCGTACTCCTCCGGGATCAGCGCGCCGAGGTAGCCGGCCTCGGTGAGCGCCGTCGACGAACTCGGTCGGATAGGCGCCTCGTGGTCGAGCTTCACCCAGTAGGCGTTGGGAAACTGCTCGCGGATGCGCCGCACGCCCTCGCGGATGTCCTCCCAGCCAGGGTCGATGGGGATGGAGACGCGGTCGCGATTGATCCTGTCAGTGCGGTAACCTCCGGCTCCCCCTCCCCGCTAAGGGGAGGTCGGGCGAGGGGCAGCACAAAGCTTCGATCAGTGCCTTTTCTGCCCTCACTTCAACCCTCTCCCCATGCTGAAGGCTGAGCATGGGGAGAGTGGAATCTCATCGCCCCTTGTACTTCGGCTTGCGCTTCTCGTTGAAGGCGTTGATGCCTTCCTGGCGGTCCTCGGTCACCACGGTGCGGTTGTAGGCCTCGATCTCGAAGGCGTAGCCCGACATGACGGTCGAGCTCGGTCGGCCTGGTCCAGCGCCTTCTGGCCTGCCGCACCGAGCACCGGTGCGTTGGCGGCGATGCGCGCGCCACGGCCAGCACCTCCACCATCAGCTCGGCGTCGGCGCACACCTTGTTGACCATGCCCCCACGCCAGCGCCTCTCGGCCGTGAACGGCGCCCCCGTCAGCATCGATCTCCTTGGCCCGGCGCACGCCCACAGCGCGTGGCAGGTTCTGCGTCCCGGCGCGCCCGGCATGATGCCCGAGGTCACCTCGGTCAGGCCGAAGCGCGCCGACTGCGCCGCGTAGACGAAGTCGCAGCCCAGCGCCAGCTCCATGCCGCCGGCGTAGGCCGCGCGCCGTTGACGGCGGCGATGACGGGCATCGGGCAGTCCGTGAGCGCGCGCGCATCATGCTGCTCGACGACGGCGTGCTGCTTGCGCCAGACGCCGTCGGTCATGCCACTTGCGCTCCTTGAGGTCGGCGCCGGAGCAGAAGCCCGCGCCCTCGCCCGTCAGCACCAGGCAGGCCGCCACGTTCGGGTCGACGTAGATGCGCGGCGAAGCAGTCGCGCAGCTCGCTCCATCATGCTTGCGTGTCCATGGCGTTGCGCACTTCCGGGCCGGCTCATGGTGATGATGCCGACGCGGTCCTCGCCGACCACCATCCTCAGGGTTTCGTAGATCACCGCGCCATCCGCTGCTGTCTGCTGCGCCTGCCTCTATCATCGCGCAACGGCTCAACCGCGCAAGTCCCCGCGTCGGCGCACGCCGTCCGCCCCGCGCCGCCACGGGGGGCGGAGCGCGACGGCACGCGGGCGCGCCTTCGGCAGCCCATGGACCGGAACCGGATCCGGTCCGGGAGGCCCTCGGACGCGGGCCTCCCTGGGAACCCCGTCAGGCTCCCGGAGCCCTTGCGGGGCCTCCGGGGCCGCCTGTGCGGCACCCGCGTCGCGGCGTTTCCGACCGGCCGTACTACACCTCGACGGCGCCATGTTTGGCTTGCCGTGAGCGGACCAACGGGGACTCCCGGAACTCGACCTCCAGCATCGAGGGCCTACCGTCCAGTGCGCCGCGGCTTGCCACGCCGGATGCTGGGCACCAATCGTCCTGAGCAAGACGCGCCAGCAGCCCAGCACATCGCTGCCGCCCGCGTCACGATCCGTGTACATACAGCATGCATCGCAAAATCCAATCCCCGCCCCCAAAACCCGCCACATTGGGCGGAAGGGCGCTTGCGCAGCAACTTCGCAGGGCGCAATGCGCGCGTCGCCTTGCGTGGATCGGGCGCACCCCTACGGGTCCCGGCGCCGACGCGGTGACGACTCAACGCCGATGCCGGGCGCTCACCGCAACACAACCGCCGCCCCGGCGCCGCACGCCGCGTCCCTATAATCGCGCGGGCCAGCCCACATGCCGCCGCACCGACACCGGAACCGCACCACATGGACCTCTCCGTCACGCTCAACGCCATCGCCAGGGGTCCACCCTGGATCGCCCCGCCATCTCGTGGGAGTGGCGGCGCACCCTGGCTACGCCGCGTTCGCGAGGCGCAGGGGCACGGCATCGCCGGCACGCTCACCGTTCGTCACGGCTCGTGGCGCGTAGGTGAGCGCGTCGCGCTCGCCATGGAGAACTGCCCCGAATACTTCCCGCTGCTCTACGGCATCTGGCGCGCCGGTAAAGCCTCTCCGCCAGTGCCCATGAACATGCAAGCTGCATGCCCAAGCGAGATGGCCTGATCATGGCCGACTCGCAGTCGAGCTTCTGTGCCTGGCGACGCCGAAGATCAGCCGACGCGCTGTCGGCGCGCGGCATCGGGACGATGCCACCGCTCCTCGTCGACCGGCACGAAGGATTACGCGGCGCTGCTTAACGGCGAGGCGACCGCGCCGCGAGCGACCGGCGGCGACAGCGATGACGAAGCCTGGATGTTCTACACCAGCGGCACCACCGGCCGGCCGAAAGGCGCGATGCTGACGCCACCGCAACCTGCTGTTCGCCAGCCACTGCTATTACGCCGACATCGACCACGCTCGACCCGCGCGACACCATCCTGCACGCCGCGCCGCTGTCGCACGGCTCGGGCCTCTACGGCCTGCCGCACATCGCCGCGCGGCGCGGACAACGTCATCGCCGCGGCGGCCATTTCGAGCCCGAGCGCGATCCTCGACGCTGCTGCGCAGCACTGCCAGCGTCGCCATCGTTCTTCGCCGCGCCGACCATGGTGGCGCGCCTGCATCGACCACGCCCGCGCCGGCTCGGCCGACCCGCGCGGCCTGAAGACGCATCATCTACGGCGGCGCGCCGATGTACGTCGCCGACCTCGATGCGCGCGCTCGCAGCTGTTCGGCCCGCGGCTCTACCAGCTCTATGGCCAGGGCGAGAGCCCGATGACCATCACCGGCCTCGCACAGCGACTTGCACGCCGACAGCCAGCACCCGCGCTGGCACGAGCGGCTCGCCAGCGTCGGCGTGCCGCGCACCGGCGTCGCCGGTCAGGATCGTCGACGACGACGGACCGCGAGCTGCCGGCGGGCGAGATCGGCGAGATCGTCACGCGCCAGCGACTGCGTGATGGAGGGCTACTGGAGCAACATCCGGAGGCCAACGCCGAAGACGCTGCGCGGCGGCTGGCTGCAGCACCGGCGACCTCGGCAGCCATCGACGCCGACGGCTTCCTCACGCTCAAGGACCGCTCGAAGGACATGATCATCTCGGGCGGCGCCAACATCTACCCGCGCGAGATCGAGGAGGTGCTGCTGCGCCATCCCGGCGGTGCTGCGAGGCCTCGGTGGTCGGCCGCCCGCACCGCGGAATGGGGCGAGGAGGTGGTCGCCTTCGTCGTCGCGACGCCGGACGCGCAGGTCGCCGCGGCGAGCTCGACCGGCTCTGCCTCGACAACATCGCCCGCTTCAAGCGGCCGCAAGGACTACCGCTTCGTCGACAGCGCTGCCGAAGAACAATTACGGCAAGATCCTCAAGACCGAGCTGCGCGACCTTATTGAAGCTGGAGCGGCCCGCGTGAGCATATCGATGCTGCACCTGCAATCGGTGCGGAGCAGGCGATGCGCCCCGTAAGCAGCTGAAAAGTCATAACGCAGTGCACGAATGATATTGCACTGCGCAAGAAGGTTGTCGCAGGGCAACACGCCGTTTCAAACACAAGCAGCCAAGTTCAGTTCGCCTTGCCGCCGCAAATCGTGATTAGCTCCCCTCGGCACTGGCGCAGTTAAAGGCTGGCCATCCCGCCCAATCAGAGGGAGAGATGGAGAAGCGGATGAAGCTTGTGGAATTGCCGCTCGATACATGGGTTGTCGAGCCGGTCACCGCCAGTGAGGTGAATCTGCTCTCGACGCGTGCGCACGCAGCACCGGAGGCCGAGGCTGCGCGCGGCGAGCGCATACCGCGGACTGCGGGCGCCGCGCTACAGCGCCATCAAGGCGCTCGCGCAGGTCGCGGGCGTGCCGGATCGTGCTGCCGTTCCCACGCACCAGCAGTGTCGGCGGTGGCGAGAGGCGCCGCCGCCGGATGGGATCGCGCCGCCCGCAGCTCAGTGCGTGACGCGCCTGCATCGGCACAAAACGGTGCCCCTCTGCTGTCGCAGCGGTGCACCGTTTTACTTGCAGGCCGCGATTTAGCGGCTAGTGACGCCCGCGCCCACCATGCCCGTGGCCACCGACCGCCGCCGCGGTGGAAGTGTCCGTGGCTGACCGCCGCCGCCGCCTCCGCAGCTGAAGCCGACGCCGGGCCGTATCCGTAATACGGTAGCCCGTCTCATCCGTCATCGTCAGCCGTCGTCAAACCAGTATACCGGCGGCGGCAGTGCTGATGTCACCCTGTTGCGCACCTGCCGGCGGCGCCGCCAGTGCCGCCCGTCGCACCTCACGGAGGATTGCGCGAAGCCTCTGCGCTCTTCAGCTCCGCCACCAGTCCGCCGGCTTCGGGTGCGGCTTGCTACCGAGGAACCCAGCAGGCCCACAGCTCAAGCACGCCGACCGCGGCAGTCAGCCAAGTCATCGCGTTTCATGCAGGCTCCCATTGCGTTCGCGGGCGCATTCTCGCCGCTCGATCTCTTGCGCCCGTTACGTGGCCGAATGAGAAACGCCGAGGGCGCTAGCCGCGCGGGTTCCGGTCGCGTGCAACGTCGCGCGTGGCGCTGCGCTGGGCGCGCCAAGATTTCGCGACGTCAGCTGGTGCCGGGCGGCGCGGCCTGCTGCTGCGCAGCTTCGCCGCTGTGCCGCGAGTTGTGCCTCGCGCCGCGTGATGTAGACGGCGGACGCGAAGATGATGCGCGCCGGCCCAGGTCCACTCTGTCGATCGTCTCGCCGAACGCGAGGTAGGCGAGCGCCACGGTGAACGGCAGGCGCGAGAACTCCAGCGTCTGCGCCAGACGACGCATCGGTGATGGCATAGCCGCGCACGAGCGCCACGTGCCCCAGCACCGCGCACACGCCCATGCCGATCAGCGGCGGCACCATGGCGAGCGTCGGCCACTGCCACACGAGCATCGCCGGCAGCGCAGCGACAGCGGCAGCAGCATGAGGTTGGTCGGGAACACGATCTTGTCGCCAGGATCGTCCTTGGCGGTGAGCTGCTTGATGAGCACCGCGGTGAGGCCTCGTGGCCATGGAAGACAGGATGGCGCAGATCTGGCCAAGCCCAGCGGGGTCGCCGCCGGCCGCAGGATGATCATCGCCCCGGCAAAGCCCACGATCAGCGCCGCCCAGCGCCGAACCCGCACCTTCTCGCCCAGGAGGAAGATCGCCCCCAGCGTCCCAAACAGCGGCGCCAGGAAGCCGATGGCCGTCACCTCGCCGATCGGGATCAGCGAGAGCGCAGTAGAACCACGCCAGCATGGAGAACGGCGAGATGCCAACGCGCACGGCGTAAAGCCCGATCTGCGGCGAGTGGAGCAGGCTCGGCCCCCGCCACGCCAGCAGCGGCGGCAGCATGGCCACCGCGACACGTTGCGCAGGAACACGACCACGAACGGATGCAGGCCGGCATTCATCGCCGCGCGCGCGGAACACGGCAAGCCCGCCGAACAGCGCCATGGCGATGGTGATCCAGATCACCGCAACCAGAGGATCGCTGCGCCCCCGGCCGTCGCCGCCGTGCGCGCGTGAACACCGGCATATCGCTGAGCCCCGCCCCCGGCGCGCTGATGCTCGCCTGGACCAGCTATTCGCGAAGGCGCAAGGGCTTAGCAAGCCCGCGGCTTCGGCAACACCAAGCAGGTCTACCCGATCTGCCCAACGCTTTCGCGGCCAAGACCTGCTGGTCCGCTTTCCGTCTTCTGCCGACGGGTGGTGTGACGGAGCGGCTGCGCGTGGTCATGGCCTCACAGCCTCACCGCGCCTCAGGCGCAGGGCATTGCCGATGACGCTGACCGAGGAGAGCGCCATGGCCGCGGCGGCGATGATCGGCGACAGCAGGATGCCGAGCAGCGGATAGAGCACGCCTGCGGCAATCGGCACGCCGGCCGCATTGTAGATGAAGGCGAAGAACAGGTTCTGGCGGATGTTGCCCATGGTGGCCGCCGATAGATGCCGCGCCCGCACGATGCCGTTGAGATCGCCCTTCGAGCAGGGTCACGCCGGCGCTTTCCATGGCGACATCGGTGCCCGTGCCCATGGCAATGCCGACATCGGCCGCCGCCAGCGCCGGCGCGTCGTTCACGCCGTCACCGGCCATGGCCACCACGCGGCCCTGTTGCCGGAACCGCTCGACGACCTTGCTCTTGTCCTCGGGCAGGACCTCGGCCTCGACGTCCGTGATCCCGAGCTTCTGCGCCACGGCCTTGGCCGTGGTTGCGTTGTCGCCCGTCAGCATCACGACGCGGATGCCGGCTTCCTTGAGGGCGGAGATCGCAGCCGGGGTCGTTGCCTTGATCGGATCGGCAATGGCGAGTGATGCCCGCCGCCTTGCCGTCGATGGCAACGAAGATCGCGGTGGCGCCTTCGCGGCGCAGCTCGTCGGCGCTCTGGTCGAGAGCTGCTCGTGTCGATGCCGGCCTCGGTCATGATGCGGCGATTGCCGATGACCAGCTTCCGCCCATCGACTGAGCCCGTCACGCCTTTGCCGACGGGCGAGTCGAAGTTCTCGACCGGCGCCAGCGACAGGCCGCGCTCGTTGGCCGACCGCACGATCGCGGCGGCCAGCGGATGCTCGCTGCTGCGCTCGAGGCTTGCGGTCAGACGCAGCAGTTCGGCTTCCTCGATGCCGGCCACGGTCTTGATGGCCACGACGCTCGGCTTGCCCTCGGTGAGCGTGCCGGTCTTGTCGATCACCAGGGTGTCGACCTTCTCCAGGCGCTCCAGGGCCTCGGCACTCTTGATCAGCACGCCCGATTGCGCACCGCGCCCGACGCCCGACCATGATCGACATCGGCGTGGCGAGGCCCAGTGCGCATGGGCAGGCGATGATGAGCACGGAAACGGCCGCGATCAGGCCATACGTGAAGCGCGGCTCCGGTCCCCAGATCGACCATGCAGAGAAGGCCAGCAGGGCTGCGAGAATGACGGCCGGCACGAACCAGCCCGAGACCTGATCCGCCAGCCTTTGAATGGGCGCGCGGCTGCGCTGGGCTTGCGCCACCATCTGCACGATCCGCGCGAGCACCGTGTCGCGCGCCGACCTTGTCGGCGCGCATGACGAAGCCGCCCGACTGGTTCATGGTGCCGCCGATCACCCTGTCGCCGACGCTCTTGGTCACGGGCATGGATTCTCCCGTCACCATCGACTCGTCGATCGCGCTGCGCCCTTCGACGGATCTCGCCGTCGACGGGCACGCGCTCGCCGGGCCGCACGCGCAGGCGGTCGCCGACGACGACCTGATCGAGGCTCACATCCTCGTCCGTGCCGTCGGGCCTGATACGGCGGGCCATCTTCGGCGAGAGATCGAGCAGGGCTCGAATGGCGCCGCTGGTCTGCTCGCGGGCCTTGCAGCTCGAGAACCTGTCCCGAGCAGCACGAGGACGGTGATGACGGCCGCCGCCTCGAAATAGACGGGAACGGAGCCGTCATGCCCGCGCATCGTCGCTGGAAACACACCCGGCAGCAGGGTGCCGACGATGCTGTAAACCCACGCCACGCCGGTGCCCATGGCGATGAGCGTGAACATGTTGAGATTGCGGGTCTTGAGCGAGGTCCAGGCGCGCTCGAAGAACGGCCACCCGGCCCACAGCACGACGGGCGTCGCCAGCAGGAGCTGAATCCAGTTCGATGTCTGCTGGCCGAGCCATTGATGGAGGTCCGGTCAGGTGCCCGCCCATTTCCAGGGCGAACACCGGCGCCGCCAGCGCCAAGCCGATCCAGAACCGCCGCGACATATCGACAAGCTCGGGATTGGGGCCCGTGTCGGCCGACACCAGCTCCGGCTCGAGCGCCATGCCGCAGATCGGGCACGAGCCGGGACCCGGCTGCCGGATCTCGGGATGCATCGGGCAGGTGTAGATCGTGCCCGCCGGCACAGGCTCGGCGCGCCGAGGCTCGCGCTTCGAGATACTGTGCGGGATTGGCCACGAACTTCTCCCGGCAACCGGCCGAGCAGAAGTAGTACGGGCGCCCATTGTGGGTGTGGCGATGCCTGGCGGTGTGCGGGTCGACCGTCATGCCGCACACCGGGTCCTTGACGCCCTGCTCCGGATGCCCGTGCGCACTGTGCCCAGCATGCGCTGGATGAGCGAGAGCCTCATGTGCTGCCATGACGATCCATCACTTCGCGGTACCCCTATGGGGTATATGTTGACATCTATACCCCGGCAGGGTATTCGTCAAGCATGTCCAAACCTTCGAAAGCATCCAGTCTGAAGCGCCTGAGCCGCATCGAGGGTCAGGTGCGCGGCCTCGCCCGCATGGTCGAGGAAGATCGCTACTGCATCGACATCGTCACGCAAATCTCCGCCGTGCGCGCGGCGCTGAGGCGCGTCGAGGAAGAAGTTCTGCGTGACCACATCACCCACTGTGTCGAGCACGCCATTGTCAGCGGCAACGCCGCCGAACAGAGGCGCAAGATCGCTGAATTAATGGACACTCAGCCGCACCGCGCGCTGATCAGCGTCAACGCGTGGTCGACCGAACGATGAAAGCATGCGCTATGCGTTCAAATCTGTCGATCTATACGCGCCGATCGATGCTCGGATTGATCTCCTCGGTCACCGTCGCACTCGCGACCGGGGTGCGCGCCGATACGCGGCCCACCATCACGGTTTCGAAAGATCCGGGCTGTGGTGTTGCACCGGTTGGGTCGAGCATTTGCGCCGCAACGGTTTCATCGCCACGGTCGTCGAGACTGCCGACCTGTAGGCCATCAAAAATGCGCCTCGGCGTGCCCGCGGAACTGGCCTCCACCACCGGCGGCGGAGATCGCCGGCTATGTCATCGAGGGTCATGTGCCAGCGCAGGCCATTAGGCGCCTGATTGCCGAGAGGCCTGATGCGCTCGGTCTCGCGGTACCGAGGCATGCCAGGTCGGCTCGCCTGGCATGGAAGGCGGCACCCCGATGAGATCTACGACGTGATCCTGTTCGGGAAGCGCCCGCCCATGAGCTTCGGCCGCTTCATAGGCGATCGGCCTGTCTCGAGCTCGATCTGCCAGGAAACCTGCACTCGCCCACCGCAAGGGGCGAGCAACCATGATGAACGATCAGTGGATCTGGGGGCATGGGCTTGGGCCAACTTGTCGGCCTCGTTCTGATCGCCCTGATCATAGACGCTCTCATTGAATGCTATATTCTTTCAGATGAGAGGCCCATCCTCGACGCGCCCCCAGATCGGCGAGCCCCTTTCAGCCCCCGACGTCCAGAGTCGTCGCGCGCGCCGCGTCTCGGGCGGCCGATCCAAACAAAGAGAGACTGCTCACGCCGAGCGCCTTGAGCTCGGGCGCGTTCGCCTTCAGAATCGCTGGTGCGGCATCGCGTTTCATGGCGCAATATGGCCACCGAATGAATGATGTGGGGAGGCCGCTGACCGAGCCTTGCGATCTCTCAGCGCTCGAGGCGCGCCGCCTGATCGGCAACACGCAAGCTCTCGCCCGTGGAGCTGCTGGAGAGCTGCCTCGCGCGCATCGAAAGCACCAACCGCGGCGGTCAACGCCATCGTCGCCATGGATGCGGCCGCGGCACGCAAGCGCGCGGCGGAGATCGAGCAGGCGATCGGCCGGCGGCGAGGACGTGGGCCTGCTTGGCCGGGCTGCCCATCGGCATCAAGGACCTGCAGGCGACGCGCGGGCCTGCGCACCACCTCGGGGCTCGCTGCCTGTTCAAGGACCACGTGCCGCGCCGAGGACGAGTTCGGCGTCGCCAACATCCGCAAGGCCGGCGGCGTCATCCTGGCCAAGACCAACACGCCCGGAGTTCGGCGCCGGCGCCAACACCACCAACCGCGTCTACGGCGCCGACCGGCAATCCGTTCGATCCCGCGCAAGACCTGCGCCGGCTCCTCGGGCGGCTCGGCGGTGGCGCTGGCACTCGGCCAGGTGCCGCTCGCCACCGGCTCCGACTACGGCGGCAGCCTGCAGCACGCCGGCCGCCTTCTGCGGCGTGGTCGGCTTCCGGCCCTCGCCCGGCGTGGTGCCGAGCGTCGATCGCGCGGCGGCCTGCAGTCCCGTTCGGCGTCACGGACCGATGGGACGCACGGTGCGCGGACGCGCACCTGCTGCTGCGCGCACAGGTCGGCCAGGACAAGCGCGATCCCTTCTCCTCGCAGCGACGGCGACGACATCCCGGCGCGAGCTGACCGGCGCCGACCTCGGCAGCGCTGCGCGCAGCGCGTCTCGCCCGATCTCGGCTGCGCGCCGGTCGACCACGACATCGCCGCGCGTCTTCAGGAGCGCGTCGGCGCGCTTCCGCCACGCCTTCCGCGAGGTCGAGCAGGCGCGCGCCCGACTTCGCCGACGTGCACGAGGTGTTCGAGGTGCATGCGCGGCGTGCAGTTCGTCGCCGCGCACGGCGAGCGGCTGGCGAAGTCGCGCGATCTGCTCGACCGCAACGTCATCGACAACACCGAGCGCGGGCTGGCCATGTCGCTGCGGCGATGTCAGCCCGCGCGCACGTGGAGCAGACCAGGCTCTACAAGCGCGTCCTCGCCTTCTTCAAGCGAGGTGGACGTGCTGATCTGCCCGGCCGCGTCCGTGTCGCCCTTCCCGCACACGCCAGCTGTTCGTCGAGGCGATCAACGGCGAGAAGCATGCCGACCTACATGCGCTGGCTCGCCATCACCTACGCGCCGACCATGGCGCTGTGCTGCGCCGCCGCGCTGCCCTGCGGCGTGGACCATCGCGGCATGCCGTTCGGCATCCAGGTGATCGGCCCCAACGGCGCCGACGCCCGCGTGCTGCAGGTGGCGCACGCGCTGGAGCAGGTGCTGTCCGGCGACAAGGCCACCGCGCGCCCGGTGCCGGACGCAGCCAAGGTTGCCAGCTGGAGCAATGACGCTAGCCACTTGAGGCTCCCCTCCCCCTTGCGGGGAGGGTCGACGTGGGGGTGACGACTTGGAGAATGTGGCGAGATAGCGCACCGGCGCCACCAACAGCATGGCGTACGTGCCTCTGCGTCTTCACCCCGACCCCTAACCCCTCCCCGTCAAGGGGAGGGGAATGAGTACGCGGCGCCGTCCTCGACCACAGCCCACAGGTCGTACTCATCCGCGTGGGTCACGTCGCGCCTGGACGATATCGCCCGGCTTCAAACCCCGGCCGCACCGTTGAGGAACACGGAGCCGTCGATCTCCGGCGCATCCCACTTCGACCGGCCGACGGCGCCTTCCTCATCCACCTCGTCGATGATGACGTCGATGGTGCGGCCGACCTTGGCGGCCGTCAGCTCGGCAGCTCACCTCCTGCTGCGCGGCCATGAAGCGGTGCCAGCGCTCGTCCTTCACCTCCTCCGGCACAGCGGCACCGATGGCGTTGGCCGCCGCGCCCTGCGACCGCCTCGTACTTGAAGCAGCCCACGCGCGCGAGCTTCGCCTCCTTCAGCCACTCGAGCAGCAGCTGCGAAGTCCTCCTCCGTCTCGCCGGGGAAGCCGACGATGAAGGTCGAGCGCATGGCGAGGTCGGGGCAGATCTCGCGCCAGCGCGCGCAGCCGCTCCAGCGTCTTCTCCTGGTGCGCCGGCCGCCGCATGGCCTTCAGCACGCGGGCGAGGCGTGCTGGAAGGGAATGTCGAGATAGGGAAGGATCTTGCCCTCCGCCATCAGCGGCAGCACGGCGTCGACGTGCGGGTAGGGATAGACGTAGTGCAGCCGCACCCAGGCGCCGAGCGAGCCCAGCGCCTGCGCACAGGTCCAGGAAGCGCGCCGCCGAGCGGCTGGCCCTTCCACGCGCTCGCGGCATACTTGATGTCGAGCCCGTAGGCGGAGGTGTCCTGGCTGATGACCAGCAGCTCCTTGACGCCGGCCTTCACCAGCCGCTCGGCCTCCGCCATCACATGGTCCGCCGGCCGGCTGGCGAGCTTGCCGCGCAGCTGCGGGATGATGCAGAACGAGCAGCGGTTGTTGCAGCCTTCGGAAATCTTCAGATACGCGTAGTGGCGCGGCGTCAGCCGCAGGCCCTCCGGCGGCACCAGATCGAGGAACGGATCGTGCAGCGGCGGCACCGCCTCGTGCACGGCCGCCACCACCTGCTCGTACTGGTGCGGGCCGGTGACCGCCAGCACGCCGGGGTGCGCGGCGACGAATGCGCTCCTTCTCCACGCCGAAGCAGCCGGTGACGATGACGCGGCCGTTCTTGGCCATGCGCCTCGCCGATGGCGCTCGAGGCTCTCCGCCTTGGCCGAGATCCAGGAACCCGCAGGTGTTGACCACGCACCACATCGGCGCCGGCGTAGTCGGCGCGAGAGCTGATAGCCCTCCGCGCGCAGCTTGGTGATGATGCGCTCGCTGTCGACCAGCGCCTTCGGGCAGCCGAGCGACACCAGGCCGACGCCGGGGCGCGGGCTTGGTTGCAGATCGGCGGAGCTTTGGCTCTGCTGTGGCGTTCTTCACCGACGAGGGCATGGCGCGGCTTGTAGCGCCGGCCGTGCTGCAACGCAAACGCCGTCGCCGCATCCGCAGGATCGCAATGCAGCACGCGTTAGGCCCTTTTTCACCCTGCCGCCGACACGGCGTGGTCATGAATCAGTGGTGGTGTGATAACGGCGCAAGCCAAATCACGGGGCCCAAGTCACGGGGGAGGAGAACACAATGCAAAGAGCAATGATCGCAACCGCGGGTGCCGCACTTGCGGCGCTGGTCATGGCCGCCGGCGCGTCCGCCCAGCAACGGGTGGAAGTCGGCGTGCTGACCTGCACCGCCAAGAGTTCGACGGGCTTCATCGTCGGCTCGACCCGCGATCTCAGCTGCCGCTTCAAACGGCAGGGCAAGGACGAGTTCTACCGCGGCACCATCAACAAGTTCGGCATCGACATCGGCACCACCCAGCAGGCGCAGATCGCCTGGGCCGTGCTGGCGCCGACGGCGAGCCTTCCGCGCCGCTCCCTCGTCGGCGGCTACGCAGGCGTCAGCGCCGAGGCCACGGTCGGCGTCGGCGTGGGTGCCAACGCGCTGGTCGGCGGATCCGACAAGTCGATCGTGCTGCAGCCCCTGAGCGTGCAGTCGCAGCAAGCGCCTCAACATCGCAGCCGGCGTCGCGTCCCTGCAGCTGCGGGCCGACCGCTAGTCAGTCTTTGTGGTGCCGAGTGGCGCGGCGGCGCGACGCCGCCGCGGACTTTCTCGCCGAGTACATTGCCCTGATCCTCATTCCTGTGACGTGCATATCGTGTGCGATGCACGTCGGCCGATAGCTGATTTCCTTTGAGCATCCGTGTGTTGTGGGAAAACCTCATTCGACGTTGCTGCCCAGGCACTGAGATCTGACACATGCCTTGACTGTCTCGACCAGGGCCGAGCTGGGGCCAGGGCAAGAGGGTCGGGCAGGCGGGGTCTATGCTTTACGGGCAGGCAGGAACGGTGACGCCGCTGGTTGCGGTGTGCGTGTGCAACGGGGCCGGCCGCAGATGGTGCGCAAAGTGCCTTGTCTCGCTGCAGAGGCAGCATTTCGATCCCGCCCGTCTGCGCATGCAGATCATTCTGGTCGACAACAACCCGGAACCGACGGCGCTGCCGGTCTACGAGGAGATCTGCGGTCGCGATGCGATCGGCTCCCTTCGTGCATTGTCCGCATCCCGGCATCCCCATGGCGCGCAATGCGGCGCTTCGAGGCCGCCCTGCGAGCCGGAGCCCACTACATCGCCTTCCTGGACGATGACGAGGTCGCGCCGGAGCATTGGCTGGGCGCGCTTGTAAAGGCGCTGGAAGACTCCGGCGCCGACGCCGTCAGGGCAGTGTGCGCAAGCGCACTGCGGACATAGAGAGCCTCGCGTTGGAGCCAACCACGCCCAAGGCGACGCTCACCCGGGAAGCGCATCAGAATCGCTGGCGACGTGCAACGTCCTGTTCAAGGCCCGCCTGGCGGCAGACGCCGCTTTCCGCTGCGCTTCGACGAAGCCATGCAATTCACCGGCGGCAGCGATCGCGAGTTCTTCATGCGCGCCCACAAGCGGGGAGCCAAGCTCGTGCGCGTGCACGGCATCGACGTGTTCGAGGACGTGGCCGAGGGCCGCGAGATCGCTCGGCTATGAATGCGCGCGCCTTTGCGGCGGGCAGCAACTACTTCGTGCGCATGCGCAAGAACGAGCCTGCCCCGTGGCTGCGGCACGGATCGCCATGCGCGCGCTGGAGCGCAAGCGTCAACGGGATCGTGAAGCTGGGCGGGGCGGCAGCCCTCGCGCTGGGCGCTGCGGCGGCGTTCCGCGCTGAAGCACTTGCACAAGGGCTGCGCGCATCTGTGCTTTGCTGCCGGTTGTGTCACGCCGGTGGTCGGTGTGCGGGCTTATCCTTACCGAAGCATACAGGGCGCTTGATCATGTCCAGGCTCGTCTCAGTCATCATCGAGTGGGAGAACGCCAAGCTGTCCGATCTGGATCGCGCCGAGCGCATGCTGGCGCAGCTTGGCGCGCAGATGGGAGAAGCCGCCCGCAAGCGCGACCTGCGGGCCGAGCTGCTCGTCCTCTACGACAACCGACGCGGTCGATCCGGGCCAGTTCCGCAAACCGCGATCTCGTCGCAGATCGACGCAGGCGTGTGGCCCGGCACGATCCGGCTCGTGCCGGCGCCAGGGCGCAGCGCTACTACGAGCAGAAAAACACCGGCGCCAAGCTGTCGTCCGGCGAGGTCCTGATCTTCCTCGACAGCGACGTGGTGCCGGACGAGGGCTGGCTCGAAGGCCTGCTGGCCGCCATGGACGACCCCAGCGTGGGCGTTGTCGGTGGCGAGACCTATCACGCGACCGACACGCTTCACGACAAGCTGTTCGCGGCGTTCTGGACATTCACGACCAGGCGCGAGTCGCGCGGCATCTATCGCTACAAAAACTTCTACGCCAACAACCTCGCCGTGCGCCGCGACATCTTCCTGGCCAACCCCTATCCCGACGCCGCCGCCTACCGCGGCCAGTGCTCAGAGCTGGCCAGAATCGCTGCGCCGCCAGGGCATCGCCATCTATCGCCAGGGCGATTCCACCGTCTCGCATCCGCCGCCCGAGGGCGCACGCACGTTGCCGTGCGCGCGCTGTGCCAGGGCTACGACGCCGTCTATTGGAAGGGCCAGCGCCGGTTCGGCATGCTGCTGAACACCAATCCGGTCGCGTCGCTGCTGCGGCTGGTCCGGCAGATGGGCCAGGTGCTGGTCAAGGTCACCACGCGCGCGCACCAGTGGGGCTGGGGCCGCTTGGCGCACTCGCCGCCATCGCCATGGGGTTCGCCTACTACCTCTGCAAGTTCGCCGGCGAGGTGGTAGTCGTTCTTCACGCCGGGCCTGATCCGCAACAACCTGTCGGTCTAGCTTCGCCGGCCCGCGGCGCCGGCAACGAAGCTAGATCCGCAGCACGCGGATCCAGCGCGCCACGTCGAGCAGGCTCATGGCGGCCGCGGCCACGTAGGTGAAGGCCGCGGCGCGCAGGATCTCGCGCGGCCGGGATCGTCCGCTCCGGGATGTACTTGCCACGCTTTCAGCACCGGCAAGGCCCGGCCGAAGCTCGCGTCGAACTCCACCGGCAGCGTCACCGCGTGCATCAGCATGGACAGCGCCAGGATCAGCACGCCCACGAACACCTCGATGACGAGGATGTAGGGTGCCCGCGCCAGCGCCATCACCGATCGGCGCCGCCAGCCATGACGATGGCGCCGACCTTCTCCATCCGCATCGCCTGCTTGGCCAGCCGCGTGCGTGCCTGCAGCGGCTGATAGCCGGTCGCGTCCTGCATGGCGTGGCCGGTCTCGTGCGCGGCGATGACGAGCGCCGCCAGCGAGCGCCCCTTCATGTGCTGCGGCAACAGGCGCAGCGCCTTTGGCCTCGGGGTCGTAGTGGTCGCCGAGGCTGGTCTCCTCCACCTTGACGTGGCCCAGCTTCATCTCGTCGAGCAGATGGCGGGCAAACTCGCCCCCGTGCCGCGGAAAGTCGGGGCGATCGGCCGAATGCCTGGCGATCACCTTGCGCACCCACATCTGCGGCAGCACGGCGAGGCCGAACGCCAGGGCCAGGACGAAGAGGATCGCAGTCAAAGGCGGCACTCCGGCAGCGGCACTCGCGCCCCGGCGATGTAGCCGCGGAGTTGGACCAAAGGAAGGACCGGGCGCTGGCTAGGCTGAAGGGACTCGATCGCCTGACGCAGGCGGCCCAGCAGTGCAAGCTCGTCACTGACGATGACCCATATGCGGTCCCGGTCGATGGCATCGTACTCGTGGCGAAGCCTGTTGCCGAGATCGCAGATCTGCCGCCATGATTGGTCGGGGGCAAGCTCCTCGGCGGTCTTGCCGAGTTTCGCGGCAGCTTCGCTGATGCGCAGGAGGCAGTGCAACGTGGCGTCGCGCGTCTTGTCGTCGGCGAAGAATTTCGCGCGCCTCATCCGCGCCGTGTAGCGACGGATTGCACCTACGTTGTAGATGACATCCTGGAATCGCTGTACCGCGCGCTTAGAAGGCAAGGCAGCGATCCTGATCGATTTCTTTCTGGATTTGCGGTCGCACCGCAGGCTCGGCAATTACGTCGACAGGCGCGCCGAGTAGCTCGCTCAGGCGGCGCTCGATGTCGTCGAGACGGCCGAAATAGGCAAAGCCCTTTATGGGCTCAGGCGGACCGCCACATCGACGTCAGAATTCGTGGCCGCCTCGTTGCGCGCCGTCGATCCGAACAGAGACAGGCTGACCACCCCGAGGGCCCTCAGCTCGCCCTGGTGGCGCCACGGTGACGGTAACGGCAGTTTCGCGATCCATGACGCGCAGTATAACACGGATATCGCAACGCGCTGGCGTCCCTCTCCCAGCGGGGGCAGGGAACCTACGTATACGTGCGCTCGTCGGCGATGACCTTGCCGTCGTTGGGCAGCGAGCCGGGCGCCACGATCTCCACCTCGCCCTTGAGCTTGGTGATCGCCTGCAGCGTCTCGGCGAGCTTGCGCCTTGAGGCCCGCGTCGTCGCCTGCGCCTCGGCGCGCAGCGTCATGGCGTCCTGCTCGCCCGCGCGCGCCCACCACCAGGCGCACGCGCCCGACGCTCGGCATGGCGCTTGGCCGACCTCGGCCACCTGCTCGGGATGCACGAACATGCCCTTGACCTTGGTGGTCTGGTCGGCGCGGCCGAGCCAGCCCTTGATGCGCATGTTGGTGCGCCCGCACGGCGCTGGCGCCGGGCAGCACGGCGGAGAGGTCGCCGGTGGCGAAGCCGGATCATCGGGATAGTCGCGGTTGAAGGAGGTGACGACCACCTCGCCCACCTCGCCCGCCGGCGACGGGATCGCCGGTGCCCGGCCGCACGATCTCCACGATCACGCCCTCGTCGACGATCATGCCCTCCAGCGCCGGGCTCTCGTAGGCGATGATGCCGAGGTCGGCGGTGGCGTAGTTCTGGAAGGTGGCGATGCCGCGCTGCTTGTACTCGGCCCGCAGCGAGGGAAACAGCGCCCCGCCGCCAGACCAGCGCCTTCTTGATGCGAGGTGGCGTCCTTGCCCGTCTCCTTGGCCTTGTCGAGCAGGATCTTGAGGTAGTCGGGCACGCCGACGTAGGCGGTGGGCTTCAGCGCCTGGATCACCTCGAGCTGCTGCTCGGTGTTGCCGGGCCCGGCCGCGATCACGGCGCAGCCGAGCGCCCGCGCGCCGGATCGAGGATCCAGCCGCCCGGCGTCAGGTGGTAGGCGAACGTGTTGTGCACGATATCGCCCTTGCGGAAGCCCGCAGCGATAGAGCGCGCGCGCCGCGCGCCACCAGTCCTCGCCGTAGCCCTCGGGCTCGAAGATCGGCCCCGGCGACATGAACACGCGCGCCATCTCGGCCACCGGCGCCGTGGCAAAGCCGCCGAACGGCGGCGCTTGGCCTGCAGTCGCATGCAGGCCCGACTTGCGCAGCACCGGCAGCTTGGCGAGCCCCGCCCGCGACGCAGCCGCCCCGGCATCGACACCCTCGAGATGGGCCGCCCAACCGGGCGCCGCGGCGATGGCGTGCGCGGATCAGGTCGGGCAGCAGGTTGAACTGCGCCAGCTCGCGCTGGGCTGGATCGCGCGTCTCCAGCTGATCGAAATGATCGTTGCCCGCTATTCCTCGAACCTGTCCTTGCCTGTCCTGGGCGCCGACGGCGGCGACTATGCCAGCCAGCGCTTGCGCCGCTTGTAGGACTTCACGTCGCGGAAGCTCTTGCGGTCGAGTGCCGCCGATGCCGAGGTAGAACTCGCTGCACGTCCTCGTTCTCGCGCAGCGACTTGGCCTCGCCGTCCATCGACGACGCGCCCGTTCTCCAGGATGTAGCCGTAGGTGGCGTATTTGCAGCGCCATGTTGGTGTTCTGCTCGGCCAGCAGCACGGAGACGCCCTGCTCGGCGTTGAGCCGCTTCACGATCTCGAAGATTTCCTCCACCAGCTGCGGCGCCAGCCCCATGCGAGGGCTCGTCGAGCAGCACCATCTTGGGCCGCGACATCAGTGCGCGGCCGATCGCCGTCATCTGCTGCTCGCCGCCCGAGATGTAGCCGGCGAGCGAGCCGCGGCGCTCCTTGAGGCGCGGGAAGTAGCCGTAGACCATCTCGAGGTCCGCCGCGACGGCGCCGCGCCGTCGGTGCGCGTGAACGCGCCCGTCAGCAGGTTCTCCTCCACCGTCAGATGGCCGAAGCAGTGCCGGCCCTCCATGACCTGGATGCAGCCGCGGCGCACGAGGTCGTTGGGGTGAGCCCGTCGACGCGCTCGCCGCTGAACTCGATGGAGCCCTTGGTGACCTCGCCGCGCTCCGAGCGGATGAGGTTGGAGATCGACTTCAGTGTGGTCGACTTGCCCGCGCCGTTGGCACCGAGGATGGCGACGATGCCGCCCTGCGGCACCTCCAGCGACACGCCCTTGAGGCACCAGGATGACGTGGTCGTAGATCACCTCGATGCTCTTGATGGCGAGAATTGGCTTCGCCGTTTCGGGCTTGGCGGCGGGGTCGGCGGGTGACACTCAAGGCTCCAGGTCGTTACAGGTCAGGCAAGGACGGGAGGCGGCATCGCCGCCTCCCGCCGTGTCAGTCCGTGCGCTCACGCGTTGCGCCCTAGCTCTCCTTGGCGCAGTCGCGGGGCGTGATCTTCCTGTCGGCGGCATACTTCGCCGAGACGTCGGTCACGAAGCGGTTCGGTGATCTCCTGGTTGGCCGTATAGCCAGTCGGAGATGATCTTCCACGGCCTTGCCGTCCCACTGCTGCACGCGACCGTCACGGGCACCTTCGTGGTCGGCACAGGTGATGCGGATCGGCCGCAGCATGCCCTCGAAGCCGAGACGCCTTGATGCGGTCGGCGGACAGGTTGAGGTTCTCGATAGCCCCAGCGCACCTGCTCGCCCGTCAGCGGCCTTGTTGCCGAATTTGCCCTGCGCGGTGCGGATCGCCTCGACGCCCAGCATGGCGTTGACCACGCCGCGGTTGTAGAGCACCTCGCCGATCTTTTCCTTCTCGGTGATACCCTTGCCCTTGGCATACACGAACTTCTCGATGTCGGCATGCACCACGGATTTTCTGCGCCCCGTGCTGCAGCATCAGCGCCTTGTAGCCGACGGCTGTCCTCGCCGGCGGGCGTCACATCGGGCTCGGCACCCGACCACCACACGCCGAGCATCTTGTCGCGCGGATAGGCGACGGCGGCGGCCTCCTTGATGGCAACGCCGTTCATCACACCCCAGCCCCAGACCAGCACGTAGTCGGGCCGGTTCTGGCGGATGGCGAGCCACTGCGACTTCTGCTCGACGCCGGGATGCGTGACGGGGATGGCCGTGAACTCGAAGCCATGCTTCTGGGCGAGCACCTGCAGCGCGGGGATCGGCTCCTTGCCATAGGGGCTGTCGTGATAGACGAGACTGATCTTCTTGCCCTTGAGCTTGTCGAGCGCCGCCCATCTCCTTGGCGACGTGCTGGATGGCGATGTCGGCCGCGCGACCAGTAGGTGCCGAGCAGCGGGAAGTTCCACGTGAACACCGCGCCGTTCGCGGAGTTCCGGCCCGGCCGTAGCCCATGGTGATGATCGGGATCTTGTCGGCGAGCGCCTTCTCGGTCAGCGCGAAGGTGATGCCGGTCGACAGCGGCGTGAACGTAGGCGGCGCCGGTCGGGCCCTTGCCCTTGAGGCGCTCGTAGCATTCCACGCCCTTGTCGGTGGCGTAGGCCGGTCTCGCACTCCTCGTACGACGATCTTGACGCCGTTGATGCCGCCGTCGCGCTCGTTGACCAGGTCGTAGTAGTCCGCGCACGCCGTTGGCGAAGGGCACGCCGTTCACGGCGTAGGCGCCGGTGCGGTAGACCAGCAGCGGGATGAACTGCTCGTTCTGCTGCGCCAGCGCCGGCTGCGGCGATCGTCGTGATCCCGACGAAAGCGGCTGCCAGGGCCAGGGTTTTCGGATCATTTCATTCCTCCTGTGCTTCCGGCCCGAGGGGCCGTGGGCTCTGAACGCGAGCCTTTGTCTTCTTTCTGACAACCCGCGCGCCGCTCCACACTGCGCGCCGGCAATTGGTTGCTACAGCCTAGGCCCTCAGTAGGGATATGGCCACAACCTGAGCTTCTCCTTCGCGATCGCCCACAGCCGAGCGAAGCCGTGCGGCTCGACGATCAGCAGATAGCAGATCAGCGCTCCCGTGACGATGAACACGAGATGCGAGACGATCTCCACCGAGACCGGGATGCCAAGCGCATGGGGCACCTGGTCGAGCATGATCGGCAGGATCAGGATGAACGCCGCGCCCAGGAACGAGCCCAGGATCGAGCCGAGGCCGCCGATGATAACCATGAACAGCAACTGCAGCGACCGGTCGATATTGAACGCCAGCGGCTCCCAGGCCCCCAGATAGATGAACGCCCACAGGGCTCCCGCCACGCCGACGATGAACGACGACACGGCGAAGGCCGTCAGCTTGGCATAGAACGGACGGATGCCCATCAACTCGGCTGCGATGTCCATGTCCCGGATCGCCATCCACTGCCGCCCCAGATTGCCGCGCACCAGGTTCTTCGCCACGAAGGCGAAGAAGACCACGAAGGCAAGGCACAGCAGATACCGGTCGATGCCAGTGTGAACGACCCAGCCGAAGAAGTTGAGATCGGGCGCGGACACCGACCCGGACGGCGCATAGTTGGTGAACCACTTCACGCGGATGAACACCCAGTCGAAGAAGAACTGGGCAGCCAGCGTTGCCACCGCCAGATACAGGCCCTTGATGCGCAGGCTGGGCACGCCGAACAGAATGCCGACGATGGCAGCCATCAGCCCGCCGAGCAGGATCGAGGGCAGTATCGGCAAGCGGCGGGATTGAGATCTCGCCGAGCGACCTGAGCGGAAGGTGCACGCCGGTGCCGAACTTGAAGGCGCTGTAGGCGCCGATCGCCATGAAGGCGCCGCTGCCGAGCGAGATCTGCCCGCAGTAGCCGACCAGGATGTTCACGCCGATTGCCGCCAACGACAGGATCAGGAAGGGAACCAGGATGGCGCGCAGCAGGTAGTCGCCGCCCAGCGGCCAGATGTGATAGGCGTTGAGCAGAGGCACGCCCAGGAACGCAAAGATCAGGAAGGCGAACAGTGCCACCCGGTCCTGGCGGATCGGGAACATCGCCATGTCCGCGCGAATAGGATGTCTTGAACTGGCCGGCTTCGCGATAGAGCATTGTGCCTCTCTCAGAGCGCGAATGGCGAATGG
>ERZ1370068.3310-contig-2426_pt1 | contig 35129 bp, 57 predicted proteins | sample MGYA00561227_ERZ1370068 | MGnify/ENA primary metagenome ERZ1370068 (study PRJEB38410, sample SAMEA6850437) | metagenome | study: Metagenomic assessment of the ecological functions of the soil: analysis of the soil microbiota associated with the...
GATATGCCCCCGTTCCAGTTACGTATTGCTAGCGAATCGTCACCGCGGCGCCGCGCCCCGGGCCGTCGCTATGCGCGCGCTGACGGCGGTGCCGCCCGACAGCTCGACGAGCCGCTTCACGATGTAGAGCCCGAGCCCCGTGCCCGGCGTCGTACGCCGCAGCTCGTCGCCGAGCCGATGGAACTTCTCGAAGATCATCGCGCGCGTCCTCGGGCGGAAACCCGAGACCGTCGTCGCTGACGGCGAGCTCGACGCCGCCGCCGCGCGCGCGCCCTCGACGCCGGATCGAGCGCCCTTGGCCGCGACGCACGACTTGACAGCGCGTTGTCGAGCAGGTTGCGCAGCGCCGTCTCGAGCGACGACGGGGTCGACGTGACAGCGTCGAGATCCTCGGGCACGGCGAGCGTCACCGTCGATGCCGCTCAGCGCTGCGCGCGCTCGGCGATCGCCGCGACGGCCGCGCCGCGCAGCGCGAGATTCGTCGGTTGCGGCGCGAGCCGCTGCCGGCCTTCCTCGAGCCGCGTCGTGTCGAGCAGGTTGTCGATCATGCGCAGCAGGCGCTCGCCGTCCTCGAGGATGCGCCGCCCGAGCCGCTTGCTGTCGTCGTCGCGCGAGCGCAGCACGAGCGTCTCGGCCGCGAGCTGGATGCTCGCGAGCGGGCTCTGAACTCGTGCGACACGCGCCGCGAGGAAGTTCTGCTGGCGGCGGCGCAGCTCCGCGTCGTGCCGCATGCGTGCGCGTGCAGCACCGCCATGCCGCCGATCAGCACGACGAGGAAGAAGCCGCCTCTCCCACAGGATGCGGTTGACGCGCGCCTGTCGCTCGTGACGCTCGCGCACCGACGGCGGTCGTGGGTCGTCGCGGCAATGCCGTTGCGTCGGACGACTGCGCGCGTAGCGCGACGTGCGCTCGTACGATCCACCAGCCGATCGATCATGCCGACGCGAGATCAGACAGCAGCGCCAGGAAGCCGATTTGCAGCGCTTTGGTCGGATCGCGTTTCACCGTCATCGGTCTAGCTCGCGCTGCCTGACTCGGCTCGCCGCCAGCGTGCGCGAGCGCCGACGCGCAGGCCTTCGGCCAGCCGATCGATGTCGCGGCGCGTGTGCGCGAGCGACAGGAACGCGATCTCGAACGCCGACGGCGCGAGCGCGATGCCCTGGTCGAGCAGCGAGTGGAAGATGCCGCGCATAGACCTTGGCGCGCGTTCGCGTCGAGCGCCTCGGCCGAGCGCGGCGCCTCGTCGCGCGTGCCAGGCGATCCAGAACATCGAGCCCAGGCGCACGAGCTTCGCGTCGACGCGGCGCTTCCGCGAGCGCGCCCGTCAGCGTCTTGCTCGAGATACGCGCCGAGCGCCTCGAGGCGCTTCCAGCCGTCTTCTCTTTGCAGCACGCGCAGCGTCGTGAGCCCCGCCGTCATCGCGACGGGATTGCCGGACAACGTGCCCGCCTGATAGACGCCGCCCTCCGGCGACAGGTGCTTCATGATCTTGCGCGGGCCGCCGAACCCGCCGACGGGCATGCCGCCGCCGATGACCTTGCCGAACGTCGCGAGGTCCGGCTTGATCGCGTAGTGCGCCGCGGCGCCGCCCGGCGCCGACGCGAAAGCCGGTGATGACCTCGTCGAAGATCAGCAGCGCGCCGTGCTTCGTGCAGAGCGCGCGCAGCGTCTTCAAGAACTCGGGTCGCTGCAGCAGCAGGCCGTTGTTGGCCGGCACGGGCTCGATGATGACGGCGGCGATGTCGGTCGCCTTCGGCCGCGAACAGCTTCTCGGCCGCGGCCGCGTCGTCGAGCGGCAGCACGCGCGTCAGCGCCGCGAGCTCCTTCGGCACGCCTTGCGACGACGGCTGGCCGAACGTCGCGAGCCCCGAGCCCGCGGCCACGAGCAGGTAGTCGACGTGGCCGTGGTAGCAGCCCGAGAACTTCACGACGAGGTCGCGGCCGGTGGCGCCGCGCGCGAGGCGCACGGCGCTCATCGACGGCCTCGGTGCCCGACGACACGAAGCGCACCTGCTCGATCGCCGGATAAGCGCGCGACGACCTCTCGGCGAGCTCGATCTCCGGCTGTGCACGGCGCGCCGTACGACGTGCCGCGCCGGCACGCGGCCTCGACGGCCGCGACGATCGTCGCGTGCGCGTGGCCCAAGATCAGCGGCCCCCACGAGCCGACGAAGTCGAGATACTCGCGGCCGTCGGACGTCGGTGATCAGTGCGCCGGCCGCGGAGCGGATCACGAGCGGCGTGCCGCCGACGCTGCCGAACGCGCGCACGGGCGAGTTCACGCCGCCCGGCGTGACCTTCTTGGCGCGCGCTCGAACCACGCGTCGCTCTGCTGCCGCTTCGCCTTCGGAGGGCTTCGCGCCGTCGGCTCACAGCCACTTCAGCCCCTCGACGCGTCGCGCGCGTGATACGTGATGATCTGATCGGCGCCGGCGCGGCGAATCGCGAGCAGGTTCTCGCGCACGATGCGCGCGCTCGTCGAGCCAGCCGTTCGCGGCGGCCGCCTTGACCAGCGCAGTACTCGCCGCGACACGTTGTAGGCCGACGAGCGGCAAGCGGCGTCGCGTCGCGCACGCGCGCGAATGACGTCGAGGTACGGCAGCGCCGGCTTGACCATGAGCCATGTCGGCGCCTTCCTCGACGTCGAGCAGCGCCTCGCGCACGGCCTCGCGCGGATTGCGCGAGTCCATCTGATAGCTGCTGCCGGTCGCCGACTTGCGGGCGTCGAGTCGGCCGCCTCGCGGAACGGCCCGTAGTAGGCCGACGCGAACTTCACGGCGTACGACATGAGCGCGGTGTCCGTGAAGCCGGCGTCGTCGAGCGCGTCGCGAATCGCCGCGACGCGGCCGTCCATCATGTCGGACGGCGCGACGACGTCGGCGCCGGCGCGCGCGTGGCTCACGGCCATTGCGACGAGCGGCACGAGCGACGCGTCGTTCACGACGCGGCCATTGTCGAGCACGCCGCAGTGGCCGTGGTCGGTGTAGGCGCAGAGGCACACGTCGGTCATGACGACGAGCTCGTCGCCGAACTCACGCTTCAGGCGCTCGCAGGCTCGCTGCACGGCGCCGTCGGCCGCGGCGGCCGCGCGCGCCGTCGGGCGTCTTGCCGCCGTGCTCGGGATGGCCGAACAGGAGCACCGCGCGGATACCGAGCTCGAGATCCTTGCCGATTTGCTTCACGACGTCCTCGAGGCCCTGCTGCGCGATGCCGGGCATCGACGAGATCGGCTCGTTGGCGCGCTGCGTCGGGCAGCACGAAGTGCGGCATGATCAAGTTGCTCCGCGCCGACGTTCGTCTCGGCGACGAGGTTGCGCAGCACGCGCGTGCGTCGCGCAGCGCCGCAGGCGAGTGCGGCCCGGTGTTGGTGACTGATCAAGTTCCGCCATTGCATGGCCTCCATGATTCCTTCGAAGCTCGGCTCGCGCGCTTCGGCCGTCACGGCGAGCCCCGCTCGCGCGCGCCGCGGCCGTCGTCGACGGGCCGATCGTGTAGACACGCTACCGGCGCGTCGAGCGTCAACTTGATGCACGAAGCCGCGTGACGGCCGACGGGCTCGCGAGCACGACATTATCCACGCGCGAGCGGACAGACGAGCGACGTGCTCGACGCGGCCGGCGCCGGCATCGGTCCGGTAGACGTCGAGCCGCGTGCAGCGCGCGCCGGCGTGCCATCGAGCGCGCGCTCGAGCGCGTCGCCCGCGTTCTCGGCGACCGCGAGCACGCACGCGCGGACGCGCTCGGGCTCTGCCGCGGTCCGCGAGCGTGCCGCGGCGAGCGCTGCGGCCCGTCGCCGCCGCGCCGATCGAGGCGTCGACCGCGGCCGAGCGCCCGCTCTTGCCGCTCGGCCGTCGCGCGCGCCGACGACGGCGACGTGGCGCACTGACGCGCGGCACTGCGCCGGCAGCGCGGGCTGCTGAGAGCAGCGAACGCCTCGACGCCGCGCCGCGACGTGAACACGAGCCAATCGTCGGCGCCGGCGAGCCGCCGCAGCCAGCGCCGCCTGCGCAGCTCGGGGCTGTCGATCGGCTCGCAGCGGATGCACGGCAGCGCGACGGCGTCTGCGCCGTGGCGCGCGAGCGCTCGGCCCACTCGGCGCAGTCGTCTTCGCTGCGCGTGAGCAAGACGCGGCGGCCCGCAGCGCCGGCTCGCGGCCGCGTCACGGCGCGTCTCCGGTCCGCGTCGAGCTTTGCCCAGGCGGCCGCGCCGAGCGCTGCGAGGTCGGCGCCTGCGCACGCGCGACGCCGCACGTGGCACGCGCGCTCGTGCATGCCGAGCAGCTCGTAGCATCGCGACTCGAGCGCGCTGCTCGCGGCGCCGTCGCGGACGACAGTACAGCGCCGAACGCGACGTCGCAGCCGCCCTCGGCGCGCGCGAGCGCGTCGCGCTCGCGCGGTCACGGCCGCGACGCGGCTCGGCGCGTGGTCGAGCGCGCGAGCGCGGCGAGCACGCGCGCGTCGTCGCGCCGGCACTGCACTGCGAGCGCGCCTTGCGCCGGCGCCGGCACGAACCGCTGCGGGTCGAGCCGCAGCACGGTGACGCCGTCGAGCGCGCTGCCGAGGCGTTGCTCGGCTTGCAGGCGCTCGACGCCGGCCGCCGCGAGCACGATCGCGTCGAACTGGCCTTCTCTTCGAGGCGTGCGGACGCGCGTCGGCACGTTGCCGCGCAGCGGCTCGACGACGAGGTCGGGCGAAAGTGCTTGAGCCAGCGCGCGCCGCGCGCCGACGCCGTGCCGACGCGCGCGCCGGCTTGCAGCGGCAGCCAGTCGTCGGCCGCGCCGCGCGACCGCGTCGCGGCGCACGAGCAGGAGATCGGCAGGATCGACGCGCGTCGGGACGGCGCCGATGACGAGCTCCGCCGGCGACTTCGTCGGCAGGTCCTTGAACGAGTGCACGGCGAGCTCGATGCGCTTGCTCGACGAGCGCTTGCTCGATCTCGCGCGACGAACACGCCTTGCGGGCCGATCGACGCGAACGCGCTCGTCGTGTTCTCGGTCGCCCGCGGTCTTGATGATCGTGAGCTCGACGTCGAAGCCCAGCTGCTCGAGCGCCGCGGCGACCGTGCCGGACTGCGTGCGCGCGAGCTCCGAGCCGCGCGTGCCGAGCCGCAACGTGCCGCGCCGCGCTCATGCTTCACCGGTGCGGCGCGCGTGCGCGTGGCGGCCTGCCGCCAGTCGCCTTTCAACGCGGCCCGCAGCTCGTCGGCGAACTCGGGCTCGAGCCCGCCCAAGAAGGCGTCGAGCGAGCCGTCGGGCCCGTCGTGCAGCAGGCCGCGGAGTCCCAGGCACGGGATGTGCGCGAAGCGGCGCGCGAGCACCTCGGCCCAGATCTCGATCGCGGCGCGCTCGGTCTCGCCGAGCGCCTTGAGATCCTTCTTGAGCAGTCGCTTGACGCCTTCCTGCGCCGTGTGCCGATAGCGCTGCTGCAGCGCGCCGAACAGCGGGCCGTAGTAGCGCTCCGTGAAGCGGTCCTGCAGCTCGTCGAGCGCGTCGGTCGACTCTGCTCGCGCGCGGGCGCCGCCTCGACGAGCCGCGCGGCGCGGCTCTGCTCGCGCGTGCCGCACGATCTCGTCCATGCCGATGCGCGGGATCGCGAGCTTCGCGCAGGCCGCGGGATCGACGTCGCCGGGCACCGCCATGTCGACGATCAGCGGCGGCTGCGCCGAAGCGCGTGTGCGCGGCGAGCCGCTCGAGCGCTGCCTGATTCAGAGATCGGCGTCGCTCGGCGCCGGTCGCGGTCAGCAGCGCCTCGACGGCCGGCGGCTCGCGCGCGGAATGCGTCGAGCGAGATGGTGCTGCGCGCCGAAGCGCGCCGCGAGCGCCGCCGCCTTGTCGACGCTGCGGTTGACGACCGTGAAGTCGAGGCCGGCCTGCGCGAGCGACACGGCCGCGCGCTCCGTCATCGGCGACACGCCGACGAGCGCGATGCGGCCCGGCGTGCGCGCGATCCGCGCGCGCAGATGCTGCACGGCGATCTCGCGCGAGCGAGACGCGGCCCTTCGCCGAGCTTCGTGCTCGCCGCGCACGCGGCCCGCGATCCGGAGCGCCTCCTCGAACACCAGACCCCAAGCTCGGGCCGCAGAGGCCGAGCTCGAGCGCGCGCTCCTGCGCAGTAGCGGACTCTGGCCCGACGATCTCGGTTTCGCCGACGCACGCGCGAGTCGAGCCCCGCGGCCGTCAGGAACAAGTGCTCCGCGGCGCCTTCGCCGTGCCCACGCGCGCAAGCGCCTGCTCGGCTTCGCCGTGCGCGGGCGCGCGTCCCGTCAGCAGCGTGAACGCGTCGCGGCGCAAGTCCTGCACCGGCGTGCGCTCGCTGCGCGCGAAGATCAGCTCGACGCGGTTGCAGGTCGCGAGATACGCCAGCTCGTCGAGCTGCATGCGCCGGGCGAAGTCCGCAGCTGCGCCGCAGCGCGTTCCTGCTGCAGCGCGAACTCGGCGAGCGCTTCGCTGCCGCCTTGGCGCCACGACACGCCGATCGAGGCCGAGGTGTCTCGAGCACGCTTCGGTTACCTTGCGCAGCGATTACCGAGCCAGGCATAGCCTGGCGCCGCGGCGCCGCGCTGCGAGTGTCACGGCCGTGTCACGGCGCGCGGCTCGGCAACTGCTCCCCAGGCGTTGCCCTACCGCGGCACATCCCGCAACCGCGAACGTGGCGTTCTCGCAGGCTGCCGAAAGCGCGCGGCGGCCGTGTACCTCGCGCAGCGCGCGTGCAGCTCCGGCGCGAAGGCCCTCGGCGATCTGGAGCTGACCGCGTGCGCGCGGGCTTGGTTGTGCGCGCTCTCGCGCTTTCATCAGCGCCCGCGCGTCCCAGCGGAAATAGCTTTCGCGCAGTCGTCGCGCGCAGAACCGAGCCGCGAGCTCGACAGTGATCGTCAGCGCGCCCGTCGGAATCGCGCTCCATTCTGCTGTGGCCGAGGAAGCCTGCGCGCGGCGCTCCGCGTAGCCTCCGATCGCCGCGTCGTAAGAACGCGCGCACGAAGCTGCGCTGGCGGCGTCCTCCGGTTGCCGGATTGCACCACGAGCGCAGCGCGTCGCCGAGCTCGAGCGCGCACGGGCATGTGCGCGGAGCGTGTCGAGGTCGATGAGGCACAGCGCGCGGTCGTCGTCACGGCGCGAACAGCAGGTTCGAGATCTTCAAGGTCGCCATGCACGATTCGAGTCGCGGCATCGGCGGCAAGCGCGGGCAGCGGCGGCGTCGAGCACGCGCTGCGCCAGCGGCTCGATGGCGGCGAAGTACCGATGCGCGCTGCTCGCTGACGAGCGCACTCGCGAAGCGTGCGCAAGTGTCTCGCCGTGTCGTGCACGCCGAGGCGGCGATTGCGGAGCTGGTGGTCGAGATCGCTGACCGCGCGATGGAACGCGCGCGAGCGACGCGCCCCGCCGCGCGCGCGCTTGTTCAGGGCGTCTCGAGCGCGTCGCGGCACGCTCCGTCGATGCGCGTCAGCGTGCGCCAGACGCCTTCGTGCTCGAGCCAGAGCGCTCCAGTGCGCGTGCCGGCACGATGCAGCGGCGTCGTGAGGCCCTCGTTCGCGAGATGCTCGGTGGCGCGGCCGTCGATGTCGCGGTTGACCTCGGCGGAGAAAATCGGGTTCACGCGCTGTAGCACAGCAGGCCCCGCCGCCGCGCGAGTCCGCATACCAGGTTGGATTCATGAGCCCCGACGTCGCGCGCACGAGCGATTTCGGCTCGAGGTCGAATGCATCGAGCACGCGCGCGGTCGGACAGGACGGCGGAGTGCGAGCGCTCATCGGCCGCCATGATAGCCGGACGCCGGCGGGGCTCGAGCCCATCGCTGCGCTGAGCCAAGTCTGGATGTCGAACTGCGCGAGGATTCGGCCTGTGCTCTCTGCGCACTCGTCATTGCTCGAGGACGCCGTCGCCGCGCGGGCGGTGGTGCTCGCGCATCTCGGCTTGCCGCAGATACGCGGAGCGTGTCGCTCGTGATTTTCTCTGCCGACTCTTCGATTGCGCTGCTCAGCACGGGCACGAATGCGCAGTAACGCTTAGTCGAACCCGAAATTCGCAACGAGCGACAGGACAGCACACGCGCGGCCGTGGATCGTATGAAATCCGGTGCGTTCGTGGCTTCGGTACAGCGCGATGGCGGCGGCGACCAACGCTCCGGAGGCGCAGAGCACCGCGGCAGGCACGGCGATCGCCCGCAGCACGGGCCACTTCGCCAGCAACAGCGCGACGATCATCGCGAGCGAGCAGCCGAGTGCCGCGAGCAGCGCGCGCTTCGCGATCCCACGCGGGTGATCGACGGAATCCGGGTCTAGGTAGTGCAGGTCGAGCCGGAACGGTTCGCCCGTGGCGCGCTTACCGCGCTCGCGACCTGCGCGAAACCCTCTTCGAACACGATGACTTTCGTGCTGGCGCGGCGCAGCGGGGTTTGCGCAGCTCGGCGGTCGCGAACTTTGTTGGCCGGCCTTGCGCGGATCGGGATTCAGGTCGTCAGGCCGATGAAAATATGCTCGGACTCGGCGGCGCGAAAGGTGCCACCGGCTGCGCGCCTCCGCGCTCGACGGGACGCGTCGGTCTAACTGCGGGCGCGTGCTTGGCCATGGCTCACCGGAACGAGACGTTGGCACGGGCCGGGCCCGCGAACGCGAGCACGATCGCTGCGAAACGGAACAAACTCATCTTCCGGGTGCCTTAGCGCTTAGGACAATGAAGGACTCTAGGCGGGGCGCCGACCACCGACCGTGACCACGCTCACAGTTGTACTCGGCGCTCGCCGCTCGGCGCCACACGCGTTATAAAGAGGCTACCGAGAACAGAAAGACTGAGGTACGAAAAATGCTCGGCTCGAGTCGTTTCCCGCTGACGTCGCCAGGTGTCGTCGCCACGCTCGCGTTGCTGTCCGCTACGGGCGCGAGCGCGCAGGCCGACACGACGAGGAAATTCGACCGAACTCCGCGCGAGTGCCTTGCCGTCTCGCGGATCCGCAACACCGACATCCTCGACACGACCCGAACGATCCTGTTCTTCCTGCGCGGCAACAAGCTCATGCCACCGCACGTATCTGCCGCACGAAATGTGTCCGGGGCTCGAGCCCAACGACCGCTTCGCCTACGAGGCGCGTAACGGTCAGCTCTGCGACGTCGACGCGATCACCGTGCTCGAGCAGATGGGCGTGTCACTGCACCCGACTTTTACTTGCCGGCTCCGGCAAATTCATTCCGATCACGGCCGAGGAAGCGGAAGACCTGAAGCTCGAGCAAACGGACGAGAGAGTGCTGAAGCGCAAGGCCATCAAAGCGGAGCCCGCCGAGCTGCCGCCCGAGAAAAGCCAGGGCCAAGACGCCGGCGACGCTGCCGCCGATGCCGCCGATACCGCCGATGCCGCGACGAGCGCGCCGACGTCGCCCGAGCCGGTTCCGCGGCGCCGGCCAGAAAGAACCGCCGCGCGCGGGTCAGAATCACGGTACGCTGAGCGGTAGCCGCGCGCCGTTCACGGTCACCACACCGTCCGCGACGCGTAGCTCGGCGCGCGATAGCGGTCGCCCTTATCAGTCAGCAGTCCTTGACCGACCAGCGCGACGACGATGAGTCCCGATTGCGCCTCGGCGGATTCGTTGGCGGTCTTCGCTCGGCAGCGTCGGGTCGTTCGCGAGCTGCATCTGTAGCACGAGCGCGGCGAGGCTCTGCGCGAGCTTTGGATAGCTCGACGTCCGCCGAGCTGTCCGAACAGCGTGAGCAAGGTTGCAGGATCTCGAAGTCGACCGATCCCGTTGGCCGGTAACGCGCCGGCGTTCGTCACGATCTCGAGCCGACCCGTGAACGGCTCGCCGTCAAGCTGAAAGCAACGGGGTCGAGCGCGACGCTCGTATTGTAAACGAGCACGCGCTCCAGGGTGCCGGGCACCAACGCGTCGTCGCGATCCGCGCTCGCCGCGACGCGCGCAGCGTCGTGGCGTAGATCTCGAGCGCCGCGGGGTCGAGCTTGCGGACGGCGATGCCGACGTTCGCGTCGGCGATTCGTACGCCGTCGACGACCGCGGAGTCGAGCGCACCGGTCGCTTGGACGTCGAGCGGGTTTCGTGTCTCGCGTCGAGAGCTGCACGGGCTGTCGACGCGGACCCCGGACGCCTCGAGCACGGGCGTCGGGCCGCGCGCCGCATCCGTAGGCCGTGACGCCCCAACCGAAAGGCTGCGCGCTGCCCGGCAGCACGTAGCGCGAGCGGATCGTTGTCGATCGTGGCGCTGACGCGTTCCACTGAGAAGGCGCCCGTCGGCGAAGAGAATTCGAATCGCTCGACGCTGCCGAGCGCGGCGAGACGGTTCCCTGCGAACGACCGGTGAGCAGCGCGCCAGAGCACGATGCGCGCGCGCTCCATCGGCAAAGTCTACCGGCAGCATGTCCGCGCGTCGAACGTGAGCTTGCCGAGAAAACTCGTTCGGCCGCGAAACTCGAAAACGTACGGGATCCCGAGGCCCTGCTCGAGATTCGCGACCGCGGCCGACTCAGGGATCGAGCCGCGCCACCATTCGCGACAGGCCGAAGTGGATGCCGTCGAGGAGCGGGATCGGCCGGCTCACGCCAGCACCACGTCGAGCAGGGCCGTTTGGCCGATCAGTGCCTCGAGCTCGGGCGCTGCCTTTCGACCGTCGCAAATAGGCGGGCGCAAGGCCATGTCGATCTTGGCGCGACCGCCGAGCCAACCGCGCTCGAACGCACGGACCTCGGCGGTGAAAACGCCCGACGCGGAAGGTCGGCAACCCGCGCGCGAACCTGCGCCTCGGTGATCAAGCCGAGCACGGGCGGCAGTCCGACGATCAGCAGCGCGGCCGTCGCGGCCGCGGCTGCGACGTGGTTCATCGAATGATCGATTGATGCGAGTATGCAGGGGGTGCGATGCGGTTCCGCCTCGCCGCGAGGCGCCTTATCATCGCTCCCCGATTTTCTTGCGCGTCCGGTCTTGACGTGATGCTGCCGACGAACCCGTGGCTCAGAGATCCCGCTCGCCGACTACGAGGCGCACATGGAGCTGCCGCAGGTCGCGCAGGCCGGGCTGCTCGCGGAACAGCTCGCGGCGGCCGTGCGCGCTCGTTCGCCGGAAGTCGGTCGCCGTGCTCCGGCTGCGCGGGCGGTAACGGGCTCGACCGGCTGCCCGCCGCGCTGCGCGTGGTCGGCGCGTCGACGTGAATGCCGAATACGGCTGGCCGCGGCTCGTGCGCGGCGCATGGCGCTTGCCGAAGCTCGAGCTCCATGTCGCGGACGTGGAGCGCGACGACCTGCGCTTCGCCGCGGTGGAGCTCGTCTACGCCACTTGCTTTTCAGTACGTGGACGCGGCGCGTGCTCGACAAGATTCGCGGGTGGCTCAGCGACGGCGGAACGCTCGTGGCGCAACAAAATGCCGAGCGATGAAATCGCGGAGTGACGCCGTCGCCGTATCCGAGCCTCGAACGGCTCGCGCCCGCGATGGCTCGCCCCACAGAACCTCGCAGCGCTCGCGGCGAAGTGCGCGGCGCTACCGCTTGCTCGGCGCCGAGGTCGCCGCCGCCGCAGGGCGGCAAGCGCTTCGCGGTGCAGACCTTCGTGTTGAACTACTGACGGACGCGGCGGAGAACGACGATAGTACATCCCGAAGCATTTTCTCGAGACGGATCAAGACGCTCGCCGAGCTCATCGAAGCGAACGCGTTCAGCACGCTGATCACGCTCGCGGACGGCCGCCCGTTCGCGACCCGCATGCCGTTCCTCTACGAGCGCGCCGGCGGCGCGCTGCACGCAGCACGTGGCGCGCGCGAACCCGCAGTGGCAGGGCGTCGGCGGCCGCCGCGCGAGGTGCTCGCTGTGATGTTCCAAGGGCCGCACGGCTACGTCTCGCCGACCTGGTAATACGTGGACCCCGGCGTGCCGACGTGGGAACTACACTGCCGTGCATCGTCTACGGCGCGGCCCGTGACGATCGACGAGCCCGGAAGCGACGGCAGCGGCACGTCGCTAGGCCCTGGCCGCGCGCTTCGAGCGCGGCAGCGCGACGACCGTGGGTGCCCGAGCTTCGACGCGAGAGCGGCTGGCCAGGGCATCGTCGGTCATCGAGATCCCGCATCGCGTGAGATCCAGGACAAAGCTGCAGCTGAGCCAGAACCGGCCGGCGGCCGATCGCGCGGGCGTGATCGCGAGCGCCTTCGACGGCGCGCGGCACGGACAGCGACGCGGCGCTCGCGCGGCTGGTGGACGGGCGGACGGAACCGCTGCCGCGCCGCGCGCGGCTAGGCGGCGCCGCGCAAACCTGACGACGATGATCGGTCGACGTAACGCACTCGTGGCTTCCGGGGGATTCAACGCGGCGAGATCCACGAGCTCGGCGCGCGCTGGCCGCGGCCCGGTCGTGCGCGCGTCGTCGGTCTGCGTCGTGCGGCCGGCGCGCAGCGCGGCGCAAGCGCCGAGCGCGCGGCGCAGCGAGCCTCAGTCGCTGCTCACCGTCGATCACTACGTCGCCGAATCGTCGACCGTGCCGGCGATCGCGGGTCAGACGACGCAGATCTACGTGCGCGAGCGCGTGCAAGCCGGCGACGGTGCAGCGCGGCGTGCGCCGCGCGACGATCGCGTCGTGCTGTTCGTGCACGGCGCCGGCACTCCGGCCGAGGTCGCGTTCGACGTGCCGTACGCGGACTACAGCTGGATGGCGTATCCTCGCCGACGCCGGCTTCGACGTGTTCTCGATGGACATGACGGGCTACGGCCGCTCGACGCGGCCGAACGCTGATGAACGACGTCTGCAATCTCTCGGCCGAGCAGCAGACGCGCGCTCCGCGCCGCGCGCCGTGCCAAGCCGAGCTACGCGCCGCAGCTCACGACGATCGCGTCCGACTGGGACGACATCGACGCCGTCGTCGAATACATCCGCAAGCTGCGCGGCGTGCCGCGCGTGAGCCTCGTCGGCTGGTCGCTCGGCGGCCCGCGCGCGGGCGGCTACGCCGCGCAGCAACCCGCGACAAGGTCGACGAAGCTCGTCGCTGCTCGCGCCGGCTTACAGCCGCGACGCCGGGCCGCAGCGCCGCCGCGCCGAATCCCGCGCGCGGGCGTCGCGTTCAACGCGCAGTCGCACGCCGACTTCGACGCGAACTGGGATCGGCAGGTCGGCTGCGCCGAATCAGTACGAGCCCGCGGCGCGCCGACGCCGTGTGGGACGCGATGCTCGCGTCCGACCCGTCGGCGCGACCTGGGGACAGGGCGTGCGGCGCGCGCCGAACACCACGCGTGTGGGCTTCGGCACGAGCGGCCGTCGAAGGCGAATGCGAGACGCCGACGCTCATGGTCGCCGGCGTGCACGACAAGCAGGTGGATCCGAGCGCGTCCACGAGATCTACGAGGACCTCGCGCCGCAACAAGGTGCTGCTCGACTTGCCTGCTCGTCGCACAACGGGCGGCGCGAACGGTCTCGATCAGTTCTTTTCGCACCATATTCTTCAGCAGATATCCCAGCGCCGGCTCGCAATGCACGGCCTGCCTGGGCATCACCTCCGTAGGTTGTCAAAACGATAATGCGAGCATCGGGAAACTCCTGGCGAATGGCCAGAATTGCATCCGTCCCGTTCATGACTGGCATCTGTAAATCCATAAAAGTTATGTCGGGCCGGTGAGCACGGAATTGCTCGATCGCTTCCCGGCCATTGCTTGCTTCCGCAACGAGGGCCATGTCCGGTTCGGTGCCAAGTACCGCGGCAATGCCTTCGCGCAGCATCGGATGATCGTCCACTAACAGGATTCGAATCCGATTGTCGGCCGCGCTCATGGTGACCGTTCTCTTTCTTGTCTGGCTCGCCGCCAGTGGATTCATGCATTGCGAGTCGTGATAGCTCATAACGCTCAAACTCATAGCAAGACCCTCCTGAAGAAACTAAACCCGCTCAATTGGCTAAGGAGCACGGCATTCTTCCATCGGCATCCCGAAAGGTAAATGCACTGGCGGTCATTTAGCGGTCAATTGGAGGTGATTTGGTAATTTATGACCATCTCAGCTGGGTGTTACACTCTGGCTCAATCGCTAAACCGCAGAGTTGTAATGCCCCATGGCGCAGTCTCAAGCCTTTACGAACTGGACATCCAAATTGATCGTTACTTCGTCACCAACGAGAATCCCACCAGTCTCGAGAGCTGCATTCCAGGTCAGACCGAAATCTTTTCGATTGATCTTTGTGCTGCCCGATATCGCAATGCGGGTGTTCCCCCAGGGATCCTTCGTCGGCGGCGTGGGTCCTTCTACATCGAAAGTGACCCTTCGTGTGACACCGCGAATCGTTAGGTCGCCTTCGACGGAAAGCTCGCCATTCTGCTTGATCTTGTCGGATTTGAACGAGATCAGCGGATGCTTTTCCACATGGAAGAAGTCGGCGCTCTTCAGATGTGCATCGCGCTGATCATCACGCGTTAGGATTGAGGCCGCTTCGATTGATGCTTGAACCGAAGAGTTCGAGACGTTGGATTCATCAAGGCTCAACTCTCCAGACACTTTCGAAAAGTATCCCTTTACGTTCGAGATCATCATGTGCCTGACCTTGAACTCGGCCACAGAGTGGGCCGGGTCAATATTCCAGGTAGTGGTTTGGGTTGTCATTGTCGTTTTGTCCTTTCCTTTCGGGCTAAGAGTGTTTGCGAAAATAATCAAATTAACTATGCCGCCTGCTCACCGTATACGGCTTCACTTTTGACCGCTCGGGCATCGATGCCCAGTTTCTTCATGCGATCAAAGCAGTGCAAGTACGCTGCCACGCGTAAGTTATTGAAAATAGAGACACGGCAGCGTGGCGGATTGTCGAAATCCGCCGATTGGCGAAACTCCGTACAACACAATTTGTTGAAGGTGTACTTTCTTAGGAGGGATTGGAGATCTTGAAACGATTCTTGTCGATCTTGAGAGTTTTAATTTTCGACTCCAAAGTAGATCGGGCAATGCCCAGCTTGGCAGCTGCGCCTGTCAGGGCCAAAGACTCGCCCGCGGGATTCGGTCAGGGCTGCCTCAATCGCTTGCTTCTCTTGAGCGTTAAGCCTTTCCCGCAGCTCAAACTGATTCGACTTAGGCGATGCGCAACGGTTGCCGCGACAGCCAGCTCTCGTCGACCGAGAAAGTTTCGCTTTCGGAAACGATGACCGAGCGCTCAACAACGTTCTGCAGTTCGCGAATGTTACCTGGCCAGGGGTACAGCTGAAACAAATCGAGGGTTTCCTTGCTTACCCTCCCGATATTCTTTCCTTCTTTTCTGGCATAGCGATCGATGAAGTATTGGACCAGCATCGGAATGTCTTCTCTCCGCTCTCGCAACGGAGGAATCTCAATGGGAAAAACGTTGAGGCGGTAGAAAGATCCTCGCGGAATGTGCCGGCAGCTATGGCGGCTGGCAAGTCACGGTTGGTCGCGACTATCACTCTGACGTTTGTCTTGATCGACCTGTTTCCGCCGACGCGCTCAAATTCGCGTTCTTGAAGCACACGCAGAGAGCGCGACCTGGGTCTCCGGTGGAAGCTCACCAACTTCATCAAGAAATATCGTGCCCCCTTCAGCCAATTCGAAACGGCCGAGCCGGCGCCCGGTCGCACCCGTGAACGCGCCTTTTTCATGACCGAATAGCTCCGAAGGAATTAGTGACGGTGGAATGGCGGCGCAATTCACGCTCACAAACGCGCGATCAGCACGCTTCGACGCCTTGTGAATAGCGCGGGCGATCAACTCCTTGCCGGTGCCCGTTTCGCCGGTGATGAGTACGGTTGAGTCTGTTGGGGCCACCTTTGATACTCGAACGAGCACCTGTTGCAAAGCAGGCGAGTTGCCAACTATCTCTTCAAACATCGATGTCTTGATTATCTCTTCACGGAGCGCGATGTTCTCTTTTCGTATTTCTTCTTCCGTCCGTTTGCGATCTTCAATGTCGGTAGACGCAACATACCAACGCTTAACCTGTCCCTTGTCATCGTGCAGCGGATTATAACGAACCAGAAACCAACGATAACTCCCATCCGCTCCCTGCACCCGCAACTCCAACTCGTAAGCGGAGACTCCGGGCGAGAACCATCGGAATAAGCGCTAGCCGCCCGTTCCCGGTCATCAGGATGAATGAACCAACCTGCGCGAAAAAACCCTCCGGGTGTTTGCAGCCACTCTTCAAGACTAAGGCCGACGTAATCGAGGCGCAACGCGGTTGGCATAAAGACGTTCGCCACCGGGTCCAAATACGGCAACCTGTTGAGGCGTGAGGTCAGCATCTGACGGAGCTCTGCTTCACTGCTCCGTATCTTTAATTCGGCCGCCTTACGCTCGGTGATGTCGATCACCGTACCGACGAATTCATGCAGATCGCCGGATCGGTCGAGGACCGCATGTCCTATGACGTGAATGTCCCGGTCTCCTTTGTCCGGATGAACGATTCGGTAATCCAGTTCAAAGTCCGCCTTGTCGATGATCGCTTTCTCGAACCGTTCCCTGCTCGCGGCCTGATCGTCCGGGTGAATTTTCTGAAAGAATTCTTCGAATTGCGGCAGCGGCCCAGCGGGATCGAAACCCAACACGCGATAGCATTCCTCTGACCAGTACCTGATATCCTGGTTGGGATTGGGATTCCAGGCCCAACTGCCCGTGTGGCTGAGTCTCTGCGCCTCCGCCAGGTATGACTCACTCATTCGGATCTTTTCCTCGGCGCGCTTTTGTTCGCTCAAGTCGAGGACGTAGACGACGCCCTGGTTGGGACTTTGAAGGCGCGCGCCTCCAGCCAGCACTGGTACGCGGCTCCCGTCTTTCCGGAAGTACTCCTTCTCGTACTGAAAAACGCCAGTTTCAAGGAACTCTGTTAGTGCACGTTCGTCGCGCTCGCGCCATTCGGCCGGCGTCAAGTCCGCCCAGCGCAATCGACCCGAGACGAGATCCTGACGGTCGTATTGCAGCAATTGTAGAAACGCCTGGTTGGCCTCGACTATTCTGCCATCGACGTTCGCGAAGAAGATCCCGAGAATGCCGGCTTCGACCAGTCGGCGGATGTTATCCTCAGCGGTCTTGCGTTCGGTGATGTCGGTCACAGCCCCGATAAATTCGCGGTTGCCAGATGGGTCTTGGGTTGCGTGAGCCAGGGCGTGGACATGCTTGACTCTGCCGTCGGGCACCAACAAACGATAGGCATGCTCGAAATCTGAGGCTCCTCGGGACGCACGTTCAATCGACTGACTGAACGTCCGCGCGGTCCTCTGGATGAACGCGCTGCGCCACTAAGTCTATTGTTGGCGTGACCGCTCGCTCATACTCGAAGATGCGATAGGTTTCGCTCTGACCAGATAATTTCGCCGGTGTCAGGCTTCCACCCGAAGCTGCCTGTGTGACTAAGTCTTTGGGCTTCGGCCAGGTAGGCTTCGCGGCGTCCCAGTTCCTGAGTCAGGAGCTCGTGCTCGGTGACGTCAATTCCCGTACCGATAAACCCCTGCACCGCCCCAGCGTGAGTCGCCGGACTGCCAACGCAACGTATGCGACGAATCTCTCCATCCGGCCGCACAATGCGTTTCGTGAAGTCGAATCCGCGATGTTCTGCAAACATCTTCTGAATAGTTTCCGCGACGAACTCGCGATCGTCGGGGTGGACGAGCTCCATATACTCTTCTATCGTTGGGGCCTTGCCGCTCGGATCAAGGCCATAAATCCGGAACAACTCTGGAGACCAGTAGTCGAATCCAGCAGCGTTGAAGGCCCAGCTACCCGTATGCGCGAGGCGTTGTCCCTCCGCAAGGTAGAACTCTGCTTGTTTCCGGTCTTCAATGTCGAGATTGACGCCGATCCAATAGAGTAGCGGTTCCATCGCTCGCGCGGACAGGTTCGGCCCGACTGAGATGCCAGCGGTACCCTCCTTCAGCGTTACGAACTCGAAAACTGACATCACCCGCGCAGCCGGTGCGTAGAAGAGTCGACCAGACTCTACGTGCCTCTTCGTGGTCGTCAGGATGTAACAGAGCGATATGGGAATCCCACTCTGCGCCAGTATCGATGCCGCGCCGGATAGGATGGTCTTGCGGGAGACCAAGGTAATCCGAACCTCGTTCATTCAGGAAGATGAGCCCACCGGATGCATTACAGTACCAGGTGAACGCAGGAATCAGATTAAGAGCGGCTTGTAATTCTGCTCGAAGCGGTGGACGTCTCTGAGTGTTATCTACCGAGTCACCCATGATTGACTCTGGCTTATCTCAAAACGGTTATGGCTCACCTTGCGAAATGTCGATGCAGGTCAACATGCCCGACATTGTACAACTCCATTTTGAGTGGTCAAAAACATCAGCGCCGTGCAAAGGCAGGTTAAGTTGACTATTCTTTTATGATGGATTGGAAGCCTTGAAACGATTCTTGTCGATCTTCAGCGTTCTGAATTTCAACTCCAAACTACCGCGCAATGCGCAGCTTGGCAGCTGCGCCTGTCGGGCCAAAGACTCGCCCGCGGGATTCGGTCAGCCAATCTCGTCGACCGAGAAATTCTCGGTGTCGCAAAGAATAATCGAGCGCTCGATCACGTTGCGCAATTCGCGGATGTTACCGGGCCAGTGAGTACGACTGGAACAAGTCCAACGTGTCTTTACTTACACTCTTAATCCTCTTGTCTGCTTCCCTGGCGTAGCGATCGATAAAGTACTGCACCAGCATCGGAATGTCTTCTCTTCGTTCCCGCAACGGAGGAATCTCAAGCGGAAATACATTCAGGCGGTAGAAAAGATCCTCGCGGAACGTTCCGGCGGCTATGGCAGCCTCTAGGTCACGGTTAGTCGCAACTATCACTCGCACGTTTGCTCTAATGGATCTGTTTCCGCCGACGCGCTCAAATTCGTGCTCCTGAAGCACACGCAGAAGAGCGACCTGAGTCTCCGTAGGAAGCTCACCAATCTCGTCAAGAAATATCGTGCCCCCTTCAGCCAATTCAAAACGGCCGAGCCGGCGCCCAGTCGCGCCTGTGAATGCGCCCTTCTCATGACCGAATAACGTCGAAGCAATCAGTGACTGCGGAATGGCGGCGCAATTAACGCTCACGAATGCGCGACCAGAGCGCTTCGAGGTCTGGTGAATAGCGCGGGCGATCAACTCCTTGCCCGTGCCTGTCTCGCCGGTGATTAGTACCGTTGAGTCTGTGGGCGCCACCTTTAGCTACACGACCAAGCACTTGCTGCAGCGCAGGTGAGTTGCCAACGATCCCTTCAAACATCGAGGTCTTGATTATTTCTTCACGGAAGTAATCGACATAGGCTGTCAGGCCGGGCGGTGTGAATCAGCGCGGGAGTCGAATCGACCTCAAAACCGATCTCGCTGCGGATTTCGTCTTTCAAATTTGGAGTTTGGGCCGATATTGCTGCTGTCGTCATAACTCCTCCTTCTGACGGCACCCTCTCGTTTTCCGGCCGTCATGGGTTGCAGTTTCCCGATTCTTCTTCGGTAAGAATCGAGTGGAATACTGCCACCGGCGTGCAGCAGCCGTCTTGAACAAACCTGGTGTGTTTGGAATGTTTCCGACTGAATGTGATCTGGATCACAATTGAATCGATGATCTGGATCACAATTTGCGGCGTCTTCAGGCACGCCGGGTTGAAGGAGATTCGGGACAGACGCTTCCTGGTCAGCGACCTTACGTCGCTAAGTTAACTTTTCGCATAGGGTTACCTGTGCGGATGGGGTTCCCTTCCGTCCAGCGGACCTGGCGCGGGGACATTCCAGCCCACCGCCGGAAGTGCCGCGCGAGATGGCTTTGGTCAGAAAAACCAGTCGCCAGGGCTATTTCCGACAACGGAGCATGTGTCTCCCGCAGCATGTGTTCCACCTGTTCCAAGCGGCGCCGCCAACAGATACCTGTGCGGCGGCGCCCCACTGACTGGTGGAATGCCCGAGCAAAATGGTCGGTGGAAAGCCCCGCCAGAGCGGCCAGTCCATCGAGGCGGATCTTTTCATCGAGATGCCCTTCAATATAGTCGCAGACGCGGCGTGTCACGGCTGGCGACAACCCGCCACGGCTGGGTTCCGGCGCCGTGGCCATACAGCAAATCCCCTAAAGTACTAATTCTTGCCCGGGAGTGAACCACTGCTTCCGCCCAGCTGCGCGCGACCATAGACCTGCTCAGAGGCGGCGTAAGCAATGCCGTCCACCATCGTCCGTCGCCACGGGCACTCATCAGGCGTACCGGAATGTCCCGGTCGGCCGTGCGGCGGAAGAGTGAATCGTCAAACTCGAAGGCGGCCGACAAGGGAATTCCGTCGGCAAGGCTTTTGTCGCTCAGAGCGAACAACTTCCGAGCGGCCTGGTCGCCGCCAATAATAGATTGATGGTCGTCGATCGCCAGGAGCAGGGATGATCCAAAATCGTCTGAAGGGGCAGCAGCCAGGATCCAGCAATACTGGAAGTGCTCACGAAAGATGCGTTCCTCAATGGCTCGCGCAGAGACGACCACCATCTGGAGCAGCAGGGGAAATGTCTGATCGTCGGATTGCTGGTGCACTTTGGAAACGTCCAGCACCCCCAGCAAACCTCCCTGAGGATCGAAGATCGGCGCGCCCGCGCAACTCAACCCGGTGTGACGGCTGCGAAAATGCTCGGCACAATGCACGAGAACCGGCCGTCGATCCGTGATGCAGGTGCCGATACCGTTTGTGCCTTCGACCTGCTCCGACCAGACGCCGCCCAGCCATATACCCCAGCGCTTGAACTCGTGGTCCTTGCTATTGTCGCCGCGATGGTGGATGGCGACTCCATCGCTGTTGCACAAGAGAACTACGTAAGACTGCGGGCGAACAATGGCATAGAGGCGGTCTATCTCTTCCTGGGCTTGGAGTAGAAAGCTATCCAGGGGTTCGCGAGAGATCCTGAGCTCACGCTCTGTGAGCAAGTGGGGTACTGAGCTGCTCCGTGGGTCGACATGAAAGTCGAGCAGACACCTTCGCCAGGAATCGTCTATCGCTTCGGGTTGGAAGCTTTCGCTCGCGCCTTCAGCCACCAACTCAATGCGCTCCTCGTGTGACAGATCCACGATGGAAGGGTCGGCGCGTAACTGGGCGACAGCGTTCATTTACGCCAGTAAGTTACTCCCATCAGGTGCGCTATTCAACTAGCGCGAGGACATTGGTACGACTCAGTCTTGCGACGTCAAATAAACCTCAGCCAGGTAGTCGGGATCTGCGATGACCAGCCCCGGCTTACGAGTCATAGAACCCTTCGCCATCATGGCTGAAGTCAATCAGCTTCAGTGTCGTTGCCGTCAGGATCCTCCTGAGCCACAGATTCAGACGCGAAGTAAATGCGCGTGATGTCGGGGTGCTTTTCACGTACAGTCGCCTGCACTCGCTTAACCGCTGCTCGGACACCGGCTGCTGAAAGTTCATCGCGAAATTTCAAATCGAGCGTGAGTAACACTTTCATGTGGTCCAAAGTACACAGTCAGCAGCCGGCTCAGGTGCGCGACGCCTTCGTCCGCCTCGCAACCAATTTGCGAATGCGGCTCAACGTTTCATCATCAACGCCTCACCAATGAGTAGCCCTTTGCTTTCGTAGGCAAGGAAGATTGAGACCGCTCCCAGCAGAAGTCCGATCATGACTGACGCCACGCCGTCGAGGTACTCGTTGTGCAAGAGTCGCCCAAGAAAGATGCCGAGAAAGGCGAAGACCAATCCCAGCAGCGCGGCCGAATCTTCAAAGAAGACCAGGAAGCTGGCCGGGTCCTTGCTTCTGTGAATGGCAGTGAAAATCCCGCTCCGGCCTTTCGTGATTCGAAACGCTCTCCACCCGAACACCCAGGTGGTTCCCTCAAAAATGAACGCGAACGCCAACACCAGGTAGTTCCAGAACGGCTTAATCAAGGGTTGCGGTGAAATCAGATGAGTAACGCCCTCGTAAATCGACGCCGCAGCCCATCGCAAATATTGCAATCGCGACAATCAGCGTCCAGAAGTAGAGCTCCTGCCATGACCAAAGGGGTGTTCAAAATCGGGGGATCTGCGGCTCAGGCGAATGCCCAGAAGTATCAATCTGCCGTTGCCGGTGTCGACAAGTGAGTGGATGCCTTCGGAGATCATGGCCGAGCTGCCGGTAAACGCTGCAGCCACGAACTTAGTGCAAGCAATTGCGATATTGCCCAGGATTGCTGCGGATGATGGCGACTCTGGATTCTGCGGCTCCGTCGTTGGCCATAGAGGGCTGACATTCTACTGCTTCCGGGAGGTGATGCCCATTCCGTCCTTACTTTTTCACAAACGTGATCCTCGTGCCGAACTCCCGGCCGACGCTATTGTAAAAGCCGCCGAAGTCATCGCTGGCCAGGTTGTTCTGAAAGTCGCGCGGATTGAAGTGATTCGTGAGATTGAAGACCTTCAGACCGAGTTCCACTCTGATAGTTGCTTGAATCTTGCCGGGTAGACTGACAGTCCTCAGAATCTGCAAATCCAGCGAGGCAAAGTTTGGAAAGCGCCCGGCGAGGTTTCGCGGTCCGACAAAATTACGGTCCTCATCGATGATCGAATAAGGGAAGCCCGTGCGGATATCCAGAACCGGCACGAGCGTGATTCGATATGGAACGTGGAACTCGCCCCGGAAGAGAAAACGGTTGGGTACGTCCCAGGGCAGCCGCGAGCGCTCATTTGCCTGGATAATCGGGTTCTGGAAGTTACTGAAATACGAATTAAAGTCGTTCAAATCACCTCGCGATGAAGAGCGTACATAAGAAGCCGTAAACTCATCGTTCTCGCGGAATTTGTAGCGCGCAGTAAGCTCCAGTTCTCGGTAGCGCGAACTACCTGAATTGTCCACTCCAAGGATGGTGCCGCTCGGCCGTCGAGTCGATCGGGTTCAGGATAAACTCGCGCCGGGCTTGCCGCTGTTGGTAACCAACCCGCACGAACAGATTCTTCAGCCACTCGCGATCGAACTCGACGTTCCAGTTGACGCTGCGTGGTGTGCGAAGCTTCGCACCCGTAAACTCAAAGCGCTGGCGTTCGGGTGAACCAATAACCTGCAAACCATCTGGCCCAAAGCGAGTCAGGATCCGATCCTGCAACTGAGAGAAGGTCGCGACGTTGAGATTGATGTCGTCATAGAACATCGCCGACGCCGCCGCGGACGACGGTGCGTCCATCAACCAGCGGCAGAAATGCGAAACCGATGCGCGGCGAAATATTGTTTTCGCTGGCCACGTTGTCGCGGTCATAGCGCAACGCCGTACTCAAGCGTCAGCCGGCGATTCACGAGTCCACTTGTCCTCTAAAGTAAGCGAGAAACTGTGTCTTGTTACGGCTGAGCCGGCCGTTGCCTTCATAGTCGAACTGTTGGCTGCGAGTCCCGTCGGCTCTCAGAATGCGCACGGCACTGCTCGTATTGCGCCCGTCGAAAGTAACGTAACTGACTCCGCCGCCAACTTTCATGAAATGCGTGCCGGCGAAATTCGGCCCGTCGAAGCTGTACGTTTCCAGCGCCTGATAGCGCTTACTTCGCCGTGCCTGCTGGTTGAAGAAGTTCCCTGAATTCTCGTCCGGCGCAAAATTCATCGGCGCACTGCCCGAGCTGGGAAAGACGTCAGCGTCGAACTGCTTGATGCTGAAGGAAGACTCGAGCACTGATTTGTTGTTGATGATCCGGCGCTCGTTGATCGCGACCAGGAAGCCGCGTTGCTTGAAATTCGGCGTCACTTCCTGATGGTTGAAGGTATTCAGCCCGACGTATCGCAGCTTTTCCGGAAACAACGAGACTGTCGCCGTCAAGTGATTCTTGTCGTCGATGTCCCAATCGAGTTGCGACACGAGAGTCGAAGCTTTCGAGGTCTGTATCGCGGCTCAGCGGTGGCAGATTCTCGACGGGTGTGCGAACATAGCGATATTCGAATGACTGGAAAAACTTCAACTTGTCCTTAATCAGTGGACCGCTGAACGTGACCCGTGGCGTGAAAGCTCCGATACCGACAAAAGAACCACCGCGACGACGCAACCTGGGAAAAAGCTGGTTGCGTTGGCGCGAAACTTATCTGATCCAGATCTTGTTTGCACCGCAGTGACTGCGCTGGTGAATTGACCGTACTCAGCCGCGTAGGGATTGGTCAAGTACCTCGACCGACTGGACTGCTTCGATCGGCAGGTTGATGGCCGACTCGCCAGTCACGGGATCAGTGACATTCGCGCTGTTAACGATCATTCCGCTTTGGCTGGAGCGCGCGCCTTTCAGGTTCAATCAAACCATCGGGTCCTCTGACTACTCCTGGAACCAGCGGAATGGCATCCTGAAAGCGCTCGTTCACCAGCGGCAAAGATCTCGAGCTTGTTCTGATTGAATGAAACGGGCGGAGCAGTGTCGGAAGTGTTAAGACCATCACCGTCAGCCACAACCGTAACCGTAGCTGAAACGTCTGCGACCTCAAGGGCAATATTCTTGATCGTCGTGGCGACGCCGTCTGATGCGTGACGGTTTCGGTATGCTCCTTGAAACCGTTGAGAGTCACGTGCAGCGTATAGAGTCCCGGCCGCGAGATCCGTGAACTTGTATTCTCCCTGCTCGTTGGTGACTGCTGAGCGCGATTGCTCCCTGGGCTTTGCAGGTATCAGATTCACACTCGCACCCGGTAATCGTTCGCCTGATCCATTACCGGAACTGACGCTTACTGTTCCTTGCAGCACGCTGGTCTGAGCCAAAGTAACCTGCATGGACGCCGACAAAAGACCGACCAACATAATGAGCCTGACCAGCCGGCGCCGGGCGGTGCCGGAACGGAGCCTCGAGGCTGGTTGTACATTATTCTGATATGACACTTTATTTGCTCCTAAATCTCCGTCCGTACTCCGTTCGGTATCGACAGTTGTTACGGCTGCCGCGATACTTGCGTCTGGTCGTCCCGCAGGCTGCTGAGAGCGATTCCTTTGTTGACCAGGACTGTAATCGCAGCGCGACGATTCAGAGACCGACCCTCGTCTGGTGTTGTTCGCCGCGACGGGATCTGATGAACCGTAACCAAAAGGTTGGACCACTCGGTAGGGCGGTACACCATGTTTGGTCACCAGGTAATCAATCACGGCTTTTGCTCTACGTTCACTTAGCGAACTGATTTCTTGCCGTTCGACCTCTTGAATCGGCATAACCCTCAACTGCGACTATCCAGCCATTCAAGTTCTCACTCACAGTGGTCTGCCACTGCATCGATCTCTGCCTTGGCTTGTGGGAGAAAGACGAGCGCTTCCGTTTTTGAAGTGCACTGCGATTGTTGCTAACACGTCGTAATCATCAAGCACGTTGATCCGCGCATTCGCTGTGGTTGCATCCGACTCGGCCTGATCAGCCGTCGACTGCGCAGTTGCTGCGCAGCGGCTACAGCCGCATTGGCAACGCTGCCTAACTCCTCAGCCTGTCCGGAGAGTGCGTTGGGCATTTTGCTCAGCCTGTCCAATGCGCTGTTGATTGTTTTCAGCCAGCGACTGCGTTTGATTGGCAAGCGTCTCAACCGGGTCCACGCGCGACTCAAGTGCCTGAGCTGTTCTCAGATCCTGTTCATCGAAGCGAATACTGCTTGGCTACGAGTTGGCCATCGCCGTTACTTCGTCCCTCTGCTTCCAGCCTCAGACCGCGCAGGATCTCAGTTGCATTGGAAGCTCGGTCAGCACGAAACGAACCCTTTGCGCACTAACCTGATATTTGGTTTTATCCGTTATCACGACGGTCGTTTCCGCGCCGCGTGAATCACGAATCGTGAATGTGTCGCCATTGCGATTGCTGACGATGCCGTTGGCCTTCGCCTTCTTTCCACCAGCGATCACGGTAGTATTTAGCGGCCTTTGCTGCACTCGGCGCCACGGTCAATGCGGCGCTGTCCTGGCCCAACACGAAGCCGGAACAGGAGAGTGTGATCGCAAGTGCCAACAACAAGATTTTTGTGTTCTTACTTTTCATCTATTCCTTCTCTTTGCTTCTTGGCGCACAGCGTGAAGCTCACTGTTCGCATAGTGTCCGATGGAATTGTCTCAACAACTGCTTCAGCCATCTTCTTCAAGTTGCGCTTCGCTTGTTCCTGGGCTTCCTGTTCGGAATCCATGGGGCACATCGTTCCCCGATGTGGTGCCACGGCCCGTTCAGAGCTGAAACGTCGTGTGCGTTAACAAACGCCACGCCCAACTTAGTTATTGGATTTTACGTGGAAAGGTGAGGGCTGTTTTCCGGATTCCTGCTTGAATGTTCTTTCTCTTGTGGTTATGCGTGGGCTATTACTTGGTTTCATCGTCTTCCGCGATAAGCGGCGGGGTTTAGGCCGGTGCGCCGTCGGAAGTTGAGGCGGAAACGCTCTTCACTATCAAACCCTACGCGTCGTGCAACTTCAGCGATTGAAAGCTCGCTCTTCGTCAGCAGAATCCTGGCTTCCTCAACTCTGCGTTCATTGAGGTAACGATGAATGCTCTTGCCGGTAGATGCCCTGAATGCTCGCGCAAGTCTCGCCGGCTCGATACCAACAGCAAGGGCGATCTCTTCTGTCGAGAGATTCCGCTCAAGGCTCCGGTTGATGTAGTCGAGCGTTGTCTCCAGGAGATATTTAGGAAATCCTCCAACCTCTTTGGCTGTGCATGTTTCTTCCGCGTAGTACTTGACGAGGTGTGTGGCCAGAGTTTCGATTAGTAAGTTCACGTATTCCCCAGTGCCACGACCGCTCGTCAGCTCTTCCTCCAACTGATAAATGGTTTGCTCGGCCAGCGAATCAACCGCGCCCAATACCGGGACTATCGCCGGTCGGTCTGCCGACTTCACCAGCGGCGCGATCAATCACTGAAGGGCTGAGATGCAGTTGTAGGAATTCGCAGGGCTCGACGTGTGCTCCGTCGACTGAAAAGCGGTACGGCGCTATGGTCATGTCGCCGCGACGCAGCGTCACTCGAGTACGCTTTTCGCCGCACCAAACTTCAACCTTTGACGGGCCATCAAGGTGAATCGAAATGGAATGCATAAGGAAACTTTGAGGCAAAACAGCAATGCTGGATTGTCGATGGTGCTCAAAAATGACGTCGACACGTTGAAGCAGTCTGCTCTCTATCATTGAAGGCATCATTGATCCCATTGAATTCGACACCGTCCCGCTCGTCTTAAGCCGTGGTTCGACGCCGGCGATTTACATCTAGTCCGATTGTCGACCGCATAGACCCTAATCGATCGCCATTCTGAGTGATCAGTCACTCAATGCTGATCACTCTTCATAAAAGCAAAAGCTGGTGATCCTGAGCAACTGCAAGCAAGACGAAGGAGAGGTCACTTTAGTAATGTTCGCATTCCCATTCGGAAAACCATAAGAAATGAGACCAGCAGTTGATGTCACAGATTAAGATAAAAAGCGGAACCGGGACATCGTTCCCACTAACCGCCCGGCGCCGGGCGAAACAAAGTCGGTTGAAGCGAGCGCACGCGAAATCACAACCGTTATTAAGAACTGGATTGCCGAATCCAGAGAACGTAAGCGAAGCCAGAAACAGTTCTCTTCACTTTTCCACTCTCTCTCAGCTGAAGAGCACCAATTAAGAGATCATAAGACAGATCAGTTATCAGACAACGCGAGAACAGCTTAGTCGGGCCGCAGGTCCTTCGGATCGTTGTTCAGTATTTTAGTTTCCGCGTTTCGTGCTCGGCTGATCAATGTGGGCGGCGCTTGTGGAAATCTCGCGTCCTCCTCCTTCATCTTTTGAAATTCGAGCACGTTCATCGCCGCACCAATCATCTAACGCGTGCTACCTCACATCAAAATAGATCTTCATTGGCTTCATGCATGCGATCAGAACAATGGCAAAGGCAGCAACACATGCGATCGCCAGATAACCGTCGGCATACGCCAGAGTGTAGGCTTGTAACTTAACCTGACCGCCCAGTAATAAAGCCGCCCGTTCTTGCGCCGCCTCCGCTCCGACCGAACCAGGAAACAATCCCTGCGTGAGGAACTGCACTCGTTCGTTGGTTAACCAATTTCCAGCTTCTACATGCAAGCCAATCATGTTGGAATGGAAATGTTCGCGGACTGAGATCAATCTTTGCATCAGCGCCGTGCCGGCTTCTCCGCCGAACAAACGAATGCAATGGATGAACGAGGCATAGGTGAGCACATTGATCGGGTTAGAAAGTGCGCCGGTATCAAACGCATTTTGCACGAAGGATCCAACCAGTGCGGTGAAGCTCAAAGCGAGCCCCAATCCGATCACGATCTGCGAAATCAGGAAGTTGTTACCTGACCACGCGCTGGTTAATTGAGCATTGATCAGGCATGCGATGGCCACTACCGTAAACCCCGACGCAAAACTAATCTGTTATCAAACCGGCGCATCAGCCGCGCCGCTATGACTCCACTTAATATGAGAGGCGCGATCAACCACAGCAACACGTACCCGGTTTGCAGAGGTCGATAGTTTTGCGTTACAGCCAGAACCGCCGGCAGCAGTAAAGCGATTGCCAGCATCACGAAGCGAAAACAGAACAGACAGGCACAAATAAGGGCAGTATTTCGGTTAACCAGAAAGATTGGATTCACCAACGGATTCGGCGAAAGCCACCTGCGAATCACCGTCACGACTAACAAGAATCCCGCAGTCACCAGCAGTCCAACAATCACGCCCGAGTTCAGCCAATCCAATCGTTCACCTTGATCGAGCGCACCATAGATAAGACTCAAGGCCAGGCTGCCATAGAGAAAACCTCGCCAGCTCAAGATGGGCTTAGGTCCCGCACGCGGCGGCGGATTTGGGATCGAGAGATAAATGCAAAGCATCATCAGCGGAGTTATGAATACGCTTTGCCAGAAGATCCAGTGCCACGACAAGTGTTCGATGTACCAGGCCTCGAGTGAGGTTCCAACGCTGGTTGCGCCAACGATGTCCATCGAATAGATGCCGATCGCATATATCACGTAGCGCATCGGCAAAGCGCGGAGCGCATAGCTCAACGTCAACGGATAAAACGTGCCTGACGCAAGACCACTAATCACCTGCAAGCAAAGCATCGTTTGAAGGTTTGGCGACAGAGGCAAGAGGATCGAACAAAAAATAAAAACGGACGCCGAATAAAAGCAGCACGCGTCTTGGCCCAAGCAAACCGCCGAGGTAGACCGAAAATGGACCCATAAACATCAAGGCCATGTTGTACGCCGTAGGGATCCAACTCGCTTCATCGATTCCCAGACCCATTGCGCCACGAAGATCCGGCAGACCAACGCTGATGAGACGGCCATTCAAGGTAACGATGCCGGCGCCGAGGAATACGCCAAGAGTTCCAACATAGGGATTTTGACTGAGCGAGGACACAAGCCGCGACAAATTGAGACCGCGGAAACTCAAATGCGACCTGTCGAGATAAGTTGTGCGGATCCTCGATTCATCACCTTGGCTTCAGCCAGGTGTTAGCGAGCCATACTTGAAGCGAGAAACCGTTTAAACGGTTTCCCATTCTTTACCGCCTCCTCTCACCTGGCTGAAGCCAAGGTGTGAATGAGAGGCAGTTGTTTTTCTCCAGGCGGCCACGGGCTCATCGCTTTCGGTCAAACCCTTCTTCTACTTGTGGTACTGACCTTCGCAATTACTGACATGCCGGGACGAAGTCGCTCGGCCAGGTCGGGACCAGCGTCGAGAACTATCTTTACCGGAATGCGCTGAACAATCTTTGTGTAGTTTCCCGTGGCGTTGTCCGGCGGTAACAGGGCGAATTGCGAGCCGCTCGGCTGGAGCAATCTCCTCTACGTGGCCTCGCAGAGTAACGCCGGGAAAGGTGTCTACAGTTATCTCTGCTCCGTCACCTTTAGCAACATTTGTAAGTTGCGTCTCTTCATAATTCGCCTGCACCCAGATGGTATTATCGACCAGCGAAATCACTTGCGTGCCCGGTGAGACCAATTGTCCAATTCTCACCTTCCGCTCACCCACTATTCCATCGGTGGGAGCGACGAATTCGTGTGTAGTCAAGATTCGTCTGCGCGACTTTAAGAGCTTCTTGCTTCGCGCTCGAAGGTCTGCCAGAAGTTGCTGTTCCTGAGCGTCCAAGACGGCGCGCTGTTTGATCTGCGCTTCAACTTCCGCGCTCTTGCCCGATGATTGTGCTCGAGCACGCAGTCGTTCTGCCTGGCGCGACGCTACCCCGGCGTGGGTTTTTGACAGATCTGCTCGCCTGCTTTCGAGATAGGCTCGCGCCTGCGCTAACTCTGCTTTCCGGCTATCCAGGATGGCTGCAAAGCGTTCCTGATCCGCGACCACCTGCTCGAGTTTCTGTTTGGTGGCGGAGCCCATCTCAACCAGCGCTTCCTGACGCTGTCTCTCCAGCAGGGTTCTTTCGGCGTCGGCCTGTGCCGCTGCGACCGCTGCTTCGGCATCAGGAATCTTCGCTTGCGCGGCTTGCATCGCGGCTTGCGCATTGGCTGACGTCAGCCTCGGCGCCGTTGATCGCGGCCCCGCTTTGCACGATGTCAGCATCGGCGGCCTCAGTTCCAGCTTGCGCTTGCAAGATTCTCGCGTTCTGTAATTCTTTCTGTTTCGCATTGTTCAGGAGAGCCGCTTGTGCAGCTGCCACGCCGGCTTCGGCCTGCGCCACCTGGGCCTTGAAGTCGTCGTCCTTCAACTGCACGAGCAGATCACCTGGCCTTAACGTGCTGATAATCGGTGACTGCAACTTGTGCCACTGTGCCGGAGACACGTGTGCTCAACGGCGTAATATCCGCCCTCAAAATAGCGTCGTCCGTTCTTTGGGTGGCGCCACCTCCTACGAAGCGATTCCAACCACCCGTAATTCCAAGAAGAATGCCGGCTGCCAACAAGAGGACCACTATGGGTACTAACTTTTGAAGCTAATCTGACGCTTCGCGCTCGGATTATCGGCAGGTGACATTCGCAGCACTCTTTCGGCTGGTGCGAGTTTGGGAGTTGTCCCTTCAGCTCGATCGCCATTCTGCGAAACAGGCTGTGGTGCCCCAGGTTTTTCTTCGGCTTCGCTTGTCTTCTTGTCTGGGGCCGGTTGCGAAACGTGTTGCTTCTCGTGAGCCATTCTTATTTGTCCTCTCCGAGCGCTTTCTCAAACTCAGCCTTGGCCGTCCAAAAACCAAGTAAGGCTCGCTGATATTCATGAGTTGCTTCAGCCAAAAATGCTTGCGACTGAAGTACGTCAGATAAGAGCACCTGCCTGGAACTTGTAGCGACCTGTGCTTACGCGCAAATTTTCTCTCGCTGAACTCTCCTCCAGCTTCGCTACCCGCAGTGCTTGAGCACTTTGTTGCAGCTTCCTCAACTTATCGCCCACGTCGATCAGAACCTGGTCCTCTTTTTCCTTTAGGCCGTTCTTTGCTTGCTCAACCGCCTTGTCTTTCTCAGCGAGTTGATGCTTCTTTCGACCCCAGTCGAAAAATTCCCAACTCACCACGACGCCGACATTGGCGAAGTTTTTGGGAATCACGGGTGCGTAGTTGCGCGGCGTTAAGTAAACGAACCCGGCACTTACATCGGGTATGTACTCGGACTTTTTAATGCGCCGGTCCAGTGTCGCCTGTTCTATAACCAGTCTTGCTTGTTCCAGATCAGGCCTGCGATCAAGAGCGATTTTCCTCGCAGCCGCCAGGTCGGTTTCGAATGATGTAAATTCTGGAACACCCGCGACTTCAAACGAAGCATCCACAGCTCGACCCAGCAGCGTGTTCAATTGCTCCTTTTGGGTGGCTAACTGGTTGGTTAACTCAAGCTGTTCATACTCGACCTTGGCCAGTCGCGTTTGCACGACCAGTAAATCCGCTTTGAGCGACACCTGCTGCATGACGTTATCACTCAGTTACCTTGTCCAGCTCGTGGTACGACTTAAGCGCTTCTTCTACGCTGCTCAGGGCGCTCCGCGTTTGCAGGATGGCGTAGTAGGCTCTTCTTCACCAGATCGATAGTTTCATTTTGCTGTTGACGCAACTTCGCCTGCGCCATCTCGCGCGAAACTCTCTGGGCGACTTAATGCTGAGTCCGATCCGATATTGCTGCGTCAGCGGCTCGATTACGGAGGCGGCGAATATTGCCGTGACTTTGCGGCTGTCGTTTAGAGTGAAGAAAGGTCCGAAGGCCGGGAAATAAGTTGTTCGCGGGATTCGGCACCCGTCAATTCGTTGTTCGCCAGATTGCCTGAGACTAATGGTGTACGCGTGCAATGAAGGAAGGCGGTAGGTCTTGGCCGCCGAGATATCCTCATCAGCCCTCCCGACCTCCGAGCTTCGCGATCTTCATCGCATGATTGTCGCGTAAAGCCAGGGCGATCGCCTGATCAAGAGTAAGTGACTCACCAGAGGCAGGCGCAGACTGCTGAGCCCGAACTACGGCCCCCACCAAAAGTAATAAGAGCAGAACGAAAGCCGGGAGAGTCAGTAGCCTCACGGACATAAATTCCTCAATCTTTCATTGCCGAGTCACTCAGGAATTCTGAGTCGGCAGTTACATTCCTATTCGATTCATCATCAAGGCACCTCCACTCTGACCTGAGAATTGTAGTAATCGGCGAAAAGTTTTCTTTCCAAATTTCGCCAGAACCTGCTCGATTTTGCCTCGCTCCCTTCCGTTGCTCTTTAGCGTGAGGATGGCCCAAGGTTCCGCGTGCAGCTCTCATGCGTTCGCAGTGCCCGGCGGATTCTGTGTGGGCAACGCCACCTCAGCGAGGAGGAAACGCAAAACCGCAAAATCAAGTAGGTCTGAGCAGGATTCGGGAAGAACCACTGAGGTCTTTAGGCGCAATATTCCGGGCGTTGATGCATTCGCTTCCTCCAAATGCCTGAGACGGATCGAGGTACGGAAAAATGAGCAAGTATCCACACGTGGTGATTGTGGGAGCGGATTCGATGGACTCGGAGTCGCGAGCATTTGGCTCACGTTCCGCTCACGTGACTCTGATCGATCGACACGACTATCACACTTTCCAGCCGCTCCTGTATCAGGTGGCCACTTCCCGCTGAACGCCGAAGACGTAGGTGCGCCCGTGCGGAGCATTTTCCGAGGTCAGGAGAATGTGGACTTTCGTCTGGCAACGGTTACGGGCATCAACGTGCCGGAGCGAAAATCCAAGTGAATGATGGTGAAGAAATAAGCTACGACTACCTCGTGCTCGCAGGCGGGGCGACGGTCAACTATTTCGGCACTCCTGGCGCAGCCGAACATGCATTCCCACTCTATACGCTAATGAATGCGGTCAGACTTCGTAACCGGGTGATGGAGCGATTTGAAGCTGCCGCTGGAGATCCCACAGTCATTAACGATGGCGCGCTGAATTTTGTAGTGGTGGGCGCTGGGCCAACTGGAGTCGGAAACGGGAGGCGCACTCGTCAGATCTCTTCTACAACGTGCTCCCGGATGATTATCACCAACTGGCAACCGACCAGGCTCGAATCATTATCGTCGAGATGGGAAAAGAGGTGCTCGCTCAGTTCAAGGAGAACTTACGAGTCTACGCCAGACAGGAGCTTGAGGAACGCAGGATTGAACTGCGTCTCGGCGAAGCTGTGGCTGAGGTTGGGCCAACATTCGTCAGACTCAAATCTGGCGAAGAAATCAAGACTGCATACTCTGATTTGGGCCGCCGTGTGCAGGGCCAACCCGCTCGCACACCTGCTTGGGATGCCGCAGGGTCGTGGCGGGCGAGTGAAACTCAATCCTGATCTGAGCGTACCGGACCATCCGGAGATCTTTGTCGTGGGTGATATGGGTGAAGTGGCGTCGGAAGGCAAGCTTCTACCTCAACTCGGTTCAGTGGCCATGCAGTCGGGCGACCACGTTGGGCGACAGATCGCACGACGAATCGCCGGTGAAGAAACTCAGGCCTTTAAATATTGGGATAAGGGATTCATGGCAACGATCGGGCGCGGCTCAGCTGTCGTCGAATTTCCCAACCAGCGAACACTTCACGGTCCGCTCGCTTATTTCGCCTGGCTTGGCGTTCACCTGGCGTTACTGAATGGAACGCGAAACCGGATCGAGACGCTATGGAATTGGGGCTGGTCTGCTCTGACGCACGACCGCGCCGCTCGGATCATCATGGAGAGCGATGACGAGACGCAAGGCGTCACTCAGTCCGGGGCAGGCGCGGCGGCACCCGTGCGAGGACGAGGGGATTTGGGCGCTTCAAGTTGAAACGGCCCATTTGGAGGAGCTTGTGGCAACGAGATGATGGGCGATAAGGAATCCGGATTGTCCCGCCGGTTGAAGGCTCGATGGCGGATGCGTTGGAGATGGGGGTTGAGCATGCTTGGCATAGTAAACGTAAAGAGACTGCGTTGAATCGCGCGACTCATCGCCGGCGAAAAAGACGCGCCAACCTGAAACGTCTCGCGAGTATCGACAGGTGCTTTGAAAGGCGAGCGTCAAACATTTCGAATGCATGAAACTCCGCGGGATAAACAAGACGATTCACGCGCTCTTTGAGATCGGCGTGGTCGGCAAGGCCGTGGACGGTCTCCTCGAACTGTTGGTGGCATCCTCTTATTGCTAGTAAGTCCTCAGCAAATCAGCGGGATGCTACGAGCTGTTACCCAGCACGAGCTTCCCGTGAACCTCTTGCTAGTCTCCCCTTTCAGTCAACCGGAACCCGAACTTTCGCGGCAGTTTTCCTGCTAGTGGCATGGGCGCGGTCAAGGCCGGCTTGGTATCGGCTCTGTTGCTAAAGAAATGGTGGGCCTACCCGCTGACAGTCGTAGCATTCAGCTTATTTCTCGTTTACCAGGTTCTATCGCTATTTGCACACGCATTCGGCATGGCTCCTGGTGCTTTCCATGCTTGACCTCTTCTTAATTGTCGTCACCTGGCTTGAATACAACCGCTCTCTGACTTCATCCCAGTGGCCGGAGCATTCGGCCTGTCAATAACACAGTTAGGCATCATTGACGCGTGCCGCTTTGGGCAACAGAGCGCCCCAAGCCTTACGCCGTTGGCAGATTCCCCCTTGCCGCAAGAAAAAGAAGTTTAGATCAGATCTCCGAAAGAACGTCCGCGGCGAGGTCGCTACACTCTCACTCGAACCTGGTCTTCAAGTGGGCACGTTTGGGAGCGTCGAGACGAGGTCGGTCAAAACTTCAAATCAGCGTTAGGAGGCGTTTGAGCAACCATGAACAAGAAAACCTCAGTACCGCATACACGAATTAGCCACCTCCTGTGCTGCTTTTAGCAATACGTAACCGGGAACGAAGTACAA
>ERZ1370068.3789-contig-2890_pt1 | contig 35128 bp, 45 predicted proteins | sample MGYA00561227_ERZ1370068 | MGnify/ENA primary metagenome ERZ1370068 (study PRJEB38410, sample SAMEA6850437) | metagenome | study: Metagenomic assessment of the ecological functions of the soil: analysis of the soil microbiota associated with the...
GCCCTGGCTGAACAGGCGCTCGACCGACGATGCCGGACACGCGCGGGCGCACTTCGGACACGCGCGTCGGCGCAATGCGTCCCGGCAGTTCGCGCACCCACCGCTCGGACCTGCGGCTGACCGACGACGATGACGATCGCGGCTCCGGGCTGGTTGCACGGCAGCCGTTGCGGCGGTTGGTTCCTGCATCCAGCCAGTAGCGGCGCCATCGCAAGGAGCATCAGCGCGATGCATGCCGATTGCGCGCGAAATCCAGACTATTGAAAAGTTCGCCCTTGCCAGAGTTGAGGCATGCGCGAAATCAAACTCGCGCGCGATGCCGCGATGACGCCGCGTTGTCGATAGAGCTGAGGATAAGGGCAGCTTGCTGCGACGCAATACGGTTTCGCGGCGGCTCAATGTCACACGACGCTATCGCACTGAATTGGCGAGGGGCTTTTGCCGACTCACCGGATCGTGAGCGGGCGTCATTTCAAAGCACGGGAACGATTAACGCGCCGCCATGATCGACAGGTGCAGGTCGGCTCGTGCGCAACAATGCGCCAGCACCGATTGTGAGGCGATCAACTCGCCGCCTTCATCCGGTAATGGCTGACGCCCATTCGCTGCCGTCGGCGTAGCCGAACAGGCCTGAAGTGGCGAGGAAGAACCAGCGCCAGCGCCGCATCCACAACGCGGTCTCGTCGCCATAGACGTGCTGCAGCATCTCTTCGATCTCGTCGCGGCGCAGATCGAAATTGGCGCAGCCAGTCCTGCGCGGTGCGCTGGTAGTGCACGCCGCTCCAGCGCCATTCCTTTTCAACCTCGAACAGATCCGGCATATTGCCGGATCAGATGATGGCTCGGCATCACGCCGCCGGTGAAGAAATGCTGCGCGATCCAGTCCTCGCCGTCGGCGCGGTCGAACAGATAGGCGCCGGAGCGATGGGTGAAGATGTGCATGAAGAAGCGCCCGTCGCGCTTCAGCCATGAGCGGACCCGCATCATCAGTTCGCGCCAGTTCATCATGTGCTCGAACATCTCGACCGGAGACGATGCGGTCGAACTGCCGCTCCGGCTCGAACACGTTCATGTCCGAAGTCACCACGCGCGAGATTATTCAAGCCGCGCTTTGACGGCTTCGCTCTCGATATATTCGCGCTGCGAGTTTGAGTTCGACACCGCTGTGACCTGCGCATGCGGAAACTGCCGCGCCATCCACAGCGACAGCGAACCCCAGCCGCAGCCGAGTTCGAGGATCGATTGGTCCGTCGGCGATATCGGCATGCTCGACGGTCTGGCGCAGCGCTTCCTCTTCGGCCTCCTGCAGCGTGGATGCCGACTCCATGTAGAAGCACGACGGATGTTTGCGGTTCGGCCCGAGCACATGGGCGAAGAACGCCGCCGGCACCTCGTAAGTGCTCGGGCGTTGGCCTCGTCGGTGGATTCGGCAATGGCGCGGGCGGCCATTTCGTCGGCAAACCAGGCGTCGCTTTCGGCGTTGCCGGTCGGCAAGACGCGTCGCGGTGCGCGAACACAGCCGGTGGATCGCGGCGCGGATGATGACGTCGGGCAGCGGCACGCGCGCTCGGCGGTGCCTGATCATCGTGAAACGAAGCTCATGTGCCGCCACTCCCTTGCTGATCCACTCGATCTTGCGGCGGCAGCGGGAAGAACCGACTGGTGCGCGACTGGTAGTCGCCATAGCGATCGCCGCGCGAGCGCAGCATCTGCGCCTCCAGCGGCGGGATGCCGGTCACATAGACCGGGATCCAGATCCGCCGCGAGCGCGTCGCCCCATTCCTTGGCGAAGGCGGCATAGCGGGGGTCGTCCGGCGATCCCTGCGGTGCGGATGGCGATATGGACCCCGAGCCGCAGCGACCAGATCGCCGCCAGCGCTGCCACCAGCCATTGCCGCGCGTTGGGGAAGATCCGGCGACCGGCCACAGCGCAGCCTGCCGGCGCCCACCAGGCCGAGAGAAAAGGTCCAGATCGTATCCACCCAGCCGGAATTGCCGGTGCGCTGCTGCACCAGCCAGGCGCCGCCATCAGGATCGAGAGCGCCACGGCGATGCACACGGCAGCGCTTCGAGATACGGAAGTTGTCATGCAAAACCCGAGTGGACAACATCAACGTTTGCGAAATACGCTCAAGTCAAAGCCCAGTTTCAGCCTGCGAAGTTCCCCTTTGGTTGGTCTCAAAGAGAGGCATTCCGGTCTTTTTCTCGGCCGCGCTGTGCCATATTGGCCCTCGACGCCGCCTTTCTTCGAACGGATGACGCCCGCAATGCCCTCAGGCCCCTTCCCGCCCGGTCAGATATGGAAATCGAGCTGACCAAACTGTCCGTCGCCCCGGATCTTCCTGGTGCGGATGCTGGTGTTCCTGGTGCTGTGCGCGCTCGTCAGTGGTGGTGCTCTACAAGCAGATCATCGACCGCCTTCTTCGCCAATCCCGGCCTCAACGCGCTGATCAGCGGCGGTGCTGCTGATCGGCATCATCCTCGTCGTTCCGGCAGGTGATCCGGCTGTTCCCGAGGTCGTCCTGGGTCAACAGATTTCCGCATTGCCGATCCCGGCCTCGCGGTCGACAGCGCCCGCCGTCTGCTGGCGCCGATGGCGGCGATCCTCGGCGGCGAGCGCATCGGGCGGATGGCGATCTCGCAGCAGACCATGCGGCATCTGCTGGATTCGATCGCGACGCGGCTCGACGAAGCGCGCGACATCTCCCGCTACATGACCGGGCCTGCTGGTCTTCCTCGGCCTGCTCGGCACCTTCTGGGGCCTGATCGAGACCGTCGGCTCGGTCGGCAAGGTGATCGAGGGGCTGAAGGTCGGCGGCGACGCCGGCGCGCTGTTCGACACGCTGCAAGGAGGGCCTCGCCGCGCCGCTCGGCGGCATGGGCATCTCGTTCTCGTCCTCGCTGTTCGGCCTCGCCGGCTCGCTGATGCTCGGCTTCCTCGACCTGCAGATCGAGCCAGGCGCAGAACCGCTTCTATACCGATCTGGAAGACTGGCTCGCCTCCACCGTGCGCGAATATGGCCGGCGAAGGCGCGCGGCGTCTCGGCGGCGAGCTGCAGCGCGCGATCGAGCGGCTGCGCGCGGCGGTCGGAGGACGGCGCCAGCGGCAGCCGCGGCACCACGGCCGCGATGGCCAACCTCGCCGAAGCCATTCAGGGGCTGGTCGCGCATATGCGCACCGAGCAGCAGATGATCCGCGAATGGGCCGACGGCCAGGGCGAGCAGAACCGCGAGATCAAGAAGCTGCTCGAGCGCATCGCCACGCCAGCCCGAGAAGAGCTGACGTTAAGGCTGGACACATCACCGTCGGCATCAGCGACGTCCGACGGTCGAAGCAGTTCTATGATCGGGCGTTGCGCCGCCAGGATGCCTCGCTTGCCGCTCCCGTCGGGAGGCTGGAGCCGCAGTTGATCCGGGCGAGGCGATTGTCTATGGTGCACCGGCCTCACGCGGCGCTACGCGACCTCCCGAGGCGGTCTGCCACTGCGCAGGATAGCCAGTCACTCGAGAGCGAGAATGCTGATGGCCTCGCCCGTGCACGCCGCAGCAGATCCGGATTCAACTACTGGCCGGGCTTCGTCGACGCGCTGTCGACGCTGGTGCTGTCGATCGTGTTCCTGCTCTCGGTGTTCCTGGTGGTGCAGTTCTTCCTGTCGCAGGAAGTCACCGGCAAGGACAAGGCGCTGGAGCAACTCAACGCCAGATCGCGCAGCTGAACGATCTGCTGTCGCTGGAGAAAGCTCGGCAAGCTCAGCCTCGACGACCAGGTCTCGCAAGTGCGCGCCGGCCTGGCCTCGGCCGAAGGCGAGCGCGACCGCATCAAGGGCCTCTATGAGGGCCTCGCCGGCGCCGGCAGCGACGCCGCAGGGACGCGCCAACGAGCTCAACAAGGCGCTGGATTCGAAAAAGCGGATCGCCGTCGCGCGCGCTGGCGCAGATCGAGGTGCTGAACCAGCAGATCAGCGCGCTGCGCCGCCAGCTCGCCGCGCTGGAAGAGGCGCTCGACGCCTCCGAGAAGCGCGACAAGGAATCGCAGGGCCGCATCGCCGATCTCGGCCAGCGCCTCAACGTCGCGCTGGCGCAGCGGGTGCAGGAATTGTCGCGCTACCGCTCGGAATTCTTCGGCCGGCTGCGCGCCATTCTCGGCAACCGGCCGGACATCCGGATCGTCGGCGACCGCTTCGTGTTCCAGTCCGAAGTGTTCTTCGACACCGGACAGGCGCTGCTGCTGCCCGAGGGCCGCGCCGAGCTCGACAAGCTCGCGACCGCGCTGATCGATCTCGACAAGCAGATCCCGAGCCGAAATCGCCTGGGTGCTGCGGGTCGACGGCCACACCGACGTGCGGCCGATCCTAACAGCCCGCTGTTCAAGTCGAACTGGGAATTGTCGTCGGCGCGCGCCATCTCGGTGGTGCAATATCTGATCTCGCTCGGCGTGCCCGCGCAACGGCTGGTCGCGGCCGGCTTTGCCGAATTCCAGCCGCTCGACACGGCGCCGACCGAAGAGGCCTACAAGCGCAACCGCCGCATCGAGCTGAAGCTGACGGAACGATGCAGTGGCAGCGGCGTTTCAGCTTCGTCCCCTATCGCGTCGAAGATGAAGACGTATCGATCGAGTTGTGGCAGCAAACCTGGCAGCAGGCCTATCCCTCGATCGATTTCGCAGCGCGCGTGGCCTGGTGGCGCGAGCGCTGGCGCAACGAACTGGTGCCGAACGCCGCGATCATCGTCGCCGAACAGGCCGAGTGCGCTGATCGGGTTCGTGACGATCGACGCAGCAGGCTATCTCGACCAGCTCGTCGTCAGCCCGGACCACTGGGGCTCGGAGCTTGCCAATGCACTGGTCGACGAGGCCAAGCGCTTGTCTCCCGCACGGCGTGACGCTGCTGGTGCAACAAGGACAATGCCCGCGCCATCCGCTTCTACGAGCGCAACGGGTTTGTGCATGCGGGAGAGGATGTGAATCCGACCTCGGGCCGACCGGTGCTGAAGATGGAATGGAAGGGGTGAGTCGATCCCGTCATTGCCTGCGACAAACGCAAAGCGTTTGCGCACGGGAAGCGCAGCGACGAAGCAATCCATTCTCTCTTCCGCGGTGTGATGGATTGCTTCGCTTCACTCGCAATGGCAGTGTTGTGCCGCGCTTGACGACCTCAAATCCCCTCGAACTGCAATCTCGCCAGCCGCGCATAGAGCCCGTTCGCCGCAACCAGCGAGGCGTGGGTGCCCTGCTCGACGATGCGTGCCCTGGTCCATCACCAGGATGCGGTCGCAGGACAGCACCGTGGCGAGCCGGTGCGCGATCACGAGCGTGGTGCGGTGGCGCATCAATTCTTCCAGCGCGGTCTGCACCAGCGTCTCGCTCTCGGCATCGAGCGCCGAGGTCGCCTCATCGAGCAGCAGCAGCGGCGCGTCGCGCAGGATGGCGCGGGCGATCGCGATGCGCTGGCGCTGGCCGCCCGACAGCGTCACGCCGCGCTCGCCGAGCTGCGCGTCGAAGCCGCCCGGCAGGCGGCGGATGAATTCGGTGGCGTGCGCGAGATCGGCGGCGCGCTCGACCTCGGCGTCAGCTGGCGTCCGGGCCGGCCGAAGCGGATGTTTTCGCGCGCGGTCGCCGCGAACACCACCGAGTCCTGCGGCACCAGCGCGATGCGCGCGCGCAGCTCGCGCGGATCGGCCGTCTTGATCGGCACGCCGTCGAACGAGATCGTACCCGCCGGCGGGATCGTAGAAGCGCAGCAGCAGGTGAAACAGCGTGCTCTTGCCGGCGCCCGAGGGGCCGACGATCGCGACCTTCTCGCCGGCGCTTGCACCGACAGCGAAACGCCGTCGACCGCCAGCAGCATCCGGCCGCGTCGGATAGGCGAAGCTGACATTCTCGAACGCGACGTCGCCGCGCGCCGGCTACCGGCAACGCACGCGGCGATGCCGGCGCCGTGATCTGCGACTTGACGCGCAGGATCTCGAACAGCCGCTCGGCGGCGCCGGACGCGGCCGAAACCTCGCCCCAGACCTCGCTGAGCTGGCCGAGCCCGGCCGCGGCGAACGCCGCATACAGCACGAACTGGCCGAGCCGGCCCGGGCTGATCGAGCCGGTCAGCACGTCGTGCGAGCCGACCCACAGGATCACCACGACGCTGGTGAAGACGATGAAGATGATGATCGCGGTCAGCACCGCGCGCGCCCGCGTCGAACTGCGCGCCGCCTCATAGGCCTGCTCGACCTCGCCGCCGAAGCGCGCGTCGCCAGCCGCTCGCTGGTATAGGCCTGCACGGTGCTGATCGCGCCGACCAGCTCGGAGGCATAGGCGGTGGCATCCGCCAGCGTATCCTGGGCGTTGCGCGACAGCCGCCGCACCCAGCGCCCGAACGCCACCAGCGGCATCACGATCACCGGGATCGCCAGCAGCACGAAGCCGCGAAAGCTTCGGGCTCGTGATCACCATCATGGCGGTGGCGCCGATGAACAGCATCAAGTTGCGCAGCGCGATCGATACCGAGGCGCCGACCGCGGATTTGATCTGGGTGGTATCGGCGGTCAGCCGCGAGACCAGTCTCGCCGCTGCGCGCGGAATCGAAGAACGCCGGCGACAGCGAGATCAGGTGCGCGAACACGTCGCGCCGCAGATCCGGCGACGATGCGCTCGCCGATCGTCATCACCAGATAGAACCGCGACGCGCTGGCGCCGGCCAGCACCGCGACCACCGCGATCATCACGCTGAAGTAGCTGTTGATCATGGCGATGCCTTCGGGGCTGAAGCCGAAGTCGATCATCCGCCGCACCGCGACCGGCACCAGCAGGGTGGTGATCGCCGCGATCGTCAGCGCAGATGAAGGCGAGCAGCGCGCGGCCGCGGTAGCGCGCCACATAGGGCGCCAGCGCCAGCAGCGGGCGAAGCCGCGCGCCGGTCTTGGCCGGCGACTGCGTCAGCTGGGCTTCGATGAAGGCTGCCTCCGTCGGCGCCAGCACGTCGCGCGGCGGCGGCTCCGCCACTGACGGTCTTCAAGCCGTTCCACTGCGCTCATGAGATTGGGACCAATCGCTTTTGCCGTCCCCAGATAGGCCCCGCCGCCAGCGCTGGCAAATCCGGAAGACACGCTAATCCGGGAACATGCGATACCGCGGCTTGTTTTGGCGGCCTCGCTGCGTTATAGAGCCGCCCAAATCCGTCCCCACAGCCATTTGGAGACGGGCGCCGGCGCGCCGAAGGATATGCCATGAAAGCCGAAATTCACCCGAATTATCATACGATTACGGTCGTAATGACCGACGGTACCGAGTACCAGACGCGTTCCACCTGGGGCAAGGAAGGCGACAAGCTGAACCTCGATATCGACTCCAAGTCGCACCCGGCCTGGACCGGCGGCTCCCAGCAGATGCTGGATCGCGGCGGCCGCGTCTCGCGCTTCCAGAAGAAGTTTTCGGGCTTCCTCAAGAAGGATTGAGGGCTTTCGGCCCTCGCCATTCGGCCGAGAATGCAAAACGCCCCGGCTTCGCCGGGGCGTTTTTATGTTTGCGCTGCGTGACTGGCGTGACTGCTCGAACGCCGCCTTCAGGCGGTTGAGCTGCGGCACCAGCGGATTGCCGATCGCGGCGCGTTCCGTCGCCGGGGCATGGATGGTGGTGTCGAGGCGGCGGACCCTGCGACTGCAGGCTCATCGAGCGGGCAATCAGGTCCTGCAATTGCTGCGGCAGTTTTGCGATCATGTCTTCCGGGCCGGGATCGGCGGCGCGAGAGCTTGACCTTGGTCTTTTCGCGATTGGCCTGGGTCAGCGTCATCTCGCCTTCCTTCACCGCGCGATGCAGCAACAGCCATGACGCCAGCTGCATCAGGCGCGTGGTCAGCCGCATGCTTTCGGTTGCGTAGGTCAGGCTGACGGAGCGTTCGAGCGCCTTGGCCTCGGTGCGGCCGTCGCCGTCGAGATAGGCGGCGGTCTCCTCGACCAGATCCATGCCTTCCCGGAACAGGGTGCCGAACGCCGCGGAATTGGTCAGCCGCTCGCTGAATTGAACGAGCGCGGATTCGCCTTGCGAACGGTCCGCCATGGTTAACGCCCTCACGCCACTGATTACGCTGCCGGCTTGCGAGCGCGCCGGCTTATGATGAACAAATCATTGCGCGCGCGCGGGCGAGAGTCCAGCCGCAAGCCGGATTTATGGTTTCCAGCGCGCGTGACGAAACGCGCTGCCAAAAAGAGCCGCCGTTTCCGGCGGCTTTTGAAGTTGATAACAGGGAGGCGTCAAACAGAGTGGACAGGAGCCACTCGGTGTCCAAACGAGGACGATGACAGTCATAAACGAGAAAGCTTAATCGATCGTAAACGAACGATTTTCTTCAGGCTTCGTTTGCCATGTCGGCCATTGGCCGAGTTCGCGGATACTGGCGTCGCACCGCGAGCCGTCCCGTCATGCACCGGCGCATGTGCCGGGACATGCCAGCGCGCCGTGCTGCGATTGCAAGGAGAAGCCACGCGCGTATGGATCGTCGGATGGGTCCCGGCGCATTGACGGCCAGCTTGTCGGGACGACGCGTGGAGAGAGGTCGGACGCTCTACTCACGACTTGAAAAAGCTGTTCGCCGCGTCCTTCGAGGCGCGCTTCTTGGTCATCGCCTGCTTGCAGCCGCTCGATTTCCGAAGTCATCAGCGCGATGCGCTCGGTCAATTCCTCGACCGACAGCAGCGACAGGTCCTGCCCGATCTCGTGGGTGACCTTCTTCCTCGGCTTGTCGTCGTCCTCGATGGCCATGCGTTCTCCTCCATGCTCTGCGACGCTGAAGCGGTTGCCAGCCGAAGCGCGGCTGGCTAATCAGATGCCGTCTTCAAATTCTCCGCATTTCGCAAGGACAAATCATGGAAAAGCTGCCCGCGCAAATGACCGTTATCGGCATCAGCAAGCCCGGCGGCCCCGAGGTGCTGTTGCCCGAAACCCGCGCGGTGCCGGTGCCCGGTCCGGGCGAAATCCTGGTCAAGGTCGCGGCCGCCGGCGTCAACCGTCCTGACGTCGCGCAGCGATCCGGCGCCTATCCGCCGCCGCCCGGCGCCAGCGACCTGCCCGGCCTTGAAATCGCGGGCGAAGTGGTCGCGCTCGGCGCAGGCGCCACCAGGCACAAGCTCGGCGACAAGGTGATGTCGCTGGTGGCCGGCGGCGGCTACGCGCAATATTGCATCGCGCAGGATGCCCAGGCGATGGCGGTGCCGCCGGCGCTGTCGATGCAGGAAGCCGGCGCCATCCCGGAAACGCTGATGACGGTCTGGCACAATGTGTTCGAGCGCGGCGCGCTGAAGCCGGGCGAAACGCTGCTGATCCATGGCGGCTCCTCCGGCATCGGCACCATGGCGATCCAGCTCGCCAAGGCGTTCGGCTCCAAGGTGATCGTCACCGTCGGATCGCAGGACAAGGCCGATGCCTGCCTCAAGCTCGGCGCCGACCGCGCGATCAACTACAAGACCGAGGATTTCGTCGAGGAGGTCAAGACGGCGACCAATGGCGCCGGCGCCAATGTCATTCTCGACATGGTCGGCGGCGATTACATCGATCGCAATTACGACGCCGCCGCGGTCGAGGGCCGCATCGTCCAGATCGCGTTTCTGGCGGGAACGCCGAAGGCAACCGTCAATTTCGCCAAGCTGATGGTGAAGCGGCTGCACCACACCGGCTCGACGCTGCGCCCCCGTAGCAATGCGGACAAGGCGGCGATGGTCGCCGCAATCGAGGCCAAGGTGATGCCGCTGCTGCGCGAAGGGCGCGTCAAACCCCTGATGGACAGCACATTCCCGCTGGAAAAGGCCGCCGATGCGCACCGGCGGATGGAGACCAGCGAACATATTGGCAAAATTGTGTTGGCGGTTTAACGCTCGTGAGCGCGAGCGCGGCCGGAAACCCTTTGATTTCCTTCGCTTTCATGTCATTTATCGCGGCAACGCCGGGCCGTTCGCTTGGCCCGGAAAGATCGTTGATCGCGGAGTACTGACATTGCGTCTGATCAGGTGCCTTGCGCCCCTCGCGCTGGGCCTCATGATTGTTGCCGCCGCGCCGCCGGCGCGCGCCATCGACGCCGTCAGCGTCCGCAGTGACGCGCCTGCGATCGACCTCACCGCGGTGCTCGATCATCAGCGCAGCGATACCGACCGCATCCAGGTTTCCACCGCGCCCGGCACCGACGGCATCGTCCGCCGCATCGAGGTCCGCGCCCGCGAAGGCGGGCAGTACTGGGTGGTGTTCGCGCTCGCCAACAACACCGACGACCAGCTCGACCGCCTGATCGTCGCGCCGCATTACCGCATCGTGTCGTCGGGGCTGCTGTGGCCCGATCTCGGACTGTCGCGCATCGCCACCATCACGCCGTCGACCGGCGACCGTCCTGAACGCCAGGAGAGCGCGACCGCCGACATCTTCCGCATCACGCCTCGATCCCGGCGCCGTCATCACCTTTGTCGCCGAACTGCGCACCGACAAGCTGCCGCAGCTCTATCTGTGGGAGCCCGACGCCTACAAGGACAAGGTCAACTCGTTCACGCTGTACCAGGGCATCGTGATCGGCATTTCCGGCCTGCTGGCGCTGGTGCTGACCATCCTGTTCGTGGTCAAGGGCAGCATCATGTTCCCGGCCGCCGCCGCGCTGGCCTGGGCGGTGCTGGTCTATATCGGCGTCGATTTCGGCTTCTGGGGCAAGGTGCTCGACATGTCGAACAACGCCGAGCGCGTCTGGCGCGCGGCGGGTGAAGCGATCCTGGCCGCGACGCTGCTGGTGTTCCTGTTCGCCTATCTCAATCTCAGCCGCTGGCACGTGCGCTATTCCCATATCACCGTCGGCTGGCTGGCCTTTCTCGGCTCGCTGGTGGCGCTGGCGCTGTTCGATCCCGCGGTCGCCTCGGGCATCGCGCGGATGTCGCTGGTGCTGATCGCCTTCGCCGGCTTCGCGCTGATCGTCTATCTCTCGACCCACGGCTTCGACCGCGCGGTGCTGTTGATCCCGACCTGGTTCCTGCTGGTGGTCTGGGTGATCGCGGCCGGCATGACGGTGGCAGGCAGCGTCACCAACGACATCGTCGGCCCCGCGCTGCTCGGCGGCCTGGTGCTGATCGTGATGCTGATCGGATTTACGGTCATGCAGCACGCCTTTGCCGGCGGCGGCGCCACCACCGGCGTCGTCTCCGACGTCGAGCGCCGCGCGCTGGCGCTGACCGGCTCGGGCGACCTGATCTGGGACTGGGACGTCTCCGCCGACAAGGTGTTCACCAGCCCCGAGACCGAAAGCCTGCTCGGCCTGAAGCGCGGCACGCTGGAAGGCCCGGCCGCGAAATGGCTCGAGGTGCTGCACCCGCTCGACCAGGACCGCTTCCGCGCAGCGCTCGACAGCGTGCTCGACCAGCGCCGCGGCCGGCTGGTGCAGGATTTCCGGCTGCGCACGCCCGGACGGCCACTTCATGTGGTTCGCGCTGAAGGCGCGCCCGGTGGTCGGCTCCGACGGCGAGGTCTCGCGCGTGGTCGGCACGCTGACCGACGTCACCGAGATCAAGAACGCCGAAGAGCGCATGCTGCATGACTCCGTGCATGACAACCTCACCGGCCTGCCGAACCGCAAATTGTTCATCGACCGCCTCGGCGCGGTGGCCAATTTCGCCAAGACCATGCCGAACCTGCGGCCGACGCTGATGGTGATCGACCTCGACCGCTTCAAGCAGGTCAATGATTCCGTCGGCATCGCGGTCGGCGATCTCATCCTGCTGACGCTGGCGCGGCGGCTGACCCGCATCCTCAAACCGCAGGACACGCTGGCGCGGCTTGCCGGCGACCAGTTCGGCCTGATCCTGATGTCGGAACAGGACCCGGCGCGCATCACCGCCTTCGCCGAGACCATCCGCAAGACCATCCGCGCGCCGATCGCCTTCAACGACCGCGAGATTTTCCTGACCGCCTCGATCGGGCTCGCGCTGTCCGATCCGCAGACGCAGCTCTCCGACGAGATCATCAAGGACGCCGAGCTTGCGATGTATCATTCCAAGCGCATCGGCGGCGACCGCATCGACGTCTACAAGCCGGCGATGCGCGCGCGCAAGACCGACCGCCTGACGCTGGAAAGCGAATTGCGCCGCGCCATCGAGCGCCAGGAAATCACCATCCTGTACCAGCCGATCGTGCGGCTGGAAGATCGCTCGATCGCCGGCTTCGAGGCGCTGGCGCGCTGGGATCATCCGAAACTCGGGCGGATGTCGCCGTCGGAATTCATCACCATTGCCGAGGAGATCGGCCTGATCGTCGATCTCGGCATGTTCGTGCTGGACCAGACCGCGCAGGCAGCTCGCGGTCTGGCAGCGCGCGATGCGCTCGCGCGAGCCGATCTTTGCCACGCGTCAACGTCTCCTCGCGGCAATTGCTGCGCCACGATCTGATCCACGACATCCGCACCGTGCTGTCGCGCTCCTCGGTGGCGCGCGGCACGCTGAAGCTGGAATTGACGGAATCGCTGGTGATGGAGAACCCGGAGCACGCCGCGCAGATGCTGACGCGGATCCGCGAGCTCGGCACCGGATTGTCGCTGGACGATTTCGGCACCGGCCATTCCTCGCTGGCCTATCTGCAGCGCTTCCCGTTCGACACCATCAAGATCGACCAGTCCTTCGTGCGCACCACCAGCCGCGGCACGCGGCCGGTGATCCTGAAATCGATCATCGCGCTCGCCCACGACCTCGGCATGGACGTGGTCGCCGAAGGCGCCGAGACCGATTCGGACGCGGTCGAGCTCTATCAGTTGGGCTGCGAATACGCGCAGGGCTTTGCCTTCGGCGAGCCGATGGACGCCGACGCCGCGATGCGGCTGCTGACGGAAGAGCGGCTCGAGGCGGCGAATTCGCGGGGCAGCAGGCCATATGTTTCAGGGCTATCAGCCGACGTCTGCTTTGGTGCATATAACGGACTTCAGTTGGATGTCAGCGTGAGGTCAGCGGGCTTGAAGCTTGCAGATATATGGGTTGAAAGAGATTAGTTGGCGCGTCCCCTCCAGATCAGTCCGCCAGCGAATAACGCATCTCCGCCTGGAGTGTCACAGTGGGCTGTTCTCTTCACGTTATATTATATGTTGTTGACGGATGGCTGTCGCAGAACTTATTGACTTAGATCAACGAAAGGTCCGCTAACTCGTCGCACTCGGATGCTGCGCAAAAGCGAAAGGCCACGTCGGGGTGCTACGCCCGTCCGCGTCGAAGAGACCGATTTAGCGACAATTCCACGTCCGATCGAACGGGCTCCGGTAGCCTATTGACCATTTAATCGGAGAGTTTCATGAGAACCTTCAATCCGTTGGTGCTGTTAGTACTTCTCGTTACGCAATCGGCCTCGACACAGGCTGCGGATTTGAACGGAGCTTGGACGGTCGACGCCTCGGCCTGCGGTGAGGTGTTTACCAAAGAGAATAACAAGCTTGCTTTCAAGCAAGATGCTGATCTCCACGCGGGCGGTTTAATCGTCCAGGGAAAGCAAATAACCGGCACATTTCAAAAATGCACTGTCAAATCGTTGCACGATGACGGGCCGAATGTGCGAGTGATTGCGTCGTGCTCGGACGGTGTCGCGGTTTCAGACGTAGCGTTCGACGTGAAAATTTCCGGAGAGAATAGTTTCACACTCAGCTCCAAGGAGCCGGTGCCAGTGGAAATGCCGTATGTTCGCTGCTCGATGTGAAGTCCGCGCGGCGACGGCTTGAAGAATACGTGGATGAATGATCCGGCTATCCGAAGCCCAAGGTGCGGACAGGAACTAACGGTGTAGATTGCCTGTCTACTGCCTTGGGAGGGTTCTCATCGCCGCTTCGACCCTTTCTTTGACCGCGCGGCGAGGTTGAACGACGAGCCAAGCGGTCAGTGGGCTCTCGCGCAACAATTGCGCACAGGGACAGCTTGATTGCCGATTTGCGCTACCGCGTTGCCAGCTATCTTCTTGAACCGTTTCCATTCTTGCCATCCGCCAGCCCTGTCGCGTCTAGCCGCCGGCGGCAGGCCTCGCGCTGGCATCTTTTCCTGCGGGCTGCGCAAGGTTTCCCACCAGGCAGACGCGCGGTGCGCCGCGCGCGGCAGCGCCGCGTCGATGATCTCCTCGATCTCTCTCGAAGCTCAGCACGAATTCGGCGAAGCGTCTGCTTCTTCAGGTAATCGCGCAGCGCGATCGTAGTCGTTCACCGGTCAGTCCCCGCGGTGGAAGGGCTTGAACCGTATGTCGCCGCGACATTGGCCGGTTCGCGCAACGAGCGTTAACTCCATTGCTGCATCGTTGTCGCCACTTAAGCCGGCCGCAACGATCCGGGCGCATCCAGGTGGAGCCTGGAGCGCAATGATGGGTTTCGGAGGCGGCACAAGCGACCCGGCCCGTCGGCCATGGCGGCTGTCGGTCGAAGCTGCTGATTGCTTCGTCCGTGGCGACCGTGATCGGCTTCTCCGCGATCTGCGCCAGCGTCATGCTCGACATGCGCCGCGGCGAGGAGAGCTGGCGCGCCAGACGCTGGAAAATCTCGCATCCGGCATCGATGCCGACATCAGCCGCAACGTCGAGACTTTACGACCTGTCGCTGCGCGCCGTCGCCAGCAACATGGTGATGCCGGAGCTCAAGGACGTCAGCAAGACGATCCGGCACCTGATCCTGTTCGATCATGCCGCGACCGCGAAGCATTTCGGCGCGATCCAGGTGTTCGACGCCGAAGGGCGACTGACCATCGACGCGTCGACGCTCGATCCGGCGCCGGAGAACCGCGGCGACGAGGAATATTTCCAGGTTCATCGCGACAAACCCGATGTGGGCCTGTTCATCAGCCGACCGATGCTGCATCGCGGGCGCTATTCGATCGTGCTCGAGCCGGCGCATCACCGGCGACGACGGCAGCTTTCTCGGCGTCGTCGCGGGCTCAATCCGCGTTTCAGCTATTTCCACGACCTGTTCGACCGTCTGCACCTCGACCGGACGACACGATCACGGTGCTGCGCCGCGACGGCACGCATCATCATGCGGACGCCGTTCGACCTCGACGTGATCGGCAAGAATCTCGGCCGACCTGCCCAGGCGTGATCCGGGTATTGTCAGGAACCAGCGGATCGTTTGCCGGCAGTGGCCGCGGTGGATCCGATAGCCCGCGGCTGTTCGTCTCGGCGCGACGGCAACCGGCCGCTGCGTCGTTCGTGGTCGGAAAGCCGCTGGACGCAGCATCCTCAGCCTCTGGCACACACGGAGTGCGACGCGGATCGGCAGCGATGGCGTGGCGCTGATCCTGTTCGTGCTTCGCGCGACGACGCTGTTTCTCGCCGCGCGAGATCGGCCGCCGCGCGCGAGGCCGAGGACCAGCTCGAGGAGATGGCGACCACCGACGCGCTCACCGGCCTGAAGAACCGGCGCAAGTTCGATGCCGAGATCGATAGCGAGTGGCGGCGCGCCGCGCGGCAACAAGACGCCGCTGGCGCTGTTGATGATCGATGCCGACCATTTCAAAGGCCTACAACGACACCGCATGGCCACCAGGCCGGCGACCAGGTGCTGGTCGGGATCGCGGATCTGCATTTCGGATCCGGTGCGGCGGCGCCGGCGATTGCGCCGGCGCGCTTACGGCGGCGAGGAATTCGCGGTGCTGTTGCCGGGTCGCTCGGCGGCCGACGCGATGCGGCGTGGCCGAGACCATCCGCCTGCAAGGTCGAGCAGTGGTCGGAGGGTCCGACCGCCACGACCGTCAGCATCGGCGTCGCCAGCCTGACGCCGGTCGCCACGGACATGATTGGTCCCATCTCATTGACCGCCGCCGACAAGGCGCTTTACGCGGCCAAGGCCAACGGCCGCAATCAGTCCGGTGGCTCGCCAGCATCCCGCAACTGTCGCTGGTGGCTTAAGCCGCGAGCAACCACTCCGTCATTGCAGAGCGAGCAAGCAACCATCGTCGCCGAAAGATCGAGCATGGATTGTTCGCGCTGCGCTCGGCAACGACAACGGTACACCGCGCGCTGCTCATTTCTCCAGATACTTCTTCATCTCCGCGCGCAGGCCGTCGCGCAAGTCGGCGCGCGCCATGCCGAAGGCGATGTTGGCGCGCAGGAAGCCTGGCTTTCGAGCCGCAATCGTGCCGCTCGCCCTCGAACTCGACGCCATAGAAGCTTTGCGTTTTGGCAAGCCCGATCATCGCGTCGGTGAGCTGGATCTCGCCGCCGGCGCCGCGCTCCTGGGTTTCCAGGATCTTGAAGATCTCCGGCTGCAGGATGTAGCGCCCGGTGATCGACAGAGTTGGACGGCGCGGTGCCCTTGGCGGCTTCTCCACCATGCCGTCGACCTCGAACATGCTGCCGTGCGCATGGCGTTTGCCGACGCCGCAGATGCCGTATTGATGGGTGAGATGCGTCGGGCACTTCCTCGACCGCGATCAGGTTGGATTTGTCGCCGAGCTTGCTCGCCGGCCTCGATCATCTGCGCGAGGCAGCCCGGCGTGTTCAGCACCAGCTCGTCCGGCAGCACCACCGCGAACGGCTCGTCGCCGACGATGTCGCGCGCGCACCACACCGCGTGGCCGAGGCCCGAGCGGCGCCTGCTGGCGGGTGAAGCTCATGGCGCCGGCTTCGGGCTGGTCGCTGCGCCAGAATCTCCAGCTCGGCCTTCTTGCCGCGCGCGCGTCAGCGTGGCGTCGAGCTCGAACATGCGGTCGAAATGGTCCTCGATCACGCCCTTGTTGCGGCCGGTGACGAAGATGAAATGCTCGATGCCGGCCTCGCTGGCCTCGTCGACCACATACTGGATCAGCGGCTTGTCGACGATGGTCAGCATTTCCTTCGGCATCGCCTTGGTGGCGGGCAGGACGCGGGTGCCGAGGCCGGCGACCGGAAAAACGGCTTTGCGGATTTTCATGGGAATGTCGGGAGCCTTGAAAGGCGTGGGAAAGTACGTTTGATGCCACGTTGGTAGCCGGTTTGCAGCCGCGAACAAAGGCGGATGTGTGGTGCTGGCTTAAGCCTTGCACCTGGCGCCGCATGCGGGCGAGACAACAAAATCTCGCCTCTGTTAAGCTGTTGGAAACCGTCAACGAGGCCTTCTGAAACCGGGATATCTGGGTGCGAGGTCGACAGAGCGCATGCGGGCGGGAACATCGGCGAGCAGACGAACGCGGCGCGATCATCGCTGCCGCGGCTGCTGCTGCTCGCGGCGCGGCACGCCGTCGCAGCCAATCCTCGGGCGGCGGCGCGTTCCGAACCTTTTCGGCAACATCTTCTCCGGGCCGAAAGCCGGCCAACGGCGCCGGCAACGCTCAGCGCCCGGCCGGCACGCCGCCGGCGCTCCGCCACCCTGGAGCGGCGAGGACGGCGCCTCCGGCCATCCGCTGATGACGGCGCGCGCGATCCGCGAGGCGGCGGCGAATTTCGACAATTGCGTCGCCGCGATGTGGCCCGATGCCGCGCGGCGCAACATCTCGCAGCAGAGTTTCGAGCGCTTCACCGCCGGGCTTGAGCCCGATCTGCGCATCATGGATCTGATGGATTCTGCAGCCCGAATTCACCAAGGCGATCTGGGACTATCTCGACATCCTCGTGAACGACAACCGCCTCGCCAAGGGCCGCGAGATCCTCGCCAAGTACAAGCCGCAGTTCGACGCGGTGGAAAAAGCCTATGGCGTCGACCGCTACATCGATCGCGGCGATCTGGGGCATCGAGATCGAACTACTCGACGCAGATGGGCGACCGCAGCGTGCTGCAATCCACCGCGACGCTGGCCTGCATCGGCCGCCGCCAGAACTATTTCAGGGACGAGTTCCTCTCCGCGCTGGAAATCCTGCACCGCGGCGATCTGCGACCCGGAGCAGCTGCGCGGCTCCTGGGCCGGCGCGTTCGGGCCGACGCAGTTCATGCCGACCGCGTTCAAGCGCTACGCCGTCGATGCCGACGGCGACGGCCGCCGCGACGTGGTCGACAATCCCGCCGACCTGATCGCGTCGACCGCCAACAATCTGAAGAAGGACGGCTGGCAGACCGGCCAGAGCTGGGGCTATGAGGTCGTGCGTGCCCCAGGGCTTCAATTTCATGCTGGCGGACCGCGCCAAGGCGATGACGCATCGCGCAATGGGAGCAGCTCGGCCTGAAGCGCGCCGGCGGCCAGCCGTTCCCGCATCCGGCCGACAAGGCCTATCTGCTGGCGCCGGCCGGCGCCGAGGGGCCGGGCTTCCTGATGCTGCAGAATTTCCGCGTGATCATGAAATACAACCCGGCGGAGGCCTATGCGCTGGCGATCGGCCATTTCGCCGACCGCTTGCGCGGCGGCGCCGCCGTTCGTGCAGCCCTGGCCGCGGCAGGAACGGGTGCTGTCGCGCGCCGAGCGGCTGGAACTGCAGCAGCTGCTGGCCCAGCGCGGCTTCTACCGCGGCACCCCGGACGGCCAGTTCGGCGGCCAGACGCGGGAGGCGCTGCGCGGCTTCCAGGCCTCGATCGGGACGCCGGCGGACGGATTTGCCTCCTCCGACGTGCTGGAGCGGCTCAGGGGGCGGTGAAACGCCGGTTTCCGCCGGCCGAAAGTAACCCTGAACAGCACGATTTCGCGGCACCGCTTGACGGCGGCGGCCGATGCCCGGTTTATGGGTGACAATCTGCCCGCTTGCGGCCTGATTCCGCTATTATAGCTGTTGCCTGCATCATCCATTGCGACCGAGCCGCATGCCAAAGCCAAAATCCTTTTTGCGCGTGTTCACCGAGACCGGCCCGCTGGTCGCGCTGGCGGTTGCGATCGCGCTGCTGGTCGGGATCGCCGGACCGGCTTCCGCGCAGTTCTTCAATTTCGGCAGGTTCGGCGGTCCGCGGCCGCAGCGCCAGGCACCGCGCAGCGGTGGCGGCGGCTGGTTCGGCGGCGATTTCTTCGCGCCGTTCCAGCAGCAGGCGCCGCAAGCGCGGCGCCAGGATTTTTCCAGGCGCGCCGCCGCCGGACAAGCGCGACGACCGCGTGCCGGAGCGCAACGTGCTGGTGCTCGGTGACGCCATGGCGGACTGGCTCGCCTATGGTCTCGAGGACGCCTATGCCGAGCAGCCCGACATGGGCGTGATCCGCAAGCACAAGACCGTCTCCGGCCTGATCAAGTATCAGCCCAAGGGCGATCCGGCCGACTGGGCCGCCGCCGCCAAGGGCATCCTCGCCACCGAGAAGCCGGACGCCATCGTCGTCATGCTCGGGCTCAATGACCGCGTCGCGATCCGCGAGCCGGTCGGCCGAGAAAACCGACGACAAGACGGCCGACAAGAAGAGCGACAAGAAGGACGCCAAGGCCAAACCGGACGCCAAGCCTGCGGACGCAAAACCCGGCGCGAAGCCGGATGGCGGCCGATGCCGCCGCAAAGCCCGACGACAAGCCGGTCGATACCGAATTGTCGCCGGACGATGCCGCCGACAAGCGATGCGCCGCCGGCCATCGCGCCGGAGAAGAGCGCGCGCTCGCCGAACGGCCTCTATGAGTTTCGCGAGGAACGCTGGGTCGAGCTCTACACCAAGAAGATCGAAGAGATGATCGGCGTGCTGAAGTCCAAGGGCGTGCCGGTGCTGTGGGTCGGCCTGCCCGCGGTACGTGGCCCCAAGGCGACCGCGCGACATGCTGTTCCTGGATTCGCTCTATCGCGACGCCGCCGGCAAGGCCGGCATCACCTATGTCGATGTCTGGGACGGCTTTGTCGACGAAGCCGGCCGCTTCCTGCAGAAGGGCCCGGACTTCGAAGGCCAGATCCGCCAGCTGCGCTCCTACGACGGCGTGTATTTCACCAAGGCCGGCGCGCGCAAGCTCGCGCATTATGTCGAGCGCGAGATCACGCGGCTGCTGGCGGCGCGCTCCGCGCCGATCGCGCTGCCGACCGAACCGGCGACGCCCGACGCCAATGCCGCTGCCGGGTCAGCCGGCGCCGCGGCCGCTGGCCGGACCGATCCTGCCGCTGGTGGCCTCCTCTGTCGGCACCGATCAATTGCTCGGCGGCCCCGGCTCGCGGCCGGCCGCGGTCGATGCGCTCGCCGCGCGGACGCTGGTCAAGGGCGAGCCGCTGGCGCCGCCGGCCGGCCGCGCCGATGATTTCGCCTGGCCGCGCCGCGAGGTCGGCCGCGAACAGGCCAAGGGCGAAACGCCGGTCGGCCTCCGCCTCACCTGATGGAACGGTGGCGGCACCTGGCGCGCGCCGCCGAAGCCGCAGCAGAAACTTCGCCGGCTCAATCCGGGCACCGCACTCGCGGGCGGTTCAGACCGGGCAGCCGACCGCTGCGCGATATTCTTCGGCGGCTTCGGCGCGCCGCGCCGCGCCAGATCGCCGCCGCCGCGCCACCGCGTGCGCCGCGCACTCGGCCGCGCCGCGCCGCCGGCTGATGTCGGCCGGCTCGCGACGCCGGTGCCGGCTGCTTCCGCGACGTCGTGACACGCGCGATCCGACGCGCTCAATGGCGCGAATCTCGATTCAGCGCTCGACGCTGCTGGGAGACCGTCGACCGTGCGTCATCGGACTCGAGCTGCAGCTTAATAGCGCCAGCGCGGCGGCGGACGGCGCGGCGGGCGCGTCATCAGCAGCGCCAGCGCAAAGCCGATGCCGCCGGCGACCAACAGCGCGCCGAGCGGATTGTCCTGCACCTTTTTCGCCACGGCTTGCTGAACCGTCGCGCAGCGTATCGCCGCTGTTCTCATAAGCGTCCTTGGCGTAGCTGACGGCGGCATCGGTGGCGTCGCGCGCGGCATCCTTGGCCTGACCGTACAGATTCTGCACCGTGCCTGCGGCTTCGCGGGCGCGGCCGGAGGCCTGGGTCTTGGCATCGCCGGCCATATCGCCGACAGCGCCTTCGACCTTACCGGCGAAATCCTTTGCCGAGCCGGCAATTCGATCCTTGTCCATCGCGATCACTCCCTGAGATGATTGTCGGTGAGCTAACCGGCGAGACCGCGTTCCGGTTCCTGAGCGCTTCACAGAATCGAGCCCGCCGTCCACCACGAGTGGTCTGGCCGACGATGTAGGACGCCAGCGGCGAGGCCAGAAACAACGCGGCGCCCGCCATGTCGGCCGGCGTGCCGAGCCGCTTCAGCGGGATCCGCTCGATCGCGCCTTCGAGCCGCTTCGGATTGGCCGTCGTCACCTTGGTCATCTTGGTGTCGACCGAGGCCCGGGCGCGATGCCGTTGACGCGGATGCCGTCCTCGGCCCAGGCCTGCGCCGAGCGTCCGCGTCAGCCCGACCGCGCCGGTCTTCGAGGCGTTGTAGGCCGGATTGCCCTTGGTCGAGTGATAGGCCGCGGTCGAACTGACGATGATCAGCGAGCCCCTTGCTCGCGCTCAGCATCGCATGGAATTTGGTCGCGCACGCCATCAGGCTCATCAGATTGACTTCGAGCACCTTGCGAAAGCCGTCCATCTCGAATTCGCCGCGCCGGTAGATCACCGCGCCCTGCGCCAGCACCAGCACGTCGAGCCGGTCGAACGAGCGGCTTGAATTTCTCGATCGCCTGCGGCATCGCTGACGTCGAGCTGCGCATAGTCGAGCCCGTCGAGATGCGATCCCTTCGTCGGCGGAATAATCGGCGGCGCTGAGCGCGGGTGCCGCAGACATGCGACGCGCGCGCCCCTGGCGCGGAACGCCTGCGCGATGCCGTTGCCGATGCCGCTGGAGCCGCCGACCACCAGCACCTGCTTGCCGCTGAAATCGAGTTCGTTCATCGCGCGCCTCGCCTCTATCTTGCGCTGGTTTGACCTGCTCTGCGGATCGGTGCCAGCCTTGTCAATCCTGCAGCGCACCGCACACATCCTCAGCGAGCCATGCCATGTCCGATTTCAAACAGCTCAGCCGTTCGGTCAAAGGCCTGACCGTTCTCGTCACCGGCGCCGCCAGCGGCATGGGCCGCGCCACCGCGCGCGTGTTCGCGACGAGGGCGCCAACGTCGCCGTCACCGATCATCAGCGCCGAAGGCGCGCGCAGGCCGTGGCCGACTGAGATCGCCGCGCAGGGCGGAACGGCGAAAGCCTGGACGCTCGACGTCGCCAACCGCGACGACATCAACGCCGTCGTCAGCGACGTCGCCGCGCATTTCGGCGGCCTCGATATCGTCGTCAACAATGCCGGCATCTCCGTGCGCGCTCGCGATCGACGATGACGGTTACGACGAGGCCTGGGCCAAGGCGCTGGCGGTGATGCTGACGGCGCATCCGCGCATCATCCGCGCTGCACTGCCGCATTTGCGCCAATCAGAAATGCGCCGCGGATCGTCAACATCGCCTCCACCGAGGCGCTCGGCGCCACCGCATTGCACAGCCCTATTCGGCGGCGAAGGCCGGCGTCGCCGGGCTGACGCGCTCGCTCGCGGTGGAACTCGGCCGCGACGGCATCACCGTGAACTGCATCTGCCCGGGCCGATCCGCACCGGCATCACGGAGCGGATCTCGCGAGGAGCACAAGACGATCTACGCCAAGCGCCGCACCGCGCTCGGCCGCTACGGCGATCCCGAGGAAGTCGCGCACATGACGCTGAGCCTGTGCCTGCCGGCGGCCTCGTTCCTGACCGGCGCCGTGATCCCGGTGGACGGCGGGCTGATGGCGCGGAATGCGTGACGTCGGATGCGCAAGCACGCTGCGCTTGACCGGCGTCCATCGCCTCGATAAGGCTTTGCGCGACTGATGGACGCATGGCCAAGTCCGGGCATGCGGAGTGCATGCCGCATGCGTCGCGACCGTTGACATCGCCCGTCAGGAGTAGTTTTTACCCAACGCAGCGGGACAAACCGCCCGCCGCGATCAGGAGAAACGCCATGACGGTCACGATCCGGCAGCTTCACCCGCATTTTGTCGGCGAGGTTTCGGGCGTCGATTTGCGCAAGCCGCTGACGCCGCAGGAGGCCGCCGACATCGAGGCCGGCATGGACAAATACGCCGTGCTGGTGTTCCGCGACCAGGACATCACCGACGAGCAGCAGATGGCGTTCGCGCTGAATTTCGGCGAGCGCGAGAAGCCGCGCGGCGGCAACGTCACCAAGCCGGAAGACTACGCGGCTGACACCGGCCTCAACGACGTCTCCAACCTCGGCAAGGACGGCAAGCCGCTGCCGCGCGACAGCCGCGCCGCATCTGTTCAACCTCGGCAACTGCCTGTGGCATTCCGACAGTTCGTTCCGGCCGATCCCGGCGAAATTCTCGCTGCTGTCGGCGCGGGTGGTGAACCCCAAGGGCGGCAACACCGAATTCGCCGACATGCGCGCGGCCTATGACGCGCTCGACGACGAGACCAAGGCCGAGATCGAGGACATGGTCTGCGAGCACTCGCTGATGTATTCGCGCGGCTCGCTCGGCTTCCTCGACTACACCGACGAAGAGAAGGAGATGTTCAAGCCGGTGCTGCAGCGGCTGGTGCGCACGCATCCGGTGCACGGCCGCAAGTCGCTGTATCTGTCGTCGCATGCCGGCGCCATCATGCGGCATGACGCGTGCCGGAGGCGCGGCTGCTGCTGCGCGATCTCAACGAGCACGCCACGCAGCCGCGAATTCGTCTACGTCCACAAATGGACGCTGCATGACCTCGTGATGTGGGACAACCGCCAGACCATGCACCGCGTGCGCCGCTACGACCAGTCGCAGCCCCGCGACATGCGCCGCGCCACGGTCGCCGGCACCGCAGCCGACGGTGGCGCAGCAGGCGGCGGAGTAAGGCTACCACGCTGTCATCGCCCGCGAAGGCGGGCGATCCAGTAACGCGAGGCGGACATGACTGTATCGCATCAGCGGTGGTTACTGGATGCCCTCGCAGGAGCTGCATCGCCGGTCGAAGCCCGGACCATTGACGAGCATGACGTGGCCTGCTACGCGTGCCCGGCTTCGTTCGACAGCATGCCAGGATCGATGCCGATCTTGCGCAGCGCGCGCGGATATTTTTCCTCGACGTCGCCGCCGAAGATCAGGTCCGGATCGGCGTCGCAGTGCAGCCAGCCATTGTGCTGGATCTCGTTTTCCAGCTGTCCCGGCGCCCAGCCGGCATAGCCAAGCGCCAGGATGGCGTGCTTCGGCCCGGCGCCCTTCGCGATCGCCTTCAGGATATCGACGGTCGCGGTCAGGCAGATGTCCGTCGTCGATGTTGCAGCGTCGCATCCTTGATGAAGAAATCGCTGGAATGCAGCACGAAGCCGCGGCCGGTATCGACCGGGCCGCCCTTCAGCACCTTCATGGTCTCGGCGTTTTCCGGCAGCTTGATCTGGTCGGCCTTCTTGATGATGTCGAGCTGCACCAGCAATCCGGGAAAATCGATGCTGCCGGCCGGGCGATTGACGATGATGCCCATGGCGCCTTCGGAGGAATGCGCGCACATGATAGATCACCGAACGCTCGAAGCGCGGATCGCCCATCACGGGCATGGCGATCAGCAGCTGGCCGTCGAGATAGCCGTCGTCGGACGAATTATCGCCGATGCCGGCGGCTTTGCGGCGAACGGTCCTCGGTGTTTTGCCTTCAGGGCTCATCCGCAAAGGCCTCTCGTGCTGATGCACATCCTGATATTGGGTGGCGTTTCTGTCAATCAAGCTTCGCGCCGCATTCGCGCTGCATCACAAGCAATTCAATGGTTTGCGCGCCATGCTAGCCTGTAAAGACGTCTCATGATCGTCATAGTTCCCATGCGCGCCGCGCTCGGCTTCGCCGCAGCCTGTGTTGCGTCGTCGCCTGGCGCGTCGAGGCTCGCGCCGAGGATGCCTCGCCGTGGCAGCGCGACGCGCATTCCGCGCGTGCGGCTGCTGGCGGGATCGCGCAGCGGCGCGGTGCTGCTCGGCGGCATCGCCATTCCAGCTGCAGCCGGGATGGAAAACCTACTGGCGGACGCCCGGCGATTCCGGCGTGCCGCCGCGCTTCGATTTCTCCAAATCGGACAATGTCGAAGCCGTGACCGTGCTGTGGCCGGCGCCGATGAAGTTCGACGACGGCGCCGGCGGCTACTCGCTGGGCTACAAGAGCCAGGTCGTGCTGCCGCTGCGGATCGTCGCCAAGAATGCCGACAAGCCGGTGACGCTGCGCGCCGACATCAACTACGCGGTCTGCGAGAAGCTCTGCATTCCCGTCGAGGCCAGCGCCGAACTCGCCTTCGCCAGCGTGGCCAGCACCGAGGACAGCGCGCTGTCCGCCGCGCTCGACACCGTGCCGAAGCCCGCCAATGTCGGCGATCCCAATCCGCTGACCATCCGCGACGTCAAGCGCGACGGCAAGATCCAGCTGTGCTGGTCGACGTCGCCGCGCCCGACGCGCAGGACGTCAGCCTGTTCGTCGAAGGCCCGACGCCGGACTGGGCGCTGCCGGTTCCGAAACTGGTCGAGCACAGCCCGCCCGGCGTGAAGCGCTTCGGCTTCGAACTCGACGGCCTGCCGCCGGGCGCGAGCCCGGAAGGCGCGGCGCTCAAACTGACGCTGGTCGGCGGCGACGAGCGCCTACGAGTTCAATCGTCAATTTGAATTGACGCCAGCCGTCGTCCCGGCGAAGCGCCGGGAACCCATAGCGCACGCGGCGTTTGCGATGCGCCGATGGATGCGTGCACATTCACGCATCGGCGGCTGCGGCGTATGCGGTGTCCGCGTTCGCCGGGACGACACGGAGCCACCCAACATCTTAACGAATCGTTGATAGGTCGGATGCATCGCCGCGCCTCGCGGCGTGTTCCGAGGATGTTTCCGCTGTGGCCGTGATGGACACTCAATCCGCAACCGCTTCGCCCGCCGGCGTGATCGCGCGGCTGCGATCGATGCTGGCGGTCTGCTTGGCGGCTCAAGCGAAGCCTCGGTGACCAAGCGGCTGGCCGGCACCATCTTCATCATCCGCGTCGTCAGCGCCGCGCATGGCCTATCTGTCGCAGATCCTGCTGGCGCGCTGGATGGGCGGCTCGGATTACGGCGTCTATGTCTATGTCTGGACCTGGGTGCTGCTGCTCGGCAGCATGATGGATTTCGGCATCTCGGCGTCGGCGCAAAAGATCATTCCGGAATACCGCGCCCGCGGCGAGCACGCGCTGCTGCGCGGCTTTCTGTCCGGCAGCCGCTGGATGACCTTTGCCGTTTCCGCCGTGGTCTCGCTGCTGCTGGCGGGCCGTCGTCGAAATCGCTGTCGCCGTGGATCGATGCCGAACGCGGTCGTGCCGCTCTACATCGGCTGCCTGACGCTGCCGGCCTTCGTGGTCGCCAACACCCAGGACGGCATCGCGCGCTCGCATGACTGGATGCGGCTCGGCTTGATGCCGCAATTCATCGTGCGGCAGTCGCTGATCATCGGCTTCACCGCCGGCGCCTTCGCGCTCGGCTTCGATCTCGGCGCGACCGCCGCGATGCTCGCCAGCGCGCGCCGCGGTCTGGATCGCCATGATCGGGCAGATGATGGTGCTGAACCGCAGGCTCGGCCGGCCATATCGAGCCGGGCCCGAAGGCCTACGATTTCCGCGGCTGGCTCGCGATCTCGCTGCCGATCCTGCTGGTCGAAGGCTTCTATCTGCTGCTGTCCTACACCGACGTGCTGGTGCTGCAGCAATTCCGCTCTCGTCCGAAGAGGTCGGCGTCTATTTCGCCGTGGTGAAGACGCTGGCGCTGGTGTCGTTCATTCACTACGCGATGTCGGCGACCACGGCGCATCGCTTTGCCGAATATCACGCGCTCGGCGACAGAGGCGCGGCTGTCGGCCTATGTCGCGCATGCGATCAAATGGACGTTCTGGCCGTCGCTCGCCGCGACCATCGCTGCTGCTGGCATTGGGCAAGCCGCTGTTGTGGCTGTTCGGACCGCAATTCGTGGTCGGCTACGACATCATGTTCATCGCGGCCATCGGCCTCGTGGTGCGCTCCGCGATCGGCCCGGTCGAGCGGCTGCTCAACATGCTCGGCCACCAGCACATCTGCGCGCTGGCCTATGCGCTGGCCTTCGTCATGAACGTGGTGCTGTGCGTCGCGCTGGTGCCGCGCTTCGGCGGCCATGGCGCCGCGGCCGCGACCTCGATCTCGCTGGTGTTCGAGACCGTGCTGCTGTTCTGGATCGTGCGGCAACGGCTCGGCCTGCACGTGCTGGCGTTCGGGCAAGCGCACGCCGAACTGTCATCGGCCTCGAGCCGGGCGATCCAGTACCTTCGCAAGGTCGTTGCAGTATCGCTGGATTGCCGGATGTCATCAGCTGCCGAAGACGCGACTTCGCGTGGCGCCGGCAATGACCGATCTACTCCGCGGTCCAGCCGCCGTCGATCGACAGGTTGGCGCCGGTGATCTGGGCGGCGTCGTCGCCGCACAGAAACAGCGCCAGCGCTGCGACCTGCTCGGAGGTGACGAACTCCTTGGTCGGCTGCGCTTCCAGCAGCACGTCGTGGATGACCTGCTCCTTGGTCATGTTGCGCGCCTTCATGGTCTCGGGGATCTGCTTCTCGACCAGCGGCGTCCAGACATAGCCGGGGCTGATGCAGTTGCAGGTGATCTTGAAGGTCGCAAGCTCCAGCGCCACGGTCTTGGTGAGGCCGGCGATGCCGTGCTTGGCCGAGACATAGGCCGACTTGAACGGCGAGGCGACCAGCGAATGCGCCGAGGCGGTGTTGATGATGCGGCCCCAGCCGCGCTTCTTCATGCCGGGCACCGCGGCGCGGATGCGCGTGAAACGCCGACGACAGGTTGATGGCGATGATCGCGTCCCATTTCTCGATCGGAAACTCCTCGATCGGCGACACGAACTGGATGCCGGCATTGTTGACGAGGACGTCGACCGAGCCGAAGGTCTTTTCGCCGAGCGCGATCATCTCGGCGATCTCGGCGGGCTTGGTCATGTCGGCGGGCGAATGCACCGCCTTGACCTTGAAATCGGTCTCGATGCCGGAGCGCTCCTTCTCGATGTCGGCGGGCGCGCCCATGCCGTTGAGAACGATATTGGCGCCGGCGCCGGCGAAGGCGCGCGCATACGCCAATCCGATGCCGCTGGTCGAGCCGGTCACCACCGCGGTCTTGCCTGTCAACGTACCCATTTTCTTCACTCCTGTTTGCCGTCGGGGGCTTTCGGTGCCGTCCCCGGTGAGATCGTAAGTCACCATGGTCTCGCCGGATTGCGGCCGTTCCAGCCAATCTTCGTGACGCATCGACAGATGAACGTCGCGCACGCCCGCGCCCCAGTGCTCGACCATGCCGACATGTGAAAAGTCGTAGTCCTTGGAAGATGATCTCGTAATTCTTGCTGCGGTAGATCAGGTGCACCACCGTGACGGTGTTTTCCTTCGGCGGCCTCGCGCAGCAATCTCGACCGACGGATCGTTCTTGCAGATGATCGGGCAATTTGCCGATCAGGTCGCGCACCGCCTTGCGGGCGTTGTGGATCTGCTTGTTCTTGTCGGTGTTCATGCCGGGTGCGGCTGGAAAAGCGGATGTCCTTTTCGCGCTCGGCGGCCTCGAGCAGCGATACCGGCAGCGGCCCGCGCGCGCTGAACAGATCGACCTGGAAGATCAGGAGGTCGCGGCTGACCTTCTCATCCAGCACAGAAGTCGAGCGGCGTGTTGGAGGCGATGCCGCCGTCCCAGTAATGCTCGCCTTCGATCTCGACGGACGGGAAAGCCCGGCGGCAGCGCGCCGGACGCCATGATGTGCTCGGGGCCGATCTTCTTGCCGAGCTTCTTGAACTCGAAATTGTCGAAATATCTGAAATTGCCCGAGGTGACGCCGACCGCGCCGACGCTGAGCCGGGTCTTCAGATCGTTGATGCGGTCGAAATCGACCAGCCGCTCCAGCGTCTTCTTCAGCGGCGCGGTGTCGTAATAGCTCTGCGATTGCGGGCTGCCCGGCGGCCACAGCGGCGCCGGCGGAAGCCGCGGCGTGAAGAAGCCGGGAACGCCGAAGGTCGCGATCAGGGCGGCGCTGGTCTCGTTGAACAGCGAGCGCGCGCGGTCGCCCTGCGTGACCGGATTCCAGGACACCGGCGAGGACACCATCTCCCAGAATTCCTTCAGCCGCTCGACCGCGCTTTTCGCGCGCGATTGCCGGCGATGATCGCGGCATTGATGGCGCCGATCGAGATGCCGGCGATCCATTCCGGCTCGAAATCGTGCGTGACACAGCGCCTGATAGGCGCCGGCCTGATAGGAGCCGAGCGCGCCGCCGCCCTGCAGGACCAGCACGCGCTGCGCTTGCGCGGGCGTCGTTGCTGGCGCGGGATCGGAAGTATCCATGATGACCATCGATCAGATGAGCAGGAACCGCCGCACCGTGGCGGCAGTTCGCGACGGCGTCAATCAGGCGAGGCGGCGGAACGAGATCACGCCTGAATTTATCGCGCATCCGTTGATGCAAGAATGAGCGTCCAGAACACCTTGTACTTGGTGTTTGGAGCATAGCTCGCCGCGATGCCCAATTTTGTGACACCGTTTTTGAGCATATTGGCCCGGTGCGGCGGCGAGTCGCGCCAGCCCGAAAAGCTTCCGCCAGGGTGTGATATCCGGCCGAGACATTTTCGACCGCCAGCGTCGCGCGGATAGCCCGACGGCGTCCAGGCGCCGTTGCCAGCGGCGCCTTGACGTCGTGATCGAGCTTGTTTGCGGCTCGCCATCGCCTGCGACTGCTGCTCGGCAAGCTTCATCGAGGTCGGGATCGACCGCGACGGCGCCGAGGCCGTTGTTCTGCCGGTACTGCGAGATCATCGAGGCCGCGGCCTGCGGATCGAGCGCTGGCGCCGCCATTGGCCATGCTGAGATACATGGTCGGCTGCTCGGTCTGGACAGTCGATCCGCCGCGCAGCCGCCCAGCGCCAAAAGCCCGATAATGGCGACCGACCGCCCGCATGATCGAGAATTCCCCAAGATGGCCTGCCGTTGTTGCATACCAACCGTGGCTGAATGGTGAACGACGGGAATTTCGGTGTCGTTCTGGGCACGATCGAACCGCGGATCGGCTGATGCTGCGCATCGGCCCGGATGGCGCTAATCCTGGGCGGCAAAAATCCGGTAGCGACGCGGGCTGCAGTCCGACGATATCGCCGGCCTGCAGTTCCCGGTCGCGGGGCGCGTCGATCTCGATCACGGTCTTGCCCTCGCCGCCCGACAGCGCGACTTCCGGCGCGCTGGATCGGGCCGAAGGAGCGGACATGCCGCACCGCGCCCTCCAGCGACGCCGCTGCCGGCCGGCCCGATCTGCATGTCGTGGCGGCGGACGAACAGCTTTCGAGGCGCCGGACGCCGCGCCGTTGGCGCGCGATGTTCAGCGGCCTTGCCGCCGAGCTGCACGCAGCCGTCGCTGACCTCGACCGGCAGCACGATGGATTCACCGATGAAGCCGTGCACGAAGGCGGTCGCCGGATTGTCATAGACCTCGCCGGGCGTGCCGATCTGCTCGATGCGGCCCTTGTCCATCACCACCACGCGGTTGGCGACTTCGAGCGCCTCTTCCTGGTCGTGGGTGACGAAGATCGAGGTGACGTGGATTTCGGAATGCAGCGAGCGCAGCCATTGCCGCAGCTCCTTGCGCACCTTGGCGTCGAGCGCGCCGAACGGCTCGTCGAGCAGCAGGATGCGCGGCTCGATCGCGAGCGCGCGGGCCAGCGCGATGCGCTGGCGCTGGCCGCCGGACAACTGGCTCGGATAGCGGTCGGACAGCCAGTCGAGCTGCACCAGATCGAGCAATTCCTTGACGCGGGCGCGGATCGCGGCCTCGTCCTTGCGGACGGCGCGCGGCTGCACCCGCAGGCCGAAGGCGACGTTCTCGAACACCGTCATGTGGCGGAACAGCGCGTAGTGCTGGAACACGAAGCCGACATGGCGCTCGCTGGCGCCACGCGCTGAGCGCATTCTCGCCGTCGAACGAAACCTCGCCGGAATCGGGCCAGTCGAGCCCGGCGATGATCCGCAGCAGCGTGGTCTTGCCCGAGCCCGACGGTCCGAGCAGCGCCAGCAACTCGCCGTTGGCGACCTTCAGGTCGACATTGTCGAGCGCGGCGAACGCGCCGAATTTCTTCACGATATTTTTGACTTCAATCGTCACGCGGATATTGCCCTTCGTCCAGACGCCGCTCGAGAATGGTCTTCGCCACCAGCGTGATCAGCGCCAGCATCGCCAGCAAGCGAGGCGATCGCGAACGACGATACGAATTGATATTCGTTGTAGAGGATCTCGACCAGGAGCGGCATGGTGTTGGTCTCGCCGCGAATATGGCCCGAGACCACCGACACCGCGCCGAACTCGCCCATCGCCGCGCGCGTTGCACAGCAGCACGCCGTACAGCAGGCCCCATTTGATATTGGGCAAGGTGACGCGGAAGAAGGTCTGCAGGCCCGACGCGCCGAGCGAGATCGCCGCTTCCTCCTCCTGCGTGCCCTGTTCCTGCATCAGCGGGATCAGCGCGCGCGCCACGAACGGGAACGTCACGAAGATGGTCGCCAGCGCGATGCCCGGCACCGCGAACAGCACGTGGATGTTATGCGCCTGCAGCCACGGTCCCGAACAACCCTGCGCGCCGAACAGCAGCACGAACACCAGGCCCGAGATCACCGGGCTGACCGAGAACGGCAGGTCGATCAGCGTGATCAGAAAGGTCTTGCCGCGAAAGTCGAACTTTGGCGATCGCCCAGGCCGCGATCACGCCGAACACCAGATTGAGGCTGACCGAGATCGCCGCGACCAGCAGCGTCAGCCTGATCGCGGACAGCGCTTCCGGCTCGGACAGCGCGGCGAAATAGGCGCCGACGCCTTTGGAAAACGCCTGACGCGAACACCACGACCAGCGGCAGCACGACGAAGACGATCAGGAACAGCACGCGCCAGCGCGATGATGACAAAGCGAATCGGCCTGGGCTCGGTGCGCAGATCGTCCCGCGGCCGATGCTGATGGAATTGAGGCTCGCTCATCTGCATCAGCCCTCAATGCGCCGGGATGCGGGTTTGCGCCCAGCGCTGCAGCGCGATTGACCGCGAAGATGATCAGGAACGACGCCACCAGCATGACGACGCGCGATCGCGGTGGCGTCGGCATAGCGGAATTCCGGACAGCCGGATCACGATCAGCAGCGGCGCGATCTCCGAGACGTTCGGCAAATTGCCGGCGATGAAGATCACCGAGCCGTACTCGCCGACGGCGCGCGCGAACGCCAGCGCAAATCCGGTCAGCAGCGCCGGGATCAGGCTCGGCAGGATGACGCTTGGAACACGGTGTGCCAGCGGTTGGCGCCGAGGCTGGCGGCGGCTTCCTCGATCTCGACGTCGAGATCGATCAGCACCGGCTGCACCGTCCGCACCACGAAGGGAATGCCGATGAAGATCATCGCGACGAAGATGCCGACCGGCGTGAAGGCGACCTTGATGCCGAGTTCGGCGAGCGGCGCCGCCGAGCCAGCCCTTTTGCGCGAACAGCTGACGTCAGCGCGACGCCGGCCACCGCGGTCGGCAGCGCAAAGGAGATGTCGACGATGGCGTCGAACAGCCGGCGGCCCGGAAAGCGGTAGCGCACCAGCGCCCAGACGATGATCGTCCCCATCACCAGGTTGACGAGCGCGGCGGCAAAGGAGAGGCCGAACGAAATCTTCAGCGCATTCGAGGGTGCGGCGGCTGGTGACGATGCCCCAGAACTGATCAAGGCTGAGTTCGAACGTCTTGCAGGAACAGGCCGGCGAGCGGGATCAGGATGATGACGGAGAGCCATGTCAGGGTCAGTCCCATGGTGAGACCGAATCCCGGCAAGGTGCTGCGCCGTGCAGCCGCTGCTGCTCACAATGCCCCCTGCTTCGCCGCCGACGTGCCAGATCAGTTCTTGTAGATCTGGTCGAAAATGCCGCCCTCGGCGAAATGTTCCTTCTGCGCCTTGGTCCAGCCGCCGAAAACGTCGTCGATGGTGAACAGTTCGACCTTGGCGAAAGATTTCTCGTATTCCTTCGCGATCTCGAGGTCGCGCGGACGATAGGAATTGCGTGCGGCAATTTCCTGACCTTCCCTGGTATACCAGTATTTCAGGTAGGCCTCGGCAACCGCGCGGGTGCCCTTCTTGTCGGCAACCTTGTCGACCACCGACAGCGGCGGCTCGGCCAGGATCGACAGCGGCGGCGAGACGATCTCGAACTTGTCCTTGCCGAATTCGCGCTGCGCCAGAAACGCCTCGTTCTCCCAGGCCAGCAGCACGTCGCCGACGCCGCGCTCGACGAAGGTGACGGTCGAGCCGCGCGCGCCGGTATCCAGCACCGGCACGTTCTTGTAGAGGTCGGCGACGAATTGCTTTCGCCTTGTCGGCGGAGCCGAATTTCTTCTGCGCATAGCCCCAGGCGGCCAGATAATTCCAGCGCGCGCCGCCCGACGTCTTCGGGTTCGGCGTGATGACGCTGACGCCGGGTTTGATCAGATCGTCCCAATCCTTGATGCCCTTGGGATTGCCCTTGCGCACCAGGAACACGATGGTCGAGGTGTAGGGCGAGGCATTCAGCGGCAAGCGCTTTTGCCAGTCCGGCGGAATCAAGCCCTTGGCCGCGATGGCGTCGATGTCATAGGCGAGCGCCAGCGTGACGACATCGGCCTGCAAGCCGTCGATCACGGCGCGCGCCTGCGAGCCGGAGCCGCCATGCGACTGCTTGATCTCGACGCTCTTGCCGGTTTCCTTCTGATAGGCGGCCGCGAACGCCTTGTTGAAATCGGCATAGAGTTCGCGCGTCGGATCGTAGGACACGTTGAGCAGCGTGACATCGGCGGCAAACGCCGAACTCGCCCACAGCAGTCCCGCGACGAGCGGGCAGAATACGACGGACCATCTCAATCTCCATTCGGCCTGATGACAGATGTCATCGGAGCACGCGGACATAACTCGCGACGAAGCGGCTTTAAGTCAACGAAACCGCATTTCATTGTTTGCGGCGTTGCAGCGTCATTGTCCTACGAAGTCTTGATCGTATGGATGCCGCATTCTGTCTTGGGTCTGCCGCGCCAGCGGCCCGCGCGCGCGTCTTCATCCGGCGAGGTCCGGCTGGTGCAGGGCATGCAGCCGACCGACAGAGAACCCGACGCGACCAGCGGATGCGGCGGCAGCTTTGCGAGCTGTGTAGATCGCCTCGATCTCCTCGCGCGAGACATTGGCGAATGGATTGAATTTCAGCCTGGCGCCGTCTTGCTCGACGACGGGAATCGCGGCGCGCAGCGCCGCCCTGAAAACGCTTGCGTCCGTTGATCCAGGCCGCAGAACGGCGCCAGCGCGCGCGCCAGCGGCTCCACCTTTGCGGATCCGGCAGCAGGCATCGGGATCGGAGAACCACAATTCGCGCTCCGGATCCTCGCGCGACAGCGTCTCTTCCAGCGGCTTGATCGAACGGACATCGCGCAGGCCGAGCGTCGCGATCAGCGTGTCGCGATAGGCCAGCGTCTCCTCGAACAGCCAGCCGGTGTCGAGAAAGATCACCGGGATCGCCGGATCGACATCCGCCATCACCTTGAGCAGCGCCGCCGATTCCGGTGCCGAACGACGAGACCAGAGCGAGACGCTCGCGGCCGACGGTCTTCAGCGCGGCCGCGATCACTTCCGCCGGCGATGCGTTGCGCAGCGCGCGATCGAGCGCCTGCGCCGGCGGCAAATCCGCGCGCTGTCGTCCGTCAACGCCTGATGCGCGAGCGCGTTCACTGGCTGGCACTCTCCGAATGGCGCAGCTGCATCCGCCGGTGCAGCGCGGTGAGGCGGCCATCGCCGGTCGGCTGGTAGAACACCGAATAGCGCTTGCACGGTCGCGGCAAACGCTTCCGCGTCGCTGTCCTTCTTCACCTCGAACGCGTCGAAGCCGGCGCGCAGCATGAACACGAACTGGTCGCGCAGCACCTGGCCGGTGGCGCGCAGTTCGCCGTCGAAACCGTGAGCGCTCCCGCAGCAACCGCGCCTGGCTATAGGCGCGGCCGTCGCGGAAGGTCGGAAACACCAGCGCGACCGCCGCGAGCCGGTCGAGATAGGGCACGAGATCGTCGACGTCGCGGTTGTTCGGCCAGATCACGCCGGTCCTTGCCGGCGCGCCGCGAAAGCGCTTCGGGATCTTCGAGAAACCGCGCGGCCGGAGATCAGGATCGCGCCATCGCCCGGCAGTCTCGGCGTCATCGGCCACATGGACGAACGCGATCGGCTGGCGATTTTTCCGTTCTTAACGAGTGGCATAGACCCGCTCCCTGAAAGGTTCGACGCCGAGCCGCTTCACC
>ERZ1370068.3645-contig-275_pt1 | contig 35126 bp, 48 predicted proteins | sample MGYA00561227_ERZ1370068 | MGnify/ENA primary metagenome ERZ1370068 (study PRJEB38410, sample SAMEA6850437) | metagenome | study: Metagenomic assessment of the ecological functions of the soil: analysis of the soil microbiota associated with the...
CTACGTATTGTTGGCTTTGGTGCCGCTGTACACTGAACTGATCGGCATTGGACGTGAGCGCGAGGACGGAAGCGATGTTGATAATCACGCCGTCGTTTCGCGACAGGAATGGTGGAGAACCGCGTGGTGAGGCGTGGTCAATGCCGTGACGTGAAGCGCGATTTGGCCGAGGGAGTCTCCAAGGTGCGCCTCGCGCAAGCGGACGAAGCCTGAGGTGCCCGCGTTGCTCACGAGCATGCGCACCGCCGGATTGGTAGCAAGGACCTTTTCGACGCGCGCAACGTCAGCCTCCTTTTCTCGAGGTCCGCGGCGATCACTTCAACCTTCGTGCCGTGGGCTTTTTTGATAGCTGGCCGTGGAGGGCCTCAAGGCGACCGGCCCGACGGGCGACGAGGATGAGATCATAACCGCGACCAGCGAGACGGTCGGCATACACTGCGCCGCAGATGTTCTCGAGGATGCGCCGGTGATAACGGCTGTTTTTCGTGAATTGAACCTGACATCTGGACAATCCTTATTATTGAGTATCAACTATAGTTGAGCGCTCAACCATATGGGATCGTCAGTACCCTTTCAAGTGACCCGGACTCGACCATTTTGGTGGGATGAGGAACACGTCGGATCCGGGAACGTCAGTCGAACATTTATTGAAGTCAGGCGTGGAACTGAGTGAAATACTTCGCCCAAATTACCTGCACGAACACGGCGTTACGGCTGGCGGCCCGTCGCCTCGCTCACCTCTACGATGAGGCGCTGGCCGCGACCGAGCCTTTATAAGGTGAGCCTCCTGGCAGAGATCGAGAGGCTTACGGACGGTGACGGCTCCAGCGTTGCAGGATCTGGCTGGACGGCTTGCGATCCGAAATCTCCGCGCTGACGCACGCCTTGCGGCCACTGGTGAGGACGGGCTGATCGAACTGCGCAAGGACCCCCATGATACGCGGACCAAAGCGCGTTGAAAACGCGCGCCGGCAAGCCTGGCTTCGAAAGGCCGTGGTGTTGTGGGACAGCGCCTGACCGAGCAGCAGGAAACCGTCCTTGGGGCCGGTGCGGCCACTGCATTGCGGCAATTGGCGGACGAGGTCGCTTCCGTGACAAGTTCCTTGCCGATTATAGTTCACCTGGGCGTCCCGTTGCCTCGTGCGGATGATGACTAGGCCAATCTCTCTCGCCCGCCAGCGGGGATGCATCACGCATGAGTGTGGTTCATCGTCGCAAAAGGGCGGCCTCGCCGTTCGGAAGAACGAATGCCTGTGTGGCAAGATAGGTCAGCCCTTCTGACCATCTTTGGCGTTGCGGCCATCCGGCGTTTCTCGTTTAGAACGGGCTCGGAGCGCGCGCTCTGGCAACGAACCGTCAATGGTTTTGGCCGAGGAATGCGCTGTCCAAAGGGTCTGGCAATGCTGATTCGCAGCGAAAAGTACGGAGTTCAGGGTGGAGCGGCCGCAGGCCGTCCGTCGCCTGCGATTCCGGCTGCGTCCCTGCCCACCCTGCTTCTTGGCGGGCTTCTGCTTCTTATCGGCCCCTGAGGGCCGTCTGGGCGGTTTGCGCCTGGGCACTCAGGGGTTGCGCGAGATCACCAGACCCCTTCAGCGCTTCAGAAAGCAGCGCACCAGCCAAAAGGAATTTTCAGATGACCACCGCCAACAAGTCCGACAAGGACCGCGTCATCATATTCGACACCACCCTGCGCGACGGCGAGCAGTGCCCCGGCGCCACCATGACGCTTCGAGGAGAAGCTCGAGATCGCCGAGATGCTCGACGACATGGGCGTCGACGTCATCGAGGCCGGCTTCCCGATCACCTCCGAAGGCGACTTTCAGGCGGTCAGCGAGATCGCCCGCCGCTCCAAGAACGCCGTCATCGCCGGCCTGTCGCGCGCGCACCCGAAGGACATCGACCGCTGCGCCGAAGCGGTGAAATTCGCCAGGCGCGGCCGCGTCCACACCGTGATTGCGACATCGCCGCTGCACATGCGCGTCAAGCTCAACATGACGCCGGAGCAGGTGATGGAGCTCTCGATCGCCAACGTCACCCGCGCCCGCAACCAGATCGACGACGTCGAATGGTCGGCCGAAGACGGCACCCGCAGCGAGATGGACTACCTCTGCCGCATCGTCGAGGCCGTGATCAAGGCCGGCGCCACCACGGTCAATATCCCCGACACCGTCGGCTACACCGTGCCGGAGGAATACGCCGCTTCATGCGCACGCTGATCGAGCGGGTGCCGAACTCCGACAAGGCGGTATTCTCGGTGCACTGCCATAACGACCTCGGCATGGCGGTGGCGAACTCGCTGGCCGGCATCGCCGGCGGCGCGCGGCAGGATCGAATGCACCGTCAACGGCATCGGCGAGCGGGCCGGCAATGCCGCGCTGGAAGAAGTCGTGATGGCGATCAATGTGCGCAACGACGTGTTTCCGTGGTGGAACAAGATCGACACCACCATGCTGACGCGCGCCTCGAAAGCTGGTGTCGGCGGCGACCTCGTTCCCGGTGCAGTACAACAAGGCGATCGTCGGCCGTAACGCGTTCGCGCATGAGAGCGGCATCCATCAGGACGGCGTGCTGAAGGATGCCTCGACCTACGAGATCATGCGGCCGGAAATGATCGGCCTGAAGCAGTCGTCGCTGGTGCTCGGCAAGCATTCCGGCCGCCATGCCTTCGTGCACAAGCTGGAGGAGATGGGCTACAAGCTCGGCGCCAACCAGCTGGAAGACGCCGTTCGCGCGGATGAAGGCGCTCGCCGACCGCAAGAAGGACATCTACGACGAGGACATCGAGGCGCTGGTCGATCGAGGAGATCGCGGCACTCCCACGACCGCATCAAGCTGACCTCGCTGACGGTGATCGCCGGCACCCACTGGGCCGCAGCGCGCCACCATGAAGCTCGACGTCGACGGCCAGATCAAGATCGAGGAAGCCGAAGGCAACGGCCCGGTCGATGCGGTGTTCAACTGCATCAAGCGCTGGTGCCGCACGAGGCCAAGCTCGAGCTCTACCAGGTCCACGCCGTGACCGAAGGCACCGACGCGCAGGCCGAAGTTTCGGTGCGGCTCGCCCATGAGGGCCGCTCGATGACCGCCGCGGCGCCGATCCGGACACGCTGGTGGCATCGGCCAAGGCGTATCTCGGCGCGCTGAACAAGATCGTCATGAAGCGCCAGGCGCGACATGCCGGCGGCGGCGGCGAGCTGATCGGGCTTCGATAGCGCAGCAGAGCAACGACGGTCGCGGCGCTTCCGGCGCCGCGTTTTGCATTTGCGGGCAGGGGTTCCGTTCTGGGGATCTGGCTGCCGCATTTTTGCGACTGCAGCATCGTGGGCGAAACGGGGCCCCTGCTAACGAGGCAATAGCCTTTGCACGGCGATCGTCTCGTGGCTGGATGCCGATCCAGCATGCAAGGTTACGGGGCGCGCTCGTCGCCAATGCAGAAATCGCGGCAGGACGGAAACATGCGTAAATTGATTTTGGCCGCGGCATCGATCGCGGCATTGGCTTTGGTCGGACCGGCCGCGGCGCAGATCGCCGATCGTCATCAAGTTCAGCCATGTGGTCGCGACCGAACACGCCGAAAGGGCACGGCCGCCGACAAGTTCAAGGAACTGGCCGAGAAGTACACCGAGCGGCAAGGTCAAGGTCGAGGTCTATCCGAACTCGCAGCTCTACAAGGACAAGGAAGAGCTGGAAGCGCTGCAGCTCGGCGCGGTGCAGATGCTGGCGCCGTCGAACTCCAAGTTCGGCCCGATCGGCGTCAAGGAATTCGAGGTGTTCGATCTGCCGTACATCCTGCCGGACCTGAAGACGCTGCGCAAAGTCACCGACGGCCCGCTCGGCGCCAAGCTGCTCAAGCTGCTCGATGCCAAGGGCATGACCGGCCTCGCCTACTGGGACAACGGCTTCAAGCAGATGAGCGCCAACAAGAAGCTGCTCGCGCCGGCGGACTACAAGGGCCTGAAATTCCGCATCCAGTCGTCCGAAGGTGCTGGAAGCGCAGTTCCGCGCGCTCGGCGTCGATCCCGCAGGTGATGGCGTTCTCGGAAGTCTACCAGGCGCTGCAGACCGGCGTGGTCGACGGCCAGGAGAACACCTGGTCGAACATCTACACCCAGAAAATGCATGAGGTGCAGAAGTACATCACCGACACCAATCACGGCTATATCGGCTACGTCGTGGTCACGAACAAGAAGTTCTGGGACGGCACTGCCGGCGGACATCCGCGCTCAGCTGCGAGAAGGCGATGAAGGAAGCCACCGCCTACGGCAACGGCCAGTCGGCCAAGGAAAACGACGACGCGCTCGCCGAGATCAAGAAGACCGGCAAGAGCGAGATCGTCACGCTGACGCCGGAGCAGGACGCGGCGATGCGCAAGGCGCTGGAGCCGGTCTACAAGGACGTGGCATCGCGCGTCGGCCAGCCGCTGATCGACGAGTTCCTCAAGGAGACGGGGGCGCGACCAACTGACGACATAACGAGGGCTTCCACGCGCTCGGCATGGAGCCGCCTTGATGGCCGACGCGCTCGTGCGGCCGGCGAGGATCGCGAGGTCAGGCACGCGCTCATGCGGCGGCTGATCTGAGGGGGAGTTGATGCTTGCTTCGCATCCTCGACCGGCTCGAGGAAATCCTGATCGCCATCGCTGATGGCGGCTGCGACGCTTCATCGATCTTTCTTTGCGGTGATGCATCGCTATCTGGCATCGGCGTGCCCCTTGCTTTATCCGTATCTGTATCCCGATCCACATCTGTCCTGGGCGCAGGAACTGTGCATCTACATGTTCGTGTGGATGGCGAAGTTCGGCGCCGCCTATGGCGTGCGCACCGGCATCCATGTCGGCGTCGACGTGCTGGTCAACCAGCTCAAGTCCGCCGCTGGCGCAAGGTCGTCGTCCTGTTCGGCCTGTTCTGCGGCGCGCTGTTCACCGCCGTCGATCGGCACCATGGGCGCGAAGTTCGTGATCGGGCTGTATGTACACCGACCAGGTGTCGCCCGATCTCGAGATGCCGAGCTGGATCGTGTCTACTCCTGCATTCCGCTCGGCTCCTACCTGATGTGCTTCCGCTTCCTGCAGGTCGGCCTACGTATTCTGGAAGACCGGCGAACTGCCGCATCATGACGAGACCGCATGTCGAGGGCGTCGAGCGTCGAAGCCCGGCGCCGGCGCGCGGGGGCAGCGCGATGAGCGCCGCCTCTGATCTTCGGACTGCTGATCGCGCTGATGCTGACGGGCATGCCGATCTCGATCGCGCTCGGCCTGACCGTGCTGACCTTCCTGTTCACGATGACGACGGTGCCGATCGAGGCGGTCGGCGCTGAAGCTGTTCACCGGCATCGAGAATTTCGAGATCATGGCGATCCCGTTCTTCATCCTCGCCGGCAATTTCCTCACCCACGGCGGCGTCGCGCGGCGCATGATCGCGTTCGCGACGTCCATGGTCGGCCACTGGTCCGGCGGGCTCGGGCCTTGCCGGCGTCATGGCGTGCGCGCTGTTCGCGGCGATCTCGGGATCATCGCCGGCGACGCGTGGTCGCGATCGGCTCGATCATGCTGCCGGCGATGGTGCAGCAGGGCTATCCCAAGCGCTTCGGCGCCGGCGTGATCGCGACCGTCGGGCGCGCTCGGCATTCTGATTCCGCCGTCGATCGTCATGGTGATCTATTCGGTGGCGACCGGCGGCAGCGTCGCCATCGATCCGGCCGGCAAGCGCGTGCTCGTCCGCCTCGGTCGGACAATTGTTCATGGCCGGCGTCGTGCCCGGCATGATCCTCGCCTCGCATGCTCGGGCCATGACCTGGTTTATCGCGCGTGGAAGAACGACTATCCGCGCATGCCGCAAGGCGACCTGGGCGGAGCGCTTTGCCGCGTTCCGCAAATCGATCTGGGGACTGCTGCTGATCGTGATCGTGCTCGGCGGCATCTACGCGCGGCGCATTCACGCCGACCGAAGCCGCCGCCATGAGCGCGGTCTACGCCTTCGTCATCGCGGTGTTCGTCTACTCGCGACATGACGCTGCGACGGACGTGCCGCAGGTGCTGCTCGGCTCGGCCAACATGAGCGCGATGATCCTCTACATCGTCACCAATGCGGTGCTGTTCTCGTTCCTGATGACCAGCGAGCAGATCCCGCAGGCGATGACCGCACTGGATCACCTCGGTCGGGCCTCGACCTGGATCGAGTTCCTGCTGTTCGTGAACATCCTGCTGCTGGTCGCCGGCAACGTGATGGAGCCGTCCTCGATCGTGCTGATCACGGCGCCGATCCTGTTTCCGGTGGCGGTCAAGCTCGGCATCCACCCGGTGCATCTCGGCATCCTCGATGATCGTCAACATGGAGGTCGGCATGTGCCATCCGCCGGTCGGCCTCAACCTCTACGTCGCCTCGGGCATCGCCAAGCATGGGCATCACCGAGCTCACCGATCGCGGTGCTGCCGTGGCTCGGCACCATGCTGGTCTTCCTCGGTGCTCGTGACCTACGTCCCCGAATTGTCGCTGTGGCTGCCGCGGCGCATCGGCGGCTGCATCTAACCGCGGTGCAATAGACAGGTTCCGCCACATTACATCTTGGTAACGGAAGCCCATCTGTCCAAACTGTAAGTTGAATTGCCGGCCCGGGCGCGCTCATCTTCAGGCAACCTTTCAACGGAGGTTCGCATGAGGAAGTTTGCCATCGCCGCGCATCGCGGCGCTCGCCATCGCCGGTTCGACCGCGGTCTATGCCCAGCACCATCGCTGGTTCCACGGCCATCACGCGGATGAACCGCGGAGGACCGGGCGGCCTTTACCGACGCGCGGATCGCCGCGGTCAAGGCCGGGCTGAAGCTCAACGCCCGACCAGGAGAAGCTGTGGCCGCCGGTCGAGACCGCGGTGCGGATTTCGCCAAACTGCGGATCGATCGCGCCAATGCGCGGATGAATGCGCCGCAGGATGATTCACAAGATGCGCAGAAGCCGGACGATCCGGTGACGCGCCTGCGCGACCGCGCCGACACCATGGCGACCACGGCGGCGGCGATGAAGCAGATCGCCGATGCGGCCGACCCGCTCTACAAGACCCTCGACGACGGCCAGAAGCGCCGGCTTGCCGTCCTGACGCATATGGACGGCCGGTTCGGCGGCGGAGGCTGGCGGCACCGTGAGTTCATGCGCGGCATGGACCGCGACGACGGCGACCGGGGTCGCGGCTACGATCGGGATCCGGCTGCGACCGGGACGGCGGGCCGGGCAGGGACCGGGTGCCGGCGCCGGAGCGGCTCTGAGCTGGCGAGCCGCTCAGACCAGTCAAATATCAGCAGAAAGCCGCCGGATTCCGGCGGCTTTTTGATTTTCCTTTCAGCGGGTTATGCCGGGGAAACTCCGAGTCAGCTTGCTGGACATCGCGGGGTCGCTTTGCTAAACGACGCCCTCTTGCGAAGGCTTTCCGGACCGAGTTCCGGGCGCATAGCTCAGTTGGTAGAGCAGATGACTCTTAATCATCGGGTCCCAGGTTCGAGCCCTGGTGCGCCCACCAAGCTTTTCAAGGACTTAGCGGTTTAGCAGGCGCGAAACCAGCCGCGGTTTAGACCGCGGTTGACAGTTTCTCCTTTCGAGCTTCAGCGTCAGCTTCAGCTGAGTTGAGTCAGCGAAGGCGTCCAAAGTGTCGCGAATGAAGCCGGACAGGAGCGCCAGTGCGATCAACGCGCTGAATATCGGATCCAGATCAGCAAAAGTTCCGAGCAGGAACACGAGTATGACTGGCTAACAGGATGGCGAGCGCCAGCAGCGTCAGAAGGATCGCAAAAGGTCGCGGCGTGCCGCGGCATAGCCGAAACCGCCGCCCGGCGTTCCGACGGAAACCAGGATGCCGGATCTGCTGCGCGTTGGCTGCGCACTGCGCATCGGGCGAATGACCTCCCCCGTTCACAACGTCTTTACGATCCGTACTTCGGTTCTGAGCCATGACCTGCTTCCGGCGTGGGCGCGTTTACTCACCTGATAGTCCACGCAACGCGACATACCGCCAGCGGACGTCTGTGCAATTTTTGCACATATGAACCAGCCGACCAGGTCCAGTGGGGCGGGCCATGATCCGATCCGTGTCGATCTGTTTTCGCTCAGGGCGGTCCTATGGGGCTGCTCAATTCTCTTGCCGATACCAACCTTGTTGATGCTGCAATCGGCGACCGCCAGCCAATTTCCGGCACATGGCGGCGAGCGTCCGCTGAACGCCGCCACTGTGTGAATTGGCGACCCAACTTCCGGGAATCCGTAAATTTTTTCGAATCAGCTGCGTTTGCGCCAACATTCGACACCACAGGCGGGCCCGCTCCGGCGCACTGCGCGGAGCAGGTCGGCATCTGTGAAGAACGCCGCAACAGCATTTCCGTTTTCTAGCCAGCCGCCCTGCCAGTGGCGTCGACCGGCCGGTGTGCCGCCAGTGCTCGCCTCGGACCTGACGTAGATCAGCGACCGGTTGCCGGATCAGGCCGCCTGGTCTCGATTTCGCCACGTGGGTGGCAATCGCATCCATCAGCGCCGGAGACAGGCAATCATAAGGCTCGAGCCCGAGTTCCTTCAGGCGCGATCGGATGCCCGCCATCTCGATCGGGCTGACGCCGGACTCGATCACCGACGACACGAATGCCGCAAACCCCGGAGCCGCCGAGCCGGCTTCCTGGAACAGTTCGGGGTGGATGAAGTCGAGGCCGTAGAACGGATGCCCCTTGTTCTCGATCCGGCCGTACATATGCGTGCCGCAGACCTTGCAGGCGTAGTCGCTGGATCGCCGCCGACGCATCGACGATCTGCAGCTTGTCGCCGTTTTCGAGCACGGTCACATTTTCGCGCGGCACGACGGCGACCACCGAGAAGGTCGCGCCCTTCGGGCTTCCAGCATTTGGTGCAGCCGCAGGCGTGGTTGTGGGCGACATCGCCCTTGATGCCGACCTTGACCGGTTTGTCCGTGCATTTGCAGACCAGGGTGCCGCCGGCAAAGCTGCCTGAGCCTTTCTTGACGCCGTTGTCAATCGATGGGTGGATATGAACAGTCATGGCCTATCCTCCTTGTGTTTGACGTTTTTGACTTTAGAACACGACGACCGAACGGATCGATTTGCCTTCGTGCATCAGATCGAACCCCTTGTTGATCTCCTCGAGCTTGAGGACGTGCGTGATCATCGGATCGATCTCGATCTTTCCGTTCATGTACCAGTCAACGATCTTCGGCACGTCGGTGCGGCCGCGCGCGCCGCCGAACGCGGTGCCTTCCACACCCGGCCGGTCACGAGCTGGAACGGCCGGGTGGCAATTTCCTTGCCGGCTTCCGCGACCCCGATCACCACGGAGACGCCCCAGCCGCGATGGCAGGCCTCGAGCGCCTGGCGCATCACGGTGGTGTTGCCGGTGCAGTCGAAGGTGAAGTCGGCGCCGCCGTCGGTGAGCGTGACCAGGTGCTGGACGATGTCGCCGCCGACCTTGGTCGGATTGACGAAATGCGTCATGCCGAAGCGGCGGCCCCATTCCTCCTTGCAGTCGTTGATGTCGACGCCGATGATCTTGTCGGCGCCCACCATCCTGGCGCCCTGAATGACGTTGAGTCCGATGCCGCCGAGTCCGAACACGACCACGTTGGCGCCCGGCGTGACCTTGGCGGTGTTGACCACCGCGCCGACGCCGGTCGTCACGCCGCAGCCGATGTAGCAGCTCTTGTCGAAAGGGCGCGTCCTCGCGGATCTTCGCCACCGCGATTTCCGGCAGCACGGTGAAGTTCGAAAACGTCGAGCAGCCCATGTAGTGGAAGATCGGCTTGCCCTTGTGGCTGAAGCGCGACGTGCCGTCCGGCATCACGCCCTTGCCCTGGGTGGCGCGGATCGCGGTGCAGAGGTTGGTCTTGCTGGCTCAGGCAGCTTTTGCACTGGCGGCATTCGGGCGTGTAGAGCGGGATCACGTGGTCGCCCGGCTTCACCGACGTCACGCCGGCGCCGACCTCGCGAACGATGCCGGCGCCCTCATGGCCGAGGATCGACGGAAAGATTCCCTCGCTGTCGAAGCCGTCGAGCGTGTAGGCGTCGGTGTGGCAGATCCCGGTCGCCTTGATCTCGACAAGGACTTCACCGGCCTTCGGGCCGTCCAGATCAAGTTCGACGATTTCGAGCGGCTTCTTGGCTTCGAAAGCGACGGCGGCGCGTGTCTTCATTCTAACTCCAGTTCTCTTCCAGTCACAGCAAGAATGCTCGCCGCGCGCCATGACTTCATCATTTCGGCCCATGCAGGAGTCTTCCGCCTGCGTATAGGCTTCCGGCTTGTCTTCATGCTTGGCAGGGCGCACGCGCCCGACCGCGTCATTGGCGCGGGCGCGCAGATAGACATAGAGGTCGTCCATGTAGCAGGCGACGTTCGGGTTATCGCCGAACGCCGGCATGACGTTCTCCTGCGACGTGCTGACGTTCTTGCGGCCGCTGGCGACCACGCCGAGGAAGTCGCCGTAGCTCATGGTCTTGAGCGAGTTCTGCAGTGCCGGGGCGTAGGTCGAGCCCATCCCGTCGGGGCCATGGCAGACGTGGCATTCACGAGTGATAGCGGCGGTAGCCGGAATAGGTGTACCAGTCGACGGTGCCGTCGGCCGCGACCTTGAAGGTCGGGTTGCCTTCCTTGTCGAGATATTTGCCGTCCTCGGATTTGACGGCGGTCGGATCGACCGCGTCTTCGGCGAAGGCAATTCCTCCTGACACCACGACGATCATCGCGGCAGCCACAAACCAGATTGTACGCAAGAGCATGTCCTCGACATCAGATGAGCAGGCGAACCGGCGCATGGAGACAATCTCCACGCGCCGGAACGAGGTTCGGCTCAGCTCACTGCGGCAGTGCGAACACCGTGAGTGCTGCCGCCGAGCGCCGTGTAGTTGCTCAGCGCCGCGTAGCCACCGACGGCGCCAAGGCCGGCAGTCGGATCGGTCAGACCGGCGGCAAGGCCGATGCCCGCCCAGCCGCCGACGCCGGACAGCACGGCGACGTACTGCCTGCCGCCCTGCTCATAGGTCGTGACGTTGCCGATGATGCCGGACGGGGTCTTGAACTTGTAGAGTTCCTTGCCCGTCTTGGCGTCGACCGCCTTGAGGTAGCCTTCGAGCGTTCCGTAGAACACCACGCCGCCGGCGGTCGCGAGCGCACCCGACCAGACCGAGAACTGCTCCTTGTTCGACCAGACGATCTTGCCGGTCTTGCCGTCCCAGGCGATGAAGTTGCCCATGTGGGTCTCGCCGGGAGGCGGATACATCGAGAGCGTCGCCCCGACATAGGGCTGGCCTGGCGGTGTAGCTCACCTTGAACGGCTCGTAGTCCATGCAGACGTGGTTGGTCGGCACGTAGAACAGCTGCGTATCCGGCGAGTAGGCTGCCGGCTGCTCGTCCTTGGTGCCGAGCGCGGCCGGGCAGATGCCCTTGACGTTGACGTCCTCGCCCGCCTTGTCGGTCGAATATTGCGTCGAGCAACCTTCGGACGGCCATAGGTCGGCGAGCTCTTGTTCATGTCGACGCCGGTGGTCCAGTTGACCTTCGGATCGTACTTTTCGGCGACCAGCAATTCGCCGGTGACGCGGTCGAGCGTGTAGCCGAGACCGTTGCGGTCGAAATGGGTCAGCAGCTTGCGGTCTGCGCCGCCGATCTGCTGATCGCGTGAGGATCATTTCGTTGACGCCGTCATAGTCCCATTCGTCATGGGGCGTCATCTGGTAGACCCAGCTTGGCCATGCCGGTGTCCGGCATCGCGCGCGAAGATGGTCATCGACCAGCTTGTTGTCGCCCGGACGCTGCTTCGGATTCCAGGTCGAGGGGTTGCCCGAGCCGTAGTAGATCAGGTTCAGCTGCGGGATCGTAGGACATACCAGCCCCACGTGCAGCCGCCGCCGATCTTCCACTGATCGCCCTGCCAGGTCTTGAGGCTCGAGATCCTTGCCGACCGGCTTGCCGAGATCGGTGGTCTTCACCGGGTCGACCAGGATCTGATCGTCCGGTCCCTTCGAATAAGCCGCGCCAGACCTGCTTGCCGATCTTGATGTCGTAGGCGGTGACGTGACACTGCGACGCCGAACTCGCCGCCGGAGATGCCGATCAGGACCTTGTCCTTGACGACGAGCGGCGCCGAGGTGCCGGTCGCGCCCTTGCTGGGATCGCCGTTCTTCGCCGACCAGACGACCTTGCCGGTCTTGGCATCGAGGCGCGACCAGGGTGGTGTCGGCCTGGTGCAGGAAGATCTTGCCGTCGCCATAGGCCACGCCGCGGTTCACCGTGTCGCAGCACATCACCGGGATGACGTTCGGATCCTGCTTGGGCTCGTACTTCCAGACGATCTTGTTCTCCTTGGATAGGTCAAGAGCATAGACCTTGTTTGGGAACGGCGTGTGGACGTACATCATGTTGCCGATGATCGAGCGGTCCGCCTTCATGGCCGCGCAGCACGCCGGTCGAGAACGTCCAGGCGACCTGCAGCTTGCCGACGTTGGCCGCGGTGATCTGGTTGAGCTTCGAGTAGCGCGTATTGGCGTAGTCGCCCGCCGGCATGCACCCAGTCCTTCGGGTTCTGCGACATCTTGATCAGTTCGTCGTTGGCACTGGCCGCGCCTGCGGCAAACGCCGCCATGGTGCTCAAGACAGGTCGCAAGTAGCACCTTGCGCATCGTGAATTCCTCCCAGTTGTGAACTTTCGGCTTCCAGTCGAAACGGCCCACTTTTCATTTGTTCCGTATCCCTATCCCGTTCGGTCAACGGGAAACTTGCCCAAGAGGGAAGCGCGCTTGCTCGACAGCGAAACTCGAATGAACTTTTTGCTCGCCGTGCATTTGCTGGCGTCGCCATCATGCGGCAGTGCAGCGGAGCGCAGCCGAGATCTGCGCCGTCGCGGTCGAGGTTCTGCTTGACGGCGCGGAAACTAAGTCGGAGGATTGTCAAGTATGGATGTCAGGGACATGCAACTGCTCAGCGACCGCCTAGACGACCGCCTTAAAATTGAGGCAAACTTGCTACGCTGTGACCGGAGCCTGGCGCGGCGAGTCGTCACGTCTTGATCTCGAGATCGGTGGCTGGACAATGTCCGATACGGTCCATTCACTCAGCACCTCCGGATTGTCGCCGAAGCAAGCAGATCCAATGTTGGTCAGAACGCGCTGACCGATCTTTGCGGCCAATTTCGACGTCGATCCGCTGGAGGCGTCCTCGCTCGAGTGCGCGGATCAACTACACGACGGTCTCGCGGTTGAAGCTCTGTCAGATCGAGGCAAGCCAGCATCGGATCGCGCATCACGGTGCTCGCGGGCAAGATCGAGCGAACATCCCTACGTCAAGATCCTGTTTCAGACGCAGGGCGTTTCCTATTTCGAGCAGGACGGCCGGCACATCGAGATCGATGCCCGGCGATTGCCTCGCCTACGACGTATCCTCGTCCGCACACCATCATCAGTCCGTCGCTTGACGCGGCATGAGGTCGTCATCGTGCCGAAGGAGCTGCTGCAGGAGCGCGGCTTCCGCTCGCGAAGATGCTCGGCCTGCAAGCTTTCGGCGCGCACCGGCACCGGCCGGATCGCCCATGATTTCGTGCATGCGGCGTTCGACGAGGCGACCAAGCTGTCGCCCAACAACGCCGTCGGCGTCGCCGATTCCGCTGATCGACCTGTTGCTGTTGCCGCTGCGCGAGGCCGAAACGCGACGTTCGATCGTGGCGGCGCCGAGGCGACCTATATCCGCGCCCAGGCCTTCATCCGCGAACATCTGCGCGATCCCGATCTCTGCATCGACCAGATTTCGGCGGCGCTCGGCTGCACCAAGCGCTATCTGCACATGCTGTTCAGCGACACGCGGCATGACCGTCAGCGACTACATCTGGCACGCGCGATTGCAGAACTGCCGCCACGAATTGGAGACCCACGCCGGCAAGACCATCACCGATGTCGCGTTCTCCTGGGGGTTTTCCTCCTCCTCGCATTTCAGCCGCGTGTTCCGCAAATATTTCGGCATCGTCCCTCCGCCGTGCACAAGGCCGCGCCTACCAGCACGTCCCGACGCCGACGCCTACGCCGACGTATCCTGAGATCGCCGTACTTGACTGAGGCGCTTCCGTTTCGGCGACATCGCCCCAGCGCGGGGCGAGGGGATAACCGCCGGCGGTTGCGGCTACCTGTTCAGCACCTGCCGCCAGACGTCGCCGAGGATGATCGGTTCGCGCGGGCGCAAGTATGTCAGCCCCGCCGCTTGCGCCAGTTGCTCGATCGTGCCCGCGCCCTGCAGTTCCGACAGCGCCTTGTTGACCGGCTTCGATCAGCGCCGGGTCGCTGGCGAGGCCGACATAGCCGCGATTGGCGCCGATCGGATAATAATAGCCGGAGGCGGCGAGCCTGCTGTCGGGATGCGCGGCGCGGTAGGCGTCGAAGCGGCGCAGGTCGAGCAAGGTCGCATCGAAATCGCCGCGATCGAGCGCGCCGAGCAAATCGCTGCGCCCGGGAACCAGATGCGTGATGTTGTCGATCAGCCGTCCCTTGTCGAAGGTCATCAGGATGGCGTCGCCGAGCGTGCCGCTTTCGATCGCGATGCGCAAGCCCGGCGAGATCGCCGACGCCGTGAAATCTTGCGGTCGCGCGCCTTGTCGCCGAGCACGATTGTCAGCGGCGAATAGATGTAGGGCTGCACTCGGCGCCAGCACGCCGAGCGGCACGCGGCGGCGGCGGTCGTCGCGGGTGGCGCCCTCGAAATCCGGCAGTCTTGCGGTCTTGACGCCGGGCACCACGAGCGAGTCCTTCGTGAAGGCGTAGCCGCCGACCAGCGAGCAGCGGCCGTCGGAGAGCAGCGCATTGGCTTCGAGCGCCGGACTCGAGATCTTCGTCGAGCTTGCTTTCGAACCACTGGATCTTCAGCGGCCGGCCGAGCCGGTCCGGCGATCGCCTGCGCCAGCGCGACGTCGAACCCGGTATCGGGCTTGCCGCGGCTGATGCGCGGAAAACGGCGGCCGGTCCTCGTCGAGACAGACTTTCAGCGGCTCTTCCGCTGCGCGCGCCGCGGTCGCCGCAATTGCCAGCCAGAATTCCAGCGAGCGCGGCAAGCCGAAACCTCATGGTTTCCTCCGGCTCGATACATAGGCCCAGATGTCGGCGATCTGCTCTTCGCTCAAAATGTCGCCCCAGGGCGGCATCTTGCCGTTCTTGCCCTTGCTTGACCGTCGGTGACGAAGCGCGTCCGGTCGTCCGGAAAGGCGCGCAGGTCGGGCGTGACGGTGCCGGCATTGACCATGTTGGGCCGTGGCAGTGCGAGCAGTTCTGGGCATAGGTTACGCTTGCCCAGATCGATCTGCGCCTGATCGCCGCCGGCGGCGGGTTGCGTGTGGCGGCGGCCGTCGATCGTCATCCCGCGACTGGCGGTGACCGCGACGGCGGCGAAGAACGCCGCCGTCCATCTGGATGCTTCTCGATCATCGTCGAATCCGAAGATCAGTTCTTCACCGCAAACACCCAGAGCGAGCCGCCGGTCGGCACGTTGGCGAGCCGCTCATCGCCGGAGAAGATCGAGTAGACGCCGCCATAGCCGCTGGTGACGGCGACATACTGCACGCCGTCCTGCTGCCAGGTGATCGGCTGCCCCTCGATGCCCGAGCCGGTCTGGAAGCTCCACAGCTTCTTGCCGCTCGTCGGCGTCGAACGCCTCGAACTCGCCGGTCAACTGGCCGGAGAACACGACGCCGCCGGCGGTCGACAGCACGCCCGAGAAGCGCGGGATGTCGCTCGGCTGCTTCCCACTTGGTCTTTCCGGTCAGGGGATCGATCGCCTTGAGATGGCCGCGCGGTCCGTCACCGCGGCCAGTCCCACGAGGTCGGTCAGGTCCATGCCGAGATACCATTCGCCGGCCTTGTAGGTCGCAGGCTCGGTCTTGTAGTGGCCGCCGAAGGCGAGCGTGTTGGCATAGGCAAGGCCGGTCTGCGGATTGAACGACATCGGCTCCCAGTTCTTGCCGCCGAGGATGGACGGGATACACGACGACCTTCTTGCCTTCGCGGGCATCCTTGCTGACGTCGGTCTCGATCGGCCGGCCGGTCTTCATGTCGATGCCGGTCGCCCAGTTGACCTTCACGTAGGGATTGGCCGCGAGCAGCTTTCCGTTGGTGCGGTCGAGCACGTAGAAGAAGCCGTTGCGGTTGGCATCCATCAGCACCTTGGTCGGCTTGCCCTCGACGTTGATGTCGGCAAGCACCATCTCGGCGACCGAGATCATAGTCGAACGGGTTGTTCGGCGAGAACTGATAGTGCCACTTGATCTTGCCGGTCTTCGGCTCGAGCGCGAGCACCGCGCAGGTGTAGAGATTGTCGCCCGGACGCACCGCCGAATTGAACGGCCCGGGATTGCCGACGCCCCAATAGACCGTGTTCAGCTCCGGATCGTAGGAGCCGGTGATCCAGGTCGATCCGCCGCCGAGCTTCCAGGTGTCGCCCTTCCAGGTGTCGCCGCCGGGCTCATCCGGGACTGGGTATCGTGTGGGTGCGCCACAGATGCTTGCCGGTCGCGGGATCCCAGCCATCGATGAAGCCGCGGGTGCCGAACTCGGCGCCGGAGATGCCGGTCAGCACGACGCCGTCGGCGACCAGCGGCGCCACCGTCATCGAATAGCCTTCCTTGATGTCGGCCGCCTTCTGACGCCATAGTTCCTTGCCGGTCTTGGCATCGAGCGCGATCACGTTGGCGTCGAGCGTGGTGCGGAACACCTTGCCGTCGTACAGCGCGGCGCCGCGGTTGATGATGCCGCAACACACGATGCGCGGCGTCTCGGCGGGATATTCGACCTTGGTCTTCCAGATCTGCTTGCCGGTCTTGGCGTCGACCGCCATGGTGGCGTTGTGCGTGGTGACGTAGATGACGCCCTGGTAGACCAGCGGCTGCGATTCCTCGCTGCGGTCGTCGGCAAAGCTGTAGTTCCAGACCGGAACGAGATTCTTCGCGGTGTCCTTGTTGATCTGCGTCAGCGGGCTGAACCGCTGCAGATTATAGCCCATGCCGTAATTGAGAACGTTCGAGGTGTCGGTCGCACCCTGACCAGCTGATCGGTGGTCTGGGCGCTTGCACCACAGGATGCGAGGATCGCGAGGCTCGCGGCCAGCGCAATGCGTTTCATCAGTTCCTCCCTTTGCGCGCCTATCTTGACGCTGCGAAGGCAACAGTCTGCCGGAAAGCAAAACGCGTCAATATGGAAAGGGAGCGCCGGCCGCTATTGTGTGCACGCGCGGGCAGCGCCTGCACCATTTCGGATGAGGCTCGTGCGGCAAAGGCAATTGTGCTGGCATATTTCACGCCACGGAACCGCTGTGGTCCACGGCGCGATCCGTTCGTTGTCATCGGCAGGCGCGATTGCCTGCGTCGCGGAATCGCCAGAAAGGTGATGGTCGCCGGCGCGAACGACAATGTGCCGGCGGGCGCGGCAACTCCGGCGATATCCGGCAGTTCATCATTGGCTCCCAGCGCCAGCGCGTGGCCGTTGAGGCGAAGCGTCTGATCGTCCAGCTTCGCGGCGTCGAGGGTGTAGCGCTCCGATGCATTGGCAAGAACTAGCGTCACCGCCGCGTTGCGATCGGTGTTGATGACCAGAACGCTGACGCCGCCGGGCGTTCCCTTCAGGCAGTGCGCATGAACGTGGAGACCTGCCCGACCAGGCACGCCGGACGTCGAGCACGGTAGTCCCCATCAGGCGGCGCCACAGCAGCGCGGCCCAATAGTTGGGACGCGGCGCGAAATGTATTCTCGTCGAGCAGGCCGTAGTCGCTGGCGGCGAGCGTGTTGTGCATCACGACGTGGACGCCAGCCTTCGCCAGTCGCCCGAGCTGATCGAGATATCTGAACGTATCCAGGAAAGTCGCGGCCCAGCGGTCACCGCCGCAGGCGGCCTGCGCGGTCTCGGTCAGCCAGATCGGTTTGTTCGGCGCAACGCGGTCGCGAAGCTGGCGATAGAAATCCAGCCTGCGGTCGGTCTGGGCAAGCCATTGTTCCGAGAGTGCGCCGTCCGGCACGCTGGCGCCGGTGCAGCGTTCGGAGAGCATGCCATAGTGATGATACGAGATCGCATCGACGGCGGCCGCAGACGGGTCGAGCTGGCTGTCAGCTGCATCCGTTGTACCGGCCGTCCCCGGGCCCCAGGAGCATGATTTCGGGAGCCTGCTGCTTCACGAAGGATCGGAAACTCGCAAAATCGCGCCAATAGGCCGCGGCATCATAGCCCTCCGGCAGAACGCCGGTCACGGCGACGTCGGGCTCGTTCATGAACTCGGCTGCGGCGATGCGGCCGCCGATCGCTGCGGTATAGCCGAGAAGATGCAATGCCTGATCAGGTGTCCAAGCGCCGGCCGCGTCGCGGGTGCCGCGGCTGACCGCGAACGACGTTACGATGTCAGCGCCGACCGCGCGCGAGAAATCGACCACGCTTTTCCACTGCCGGCGGGTCAGAACCTCATTGAATCCGGCCGGCGGCGCCGATGGCGGGTGGTCAGAATCGGCAAAATAGGTGGCGTTGGCCCAGGTGCCGCTGACCCGCACATAGGCCGGCGCCAGCGCCGCAGCCAGCTTTCGCAGCCGCGCATTGGTCAGATCGATCGGCGCGCGGTAGGCGTATTTGTCCGAGGCGTCGAAAGCGCTCGAACCATAAGGCTTCCAAAACCTGCCGCCGGTCACTTCGACCATCTCGATATTGTAGGACTGGAAGCGTGCGTCGATCGTGGCGACGCGCGCCATGCGCGCCGGCGCGATCGAGATCTCCTCGGCGAGCGCTCCGCTTGTGCCAAGCGTGCAGAGCAGGATGAGGAGCTTCCGCGTCATCCGGTCGGAACATGCGGGCAGGTCGCGGGCCGTGGCCTGGCGCCGCGCTTGTCGGGCGGCACGTTGCAATTGTCGATGCGCTGCTCGTCCATCCACTTCTTGCCGAGCCGTTCCTTGCCGGTCAGCGTGCCCCGCTGGCTCGCGGCGCTCGGCGTGTTCAGGTCCTGTGGTCTGTCTTGCGCTGATGCCGGCAACGCTACGCAGATTGCAAATGCAACGCAAACAGCGAGCCGAGCAAAGCCTTGCGCAATGTTCCCATGGGTGACCCCGTGGATGAAATGTTGATGACGGTTCCGATCGCGGCATCGATTAAACAACGGCGATATTCACGCCGCCACCCGGAACCTGCATCGACGGCGCCGGTTTCTTTTGTCTCCTGCTCCGTCAGGGCGCGCGACAGGAGAAGAGGGAGACGCGTATGAACATGAAACGACTGATTCTCGCCAGTTGCTCCGTCATCGTCCTTGGCGCCGGCACGGCATGGGCCGGGCCCTGCGACATGGGCCGTACCGCAAACAAGGATGCCGGTTCCGGACCGGCGTCGCAGAGCAGCAGCCAGACCACCGGCATGAGCACGGACGCCAAAGCAGCATTCGCCGACCGAGACGATGAGATCGCGCGAGCGGCGACGTTGCAGCATCGTCGCAGGATACGCAGCGCCAGATGCAGGGCCAGCCGACCGCTTCGCAACAGGCCGAAGGCGCCAAGCCGGGCAGCCCGATGAATTCCCAGGAGGCCCAGCGACAGATGCATGCCCAGCCGTCCGTGGCCGAGCAGCCCCAGGGGCGAAGGGCAGACCGCTGAAAGGGCTGTTGAATAGCGCAATGATGAGAGTGCCGCCGTGATCGCTCCGCGTCACGTGCGGACGATCCCGCGCCAGTCTGTCGCGCCGAGATCTTGTCCAAGAGGGAAATGCTCTTGCCCAAGAGCGAAATATCGCGCGTTCGGCGGTCGCTCTCGCACCTTGCGCTGCGTCCGACGTCGCCCTAGGTTCAATCTCGGCGCGACATTCGCGCCAAGCTAGCTGCAAGTCCTTGATTGGAAGTCCCTGGGAGGAATGAATGAGCTGGAAAACTCCGAAGATCGTCGAAGTGTCGGTCGGCATGGAAATCAACATGTACGCCTGCGCATCGCGCAAGTAGACGTCAAGACGATCTGCCCGGCTCGTGCAGCGATGCCATCGAGCCGCGGCAGGCGTCCTCTTTCTTTGCTGCAACACAATCGCCGCAAACAATCGTCGCAGCGCTCACGCTTCCTTCTCATCGAAAATCAGGAGATCGGCGCCGCCATCGGCGAAGTTGGCGAGATCGCCGCCAGCGGCCTTGCCTTCGGCCGATCCCATGCCGGCTTTCAGCGCATCAAGCAGATCGAAATGCAAGGTGGCGACCAGGTGGATGCCGCTCGGGCCGGCGGGCGTTCCGACCGGACCCTTGCTGATATCGTACTTCTTCAGCCCTGGAATTTTCTTCGCAAGCGGAATGTGGACCGACGCGTAATGCTTGTCGAACGCCTCGGCGCTTTTCGGGGTCTTGTAGAGCACGAGAACCTTTGCCATGCGATCTTCCTCCCTGGGTTATTGTTGTCGCGGGCTGGCCAGGACACTGCAGCCGATTTAGCGATGGGGATCAAGTCTTCCGATCGCTCGCCGCCGCCGCCTTGCCTGTGATAGGGTAGGTCGTCGGCCGGCGGCGCTGTCGCTCTTGTCCCCTCAACGGCTCTCGGAATGTGATGCCCATTCGTGCCAAGACGCTTCAGGCGGCCGCATTGTGTTGCGCCACGCTGCTGCCGTCCGGGCTGCACGCCGAAGGCATCGATACCGAGCACATCTTTGCCTTCATGATCGGCGCCGATGTCGGCACGTTCGGCGAGCGCGAATTCCAGAGCCAGACAACGGGGCGGTTCGGCCGGAATGGCGGCACGTATCGCAGCCTTGGCCAGGAGCTCTGAGCTCGAGCTGGTGCCGTTCAGGAATTTCCGCGTCGAGGTCGGCGGCGATTTCGCCGCGCATGATATCAGCGGCGTGCCGGGCCTTGAGGATCGCCGGCAATTGACCTTGCAGGGCGGCTCGCTCGATCTGCGCTACAAATTCCTCGACCGGGACTCCGCGCCGTTCGGCCTGACCTTCGCGGTAGAGGGCGGTGTGGGCCGCATCGACGAAACCAGCGCGGCGAGGGCGCGCAGTTTCGATACTTCGTTCACGCTCGCGCTCGACCGCGAATTGATTCCCAATTTCCTCATCGCGGCGCTCAACCTGGTCTATCAGCCGGAATGGACGCGCTTTTTGGCAACCGGCGCCGCCGAGCAGGACTCCACCGTCGGCCTGGCGTTCGGCGCGTTGGCGCAGGTGCGTCCGGGCATCTTGCTCGGCGGTGAGGCGCGTTACTTCCGGCGATATGAGGGAATTGGCCTGGAGGAGTTTTCCGGCCAGGCGCTGTTCATTGGTCCGACCGCTTATTTCCAGCTCTCCGAGCGCTCGCGGCTGACCGCAGCCTGGAGCGTTCAGGCCTGGGGCCGGCCGGCCGGCTCGAACGCCTCGCTTGATCTCGTCAATTTCGAGCGCCACCAGGCACGCCTGGTGTTTGGCGTCAGTTTTTAGGAACCCGGACCCGGGACTTCCGGTTCTCACGACGGTGTGAAACCCCGCGTTGCCTGCAGCGTAGATGTTTGTGTTAGCTTTTTCCAGGACGCGCTTTTGAGGATTTCAGGCATGAATCCGATCGATCTGATTGTGACCGTCTGTGCGGTGCTCTCGCCGACCACCTGCGAGGAGCAGCATCTGGTATTCTCCTCGAGCGCCTCGCTGCGGCAATGCGCGATGGCCGCGCAGCCCTACATCGCGCAATGGGTCGGCGAGCATCCGAAATGGACCGCGGTCAAATGGCGCTGCGAATATCCGCACGCCAACGACAAGGCCGACAACGGCGCCGCCACGCCGGCCGCCTGAACATTACCTGGTGCAGTCCTTCAGATCCTTGTCGGCAATCGAGAACACCGCATCCGCCTTGATCTCGATGTCCCGCACGAAGCATTGCCTCTGAGCCCCGATAGCTGACCTTGGCGTCGTAGCGGCCGGGCTCGACGCCGGTGATGCGCAACCGCTCGTCATGGTCGACCTCCTTGTCCTTGTCGTTCAGGGTCTGGTTCGGTCCCCAGTCGGTCTTGCCAGCCGGCGAAAGCTGGAAGCCGGAAATTGTTGCGGTGGTCAGGTTCCACAACCGGATGCCTTTGCCCTGCGCGGCAAGTTCGCCGACGCTCGCCAACACCACGATCGAAGCCAGAATCCATCGCATCAGGTAATCCTCCCAAAGGCAAACGATTAGACCGTCATTCCACGATCAGACGGTCGCGATTTTTCGCCTTGTCGAAATTTTTCGCGCGGTCGAGGCCAATCGGAGCGATCAGCTTCGCTGATACGAGATCGGCGCCGTCGAAATCGGTGTCGATGAGCGTGGCGCCGGTCAAATCGGCTCCGCCGAGCTGCGCGCCCTTGAGGAAGCACCGGTCAGATCGGCACCCTTCAGAGACGCAAATTCGAGATCGACGCGAGACAGGTCGGCGCCCCGCGCGTTCACCCGCTCCAGATTGGCTGGATTTCAGCACCGCGCGCATCAGGCCCATCGACTGGTTGCGCATGTCGGCGCCCAGATTGGCGCCCGCGATCGAGGCTCCGACCAGGCTTGCGCCGGTAAGATCCGCGGCAACGCGCGCTGCCGAGAGATCCGCGCCGTCGAGATGGGCGCGGGCCATCTGCGTGGCGAACAGGTTGGCGCCGTTCAGGCTGGCGCCTGTCAAGTCCGCCTCGAGCATCCATGCCTGGTCGAGCACCGCACGATCAAGCCTGGTGCCGGAGAGCTTGGTCTTGTTGAGCCGTGCCGCGCGAAAAATCGCGCCGGAAAGGTCGAGCCCGGAGAGGTCAAGGCCGGACAATCTCCTGCCGGTGAAATCAGGAGGCCGCAGCGGCGGTCGCCTTTGCCAAAACGGCCTCCACCTCTGCGCGGGTCATTTCGGCCGAGACCATATCGGGCGATGACAGGTCGACACCGCGCATCATGTCCTGCGCGGCCGCCGTCATCGCGAACAGGCCGAGGCCGAGCGTTACGGTTGTGATCGTCCGCCTCATCGTCAACTCCGCCGTCGAAACTACTAGCACGCGCCTGACGCAGCGCCTATGAGGCATCTCGCGCGGCACGCTCGCCAATGGTCCGCCGCGCGATGCCCGCCTTGATCGCAGCGATCTCGGCGTCGCCGCGCCGGCTCCGCGGTAAATCGATGGGCATCTCGGCGAGAATCCGGGCCGGCCGCGCCGACAACAGGAAGACGCGGTCGCCGAGCCGCACGGCATCGTCGAGATTGTGGGTGACCAGAAGCGTGATCATGGAGCGGCTTCCGACCAGGGTGGCGATCTCCTCGCGCAGGCGCGCGGCCAGCGCTTCGTCGAGCGAAGCCAGCGGCTCGTCGAGGATCAGGAAATCCGGCTCGATGGCGAAGGCGCGGGCCAGCGCCACGCGGCGGGCGAGGCCGAGCGACAACTCGCCGGGAAAATGGTTGCGATGCGCGGTCAATTCAGGACGGTGAACAGCGCCGCAAGTTTCGCCTCATCGGCATCGGGCGCGGCAAGCCGCACATTGTCTTCGACCGAGCGCCACGGCAACAGCCGCGGCTCCTGGAACACCATGCCGAGCCGCGCCTGCGCAGGGCGCGCCACGCGGCCCTGATAATCATGATCGAGGCCGGCGAGAATCTTCAGCATGGTGCTCTTGCCGCAGCCGGACGGGCCGACGAACACGCCGACTTCGCCGGCGCGCAAGCGAGAATCTGATGCCGGCAAGCACGTCGTGCCGCTTGCCCGCCGCGTTCTCGAAACTCTTGCTGGCGATATCGACCTCAAGCTGCACGGGGCCGCCACCGCGATACGCGGATTTCAAACGGCTGCACCAGAACGGTTTCGATGACGAGCACGACGGCGGCGAAACGTCAGCGAATAGGCCAGCAGCAGCGGGATGTCGAACAGTTGGAAGGCGACGCCGATCTCAAAGCCGACGCCGTTCGGGCGTCCGAGCAATTCCGCCACCAGCACGATCTTCCAGACCAGCGAAAGCCCCGATCGCGCGGCGGCGGCGATATAGGGCGCAAGCTGCGGCAGCACCACGTGCCGGAAGGCTCTTCCGGCGCGGGATCGCGAACACGGTCGCCATCTCGTCCAGCGAGCGGTCGAGCGCGCGCGTGCCTTCGCGCAGCGTGACGACGGCGGTCGGCAGCTTGTTGATGGCAATCGCCGCGATCGCGGCGACCTCGGTCAACCCGGCCCAGATATAGGCGAGCACGATCACGACCAGCGCCGGCAGATTGAGCAGCAGGATCAGCCAGGGATCGCCGAGCCGGTCGGCCAGCCGCACCCGGCCCATCAGATAGCCGATCGCGGCGCCGACCGACATCGCCAGCGCGAAGGCCAGCGCCACGCGCGCCAGCGTCGCGCCGAGATTGACGAACAGCGCGCCGGAGTTTGCTTCCGCCAGCATCGCCGTCAGCACCGCGGGCGGCGCCGGCAGCTTGGTCTCGCCGACGAACAGCGCCGCGATCCACCAGGTCGCGAGGAACACGAGAAACGAGCACGAGACGCAGCACCGCTCAGTCTCCGGGAATGGCGTGATAGAACGTGCCGGCGTTAAGCTCTGAGCGCCGGTCCGACCAGTTCGCGGCCGCCGGCTTCTGCCAGCACGCGATAGAGCACGCGCGCGTCGGCTTCCTCCTCGGCGATCGGGCGGCGCGGGATGCCTTCGCGATAACGCTCGCGGTAGACGCGCAAGGTCGCGGCGTCGGACGCACCGGTCAGCGGCGCGATCTTCTCCCATTCCGCATCCGAGGACGCCAGCATCTCCTTGGCTTTGCGGGTGATCGCGATGAAGCGCGCCAGCGCGTCGCGGTTGGCGCCGGCCCAGCCCTCGTCGAAGACATAGCCGATCATCGCGATGCGGCCCTGCGCGCCAAGCCGCGGCAGAATATCCTCGATGCCGGCGAGCGCGGCGAAAGCCTTTGGCTTCCAGCGCGGCGCAGAAATTCCAGTAATTGAGCGTGGCGTCCATCTCGCCGTCGAGCGTCTTTGCGGCCAGCAGCGGCGGCGCGCCGTAGACCACGGTCGCCTCCGACTTCAGGTCGATGCCGTCCTGCTTCAGCCGCCGCCTGCAGCAGCAGCCAGCTCTTGTCGATCGGGACCGCCGGCGACCGCGAGCTTTCTGCCTTTGAGATCGGCGAGCGATTTGATCGGGGACGAAGCCTGCACCATCACGGCGCCGAGCGCGCTCGAATAGGGATAGAAGGTCAGTTTGGCGCCGAGCTCGCGTTCGCGCGACACCCACAGCCAGTCGGAAACCATGATGTCGGCATTGCCGGCGCGAAGCGCGATCTTGCCGGCCTCGGGGCTCGCGAGCTCGGTCACTTCAATGCGCGAGATCGGCCTGCTTGTCGAGGCCATGCGCGCGGATGACCGCCAGTTCCCAGGCGAAGGTGCCGGTTTTCTGCACTGCAACGCGGATGGTCTCGGCCGCCTCGCAGGCCGCGAGCGGCGCGAGCGCGAGGCTGCGGCAGCCAGCAGCGTACGAACCAGATGCTTCATTTTTCTCGGGCCGTTTCCTCGAACGTCTTCTTTTCAGCACCACAGTCACTAGCATAGCTTCCGTGATTGACAGTCGGGAGGATGCGCATGACGCTTGCCGCATCGGTACGACGTATTGTCGCCATCCTGGCCGCGCTTGTGGCCACTGAGCGTGATCGCGCGCGGCGACGAGGTGAACGATTATCCCACCGTCGGCGCGCGCCGAATATGTGTTCGGCTGCCTGAAGGCGAACGGCGAAACGCGGCAGGCGATCGAGCAATGCTCCTGCTCGATCGACGTCGTCGCGTCATTGATGCCCTATGACCGCTATGTCACCGCCGAAACCGTGCTCAGCATGGCGCAGGTCCGCGGCAATCTCGGCAGCCAGTTCCGCACCTCCGAGCAGGCCTCGAGCGCGCTCAACGATCTCCGCCGCGCCCAGGCGGAAGCGGAGGTGAGGTGTTTTGAGGGCGTGAGCGCGTGAGCGCGATCCTCGTCTACGGCACGCACTTCGCGCGTGAGAGGTGGGACTGAGCGGCTGCTGCGCCGCAAATTCGATGGATGTAAGGTGCGGACTTCGCCGAAATTCGCTGGGGCGCATCTCAGACGCTCTCCTCAAGGTGACGGGATAGTTCCGGACAGGCAGCCCGCCTCAAATCCCGGAATCCTCGACCTTCCATTCGTGCTGGAACACGTGGCCCATCCGGTGTCCTTGGCCTCGGCGCGGAAGCGCTTGGCGCCGTTCGAGACGTAGGTGAAGCGGATGTTGGGATCCTCCGAGATCGAGATGCCGCCTTCCATCGACAGCACCGGGCTGTCGTCCTGCCACAGGCGCAATTCGTTGACGAAGAAGGCCGGAATATAGAGCTGCGTGACCTGGTCCATCTGCAGGCCGGAATTGTTGGGATGGCCGATCATGATCTGGGCTTCGCGCGTCGTGCTCGCTGGCCGTCGCCGGCTCGCCAGGTCTCTTGCGAATTGCCGGTAGCGCATCTGGCCGAGCCTGCGCCTTGGCCTCGTCGGCGTTCTTCGCCGCCGGCGCCGAGCAGCCGCCGGACGCCTTCACATAGGTCTTGACCATGTAGAGCTTGCCGTCGGTCAGCTCGGCCACCGCATGCACGTCGGTATAATTGTTGACGCGCACCGCGGGTCGAGATCTCCGTGACGTTGGCGTCCGGCCCGAGCTCGAACTTGGCCGCCATCGGCGCCGGATTCTGGTCGATCACCAGCGTGATCGTGCGTGACGCGGCGGTCGTCGCCGGGCGACAGCTTCGTGCGCAAGGTCACCGGGACGATCGCCGCATCCTCGGCGCGATACGGCATCTCGATCGCGATCACGTCGCTGCCGTCGGTCATCGGGCGGTTGTTGAAGATGTCCTGGACCAGGCCCGGCCACGGATCATAGCGTCTCCGCACCCGCGGCCGGCACGAAGCGCGCGCCGAATCGCGGCAGCGAGGAGACCGGCGATGCAGACGAGCCGGAACTGATATCCGAACATGGTCTGCGCCCTTCGCAGACGACGGAAGCAGCACGCTCACTATACGGCGTCGCGCGCGCTATTCCCACTCCATTTGGGAAAATGCTGCGGTTGCGTTGCGCGCATTATAGTCCTCGAACAATTGCCAGCGCGGCCGCTCGGATTGAGGCGGCGCTATCGGCCGCGACCGAGATCGGCTTGCCGCGCGCGATCAGGGCGCGAACGTCGGAGGCCAGCGTCTCGAGGTAGCGCCGCTCATCGGCGAGCGCCGCGGGCCACGCGCTCACGGCGCCGTGACCGGGAATGACGCGCTCGGCGGGCAGGGCGCTGAGTTCGTCCATGGCCTGCGAGCCAGCCCTTGATGCTGCCGTCCAGCGACCGGGACGTGCTCGAGGAACACGAGATCACCCGCGAACAGGGTTCTGGTCTGCTCGTCGAACACCGTGAGATCGCTGTCGCTATGCGCGGTCGGCCACGCCCGCAAGACAAGGACTGCGGGACCGAGATCGAGCTTGAGCGTCGCCGTCGACCAAGCAGCGTCGGCGGCACGATGCGCACCTCGTCGATCAGCTCATCGCCCATGATCCGTCTGAACGCATCGAGATAGAACTTTCCGCGCGCGGCAAGCGCCCGCGGCAGATTCTTGTGGCCGACAAAGCTGGTTCCCTCGCCGGCAGAAGGCCGCATTGCCAAAGACGTGATCGGGATGGCCGTGGGTGTTGATGACGTAGCGGATCGGCTTGTCGGTGCGGGCGCGGATCGAAGCAAGCAATCGCCGTCCCTTCGCGCACGCTGCCGCCGGTATCGATCACGGCCACGGCGTTGTCGCCGATGACGAAGCCGACATTGGCGATCGCGCCTTCGTTCTCGCGCTGGTCATCAGCGCGGTCTCGCCGATATGCACGAATATTCCGGGCGCGACTTCGCTCACAGGCAATTCCTGCGGCGCGGCCCGCGTTAGGCTTGAGGTGGCGAGCACCGTGAGGGAAGGCGATCACCGCAGCGCCGTGAGCCATGTTTCCGCCTCAGTTTCCTTGACGCGAGCGACCTCGGTCGCTTCGCCAGCATGGCAAGCCGGTTTGCGCTGCAACACGCAAAGCGGATCAACCACGAAGCTGTTGCACGCCATCGCCTGCCGGGCAATCTATGCATGGCGATCAATGAGGGAGCGCGCGCGTGATGATTTTTCCGGACGATATGGCCGCTGGCTGCTCGCGCTGTTGATCCTCGCTGCCGCGCCCTCGGTCGCGACATTGCGCGCGCGCAAGTCAACGACGGCGGCGATCTCTCGATCGAACTGGTCGATCCAAAGGTGCTGCGCGTCTGTGCCGATCCGCGGAATTTGCCGTTCTCGAACGAGAAGGGCGAGGGTTTTTGAGAACAAGCTCGCCGAGCTGTTTGCCGCAAAGCTGCAGAAGAAGCTCGACTACATGTATTTTCCGCAGGCGACCGGCTTTGTGCGGGTGACGCTCGGCTCGCATCGCTGCGACGTCATCATGGGATTTCCGCAAGGTGACGACGCCGTGCAGGGGACCAACCCGTATTACCGCACGGCCTATGCGCTGGTCGCCAAGCAAGGCAGCGGGCTCGACGATGTCACCACGCTGGAAGACGAGCGGCTGAAGAGCAAGCATATCGGCATCGTGGCCGGCACGCCGCCGGCGACCAACATGGCGGTGGCGGGCCTGATGGCGAACGCAAAGCCCTATGCGCTGATGATCGACACCCGCATCGATTCTTCCGCAGAGGCCATGATCAAGGATCTGGCCAAGGGCGAGATCGACGCCGGCGTTCTGTGGGGCCCGCTCGCGGGCTATTACGCCAAGCAGGCCAATCCGCCGCTGCATGTCACGCCGCTGGTCAAGGAGACGACCGGCCCAAAACTGGTCTATCGCATCGGCATGGGGCGCGCGCGGCGGATCAGAACTGGAAGCGCCAGCTCAACCGCCTGATCCAGGAGAACCAGCCGGCGATCAACAAGATCCTGCTCGATTTCGGCGTTCCGCTTGCTCGATGAGAACGACCGGCCGATCGGCGCGGAGACCGCCACGCAAATCCCCATGAGGCGGCGGGCTTGCTCGCTTGCGGTCGTTGCGTGCGCGCTTGCAGCTGCCGCTCACGCGCAGCAGCGATGTGCCGGAGCCCGACGAATACCGCATGCGATAATTATCGCGCGCCGGTGCCGGCCGCGCTGTCAGGCGCGCGCGTGATCACGACGGACGGAAGCCGAGACGATCTGGCGCGACAAGCAGGGCGTCTTCATCGACGTGCTGCCGCGCCCGCCAAAGCCGCAAAAATCTTCCCGAAGGCACGGTCTGGCGCGACAAGCCGCGGCTTCAACATTCCCGGCAGCCTCTGGCTGCCCGACACCGGCTATGGAAAACTTGCCGAGGCGACCGAAGATTATTTCCGGCAGGGGCTCGCGCGGGCCTCCGGCGGCAACAAGCGCCGCGCTGCTCGTGATCTATTGCCAGGAAAACTGCTGGATGTCGTGGAACGCGGCCAAGCGGGCGCTCTCGTACGGCTACACCAACGTCGCCTGGTTTCCGGAGCGGCACGGAGGGGTGGGAACGCGCGTTGCTGCCGATGAAGGAATCGCAACCAGCGCCGCGGACGCCGCCGAGGAAGGGGCATCGCCGCGTTAACGCAGGTTGGCTTGGCTTGCATCGGTGGCGAGTTCGCGTCACCTACGGCCACTGCGAGAGGGGAGGGAGGCGATTACGGCTTCGGCTTCTCCAGTTTCGTGATGGTCTTGGTGCCACCACTCTCGCTGACGGTGAAGCTCACCTTGTCGCCGGCATGCCAATTCTCGAGCTGCGGGCGGTCCTGCACCTTGTACTGTCGGTGGCGCCGCCGGCGCCGGCGCCGACGGTGCCGCCCTGGTTCTGCTGGATGGTGATGCGTGCCAGTCAGGCGGTCGAGCGTAGTGATGGTTCTGGTCAGGAGTCTGCTGGGCGTAAGCCGTGGACATGAGGACTGGGATGGCCGTCGCGCCTGCCAGGAAGAATTGTTGCTGTTCTCATCGCGGGTCTCCCGATTTCGCATTAGGACGACAAGAGACGGGCGAAGGGTTTGGTTCCCCGCTGCGGAGCAAAAAGGAGCCGGCGAGGCGGGTTCCGCTATTCCATTTCCTGCTGGATGGTGCGGCCGAGCGCAAACAGCCGCTGGTCGATCGCGGTCGGCACCTCGCAGACGCGAATTTCACCACCTGCCGGCGGTCCTCGAAGATCCGGGTCTGCCAGACAAGCTGATTGCCGAGTCTCGTCGATCCTGGTCTGGTCGGGCGCCGATGCATGCCTGAGCGCCTGCAGTGCAAGCGCTGTCGGCGCGGATCTTCTCGGCGGCCCCCGGCGCCTGCTTGCGCGTCACGCGCTCGGGCCCGTTCTGGCGACCGAGGAGCGCTGGGCGTTGACGCGTCGAAACGCCGGCAACAGGAGCTTTCGGCCGTCGGCTCTGTCAGCCGAGGCCGAGATATTCCGTGACCGCCTTCTGCGTCTCGAGCGGCGTCGCGCCGCGCCAGCCGCCAGCATACCCAGCGCCGACCTTGGCGTCGTCCCTTCCATTTGTCCTTGGCATCATCGAGCGGCGGGCCGGCCCACGGCCGCAGCGAGTGAAATCTCGGGCACCTTGGCCTGCGTGCACGGCCAGTCCGGATAGCGCGGATCGGCGGCGAGGCTGGCGCCACTCGACGCCGCGAATGCCACAGCACCATCCCGATGGTTATCCGCAACATCATGCTTCGCCTCCACTCCGGTGCCGCGGCGGTACGAGGCCGCGCGAGGGATCATAGCCAGGATCGCGCCGATCATGAAGACCGCCGTACAGCCGGCGACGACCGCAAGCGAGACCAGATTGATTTGTCCGTAGAGCGCAAAGCGGATCGAGCTCGACCGCATGGGTGAACGGATTGAACCAGGCAGACGTAATAAAGCGACGGGGCTGTCCTCCTGCACCGCGCCAGAGCGGATAGAGCGCGGAGGAGGCAAAGAACATCGGGAAGATCACGAAGTTCATCACGCCGGCGAAATTCTCGCAGCTGCTTGACTGCCGGACGAGATCAGCATGCCGAGCGCGCCGAGCATCAGGCCGGACAGGATCAGCGCCGGCAGCACCGGCGAGATAGCCGATCGGGCGGCGGCTCGATCTCCCAGAACCAGGCGATCAGCGAGGAAGGCGTAGACCTGCAGCAGCGAGACCGCCGGTGCCGGCAGCAAGCTTGCAGAACAGGAGATACCAGCGCGGCAGCGGGCTCACCAGCAAGCGTGCGCATGTTGCCCATCTCGCGGTCGTAGACCATCGAGAGCGAGGACTGCATGCCGTTGAACAGCTGGATCATCGCCATCAGTCCGGGCGCGATATAGACCTCGTAGAGGATGTAGGTCTCGTAGGGCGGGATGATGGAGATGCCGAGCACCTGGCGTGAATCCGGCGGCGAAGATGAACAGCCACACCAGCGGCCGCACCAGCGCGCGAGACGAAACGCTCGCGCTGATGCAGGAAGCGCAGCGCCTCGCGCCACACGATGCCGTTCGAGGCAGGTGATGCATATTCGGCGAAAGCGAGAACGCCGCGTCTCGCTTGTCCTGCGATGTGGAGCTCATGGCGCGGCGCCTCCGGATGGCGAGGCGGCGCCGGTCAGCCGCGTGAAGGCGGAGTTGACGTCCTGCGCGCCGGCGTCCGCGATGACGCGCAGACTTCGCCATGCGCCAGCACCTGCCCTGATGCAGCACCACCGAGATCGTCGCTCGGGCTGATCTCGTCGAACAGATGCGGTGGCCCAGAGCACGCCGATGCCTCGCTCGGTGACGAGCTGTCGGACGTGGCTCGAAATGTCCGCGCGCGGCCTTGACGTCGAGGCCGACGGTCGCCTCGATCGAGCAGCAGCAGCCGCGGCCGACGTGCAATAGCGCGCGGCGATTTCCAGCCGCCGCATCTGGCCGCCGGAGAGATCGCGCACCTTGCCGCCGGCGCGGTCGGCCAAGCCGCGATGCGCGCCAGCACTTCGCCGCTGCGCGCCGCGTGCTTCGCGCCTGATGCCGGTGCAGCGCGGCGTGATAGAGCAGGTTCTGCGTCACCGACAGATCGAGATCGAGGCGTGCGCGGCTGCTTTCGCCGATCGCGCCGGTAAGCTTCAGCGTCCGCCAGATGTTGCGCGCCGTCAGTTCGATGACCAGGGCGGGCCTCCGCGCAAAGCAGATCCACTTCCATCCGGCCACTGACCATCAAACGGGAGCGGCAGGTTCCACGTTCAAACCAGGAAGCATGGCCGGCCGTTTCCCGGCAGCTTCCGAGCCGGCGATACGGGAACGCTGCGCTGGCGCTCCGGGCGGGCAGCGCCCTCGGCCTCGGGCAGACGGAGCGCGGGCGGCGTGGACAAAGTCTCAGTTCGCCAGGGGCGCATCCGCTGCCGTCCGCAGGCGAGCCGGCGAACGCTGGCGGCATAATCCTGCTTCCATCCAGGCTCGACCGGCAGCGGCATCGGCAACGGGCATCCGGGCACGGCGCTGGCCGGGCAACGCAGGTTACCGCGCCAGCCGAGCGCCTCGTATCCGCACGGCGGCGGCGGTCGAACCTCCGCGCGCGAGCATCGGGGACGTCAGGTCCCGGCGTAATCGCCGGGCAGCGCACTTCGCGCTTGCCCCCGTCGTGGAGGCGATGGAGGCGGCCACGTGCTGGGCGTCGTTCCCCGCCACGAGGCCGGCAAAGCAGAGGAACAAGGTGTCAGCCGCCGGGTCGTCGAGGCACTTCGCCGATGAATCCGGCCCGTGGCCCCAGCACCCAGCCGCCCGGGCACAGTTTTGCGTCCGAAAGTGCACGGCGAACTTTGCTCTGAGTGTGGCCAATCGGTCGGAAGCTGCTTGGCAGTCCCTTCCGGCCCATGCCGCCTCTGCAAAAACGGTAATCAGGTGGGGAATGCGCCCCGATAGGCGTTCGGCCAGGTAGCCCGCAGGTGCTCCGTCCGTTCCGTGAGCAACAAGGGCGAGCGGCCTTCTGCGGCACCAGCGCCCAGACGCACGTCGGCGCAGATCAATTGCAGTTCCGTCGCGCGTCGTTCGCTGGGCGCCTCGTACCGCGCCGATGAAACTCGGCGCGCGGATCCGCTTCAGGCGTCCCAGGCGTCGCGGCGATGCGGTCAGGCCGGACAGGCACGCCCTGGTGGAGTGAAGGGCAAGCGCCGCCGCCTGCTGCACGGGCGTCCACCCGATGGCGCACCGGGCCGCATTGCATAGGCAACGATCGCGGTGATGTCCACGTCCTTGCGGGTGACGGTGGCGGACAAGCCGGTGACGATTCGCCCTGGCCCGGCGGGCGACGAGTTCGAAGCTGCAGGGCGGGAAGATGATGACATTCGTCCACCACCAGATGGCCGTAGGCCACGCGGCCTCGGTCGTCACACTACGCCTTTGCGGACGAGGCTTTGCAGGGCGCCACGTCCAGTGCCGCGCGTGGGCTTCTTCCGCCGCGCCGCCGAGCCAGTCCGATCGCCTTTGGCGGCACGTAGAACGGCCGACAACCGCTCGATCCACTGTTCCAGGAGCTGCTGGCAGTGAACGAGAACCAGAGTGTTCACGCCGCGTTGCGCGACCGGGCCGCGAGCACGGTTTTACCGAAAGCCGTCGTGGCCGCCAGGACGCCGTCTCGTGCGCCAGCATCGCCTTGGCAGCCGCTTCCTGTTCGGGCGCAACGCGCGCGGAAGGATTACGTCCAGTGGCGTGCCGCCGCAGCGTTCGTCGCGGATCACGCTGTCTTCAGCGTGCGAAACGGTTGCTCAACTTCCTCAAGGCAACCGCGCGGCAGGGCGTAATGTTTTGGATGATCTTCGGCGCAATGGATTATTCTCGGCTTGTCGTAGCGGCAGAGACACGCATGGTTGCGCGCGGTAAAATTCTGGATTTTGAAATGCCGCGAGGCGAAGCAGACGATTGCGAAGCCCGGAAGATTCTCCCTTTGCTCAAATAAACTTACGATCCGCAGGACAGTTCAGCTCTCAGGCAACGGCCCGGTGATGGGTGGCTCGCTTTTACTGACGCCGCGATGGTGGCGCGGTCCACGGAGCATCGTCGTCCTCGTCGACCATGACCTCTGCCCCCGATGTGATCCGTCCTCGCGATTCCGCATCGCGCACCAATGTCGACTCTCGCCCGGCTGATCTTCCGCACCGACGCCAGAACGACCACTGATCTGGATGCGGCTGGAATTGCGCATCAGGAAAACGGTGTTGCGCTGCCGCGCGAGCCTTTGCAGGAGCAGCGCGATCAGTCCCAGAACCCGCCTTTGGGCAGCGTGTCCTGATTGGGGAAAAACCGGTCGCAGAAGCGGCTCCAGGACGATTCTCCATCTCGGTGGTGCGAACGCGCGCAGGCAGGCGGCGATGGCTGCTCAAAGAAGAAAGCCAGACATGGCCGCAGTTGCCAGGCGCGAGCGTTCCAAGACAACCGGCAAGTCGAGCGATGACACGTTTCGCAGAAGGCACTGCATCCTGCCGGAAGTTTTCCCGGTCGGAAATCCGCTGCCACGAGATAACAAGTCTCGTCTTAAGCATGGGATAACGCCCATGACGAAGTCGCGGCGCGTCCCACGCCCCGAAAGATGCCAGCGGACCACGTCATCGGTGGCAGGAAAGCGGCGAGTTCGGACAATCAGCGCACTTGATTCGTGGTTTCGACGCCCACGCGATTCATTGCCGCAAGCCGGCGCGTAACCAGCCTTTCCGGTCGTTCGACTCTCGAACCGGCGCCTGGATAAACATCCGCTCTCCCCAGAAACAGCGACCTAAACAATTCAATCTTCGCGGCGGGAGGAGCGTGTGTCTAAGATTGTCTGTCAGGTGGGACATAAAATGTGTGGCTCAGGGCTTGAACATCAGCATGAGATACGCGCCGAAGAGCAGCAGATGGACACAGCCGAGCAACACGTTCGTGCGCGGCAGGGGAAAGGTGAGCATACTCGTGACCAGCGTGAGCAAGAGCAGAACGATGTCCGCGGCGTCCACCCCGAGCTGAGCACCCGTGCCGGTGGCGAGCGACACCGCGATGACCAACGGGATGGTCAGCCCGATGGACGCAAGCACCGAGCCGAGCAGGACGTTCACCGCGCGCTGGAGATGGTTGGCCAGTGCCGCGCGGATGGCGGCGATGGATTCGGCGTGAGCACCAGCATACGCCAAGACAAACCCGCCGAGCGCGGGCGGCGCGCCAGCTTAAGCACCATGTCGGTCGAGCGTGCAATACGTAATGGC